>Ga0163212_1001154_pt1 | contig 11620 bp, 10 predicted proteins | sample Malawi_45m_30L_FD_113532 | JGI IMG/M metagenome (GOLD analysis project Ga0163212, IMG submission 113532) | Freshwater microbial communities from Lake Malawi, Central Region, Malawi to study Microbial Dark Matter (Phase II) - Malawi_45m_30L | ecosystem: Environmental > Aquatic > Freshwater > Lake...
GATCCATGCCTTGATCGGTCCGAACGGGGCGGGCAAAACCACCGTCTTCAACCTGCTGACCAAATTCCTGCCACCCACTCGGGGCGCCATCGTTTTCAATGGCCACGACATCACTCGGGAGAAGCCTGCGCAAATTGCGCGCCGCGGCATCATCCGGTCGTTTCAGATCTCTGCTACGTTTCCGCATCTGACGGTTCTTGAAAACGTACGCATCGGGCTGCAGCGACAGCTGGGTAACTCTTACCACTTCTGGCGCTCCGAGCGCGTGCTCGATTCTTTGAACGGACGGGCCATGGAACTGCTCGATACCGTGGGCCTGACCGAGCTCGCCGACACGATCACGGTTGAGCTATCCTACGGGCGCAAGCGCGCGCTTGAAATCGCCACAACACTTGCGATGGCGCCTGAGCTCATGCTGCTCGATGAACCCACGCAGGGCATGGGCCATGAGGACGTCGACCGGGTCACCGAACTGATTAAAAAGGTCAGCGCCAATCGCACCATCCTGATGGTCGAGCACAACATGGGCGTGGTGGCCCGCATCGCGAACACCATCACCGTGCTACAGCGCGGCCAGGTCATCGCCGAGGGGCCGTATGAGGTGGTCTCGCAGAACCCGCAGGTGCTTGAAGCCTACATGGGCAGTGCCGACACCGAACTGAAGGGCGCCCATGGCTGATACCGGACGTGAGCTGTTGCGGCTGTCTGATGTGCACGCTTGGTACGGCGAATCGCACATCCTGCACGGAATCAATCTCCACGTGAATCAGGGCGAGGTGGTCACGCTGCTCGGCCGCAATGGCGCCGGCCGCACCACCACACTCAAATCAATCCTGGGGCTCGTCGGCCGTTGAAGCGGTTCCGTCATGGTGAACGGCGTCGAAACCGTAACGATGCCGCCGCATCCAATCGCCCGGTTGGGCATTGGTTACTGCCCGGAAGAACGCGGCATTTTTGCCAGCCTGTCCTGCGAAGAAAACCTGCTGTTGCCGCCGGTGGTTGCGCAAGGCGGCATGTCGGTTGAAGAGATCTACACGCTGTTTCCGAACCTGCGCGAGCGCCGCGCAAGTCCAGGCACCCGGTTGTCAGGCGGCGAGCAGCAGATGCTGTCGGTCGCGCGAATTCTTCGCACTGGTGCCAATCTGCTGCTGCTGGATGAAATTTCTGAAGGCCTTGCCCCGGTCATCGTTCAGGCGCTCGGCCGCGCAATTCGAATGCTGCGGGAAAAAGGCTTCACCACGGTGATGGTTGAGCAGAACTTTCGGTTTGCTGCACCGCTCGCTGACCGCTTCTACATTATTGAGCACGGCCAGGTCGTTGAAACCTTCGCCGCGCATGAACTCGAGGCAAAGGCCGATACGCTGAAGACCTACCTGGGTGTTTGAAATCGATTCGTTCACTGACTTATTCCAAGGAGACAACCCATGAAAATTCGACAGGTTCTGCGCAGTTCGATCGCCGCAGCCGCGGTCGCGCTCGCCTGGCCCGCCGCACAGGCGCAAATTTCCGATGGCGTGATCAAAATCGGCGTGCTGTCCGACATGTCCAGCCTCTACACAGACATCTCAGGTCGCGGCTCGGAACTCGCTGCGCGGATGGCAGTTGAAGACTTTGGCGCCGCTCGTAAAGGCATGAAGGTCGAAATCGTTTCAGCCGACCACCAGAACAAGCCCGATGTCGGCTCGCAGATTGCCAACCAGTGGTACGACGTCGACAAGGTCGATGCGATCGTTGACCTGCCCACCTCGTCGGTGGCGCTGGCGGTCAATGAGATCACGCGCAAGAAAGGGAAAGCCCTCCTGGTATCCGGCGCGGCGACCTCGGATCTCACCGGTAAGGCCTGTTCGCCTAACACGATTCACTGGACTTACGACACCTGGATGCTCGCCAACGGCACCGGCAACGCGATCGTGAAAACCGGCGGCGACAGCTGGTTCTTCCTTACTGCTGACTACGCCTTCGGACATGCGCTCGAGCGCGATACCGAAGCGGTCGTGCAGAAAAATGGCGGCAAGGTGTTGGGTAAAGTCCGGCACCCGCTCAACACCCAGGACTTCTCATCATTCCTGCTGCAGGCGCAGGCATCGAAGGCAAAAATAGTGGGCCTTGCCAATGCGGGCGGCGACACCACCAACGCCATCAAGCAGGCGGCCGAATTCGGCATCGTGCGGCGCGGCCAGAACCTGGCTGGACTGCTGGTGTTCATCTCCGATGTTCATTCGCTTGGCCTTCAAACCGCCCAGGGGCTTATCTTCACCGAGACGTTTTACTGGGATATGAACGACCAGACCCGTGCGTTCGCCAAGCGCTTCGCACCAGCCAACCGCGGCATTCAGCCGACCATGGTGCATGCGGGCGTTTACTCTGCCGTACTCCATTACTTGAAAGCAATTGAGTCAAGCAAAACCGACGACGGTAGCAAAGTCATCGCCGAAATGAAGCGCCTGCCCACCGACGATCCGCTGTTTGGCAAAGGCTCAATTCGCGCTGATGGCCGCAAGATCCACCCTGCGTATCTGGTCGAAGTGAAGAAGCCCGCTGAGTCCAAAGGCCCGTGGGATTACCACAAGATCCGCGCCACGATTCCGGCTGAAGAAGCCTTCCGGCCGATGGATCAGGGCGGCTGTCCGATGGTCAAGTAACCCCGTTCATCACGCCTCACAGATCACCGTAGCCCCGCCCCACGCACGATGGAAATCTTCGGAATTCCGATTCAGGCTCTGTTCGGACAGTTGTTGATCGGACTGATCAACGGCTCGTTCTATGCGCTGCTGTCGCTGGGCCTCGCGGTGATCTTTGGGCTACTGAACATCATCAATTTCACCCATGGCGCCCAGTACATGCTGGGCGCGTTCTGCTCGTATCTGCTGCTGAACAAACTCGGTGTCGGCTACTGGTGGTCGCTGCTGATCGCACCGATCATCGTGGGTGCCAGCGGCATGCTCATCGAGCGGCTGATGCTGGCACGGCTTTACAAGCTTGACCATCTGTATGGGCTGCTGCTGACCTTTGGCCTCGCCCTGATCATTCAGGGTCTCTTTCGCAATGAATTTGGCTCGTCAGGCCTGCCGTATCGGGTACCCGCCGAGCTCACCGGCGGCCAGAATCTTGGCTTCATGTTCCTGCCCAACTATCGCGGCTGGGTCGTGGTGACCTCGCTGGTCGTGTGCCTAGTCACCTGGTACGTCATCGAGCGCACGAAACTGGGCGCCTATCTGCGGGCCGCCACTGAAAACCCGCAGCTGGTGCAGGCCTTCGGAATCAATGTGCCCCGAATGATCACGCTCACCTATGGGTTTGGTGTGGCGCTTGCCGCCTTCGCTGGCGTGATGGCTGCGCCCATTTACCAGGTCAATCCCCTGATGGGCGCTGATCTGATCATCGTGGTGTTCGCCGTAGTCGTCATCGGCGGCATGGGTTCCATCATGGGAGCCATCGTTACCGGCTTCGGCCTCGGCATCATCGAGGGTCTGACCAAGGTGTTTTATCCGGAAGCGTCGAACACCGTGATCTTCATCATCATGGCAATCGTGCTGCTGGTGAAGCCCGCTGGTCTGTTTGGCACGCAGAAGTAACAGGGCACCGCCGATGAGCACTTCGCCCCTCTCCGCAAACCCGGCCTCTGATGGCAGCCGCGCGCAGCTGATTGCGTTCGCCGTCATGGTGGCGGTGCTGCTGATTGCACCGATCTGGGTGTACCCGATCTTCATGATGAAGGTGATGTGCTTTGCGTTGTTCGCCTGCGCATTCAACCTGCTGATCGGCTTTGGCGGCTTGCTGTCTTTCGGTCATGCCATGTTCCTGGGCTCGGCGGGCTACGTGTCGGCCTGGTGCGCGAAATCGCTGGGCCTGACACCTGAACTCTCGATTCTTGCGGGCACGCTTGCGGCCACCCTGGTGGCAATCGTGTCGGGCCTGCTCGCCATTCGGCGCCAGGGCATTTATTTCGCCATGATCACGCTGGCACTCGCGCAGATGATCTTCTTCTTCTGCCTGCAGGCGCCCTTCACCGGCGGCGAAGACGGCATTCAGGCGGTGCCGCGTGGCAAGCTCTTCAGTCTCATTGATCTCACCAGCAACACTGCAATGTACGGCCTGGTGCTGGTGATTTTTCTGGGCGCATTCCTGCTGATCTGGCGAATCGTGCACTCGCCCTTCGGGCAGGTGCTCAAGGCTGTTCGCGAAAACGAAGCGCGTGCGATTTCGCTCGGCTATGACACCGACCGCTACAAGCTCTTCGCCTTCATTTTGTCGGGCACCCTCTCAGGACTTGCTGGCGCCACCAAGGCGCTGGTGTTTCAGCTGGCGTCGCTCACCGACGTGCACTGGACGATGTCCGGCGAGGTTGTACTGATGACACTGGTGGGCGGACTGGGCACGCTGTTCGGCCCGGTCGTGGGTGCTGCTGTCATCATCTCCATGCAAAACTACCTGGCGCAGTTCGGCGCATGGGTCACCGTGATTCAGGGCGTGATCTTCGTCATCTGCGTGCTCGCTTTCCGGCGTGGCATCATCGGCGAGATCGCCCATGCGATCCGCAAGCCCCTCTGATCGCGCAGCGCCCCGCAGCGTCGATATCCTGATCGCAGGCGCCGGCGTGATGGGCGCCGCCACCGCGTACTGGCTATCCCGACGCGACCCCGCGCTTTCAATCCTGCTGGTTGAGCGCGACCCCGCCTTTACACACGCTTCATCCAGCCTGTCGGCCAGTTCAATTCGCCAGCAGTTCACCACACCGGTCAACATCGCGCTGTCAGCGTTTGGCATCGCATTTTTACGCGAGGCATCCTCGGGGTCGGGGCATTCGAACTGGTCGGGCCCCGCGATCGAATTGGGGCTCACTGAACCCGGTTACCTGTACCTCGCAACGCCCGAGCAGGAAGCGGGCTTACGAGCCGCGCATGAGATCCAGCGCGCGAACAACGCCGCGGTGGCCTTGCTGTCGCGGGCGGCCTTGAACGAGCGCTTCCCCTGGCTATCAACCGATGGCCTTGCGCTGGGCTCGCTGGGCCTCTCAGGCGAGGGCTGGTTCGACGGGCCCGCGCTGCACCGGGCGCTTCTTGGCCGCGCGCGCGCGGAAGGCACAACACTCGCGGCGGCCGAGGTAACGGGCATCGAGTTGGATCAACGCCCAGGCGCCGACTCAGCCCGGGTAGCCACGGTACGGCTGTCCAACGGTGAGCATGTGCAGTGCGGCCAGTTCGTCAACGCCGCAGGCCCCTGGTCAGGCGCCATCGCTGCAATGGCCGGCATTGATCTGCCGGTGGTTGCAAGCCGCCGGACGGTGTTTGTGTTGTCATGTCCCTCACCACTTGCTGGGTGCCCGCTGCTGATCGATCCCTCGGGCTTCTGGCTCCGCCCCGAAGGTCGGTATCTGATCACGGGCTGTCCGCCGCTCGACGTGTCCGACAACCTGCCGCTCGATCCGGACTGGCGAGAGCTCGACCACGCGGCCTGGGAGCGGCTTGCGCGCCGCATTCCCTCACTCGAAGCAATGCGAGTCGAACGCGCGTGGGCGGGGTATTACGAGATGAATCGATTCGACCACAACGCCATCATCGGGCCCCACCCCGCGATCAGCAACTTCTGGATGATCTGCGGCTTTTCAGGGCACGGCATGCAGCACGCCCCGGGCGCAGGCCTCGCGCTGTCGGAGTGGATGCTTGAGGGCGCGCCACGCACGATTGATGTGCGCGCGCTCGGGTATACACGACTCGAGCGTGGCGAGCGACTTCCCGAGCTTAACGTGATCGGCTGAAGAACGCTGCGTTCAGCCCGCTCCGATGTCGAACACAACGCCCTGCGCAAGCGGCAGACTGGTGCCGAAATTGATGGTGTTGGTGGTACGCCGCATGTAGGCCTTCCATGCATCCGAGCCCGACTCGCGACCGCCACCCGTCTGCTTGTCGCCGCCAAACGCGCCGCCAATCTCGGCACCCGACGTGCCCAGATTGACATTGGCAATGCCGCAGTCGGACCCGGTAGCGCTCAGAAAGCGCTCGGCCTCCTGCAGATCGCGCGTAAAAATCGCCGATGACAACCCCTGCGGCACATCGTTGTTGAGCGAAATCGCCTTATCAAGCGAGTCATAGCCCATCGCATAAAGAATTGGCGCAAAGGTTTCTTCCCGAACTAGTTCGGTCTGGGCAGGCATGCGCACCAACGCAGGCTCGGCGTACCAGGCATTCGGAAATCGCTCGGCTAGCCGGCGCTCGCCGCCCGACACCACCCCGCCATCCGCACGCGCCTGCGCAAGCGCGCGCCGCATCGACTCAAAGGCGGGCTGATCGACCAGCGGTCCGACCAGGGTACCGGGATCAAAGGGGTTTCCTACCAGCAGACTGCGGCGCGCGCGCTCGAGCCCGTCAAGCAGGCGATCACGAACCGAGTGATGGACGATCAGGCGTCGGGTGGTGGTGCAGCGCTGACCAGCAGTGCCCCAGGCACCGAAGGCCAGTCCCCGAAGCGCCAGATCAAGGTCGGCTGATGGCGCCACAATGACCGCGTTGTTTCCACCCAGCTCGAGCAGCGATCGGCCAAGCCGTGCAGCCACGCGCGGCGCGACATCCCGGCCCATCCGCGTGCTGCCGGTGGCAGAGACCAGCGCAATACCGCGGTGCTCGGCCATCGCACGACCCAGCGACGCGCGGCCCAGCCCGACCTGCACCAGATCGCGCAGCATCTGGCGCTCTGCCTCGCCCGACGCGCGTGCGAGCGCGAAGCGATCACAGGCCTGAGCAAACAATGCATGGACCGCCAGTGCGGTGAGTGGTGTCTTTTCAGACGGTTTCCACAACACTGGATTGCCGCAAACCAGCGCCAGTGCGGCGTTCCAGGACCAGACCGCCACCGGAAAATTGAAGGCCGTGATCACGGCTACCGGCCCAAGTGGCAGCCACTGCTCCATCATCCGATGATCGGGACGCTCGGAGGCAATCGTGAGCCCATGCAACTGCCGCGACAGGCCGACCGCGAAGTCACAGATGTCGATCATTTCCTGAACTTCGCCAGCAGCCTCGCTGGGGATCTTGCCTGCTTCGATGCAGACCAGCTCAGCGAGCGCCGCCTTGCGGATGCGCAGCACCTCGCCCAGGATGCGAACCAGCTCGCCGCGCTGCGGCGCAGGAACCGTCGCCCAACGCGCAAACGCCTGGCGGGCACGCGCGGCCGCTTCATCAACCCAGTGGTCTTCATGCATCGCAAGTTGGGCGATGACCGCGCCATCAACCGGAGACCGCACCGTGAGGCGCTCGGAATTGGCCGACGGCGCCTGCTGCGCCACGTTCAGCTCGCTCAGCAATGCTGCGGTCCGGCCTGCGATATCAATCATGGTGTTGAACCTCCTGAACCAGGCTCGCGAAGCGCCGCCTGATAGACAAGCTGGGCGGCAACGGCATCCTCGATTGCGAGCCCCAGCGACTTGAAGATGACGGGCTGACCGGCAGCCGGACGCGGCACGCGGTTGAGCAGGATTTCTCCCAGTTCGGCGTAGACGCTTGCGCCGGACATAATGACATCGCCCGACTCTTTGAGCGCGGCCTCGCGCTGGTCCGCAATCACGGGATGGCGCATCGCCTCATCATCGAGCTCGCGCCAGCTCGATCGGGGTGCGCCCACCGCCGCAACCATCGCATCGGGTAAAAGCCAGCGACCCGCAAGAATCGGCTCGACGGCGTTGCTGAGCGTGCAGACAATGTGCGCGCCGCGAACCGCCTGCTCAGCGCTTTGGCAGGGTATGCCGCCAATATCGCTTGCACAGCGCTGCACATTGCCCGGGTCGCGACTCCAGACCCGGATCTCGCGAATGGGTCGCACACGCTTGAGCAGGCGGGCGTGGCTGCGCGCCAGCACACCGCTACCGAGAAAAGCCACCACCGACGCATCGGGCTGTGCGAGCGCATCCACCGCAACCGCGGTGGCTGCGGCGGTTCGCAGCGCGGTCAGTGCAGAGGCCTCGATGACCGCAAGCACGGCCCCGCTAACGGGCGCCATCAGCAGCACAGTGGCCATCAGCGTGGGCTGGCCGCGCGCGGCGTTGTCAGGTACCAGCGTGATCAGCTTAGTGGCAAGCGCATCGCCGATTTGCGCGGGCTTCAGAAACAACAGACCCGGCGGCTGCGATGGATCGATGTCGGGCGACGGCCCAAACGGCATCACAGCCCGCAGCGGCTGGTTGACGCGCCCAGCCGACAGCTGCTTCAGCGCCTGCGCCACCGCAGCAATCAGCGCATCGGGATCAAGCAATCGTTCGACCTGAGCCTCGGTAATCATCAACGGCATGTCAGGCCCCGGGCTTGACTGCAACGCGCGCGCTACCACCGACTCCCGCGATGATGCCAAGCGTGATGCAGATCAGCCCCGCGCCCAGCATCCCCGTAAACGGTTCATCCAGAAACAGTACGGCTGATCCGGCAGCAATGGCTGGCACCATCGCGGTCAGCATGGTGGCTCGCACCGAGCCGAAGACCTGCACCATTTTCATGAATCCGATTCCAGAGACGAATACACCCATCACGCCCTGAAGCAGCGCCTGCGTCAGGATTTCTGAAGCAGACGCAATGGCAAAGCCCGACATGACCCAGCCCGCCAACAAGGCAATCAGGTACGGCAGGCCCAGTGCCACGGCGAAAAATAGCGATACCCCGGTGGTTGCCTCAACCGGCCCGACCTCCCAGCGCCGACATAGCGACGTAAAAACTGCCCACGACAGCGGCGTGAACAGATAGAGCAGGTCGCCACTCCATACCTTACCGCCATCAAGCGCCGAGCTCAGGGCCAACCCTTCAACCAGCAGGGCACCTGTGACGATCAGCGCGAGTCCAAACAACCGCTGCGAACCCGCCCGTTCGCCGCTGATAAGCCAGGTAAAAAGCGTGGCCCACAGCGGCAGCAGCCCTGGCATCAGCACCGCGCTGTGCGAGGCCGGCGCAAGCGCAAAGCCGTGGTAGGTAAGCAATCCAAAATGACGCCCCCGAACAGCCCCAGCGCGATCGTCTGCCCGGCGGGCGCAGCCGATACGCCCAGCCAGCCGCCACCGCGACGCCGCACTAGCCACCAACCCCAGGGCGCAAGCAACACGGCTGCCACCACAAAGCGAAGGGTGACCACATCGAGCGGCTACAGCGAACGCGCGGCAAGCGCGCGCGAGCCTCCGATGAACGCGGTCCAGGTCGCGATCGTGACGAGCGTTGCAACCACCCCCAGCGCGAGGTCTGCGCGCCGCACGATGTGCTCAGGCTCTGCCGGTGGCACAGCGCCTCAACCGAGACTGTCCCAGTATTCGAGCATGCGCTTTCTCATGGCCGCATCGGGGATCCGTCCGCGCGCGGCCGCCAGGTTGTCGAGCGCGTATTCGGGCCGATCGGTACCGGGGATGATCACCGTGACCGCAGGATGGCCGAGCAGAAACTTCAGGAAAAACTGCGCCCAGCTGGCGCAGTCGATTTCTTTGGCGAAATCCGGTAGTTGGCGGCCCTTGGCCTTGGCAAACAATCGATTGCGGCCGAAGGGCAGGTTGATGATCACGGCCAGCCCGCGCTCCTGCGCAAGCGGCAGGATGCGCTGCTCGGCCAGCCGGTTGTCAAGCGCGTAATCGATCTGGATGAAGTCGATTTTCTCGGTGCGCATGATGCGCTCGAACTCGAGGTGCGTGCGCTCAAACGAGGTGGTGATTCCGATGTAGCGTACCTTGCCCTGATCGCGCAGCCGACGGATGGTCTTCAGATGCGTGTCAGTATCGCGAACGTTGTGGACCTGAAGCAGGTCAAAGCGCGACACGCCGATATCGGCAAACGATTGGGTGACCTGATCGATACCCGCCTGCTCGCCGGCGGTGCTGATCTTGCTTGCAATAAAGGCACGCTCGCGAATGGGCTGCTCGATCATCTTGAGCACTTCGCCCAGCCGCTTTTCAGCCTGGCCATACGTGGGTGCGGTATCGATTATGGCACCGCCGCCCGCCAACAGCGTGCGCATGCTCTCGGCAAGGGTGGGAATCCTGGCGTTCTGCGCATCGGTGTCAAAGATCACGGCCGTGCCTGAGCCGATCACCGGAATCATCTCGCCCGATGACGGAATTGGCCGTTTCAGCACCGGGCCGGTTGCAGCGAAGACAGGTAGCGCCGGCGCAACCAGTGCCGAGGCGGCGAGCGCCCCCGACTGTCGCAGGAATTCGGACCGGGTCAGACCCATTGCAGGCCTCTTGCGAAGCGTTTTCGTCACGGGGCGCTCCTCAAAGATCGGGAATTGGCCATCTCACGCTGCATCGCGCCAAGCTTCAACACCATCGCCGCCCAGCCAAGCGCCACCGGGACTGCGAGCCAGGCAACTGCCGAGGCTTCCAGCGCAGCGAGCTGGCGTAGGCCCGTGTAGACCCAGCCGCTTGCCGCATCGGCGCCCCGAAAGACCGCAGTGTCGATGAAGCTCTTTGCTTTGTACATCTGCTCGCGGGTGACCACGGTGAACAGCGTTTCACGAGCTGGATTCGCAAGCGAAAACTCGGCCGCGCGTTTGGTGGCCTGAAAGGCGATAACGACACCCAGGATAGGGGCTACCGCAATCGCTGCAAAACCGGTGGCGGTGACCAAGGCAAGCAGCGCCAATGCGACGCCCGCGCCAAAGCGCAGCATCACCCGACCGGTGATCAGCAGCTGGACGGAAAGCGTGGTGAGGCCGACCGCCAGATCAATCAAGGCGAACACGCGCGTGCGCTCGGCAGGACCGTCGAATGCGCCAGCCACGATCGCTGCCTGCTGAAAATATAAAAAGGTGCTGGTAAGCGACAGGAGCGCGACGTGCGCGCAGATCAGCATCAGATAGCGCGAGCGGAGCACCTCGGTTAGCCCTGCCCAGGCGCCACCGCCAATTGCCTGGTCCGGGGCGCCGGTTGGCGCCGCCCGCGTGGCATCGGCAGCCGCTGGCAGGTCTGCGCGGTCCAGGCCTCCCGAGCACCGGGTAGCGATTTCAAGCAGCGCGATCGACACCAGCAGCAGGTTGGCGGGACCCAGCGGCACCGCAAGCGCAGCCGTGAGCGATGGACCGATCAACGCGCCGGCAGTGCCGCCCGCCGCAATGAATCCAAACAACCGTCGTCCGCGCTCATAGCCGAAGCGCTCGGACATGAAACCCCAGAACACCGTGACCACGAAAAGATTGAACACGCTCACCCAGACAAACAGCGTGCGCGCAACCGCCACACGGCCCACATCAAGCGCGAGCAGCGCCCAGAAGCCCAGCAGCGTGAGCGCAAAGAAACGGTATACCCAGGGAATGAAGCGGCGCCGGGGTAGCCGGGCCACCACAGCACCAAACGCTGGCATGGCCGCCAGCATCACAAAAAAGGTGGCAGTAAACAGCCACTGCAGATTGGCGAGCCCGGCCGCGACACCCATCTCGTCGCGAAGCGGCCTCAGGATGTAATAGGAACAGAGCAGAAAAAAGAAATAGGCAAAGGCCCAGGCCAGCGCGCGGCCCTCGCCGGGCTCAATCCTGACCACGCGCGCAAGCGCTTTTTCGGTGAACGTTTGGGTCACAGTGGGGCCACGGTCGGGGGCAGGGCGCAAGAGATCAAAACGATGCTGGTTACCAGCAAGTGGAGCCAGACTACGGCATAGTGTGCCGC
>Ga0163212_1001155_pt1 | contig 11611 bp, 9 predicted proteins | sample Malawi_45m_30L_FD_113532 | JGI IMG/M metagenome (GOLD analysis project Ga0163212, IMG submission 113532) | Freshwater microbial communities from Lake Malawi, Central Region, Malawi to study Microbial Dark Matter (Phase II) - Malawi_45m_30L | ecosystem: Environmental > Aquatic > Freshwater > Lake ...
GGCGGAAACACCCGCGCCGGTGTTGAGCACGTCGTAGGTGTAGAAGTTGTCGCTCGAATCGTTGAAGGATGCGGAGACCGAAGCATTCAGGCTGAACCATGGGGTGAAGTTGTAGGCGAGGCCCGCACTGAGGATCTGGTTCCAGTCGCGACGGTTCGTGTCCAAGAAGGGGAAGTAAGCGATCTGATAAAAAAGGTTGGCTTGCAGGCGTCGGGTCAGGTTCGCCTGGTAGCCGGCAAGCAGGGCGAAGCGGTTGCGCAGCGCGTAGTCGGGCCAACCATCGAGATTGAGGTCGGTGTTGAAGGCGATGGTTGCGGAGTGTGCGCGGCTGAAAACGAACGGTTTCTGCAGTCCCATCCGGATCGTCTGCTGGTAGAATATCGACTCGCTAGCCGATGCGTTGGTCAGCAGGTTGTAGTTGTAGCGGGCGAACACCGAAAGGTCGCCAAATTCGCGGAACACGTAGATCAGCCCCGCGCCCAGATCGAGACTGTTGAAACTCAGCCCGTTGAGGTCGGCGTATCTGTAGAGTTGTTGCAGCGCGGAGACTTCGCCGTAGAGATTGCCTGCAATGCGCGGCAGCCACGTCGCCCCGAACTGCAAAGCGGTGAACCAATCTCCCTGCACCCCGCCGTTCGTGAGTTCGGCGTTGGTTGTGTAAAACTCGGAGGCGTTGGCGAAAAGGGTCAGTGATTTGTAGCGCGAGTCAGGCACGAGCAAGCGTTGTTCGCCGAGATCGTCGTCGGCCGGGCTGGGCGGCGCGTATCCCGGTTCGGGAGCAAACGCTTGGCCGGTCAGCGCGGTGACCATATCGCGACGCGCCACATCCGTGTCGGTCGAAGTGACACTGGGCAGCGATTGGGCATGGAGCGGCGCGGCAGCAGCAAGAAACGACAGAGCAAGGATGGTGATTCGGCGCAAGTGCATAAGATATCGGGCCTTGAGGACTGTCGGAGAGTCCTTTCATATATAGCGCGCTGATTGCGCCAAGAAAATTCCTCGTGACTGCGAAATCTCAAAAAGGCTGGAACCAAGCCTTGGCTCGGGCCAAGGGGCGCCCGGCCAAGCTTTTGGCCATTTGCGGCTTTTGGTCCGCACTTTTCGCGCTCCTCGCCTCCGTCCTTCCGTTGACTCCACTCGAACTCGCCGAGAATGCGCTCCAAGACATGGTGGTCCGCCACGGACTGAAAAATCCCACCCCGCAGAACCTCGTTTTTCTCGCCCTTGACGAGTCGTCGCTCGACCTGAGCCAGCTCGAGCCGAACGAAATCGCCGCCTCGCGCGCGCTCACCCTCATGCAGAAGGAGTTCCCGTGGTCGCGCGCCGTTTATGCCGAGGTCATCGATAAAATCCTCGGCGCGGGTGCCAAAGCCATCGTCCTCGATGTTCATTTCCCCTCGCCGGGCGAAGGGGACGAAGAATTGGGTGCAGCGCTCCGTCGTCATGGCTCGCGCGCCGTCATTGCCTCAATTTATGAGGACACGGCTGCTTCCAGTTCGCTTGCCGCGCAGTATCGTCCGCCGAGCGACTCGGTCTTGCCCGACGGCCGCGCCGCCGGCGTGGTCGGCTACGCCAGTTTCTGGCCCGAGCCGGACAAAGTGTTGCGCGCCGCGCATTACCGCGTGTCCGACGCGTTGCTCCTCGGCGAGTTGCAATTGACCAAGAAGCAGGTGCGCGGGCGAAAGAGTGGCCATGCCGGCGAGCAGCGCGAGTCGCTCGGCGCCGTCTCCCTGCGCAAAGCCGGTTCGCCCGCGCGCGTGCCCGACGCGGGTCTCATCCGTTTCTGCGAACCCGGCTCCTTCCCCATTGTCCCGCTTTACTCCCTCTTCGTGCCCGACATGTGGCGCGCCAATCTGCAAGACGGCGCGTTCTTCCGCGACAAAATCGTGCTGCTCGGTCCGACCGCGGGTCGCTTCCGCGATTTCTTCCGCACGCCGATCGGCACGCGGCCCGGTCCGGAAATCCACCTCCATGCCATCGCTGCGGCCGCGGCGGGCGCCTTTTACACGCGGGCCAGTGCCGGCGCGGTCGCGGCCACCTGTCTGGCCATGGGATTGATCGCGTGGATCGTCAACGTGCGGCTCCGGCGCCCGCTGCGCGCCCTCGGATTTCTCGGCCTCGTTCTCGTCGCCTACGCGGGCGGCGCGCTTGTTCTTTACAACCATGCCGATTTCATCCCCGGTCTGCTTTATCCGTCGCTTGCCCTGGTCTTCGCCGGACTCACCTCCTTCGGCTACGACTTCTCCCTCGAGCGGCGGGAAAAAGCCCGCGTTCGTCGCAGTCTTGAGCGTTACGTTTCGCGTGATGTGGTTCGCGAGTTGATCGACAACCAAAGCGAGGTTCTCGCGCAACTTGGTGGGACGCGCAAGGAAGTGGCCGTCCTGTTCTCCGATGTGCGCGGTTTCACCGCCCTGAGCGAGCGCGCCGAACCGGAGGCCGTCGTCGCCCAGCTCAACGAATATCTCGCCGGCATGGTCGGTATCGTCTTCCGCCATCACGGCACGCTGGACAAATTCATCGGCGATGCCGTCATGGCCGTGTGGGGCACGGTGACCAGCGATGGTCCGCGCGGCGATTGCCTGCGTGCGGTGCGCGCTGCATTGGCCATGCTTGAATCCGTCGAGGCGATGCGCCGCCGCTGGAGGTCAGAGGCCCGGGCTGAACTGCAGTTGGCCATCGGTCTCAACTTCGGTTCCGCCATATTCGGCAACATCGGGTCGGAGGAAAAGATGGAGCCCACTGTGATCGGCGATACCGTCAACCTGGCATCCCGGCTCGAAGGAGCGACAAAACAATACGGCGTGCCGGTCGTCCTAAGCGGAAGTGTTGCCGAGCAGGTGGGCGTCGAAATCCCGCTATGTTTGCTCGACATTGTGCGCGTAAAGGGGCGGGCCGCGCCGGTGGAAATTTTTACCGTCCCGCTGGACGTTGATGCACGTCCATATGCTCCCGGCTGGCTCCCGCGTCACATGGAAGCCTGGGATCACTACCGCGCTGCGCGGTTCCGGGACGCCTCCGCTTGCTTTGAGCTCTCGCCGCTTGGCGCGACCATGGTTGCCCGCTGCCGCGAGTTGCTGGACCATCCTCCGGCTCCGGGATGGGAACCCGTCAAAAACCTCGAAAGCAAGTAATCTTCTTTTCAGAGTCGACAGCCGCTGCCTCGCTTAATCAACTATTCGGCCATGGATTTTGCAGCCCTTTTTACCGATGCCCTGACACTCAATTCCTTGGCCACGCTGGCTCTGCTCATCGGGCTCGAGCTGGTGCTGGGGATCGACAACGTGCTGGTCATTTCCATCGTCGTCTCGCGTTTGCCCGAGCATCAGCGCGATACCGCACGCAAACTCGGACTCTTCATCGCGCTGGCCGCGCGGCTTTTTTTCGTCGCCGGCGCTTACTGGTTGGTCAGCCTCACCGCGCCGATCATCGCCGGATTCCCGCTCTCCTGGCGTGATGTCGTCCTCATCTCCGGCGGATTGTTCCTGCTCTGGAAAGCGGTGAAGGAAATCCACCACGTTGTCGAACTCACCGACGAGCATGCGGGCGGACACGCGACCACCGCTTTCAGCGCGGCCATCGTGCAAATTGTCCTGCTCGACATGGTCTTCTCGCTCGATTCGGTCGTCACCGCCGTCGGCCTGACGCCGAATCTGCTCATCATCGCCTTCGCCGTCATTGCATCGTTTGCCGTCATCCTCGCCTACGCCAAGGCGATCGGCGATTTTATCATCCGCCGCCCGGCGCTGAAAATTCTCGCCCTCGCTTTCCTCGTCACCATCGGTGTGACCATTTTTCTCGAGGGCATGCACCAGCACGTGGCCAAGGCCTACATTTATCTGCCGATGGGATTCGCTCTCGTCGTCGAGCTCCTGCAGATGCGGCACGACGCCAATCGCAAACGCTTGGGCGGGCAGGGGCCGCGGCCCTGAACCAAATCAGAAGAACTGGCTGAACGGACCGCTCTTCTTCAGCTCCTCGAGCGTGATCGACTCCGCCGGGAAATCGATGGCCTGCGTCTTGCCGTAGGTTGCGTTGATTTCGCCGCGCAGGGAAATGGAGAGCGGCACCTGTTTGCCCTCGCTCAGTTTCGTTTCGATGACGATGCGGCGGGGCAGGGTGTCGTCTTTGCCCACCCACACTTTCATCGCGCCGTCCGAGCAGGTGAGGGTGTCGAGCGCATTGCCGATCTCCGTGAGGTCTTTGCCCGTGGCGAGGCCTTGGATGTAGCCGATCACCGCCATATTTTCGTCGGCGATGGTCTCGCCGATCACGCGCCGCAATTCCTTGCTCATCCATTTTCCGTTCAGCGTGTAGCGGTGAATCTCGGTCGCTACCCCGCCGATCTCCTCGCCTTTCTCTTTGCCCTCGAAGCGCAGTTCTTTGCTCGAACCGAAAACCTGGTCGGTCGGACGGAACAAAAGCGCCCACGCTGCCTGCGTCTCGCTCGTGCCCGCCGGCCCGGCCGGCACGCGCACCCACGGGTTGGCCGCGACCTGCGGACCCGCGATCGCCCCGACGATGGCCATAAGCGGATCATCCGCATTCTTCGTCAAAGGGGTGTGGTCCAAATGGAAATAGACATTTTCCTCGGCGAAGCGCAGATCTGCGCCGCCTAAGAAATTCCCGCCGGCCGCGATGGACATCAAAGCGGTGGCAATGAAGCGTCCGTCGGTCGCGGGAGAAATATTTTTCAGGTCTTTGCCCGTCTTTCCCTTTACGTCGAACTCGAGTTTCATCGCCGCCTTGGGCGACGAAAGATCGCTCGTGTCGAGCGCGCCGCGGAAATCGACCAGATTGAGCGTGCGGTCGGATCCTTCCACTTGGCCCTTGATGTTGCCTTCGAATTGCACGTGTTTGATAAGCGTGCGAACCGCTTGGGCCTTGCCGAACTCGCGCAGTGCGAAATAGCCACCGACGAGAATGAGGACAACGAGCGCGGCCGCGACCCAGCGCAACCAAGGCTTCGGGGTCGCAACGGCGGCTGCGGTCGAAGCGGCGGCTTCGGAGGTCGCTGGTTCGATTGCGCGCAGGACTTCGGCCACAACATCATCACCGTATTTTTGCTCGCGCAAGTGCGCCTGGATCTCGGCAAGGCTCGCGCCTTGGGACAATCGTTTGCGGGCAAAATCGACCAGTGGTTGGTGAGACATGCGCCAAGCGTTAGCGGTATCCCGCGGGGCGCGCCAGCGGATTTCGGGCGGTTTCGGTCGGATGCGGCTTGCACTTGGCCGCCCGCTGCGGATCTTCTTTCTCCATGACCTTGAAAGCCGCAGCCTTTGCCCTTCTGGGCCTCGCTGCCCTTGTTTTGGTCCTGCTTGTCGTGCCGGGCGAACCGCCCGCGTCTCCGGCAATGTCGGCAAACTCCGCTCGATCGGGACAGTCATCACCGGGGCAGGTCGGTCTGTCCGGCTCCGCGGAGAATGCCCCGGACGGAACCAAGACCCCTGGTGCGCCAAAGGTACGACCCGCGTCGGGTTCCGCCGCGCGCAACGCCGCGCCCGCTGCGCAAAGCGGACGCGATCGCGAGAAAGCGATGGAGCAGTTGGCTATGCGCCTGGCCAAACTTCCTCCGGAAGAAGCGCTGGCGCGCATCGCCGAATTGCCGGATCAGGATTCGCGGGACACGGCCATGCTCGCCTTGCTCGGTGAGTTGTCCGGCATGGATTCTCTGGAAATCATCCGCCGCGGCGATGTGTGGAGATTCGGGGTCGGCGGAGCTTTGGCCGTCCATCTCCTCGAAAGCGGAAAAATCACCGCGGCGCAGGCCGTGGCCATGACGCAACAAAACACGGACGGAAACCGGCGCGGCGAACTGTTCGTCAGGATCGGGGCCAAACTCGCATCCCAAGATCCGAATGCCGCGGTGGCTTTGGGTAACGGCCTGCAGAGTTGGGAGCGCCAACGTTTTCTCGAGGGGCTGGCCAATCAATGGGCGGAGGAATCGCCCGATCAGGCGCGGCGTTGGATTTCCAGCGTCAGCGATGCGTCAACGCGCGACGCCCTCCTCGCCGGTCTTCTCCGGGCCGAAGTGAAAAGCAATCCCGCCGCGGCCGCGGCGAGTTTTGCTTCGATGCCGCCTTCCGACCCGTCTGCGCGTTCGCGCGTCGCCATGCGCATCGCCTCGGAGTGGGCGTCGCGGGATACTCTCGCCGCCATGCAATGGGCCCAGTCTTTGCCGGGCGAGGCGGAGCGCAACGCCGCGAGCGAAGGCATCGGCAATGTGGCGCCGGTCGGCATCGGTGCCATGCTCACCAGCGGATCCGAAGGCTTGCCCGTCATCGGAAACATCGTGCCGGGCGGCCCGGCCAGCGCGAGCGGTGCGCTGCAAACCGGCGACACACTCCTTGCCGTGTCCGACGCCAAAGGTGCCTGGGTCGACACCCGCCAACTGTCCACCCGCGACCTTCTCGGCCTCGTGCGCGGCGAGCCCAACACCCCGGTCTCGCTGCAGGTGCGCTCGCCCGGCTCATCGGCCACGCGCGTCATCACTCTCGGACGCCAGCAGATTGTCTTCCGTCCGCAGCAATAAGCCGCGGCTTCGACGCGGCCCGCGCTTGACCTCCGCGCCCGCGCGGATTTTCACTCGGTGCGTTATGTTTCCCTCCAAAATTCTCAGCCTCCTCCTAGGGTTCGTTGTCTTGGGCGCGCCGCTTTTGGCCATGCCGAAACCCGCCGCCCACACCCAAGGCACGCCGACCGGTAAACCGACCGGACCGCTCAAGCCCGGCGAGTATTGGTGGAAGCCGGAATTGTCGCCGGTCGGGCCCGTCGTCGCGCTGGTCAGCATTCCACAGCAAGTCATCCACGTGTATCGCAACGGCATCCTCATCGGACGTTCCAGCGTGAGCACGGGCGCCAAGGGTCACTCCACTCCGAGCGGCGTCTTCACCATTCTGGAGAAAAACCGGACCCACTACTCGCGCACTTATGACAACGCCCCGATGCCGAACATGCAGCGGCTCACCTGGCAGGGCGTGGCCATGCATTCGGGAAACCTGCCCGGATATCCGGCGAGCCACGGTTGCATCCGCTTGCCTTACGATTTTTCCAAGTTGCTCTTCGGGATCACCGCAAAAGGCGGAACGGTCGTGATCGGCGATGGCAAAACGCCGCAGCCGCGCTTCGCCGCCAATCCCGGACTCATTCTCGCGCCCGCCGACTTCGATCCGCAGATGGTTCGTCGGCTCCAGCACGGCGAATACGATTGGGGTCCGTCGCGCAGTCCATCCGGTCCCGTCACCATGGTGCTGAGCGGCGCCGACCGCGCGGTTTACGTCTACCGCAACGGCAATCCAATCGGGCGCGCCGCGGTGGAAATCTCCGGGCGCGGCCGTCTCGGCAGTCATGTCTTCACTTTGCTCGACGGCGCTCGCGAAAAATCAAGCGCATGGGTTCCCGGCCGGCCCGCGCGCAAATGGATGCGGGTAAGCACGGACAAGGGTCCGCGCATCGACGCCGACGATCTCGGCCGCCGTGTCACGGTCAACCCGGTTTTCGCAGCCAAGCTTTACGACACGATCCAACCGGGAACGACGGTCATCGTGACCGACGATGCCATGGCGCGGAAATTCGACCGCGACTTCACCATCATCACCAACTGATTGCGCGCGGCGGGTGCTTGCCTCCGCCGCCCGGCATGCCATGTTAGTTTCTGCATGTTCGAACTTCTCTTCCTTGTCGCTTTGGTCGCCTGGCTGTTCTTCAGCGCGCTGGAGCTCATTCTCTCCTTGCCCTGCGCGCCGACCTTGATCGCCGCTTTCGTCGCGGTGCCTCTGCTCGCCGCGAACCGATATGCCTCCATGGTTCGCGCCCATCATCTCGCCCGCGTTCGACCCGGATTGCGCCCCGTGCCTCCGGAAAAGTTTTTTTGGCCGCTGTCCCGTCGCAAGATCGGCCTGAGGCTCGCTGTGGCGTCGGTCTGCGCTCTGGTTTTCTGGCCCATGGCCTTGATTTGGCCCGCACGCGGATCCACGGAAATCATCTCGGTCGCGGGGTGGATCTCCGGCTTGTTTGCCATACTCGCGTTGAGCGAGGCACTGGCCTCCGGGTGTCTCTACGTCCGGGCCTCCCATTGGTTCGATCGCCACGCCCCCAATTTCGTCGGATGGACCCGCCGGCTGCTTTACCGGCTTTCCGACAACCACGAATTCCTCGGCGAAGACCCGCTTCCCCGCGAGCGACGTCGCCGCGAAAAAGTTTTTTGACCCGGAACGGTCCTTTTCCGCGTTCCCACGCGGGGCACGGCGCGCTACAAAGGCGCGATGGAAAAGGTGAAGGCGGCCATTGTCGGCGCGAGCGGTTACTCGGGTGAGGAACTAGTCGCGCTGCTTGCGCGGCATCCGCAAGTGGAGATCGTCGCACTCACTTCGCGGCAATCGTCGGGTCAGACCGTGGCGGAAGTGTTTCCGCGGATGGGCGGATCGGACATCGCCGGCATGAAATTTGTCGAGCCTTCCGCCGACGCGCTGAAAAAATGCGGCGCCTCGGTTGTGTTTCTCGCTCTTCCGCACGGACTCGCCGCGGAATTCGCCGCACCGCTGCGGAGAGCGGGAGTCCAGGTCGTCGATCTCAGCGCGGACTTCCGGCTCAAGTCGGCTGACGTCTTTGAAGAGTTTTACGGCGAGAAGCATCCTGCCCCGCAATTGCTCGCCGAATCGGTCTATGCTTTGCCCGAAATCTGCGGCAACGAGGCACTCAAGGATGCCGGATTGCTCGCCTGTCCCGGTTGCTATCCGACGAGCATTCTCATTCCGCTGGTTCCCTTGTTGAGCAAAAAGCTGATCGATCCGAATTCGATCGTCATCAACAGCCTGAGCGGCGTGAGCGGGGCGGGGCGGAAGGCCGACATCGCGCTTCTTTTTGCCGAGTGCAACGAAAGCCTCCGGGCCTACGGCGCACCGAAGCACCGGCATCTTTCCGAAATCGAACAGGAACTTTCCGCAGCCGCCGGCGCAAAAGTCACGGTGAGCTTCACGCCGCATCTCGTGCCCGTGACGCGGGGCATGATTTCCACCATCGTTGTTTCGCCATCGAAGGGCGCGGATGCCAAGGCCGTCGAATCGGTGTGGCAGGAAGCCTACCAAGGACAGCCCTTCGTGCGCATCGTTCCGCATTTGCCCGATTCGAAACATGTGACCAACACGAACTTCATCGATCTGTCCGTGCGCGAGGATAAGCGGACCGGACGGCTTTTGCTTTTCAGCGCGATCGACAATCTCGGCAAAGGCGCCGCGGCGCAGGCCGTGCAGGCGTTCAACATTTCCCGCGGTTGGGATGAGGCGACCGGACTGGCATGAGCAAACTCAAGAAGGTCAAAGGCGGTGTGACCGCCGCCCAAGGTTTTTTGGCCGGCGCGGTTTTCGCCGGCATCAAGGCGTCGAACAAAGGATGCGAGGACTTGGCGCTTGTTGCTTCGGAAGTTCCCGCGACCGCAGCGGGTGTCTTCACCACGAACCGCGTCAAAGCCGCGCCCGTCCGCGTGTCCAAGGCCCACCTCAAAGCGAAGTTCGCCCGCGCGGTTCTGCTCAACAGCGGCAATGCCAACGCCTGCACCGGTCCCTGCGGCATCGCCGCGGCCAAGGCACTCGCCGCCGGGACGGCTGAGGTGCTCGGCTGCGCCACGGGACAAATCCTCGTTTGTTCCACCGGGCGGATCGGCGTCGCCCTGCCGCTCGAGAAAATGAAAGCCAAACTTCCCGACCTGGCCGCGCGCATCTCGGCCAAAGGCGGCCTGGGCGCGGCCAAGGCGATCATGACCAGCGACAGCTTCGCCAAAGAATACGCCTTGGAAGTGCGTGCGCCGGGCGGGACGTTCCGCATCGGCGGTATGGCCAAGGGCGCGGGGATGATCAATCCCAACATGGCCACCATGCTTTGCATCGTCACCACGGACGCGAAAATTTCCAAAGGCACGCTGCAAAACGCGCTGCATCACGCGGGCGAGCGGACCTTCAACCGCATCACGGTCGATGGTGACATGAGCACAAACGACACCGTGCTCGCGCTGGCCAATGGAGCGGCGGGCGGCGTCTCGATCAAGACGGGAACGACGGACTACGCGCTATTTCTCGAGGCGCTCAACGAGGTTTGTCTCAAGCTCGCCCACATGATCATCGAAGACGGCGAGGGCGTGTCGAAATTTGTCACCGTGCAGGTGAGGGGCGCCTCGAGTTTGCAGGCCGCACGCAAGGTGGCCGAGGCAGTGGCCAATTCGACTTTGGTCAAGTGCGCCTGGGCCGGCAACGACCCGAACTGGGGCCGTATTCTTGACGCCGCGGGCTATTGTGGGGTGCGCATCCGTGAGGAGCTGGTCGACATCTATTACGACGGCGTTGCCGCGGTGCGCGGTGGAACAGCCGCGTCGACGCCGAAAGAAAAACTCGTCGCTGCGGTGACGCCGCGCAAATTCACCGTCACCATCGATCTCCACCAAGGCAAAGCTTTCTACACGGTCTACACCACGGATCTGACCGAGAAATACGTGGAACTCAACCTGAGCGAGTAGCATGAGCCTGACCGATGCCAGTTTGCGCGCGGCGACGCTGATCGAGGCGTTGCCTTTCATGCAAAAGTTCCGCGGTCAGACCTTTGTCATCAAATACGGCGGCAGCGCGATGGAGAGCGACGAAGCGGTCGAGCGACTTTTGCGTGACGTGGTTTTTCTCGAAGCGGTCGGAATCAATCCCGTGCTCGTGCACGGCGGCGGCAAAGCGATCAGCGCCAAGATGCGCGAGGCCGGACTGACCGCCCGCTTCGTCAACGGCCTGCGCGTCACCGATGAAGCCTCCGTGCGGATCGTCGAGGAGGTGCTCAACCGCGAGGTCAATCCGCGGCTGGTCAGAACGATCGGCGAATTCGGCGGACAGGCGCGGGGATTTTCCGGTCGGGACGTTCTCCGCGCGGAGAAACTGCCGCCGGTCGACGATGGAAAAGGGGGTGTCGAGGATATTGGATTTGTCGGTCGCGTCACGAGCGTGGAGACTGCGGAGCTGGAGCTGGTCATCCAAGGGGAGCGCGTACCCGTGGTGTCGCCGGTGGCTCGTGGTGCGGACGGTCAGACTTACAACATCAACGCCGACGAGGCGGCGGCGGCCATTGCCGGCGCGCTCAAGGCCTCGAAGTTGGTTTTTCTCAGCGATGTGCCGGGGATCATGCGCGACCGCGAAGATCCCGATTCGCTTGTCGCCACGGTGCGCGCCGATCAAGTCGACGCGCTGATCCGGCAAAAAGTTCTCGAGGGCGGGATGATTCCCAAGGTGCAGGGCGCGGTGGCCGCGTTGCGCCGCGGGGTGGGCAAGACGCATATGATTGACGGACGCCTTCCGCATGCTTTGTTGTTGGAAATTTTCACCAATGAAGGCGTCGGCACCGAAATCGTGGCTTAGTTTTGTTTTCCTCCTCGCGCTGGCTTTTGCCGCGCAGGCCGAGTTCCGCGGGGCGTGGATTTCTGCGGTGCACAATCTCGATTGGCCTTCAAAAAGGGGTCTGCCGGCCGCGCAGCAAAAAGCCGAACTCGTGCGCCTCCTTGATTCCGCCCAGTCGCTCGGTCTCACCGATGTTTTTTTCCAGGTCCGCCCCGAGGGCGATGCGCTTTACCGTTCTTCGGTTGAAC
>Ga0163212_1001157_pt1 | contig 11607 bp, 9 predicted proteins | sample Malawi_45m_30L_FD_113532 | JGI IMG/M metagenome (GOLD analysis project Ga0163212, IMG submission 113532) | Freshwater microbial communities from Lake Malawi, Central Region, Malawi to study Microbial Dark Matter (Phase II) - Malawi_45m_30L | ecosystem: Environmental > Aquatic > Freshwater > Lake ...
CTCCGAAGGCCGTATTGCCCAGGCACTTGAACTGAGAGCTCGCATTTTTCGTGAAAGCGCGCCACAAGCATCCGGAAAGCTGACCTGTCAGGACGACGATATTTTCGATCCCTGGTGTACACATCTTGTCGCCATCGATCCGGACCGTGATGACGTGGTGGGAACCTATCGCATACTGACACCTGAGGCTGCAAGAGAACTGGGATGTCGGTACGCAGAGCAGGAGTTCTGGCTAACCCGACTCGATCCTTTGCGCCATGAAATTGTTGAACTCGGACGTGCTTGTGTCGATCCTGCCTATCGAGGCGGAACAAGCTTGATGCTGATGTGGACAGGTTTGTCGCGCTGGCTTTCGGGAAAGCATTACACGCACCTCATGGGATGTGTCAGCGTCTCACTGAAAGACGGACCCGAGTCAGTGTTGCGACTGTACCAACAGCTCATACCGCTGCACGATGCAGGGGAAAGCTTCCGAGTTTGGCCATTGCAAAGGCTCAAACGTCCTGAGTTCAATACTCAGGAACAAGTCGAAGTACCTTCGCTGTTGCGAGCCTACTTGCGGGCAGGTGCGATGATCATGGGCGAGCCTTGCGTTGACTTTGAGTTGAACTGTGCTGACTTCCCCGTAATTTTGCCGCTTGAACAACTCGACCAGCGCTTCAGGCAACGATTTGGGCCTTTAGCGGCATGAATGGTCCGCTGCCCTATTACCTGATGCCGGAGGATCCCTCTGAGCAAAGGTATCGGGCAGTTTTTATTTCAGACATTCATCTCGGAACGGCTGGGTGTCAGGCCGAAGAGCTTCTTGATTTTTTAAAAAGTTTCGAATGTGAAACGCTGTATCTTGTTGGCGATATCGTTGATGGATGGCAGTTGAAGCGGCGCTGGCACTGGCCACAAGCACATAACGATGTTGTACAAAAAATATTACGAAAAGCCCGAAAAGGTACTCGAGTTATCTTCGTACCTGGCAACCACGACGAGTCAATTCGACAGTTTTGCGGGTTACAGTTTGGCGGTATCGATATTGAATATGAAGCGATTCATGTAACTCAAGAGGGTAAACGGTTGTGGGTCACCCATGGTGATTTATTTGATGGCGTGGTGCAATGTGCCCGGTGGCTTGCTGTGCTCGGTGACTACGCCTACGAGTGGGCATTAAGGGTTAACCGCGGCTTCAACTTTGCAAGAGCACGGCTTGGACTTCCTTATTGGTCGTTTAGTCAGTGGCTGAAAGACCAGGTCAAGCGAGCTATGAGCTTTATAACTGCTTTTGAGGAGGCACTCGCTCACGCTGCCCGCAAAAGGGGTTTTGACGGTGTTGTATGTGGACATATTCATCGCGCGGAGATCCGCATGATTGATGATGTGCTTTATTGCAACGATGGTGATTGGGTTGAAAGCATGACGGCCTTGGTCGAACATCCGGATGGTCGTCTTGAAATTATCGATTGGCCCAAAACCAAGCTTAGCCAGCAAGCCTCAAGCGAGCAACTCGCCCTCGATCTGAAAGCCCGTATGGGATCGCTATGAACCCCGGCAATATGGTTTTCGATGCAATAGGGCCACAAAGGCGATGAGATCTCCGGTAGCGCAAGTTGTGTTTCACGCATTATCACCATGAATTTGATTATCTGGAGACATGCCGACGCTGGCGACAGTCTTGAAGACCACAAACAAGACCTTGAGCGTAGCCTATCAGAGCGGGGCAAGAAGCAAGCGAGCAGAATGAGTCGATGGCTTGACGCAAGACTTCCTGAAACTATTGCGGTGGTCAGCAGCCCCGCCCAGCGCGCACTGCAAACAGCGATGACCTTGTCAGCAAAAGTACGCCCCGAGCCGCGCTTACTGCCGGGCAGCTCGCTTGAAGAGGCTTTGCAATCGATCAAAGTCGATGAAGCGCATTTGCGAAAGTCTGGGCATCTGGTTGTTGTTGGACATCAGCCTTTGCTTGGGCATTTAATGTCGCACTTGGTCAGTGGCGGGGATGCTTGTTGGAGCTTGAAAAAAGGTGCGCTTTGGTGGCTTCAACGCAAGGATGCAGAGCCCTTCTGGCAAGTCAAAGCTGCGATCGGACCCGATTTGGTATAGGGTAGAGGCTTGATGATTTGCCCCGTCGTGGGGCTGGAGCCTCTGGATGACTGAAATCGAGCTTAAATTACAGGTCCCCGCCACAGTGCGGGCTGCACTGGCACAAGAAATTAAAGACCGCTCCCCCGATAACCTACGCAGACAGCGCCTGCAAGCGGTTTATTTCGATACCCCGTCGAGATTGTTAGCTAGTGAAGACATGGCGCTGCGGCTTCGCCGTGAAGGGCGCAATTGGGTGCAAACCCTGAAGGCGGGAAAAGGTCTCGACAGCATCAGCCGTGAAGAAGACAACATTCGATTACCTGATCGTAGCGCGGCTGAGCCAGCGCTCGACGTTAGCAGGCATCTGCGCAGCCCGGCAGGGCGAAGGCTGCAAGTACTTTTGCAAAGGGTACAAGGCGAGAGCTTGCAGCGCCGCTTTGCGACCGACGTAAGGCGTCAGAGCCAGATTCAGCGCACTCGGCGCGGCTTTGTTGAGCTCTGCTTCGATGAGGGGATCATTCAAAGTGAGCAACGCCAGCTTGGGCTTCGCGAGCTTGAAATCGAATCGATCAAAGGCTCGCCGCTTGCCGTACTCGAAGCTGCTGCGGGTTATATTAAACGTTATCAACTCTGGATTGATTTGCGTAGCAAAGCGCAGCGCGGTCACATGCTCTTTGAGGATCGCGCATTTATCTCGCCGACAAAGGCCGGATCGATTCGCCTTGAAGCAGGCGCTAATATCGATGAAGCCTTATTAGCGATCTTTTCCGACTGCCGCCGACAGGTGATGCAAAATGCATCACAAATTGCCGCTGAAGAGGGACACGGACCCGAACATGTACATCAGATCCGAGTCGGACTAAGAAGGCTTCGCACGGCGATGAAATTATTTGGTCAGCGATTACAAGCGATTGCCCACTGGGATGCCCAGGCTCGATCGCTGGCCACAGATCTTGGCGCAAGCAGAGACCGCGATGTGCTTGCCGAAAGTCTGTGGCCGCGACTACGTGACATTGATGCACCCCTCATTGAACTACCCTCACCGACTGATCTAAAATCGCCAAGAGATCTGATTCGCGATAAACAGTGTCAGTTATGGTTTCTTGAGTGGCTAGAGCACGACATGAAGCTTGATCTCGATCGTGCCAGCAACGATAACGAACTCGGACAAATGCCAGCGCAAGACTTGCTGCTTGAAGTTCTTCAACGCTGGCATCGTAAGTGTAAGAAGATGAGTGCCAACTTTGGCCAACTGAGTGTTGACGAGCGACATGATTTGCGCAAGCGTATGAAACGTCTTCGTTATGGCGTTGAGTTTGTGCGCAGCCTTTTACAGGAAAAGCGACTTGAACATTTTCTACAAGTGATGGCTGAGGCTCAAGACGCGTTGGGTGAATACAATGATTTGCATGTTGCCCATGCACTTTATAAATCGCATAGTGCGCATCAGCCTCAGGCCTGGTTTGCGGTTGGTTGGCTTGCTGCGCAATCGGATTATGCCGCTGATCGCTGCATTAAAGTCTTGCAAGACTTTGCCAAAGTGCAGGCGCCCTGGCGAAAAAGGGATATCCCACGAAACAACACAAATCCCGAAATCATTCCTCCAGGGCTATGATCGAGATCCTGCTTCTAACCCCGCTAGCACGGGCTATTAAGACGAGCTGCGGGTCGCAACCAACCCTATAAACTTGCGTTAACTCGTCCTTGAACCTGACAAGCTATGGGCTCGAACTGAGGCGCAATTCAAAGGCGTAGTCTGTGCTTTGGCTGCCGGTTTGCTGCATCCATAAAACAATTGGCCCAGCGGACAACTGGGCTGCCGTCAAATTTTCGACTAAATTTTGTCCCAGGTTCTCGGGACCAAAGTGCCCGAAGGCAATCATTCGGCTTGTGTCGACGCCGGCATCAAAAACTACTGACCGCTGCAGGGCGAAAAATGCAATCTTATCTTCAGAACGGTAGTGAACAAGCTTTAATGAGGCAAGCGATCTCATTGGTGGTACATCAATTCGAACATAGTCCGCATCGCCCTGACGAACGCTGCCGTGCAGGATAAGCACCTCGCTTGATTCCGGCAGTTGAGCTATCAACGTAGGTGCCAGCGGATTGGTTGAAAACTCGATAGCTTCGCCAGCACTTGCTTGCACCAAGTCCAGTTCAGATCGATCTGAAGAGTTACCAGCCGCATCAACCTGGCGCGTGAAGAGCCTTGCAGGACCATTACCAAGTAGCCACAGTTGCTTTCCGACACCAGAAACCCAGGGCTCTCGCTCATCGAAGCGATACTCCCATCTTGCTTGCGTCTCAAGCCCTTTGAATTCAATCCGCCGCAGTCCCGCCTCTTGCGTTGACTGTGTTTGAACTGGCGCAGGCGCCATCGTGTCGAGCGTGCAGGACACTTTCACAATCTCAGAGGTATTTCCTTGCTCATCGCGGGTTCGTACCCAGATCATCTTGGATCCATCGCCTTCAACAACAAAGAAATCACCTGCACCACGAATCCAGTTCTGACCCAGATCGAGCGAGTACTCCCAGCCCAAACCATTTAATCCACTCACTGACCAGCGACCGTCCCTGGTCAAGCCATCACTAAGACTAATTCCTGTATCGTTAAAGCGTAGTGTTGGGGCAGGTAAGGTTTTAGCAGAAGCGGTTCCCGACCCAGATTGCGAGGGCGATGTTGATGGAGCGTTAGCTGGATTTGCCGAGGCTGAGTTTGCTGATACCGAAGCACTTGCCGATGGGTTCGCAGCTTCACCCCCACCACCACAAGCTTCAAGAAGTGGAAAACTTGCGAGAAGCAATGCGCGAGACCATTTATTCATCTTGGCTGAATCCGCCGAAGGAGGGCTTTTGTGGCGTTAACCGATGGAGGTAAGTTCGGGTCACTTCGATAACCCGTTTCGCAATTAACAATATCAAGGCCCGCTGCGTTGAATCCCCTGCCAGGGGCGCGGTGAATATCAGATGACAGAGCGAGGTCTACATCGCGCTTAAAAGTATGTCACATTGTATTTAAGTCTATTATCGAGAACGGAATAAAGCTATCATCGAAATCAGATGAGCGGTCAGCCAAACAAGTAGGCATGAACCAATCACATCGGTAAAAAAGTGCGCACCCTGTGCCATCCTAGACCATCCGATTGCTATCGTTAGCGCCCCTCCAAAGCAAAGCCATAGCCATCGGCGACGCCTTCCAAGGTACCAGCCCGACATGACCCAGGCACCAAAGGCAACATGACCACTTGTAAAAGAGCAATTCTTAGTACACGCTGTCGATTTCACCCAAGCGGGTGTAAATACTTGTGTTCCTGCGAATTGCGCTATGTCCCGTGGACGTGCGCGCCCGATTTCGGGTTTCAAGACTTCATGAATGAGCACCATTGGCGTTAGTACCCCAAGCAAAGCCATAAACCCAAGCGCCGTAATGACCCGCCGAAGCCCAATGACGCGTTCAAGCCGATCTGATGCCTGCCTGCCTCCAGCGAGTCTGAACCAAAGTAATAACATTAAAAGCAGGATCACTGGCAGCGCTAAGCGGCCCAACCAAGCGATGATCCAATCAAAGCGATGCACCCATCCAAGCACAGCTGCAGGAAAACATTTGCATTGTTCATCATAAAAATAAGCAGATAATTCGAGATCAAGGACAGCGAGATTGGGAAGCGTGACGAGTCCGAGCATCGGCAATAAGACGGATAACCAATGCTTTAAACGACCTAGTTCTGCATGCTTCATCGTGGCATCTTCGGGTTACGGACAAGCCTCTGGCCATATGACCCATGTCTCGCTTCGCCCGCTTAGTCGTCCCCGCTCAACACGGGCAATTAACTCGCCAGTTCTAGTTTGTGCAGAGTCGCCTTCCCTTGCCAGGAACCAGGTGCAAGACTGCTTATTTCTCGGGGTTTGCACCGTTACCTGCGTTTGGTAGGGGTAACGTAAGGCGAAATGATTGGGTTTTGATCCCGGCAATGATCGATACACGAGTTGCCCATCACCGAATCGGTGCAAGATCCTTGCCGCCGCATCGCGATCACTCACGCCCCAAGGAATTGCTGCAGGCTTACTTAGTGCCGCAAGCGCACGATCAAATTCGTTCCAGCCACGTTGTCTGTGAAATGGATCAATCCGATCAATCCAGATCAAGGCCTCGGGCTTCACAAACTTCAGTGCTTGTGCGCCAAAGGAAATAAAAAAACCGATCAGCAAATTGCTGATTACCCAAAAGCTCAACTTAGACCTCATCCCTTGCTCGAGATGAGCGAAACCATCCGGCGTTGCTTGATGGAGGTAATTAGCAATTAAGACAAGCCCAAGGCTGAAGGTAGCCGGCATAGCCCAATTTGCGTTAGCCCGACCCACGCCAGCCTGAATCACAAAAATCACAAGAATTGTTATCGAATGCAGCAGCAGCCAACGCTGCATGTCACTCATCGCTGATCTGATTTTAAGTACAGCAAGTACGCCAACTCCCAGTCCAAGCCATTGGGCTGCAATAAACTCGATGGCCTGGCGCAAGCCAATGGTCAAACCCGTCAGGCCGTTCATATTTCCGGTTGCCTGGATGACTTGTTCGGTTCGTCCCTGCAAATCAATGAGGTGCTTGATGGTGGTCCCCGGATGCTCTAAAAGCCAGATCACATGAGGTATCAAAACAAGGCTAAATACCACAAAGCTCAGGAACATACCGCCCCATTGAAGAAGCAATTTCGATCGAATAAAAACCAGATAGGCAAATAGGCCAACCCAGAAAAAAAGCATAAAGTGTTTGCACAGCACCCCGATCGCGATAACAATTCCTAAGAGGGACCACCAGTGCCATGCACATTGAAACTGCTGCGCTTTAAGTGCGCGCCAAGCGATTGCCAACGCCATCAGCCAACAAATGAGAAGCAAAGCATCGGTTGTAAGGAACCATTGCGCAAAACCAATAAGTGGTGTTGACCCGAGAATTAGGCTAGCCATCATGGATCTGCCAAAGGAAAGGCCATCGTCTCTGAAGAACTTGAAACTGATTACCAGGCTTATGCCATAGCAGAGCTGAGCAAAGAGCCTTAATTCGCTGGCAAGTGGGTCAATCAGTGACCACAGCCAAAGCGCAAAGGCTATACCCGGGGGTTTGGAAAAGTAGCCCCAATCAAGATCTTTTGACCAGGCAAAGTACTGCAACTCGTCGGTGGTGTAAGGCAAAGACTGGCTATGGATGGCAAGCGCATGAGCAATCATGCCAAGACCAGCCAGCCAGGCAAGCCCGTTTGCATGTTTGAACCTCGCAAACAACATGAGGAAATCCTTTGTGATACTTGATTAAGGGATTATGAGGGTTTCAGGGCAAAGGCTTAGCCAACTTTGAAAGGTCTTATCATCGGGATATCCTGAGCGATGAATGTGAACAAGCAAAAGTTTTCGCTGAATTTTGACCAGCCCTACTTCATCCTAAGTCTTGCCGGACTATTTATTGGCTTGGGTTTTTTGCTGAGTGGCCCCCAGATTGAGCTCATGCAAAGGGTTCAAGGACTTACGGTTCGTTACCCCGATGAGCTATGGCGGTGCTTCAATCTATTTGGACACTTTCTTGGCGCCGCCTTCTTGGTACTCATGATGACCCGCGAGGCAGTTGCAGTGTTTGCACTCGTTTTAGCAACAATTTTGGGGGCCATGACTATTCGTCTGCTAAAACTCGGTTTTAACGAAGTTCGACCTGCAGCACTGATGCCAGATGAATTACATGTTATCGGTGAGCGTCTGAGTCAACACGCGATGCCTTCGGGACACAGCATGACGATCGCAATTGTTTTTGGATTGTTGGTTTCTTTAGATCTGAATCGCGCCGATCGAAGTAAGATCCTGATCCCTCTTCTTATGATGGTGTTTGGCGTTGGTCTTGCAAGAATTGCAAGTGGGGCGCACTGGCCCGCTGATGTCCTTGTCGGTATTGGCCTGGGTGTGTTTATCGGCTACCTGAGCGCTCGCCTGACCCTAGGGCAAGCCCATCGCTTACCCAAGCGTGCCTGGCTTAGTTCGCTTAGCCGATTACTTCTCGCAATTGCGCTTTTACTTACACCGCTTCCGCCCTCACATAGCAGCGAAGCAGCAGTCGTGTTGGCTTTATTGTTGGCCTCTTTACAATGCCTTCAGTGGTATAGCACGCGTCGTTCAACCCTTCCAAACCGCCCATGAGCCATTTATCCGAATTCAATCAGCAAGTGTCACCAGGACTTCTCTCTGTAGTCGTTCCATTTTTTAATGAACAAGAAATCGCTTTCCATGCGTGCCGAGAGTTGGTTGAACAATTGCGACATGATGCCCAACCCTGGGAGTTGATCCTTGTTGATGACGGCAGTCGTGACGCGACCCTAAGCGAACTTGCAAGGGCGATTGAAGATGTACCCCAGGCTCGCATCCTGCAACTTTCCAAGAACTTCAAGCAAACCGCCGCGCTGCAAGCAGGGATCGATGCTTGTCAAGGCGAGTTCATCGCCACGCTTGATGGTGATATGCAAAACGATCCAAAAGATATCCTACCAATGCTAGCCAAGCTGCGCCAGGAGAATCTTGACCTTGTTGCCGGATGGCGCGAGCACCGACAGGATCAATTCTTGGCACGCAAACTACCCTCGCGGATTGCAAATTGGTTCATCAGCATTTCGACTGGCGTGCAATCGATCGACTTGGGCTGTGGTATCAAGCTTTATCGCGCAGCAGTACTCAAACAGATTCGGCTCATCGGCGAGATGCATCGCTTTATCCCGATCTGGCTGGCCACTGTCACCAGCCCGGACCGACTTTGTTATGTGTCGGTGAATCATCGCGCCAGAACGGCTGGTCAATCGAAGTACGGTATTTCGAGAACGTATCGCGTTCTTGTCGACTTACTGACCGTTATTTTTTTCCTGAGATTTTCTGGCCGACCTGCCCACTTTTTCGGTGCGATCGGTCTACCGATGTTTTTAACCGGCGGCGGGATTCTGCTTTGGCTGGCAACGCTCAAGGTATTCCTCGCTGAATCAATCGGCACGCGGCCCTTGCTGATGCTCGGGGTTTTGCTGATCCTATCGGGCATTCATTTGATGTGTACGGGCGTGCTCGCCGAGTTCGTGGTGCGAAATCAATCGTCGACTGCGACAGCACGCACTTATTCGATTCGGCGTGTTATCGAAGGCGGTCTCGCAAATGCCGATCAGGATGCGATGGAAGGCGGCGGACTAAAGTCTGCCCCGCTCACTCGCTGAACTGGCGCAAGCGCCTGGCCTCAGACGATGGATAAACCCATCAGCTTCAGGATAGCCTTGCTTGCTTGCGCCTGCTTTTTCTTTAGCCTTATTGGCATGGGTATGACCCCATTGTTTGATGTTGATGAGGGAGCTTTTTCTGAAGCAACTCGGGAAATGCTTGAAAGCGGCGATTTTGGATTCACTTTTTTAAACGGAAACCCACGATTCGACAAACCAATACTTGTCTATTGGTTACAAGCGCTGTCGATGTCACTGCTTGGGCAGTCAGAAGTCGGTGCGCGAATGAGTTCTTTAATCGCTGGCCTTGCAAGCGCCTGGATTGCCGCAAGATTTACCTTCCAATGGAGTAAACACACCGAATCTGCGCTTGTTGTGTTCACGCTCTTAAGCAGTTGTTTTGGCCCGCTTGTGATGCGGCATGCCGCAACAGCCGACGCATTGCTCTACTTATGGTTGACCGCCTGCTCTTGTTGCCTGATTGAATCCATCAGACTTTGTGAAGTCAAGGACCTTGGTGCCGAATCATTGGCAAAGGCTAAAATGTTTTTGCGTGCTGCATGGATATGCTCTGCCCTCGCATTACTCACCAAGGGGCTGATTGGACTGCTTGCGCCAGCTTTCGTGGTGCTTGGTTATTGTCTTGTGCGTCGAAACCTGCAGGCCTTGCGCTGGAGCTTCTCCGATGCAATGGCGTGCTTTGCCTGGTTTGCAATTAGCCTTCCCTGGTATGGGTATGCCTACTGGCGATTTTCGAATGATTTTTTACAAGGATTATTCGGCAAGCATCATTTCGGAAGAACCGTACAAGCGATGGAAGGCCATACAGGGTCATGGTTCTACACCCTGGCGATGCTTTTTGTACTTTGCCTGCCCTTTACACCTATGTTGATCAGCAATCTCTGGCGCTTGCGGCCACAAAGGCTGGTTAGCGCAGATCGGCTTGATCAAAGACTGAGCACACAAGCACTTGGTTTGCTAAGTCATAGCCTGGGCATGCTTGCCGTCTTCAGTGTGGTTGCCACCAAGCTTCCACACTACGCGATGTATTCACTCTTACCCTTGCTCATTGTTGCAGCCTTATCACCTCAGCTGCCACGGGCAAGCTGGCTCAGCACTTGCACCCTTGGGGGCTTGATGCTTGTTGCAATTGCTGCATTACATCCGATCTTGGTCTTAACGATTCAGTACCCATCGGGCAATCAGTTTTATCGTGCACTGATCGAGCATGGCTTAGTACACACAAATTGGGGTATCGCTCAACAATTAATCATCGTCCTTGCCTTCGGTGCGCTCGGCTTTGCCATGCTCAGCAAAGCTGTGCTTAATCGTTGGCTTTACTTCGGCTTTGCTATGCAAGCAGGCGTCTGCCTTGTGTTGCTGCCTGCACTAGGCCAGGTACTGCAAACACCGGTCAAGGCGCTTGCCCAAAGCGCCGGACAACAAACAACCGTGAGTTTTCAGTTGAGAGCACCGTCGTTTTCCTTTTATCGAAAAGCTGTCACTGAAGATCGCTTGCCTCAAGCCGGCGAACAAGTCGTTTTGCGCGCCGCAGACTTTGTCAACTTACATCGTGCAAGCGGTGATATGGCTAAGTGGGTACTTGTCGACGGTGCAGGACCCTTGCTATTGTTGCGTCGCGAATGATGCCGTAAAAGTCGTCATAAAACTTACCTGACCATTTTTTGGTTCTGCGATGGAGTTAGCATGCTAGTTAATGGAGCAGTCTATGCCGCAGGCCAGCGCCTTAAAGCCATTGAGCTTGATCAACTTCCTGCAGCTTCGTCTGAAGCCGAAGCATTTCTTTGGATTGCACTAAAAGATCCACAACCCGATGAGATCGAAAAGCTTCAAGCACATTTCGCACTTCACCCCCTGGCCATCGAAGATGCGCAAAACGGTCACCAACGACCCAAGCTCGAAGAGTATGGGTCAACGCTTTTTTCGGTTATCCAACTGCTTCACTACAACGCGGGTGAAATCTCAGTCGGCGAGATTGATATCTTTGTCAATCAGCAATTCATATTGTCTTTGCGCTCTCGAAGTGAACAGGATTTTCTTGGTGTCCGTCGTCGCTGTGAAGATGAACCGCATCTTTTAAAGCTCGGACCAGGTTATGTTTTTTATGCGATCCTTGACCATGTTGTTGATCAATACTTCGAGATCACCCAAGCACTCCAGGATGAGCTCGAATCGATCGAAACATCGATTTTTCAGGAAAAGAATGCACGTGCACAGATCGGCCGTTTGTTTCAATTAAAACAACAATCAACCATTTTGAGGCATGCAGCGCTTCCTTTAC
>Ga0163212_1001159_pt1 | contig 11602 bp, 8 predicted proteins | sample Malawi_45m_30L_FD_113532 | JGI IMG/M metagenome (GOLD analysis project Ga0163212, IMG submission 113532) | Freshwater microbial communities from Lake Malawi, Central Region, Malawi to study Microbial Dark Matter (Phase II) - Malawi_45m_30L | ecosystem: Environmental > Aquatic > Freshwater > Lake ...
ATTTACCTCCACATGGTTGGCGGTCCTCCCCAGATGGACCTCTTTGATTACAAACCGAAGATGAATGAGTGGTTTGATAAAGACCTTCCCGAGAGCATCCGTAATGGTCAACGTCTGACCACGATGACCAGCGGTCAAAACCGCTTCCCGATTGCCCCCACCAAATTTGCCTTTAAGCAACATGGTAAGAGTGGAATGTGGGTATCCGAGCTGCTTCCAAACCTGGCAAAGTGCGTTGACGATATGTGTTTTATTCGTTCGATGAACACAGAAGCCATTAACCATGAGCCAGCTATTACGTACATGCAGACAGGTAACCAGCTTACTGGTCGTCCATGTCTGGGTGCCTGGGCAAGCTATGGTCTCGGTTCGATGAACCGTGATTTGCCATCGTTCGTCGTGTTGGTTGCACAGCCTTCGGATACATCGCAGATTCAGGCGATCTCGGCACGCCTGTGGCAATCCGGTTATCTGCCAGGTGAACATGCAGGAGTGTCATTCCGCTCTAGTGGTGATCCGATTTTGTACATCAATAACCCGCCTGGCGTTGATAAAAAGGTACGTCGCACAACACTAGATGGCGTCAAAGCAATCAATCAGCTGACTCATCAGACTGTTGGTGATGATGAAACCCATACTCGTATTCAGCAATATGAGCTTGCATTCCGGATGCAGTCAAGTGTTCCCGAGCTGACAGACTTGTCTAAAGAACCAGCATCTACATTTGAGCTATATGGAGAACAGGCCAAGAAGCCTGGCTCATTTGCGAACACTGTTCTGATGGCGCGTCGGATGATGGAGCGCGGAGTCCGGTTTGTGCAGGTTTACCTCAATAACTGGGATACGCACTCGAATGTTGCCGGTCGTCTCCCAAGCCAATGTATGGATATCGACCGTGCGTGCTTCGGTCTGATAAACGACTTGAAGTCAAAGGGAATGTTTGAAGACACCCTGATTATCTGGGGAGGCGAGTTTGGACGAACCATCTACTCACAGGGTGGTTTGGCTCGTGATAACTACGGACGTGATCATCATCCTCGCTGTTTCACAATGTGGATGGCTGGTGGAGGGTCTAAGCCCGGTCAAATATATGGAGAAACGGATGACTTTTCATACAATATTGTCAAGGATCCGGTGCATATCCATGATTTTCACGCTACGGTGATGAAACTGCTTGGTATTGATCACGAAAAGTTTGTGTATAAATATCAGGGTTTGGATCAACGCCTGACAGGCGTAGAACCTGCAAAGGTAATCAAAGATTTGATGGCCTGATTGAGAGGAAGTTTAGGATGATAGAAGTAATTGCAGTTTGCGCTGCTATGGCAGCAGTGTCTACAAACAATGTCAATGCACAGACACAAGTACCGGTTGTAGCCGTTGCACCAGCGAGTGCTGCGCCAGCGGGAGCGAAGGTTCTCTTCGGTGGTCGTCAGGCAGATGTTGCGGCGAACTGGTACAAACGTCGTACAACGAATGCTCCTGGTTGGACGATTGGCAATGAGTCCCAGCTTGTTCCATCCGATAAGTCTGATATTACAACCCGAGAAGAGTTCGGTGATTGTTACCTTCATGTTGAGTTCAAGACGCCATCAACCGGTCATGGAAATGCCGGTGTTGCTCTTCAGGGGCGCTACGAAGTGCAGATTCATAACATGGAAGGTGAAAAGCTCTCCGACACCAATCTCGGCGCATTGTATTCACAGAAGCCCGCCAGAGTTAATGCAGCCAAGAAGGCTGGAGAGTGGCAAACATTCGATATCGTTTTCCGTGCTCCCCGCTTTGATGCTGCTGGCAAGGAAGTCGAAAAGCCGCGTGCGACAGTTATCCTGAACGGAATTGTTGTGCATAACAATGAGTCGTTTAACGACATGACTGGCATCCAGTATGAGCTCTTCAAAGGACCTGCTGCAAAGGGGCCCATCGTTCTGCAGGGAGACCACGATGCAGTGCAATACCGCAATGTGTGGGTTATTGGACTGTAACCGTTCCCGCTGCACAACGTGATTTACGAAGCCTTCGGACACCGAAGGCTTCGTTTTTATGACTAAGAGACTCAATCGCATTGCATGTCAGTTCTTGGATTGTGCGGACAACAGACCGATCCCCCTTGTCATAACGACGACGACTGACAATTTGGTCGTTGTCAGCGATAACGCAGGATATGTGCACATTCCGGTCAATGTACGTATTGGAACGGCTTACTACCTTCACATTTCCAGTCCAGGGTATGACCTACCAGCGGATGGATTTGGCTTCCGGGGCATTCGCTTGGTTGTCAGCAATGACGTTCACAAACTAAGGCTCAAGCGCACCAATATTGCCCAACGGAGTGGTCGTGTAACCGGCATCGGTAAGTATATCCATGGCGAGAGCCTTGGCAAGTTACGCAATGTTGGGGACCCGCCCATGACTGGTATGGACTCAGTGCAATCGGCATCGATTCATGGCAAGCAATACGTATATTATGGAGATACAAACTGGACTGGGTATCCGCTTGGCAACTTCAAAACAACAAATGGCATCGCCACACGACAGACCCGACTACCAAACTGCCCATATTCGGTTGACTTTCCCATCGATGGTCAAGGTAATGCTGCATCAAGTATTGACGATGGTTACACTACAAATGGAGTCGTCTGGCTGAGCGGTGTCATGACAGTTGATGGCGAAATTTATGGCTACGCCAACCATCGCGAATCTCTCGCGGTGCAGCTCTCTCACAGCCATGTCCGCTGGAATCCGAACGCCACGAAATTTGTCGACTTCAAGCATCTGTCCAATGAATCATGGAGGCACTTGGATGGCCATCCAATCGTCTTCAACGAGAATCGAAAAGACTACATCCTCTTCGGCCATGCCATACCAAATTTCCGCGTACCCGCAACACAGCGTGCGCTTCTTTCGGAAACTTCATATGAGACATTCACCTGTCTTATGCAAAACGGGGAAATAGCCAAAGATAGTGCCGGAAATGTGAGCTGGCGCTGGCGAAACGATGGACGGCCCATTGATGCGGAGCACGAAGCCGCGTTGACTAATGCTGGACACCTAAAGAGAGCCGAATGTCGTTTCTTGATGACCGAAATCGGAAGCGGTCGGACCGTTGTTCCACATCGGGGTTCAGTCCGTTGGAATACCTATCTCAAGAAGTGGATTCTCATCTTTACCGGCATCAACGAACCAGAATCAAACCTTGGTGAGGTTTTTCTAGCATCGGGTAAGTCCCCTACTGGTCCCTGGTCGGCCTGTATCAAAATCGCAACACATCCAAAGTACTCATTCTATAACCCGGTACAACACAGCTGGCTGGATCAAAAGGATGGAAAGTTAATTACGCTTGAAGGAACGTATACCCAAACGTTTTCAGGCAACTCAGTGGCGACACCACATTGTGAATATAACCAGCTGACCTATCAGGTTGACTTGACCGATTTTCGATTAGGATTTCTTACTGGTTGATATCATCGTTGGCTGGACACTTATGCCGAATCTGTCATCAGTTTCAAACCTCTCCGAAGGTATTCTCGGGATCCGGCTCGCGCAGCCACGGAGGTACAAAGATCGAAGCTGCGCCGACGACACACATCCAGCCACTTAACAGAACCACTTGCTCAGGGGCTATGAATCGCATGAGAGCGCCACCGGCGGCTGCGCCAAGAGGCATCAGAGGGCTCAATATTCCTGATTGGATTCCGATGATGGTTCCCAGCTGATCCGCCGGTGTGCGTCGTTGTATGAACGTTGCCTGCAATGCAAAGTACGGTCCCCAGACTATTCCAGCGATGAACCAGATTAGAAAGGCAATCTTGAAATCATGCTGATGAGCAAACACAACATGAAGCACACCCCAGCCAAGCATAATTGATGTCAGTATGATTCCTGTGCGCCGAAGCGATGCCAGCCTAGGCGTCAATAGCCCACCAATAAGAGCGCCAATGCTCACGGCCATGAAAAGATAACTTAGCTCTGTGATTCCACCCGAGAGCTGCCTTGGGACATAGAGAGGAAGGGCTGCTTCAGTTGGTCCATAGGAAAACCAAAATAAACCGGAAAGGATTGTTACGGATACGACTGCTGGATGCATCCGAACCTTCGGTTTTGGAGTGTGATCATGTTGCTGGTCGCCGTTCTTGCTGTCAGCATCAATGATAGGCAAACAAAATCGCACAGGAAGTATGCTGAGAATCAGCGCAAGAAACAAGAAACTGAACGTATCAAACCAGAGTGCATTGATTGGCCCCATCCGACTAATAGCCACTGCAGAAACCAATGGACCAAGGATTCCGGCAATTTGCTCTGTTACTGCAAACCCGGTGTTTACATAGGGAAGCCGACGCTGAGCGGTGGCCCGAGGGATTATCAATCCCGTTCCCACTCTGGTTACCGGAGCGAGAGCACCACAAAGTGCTCCGACGGCATACAGTGCCCAGACTGGAATATCCCCTAGGCTGTTCCAGACTGGGAGTACCGCCATCAACAATCCACGGACGACGTTATCAAACACAAACAGCGGCTTGATATTAACTCTGTCCATCAAGCGACCAAATATGGGGGCGGTGACCGCCGCAGGTAATGCCCAGATTAACAACATTCCACCTACGGCGGCACCATCATTCGTCTTCTGTGCAACAAACCATGTTAGCGCAGTCCAGGTTACAAAGTCTCCGATGGTCGACATAGTCATCCCTACCCAGAGCAGCCGAAGAGTGCGGTCCCTTAACAAAATGCGGGGCCACTGAAGTTCTTGTCGGATATTGCGGGTTGACATAAATTATTGTTTTCCGATGGCATCAAAGCGAAGGGCATCGAGGAAGACCATCGTCTTAAGATCCCGATCCGTCATGGCTTTCATATGACTTCGGACCAGCTGCCACAGAAGTGGCTTTAAGGATTCATCGACATAAAACGAGGACCAGTCAGCCGGTGAAATTAAATCACCGATTGCGTGCAAAACTGCTTGAAGCGGGCGTGTAAACGGTAGCGTTTCTCCGCGATAGCCATCCGCGCAACGCTGACAAATGACGCCGCCGCGATGGGACGCATAAAAAGGCATCCCAGTCACGGCTGAGAGCGGGTTATCACAGACACAACATTCACGGATTCTGGGCATATAGCCCGTATGGTGAAGGATGTGCCATTGTGCTGCTAGCACAAGTGAAGCCGGATCTTTGGATGGTGCGAGCAAGTAAAGCGTCCTGACAAGCAGCTCATAGAGGTCAGGCGCAGGATCTTCATCCTCTGTAAGGCGATCTACGAGTTCGAGAAGAAACATTGCGAAACTTATCAGGCCTATGTCCGTTTTGATGTTACTGAATGTCTCGATGGCTTCTGCTTGAGAAAGCAAATGAAATGTCGTGCCCTGATGCAGGTGAGCATCCAGGATTACCATCGGTTCTGTAACACCGGCAAGCTTACTGGATGACTTTCGTGCACCACGAGCCGAGATTCGAAGCTTTCCATGCGTATGGGTAAAAAAGACACAGAGTTTGTCTTTCTCACCGAGTGGATAGCGCTTGAGGATGACCCCTCGGGTCGAAAAGCTTGCCATTACACCAAAAAGCCGGGGTTTCCCCCGGCCTCTTCACTATATCGATCCCACCACATTAGCGAGGAAATGGAAAAGTCCCTGTTGGAGCAGCTGGAGCGGCCGCAACCTTAGGGTCGAGTTGATCGTCGATAGCCTTGAGGAGATCATGCAAATGCGCTCGTGTTGCACGATCTACAGCACGTCCAGACGCATTCTTTACCTGTCCGCGTAGAGTTACCAGCGTCTGACGAGCAAGAGCCTTGCCTTCTCCGGATCCGCTGAGTTTTCCACCAAACGTAGTAACAAAGCTGCGCTGAAGGTTGCGCCGATATAAATCAATGACAGGCTTTGTCGAGACAAGTTCACTGAAAATTCCCGTCCGGAGGTCGTCAAAGAGGTTTGCCACCGAATATGCATTCTTCGGCGTCAGCGCTTCCTGTTCGGACATCCTCTTGAGACGACTATCCTGAAGCAGGCCAGACAGGATTCCAGATTGGCTGGCAAGCACAGCATCTGCAATCCCGGATGAGTTGAACTTTCGTGTGATATCAGGTCGGACCATGATTACTGGCGTCTGGAAGAGCTGTTCATTATAAAGACGAACGGCTGCCCGTTGTTTACCGGCAGGAACTGGTGTGTAGTTCACCTGTGAACCCTGACCAGCATGCTGGATGTTCTCGATCATTCCACCGACGACGGCCAGAACATGCCTCAGTTCCATACCACGCTGCCCCATAACGGTGTTATAAGCATCTGCAAGCATTTCGTAATCTTCACCCGGCTTTGCCGCAGCCTTCACGAGGAAGCCCATGACACGATCGATGTTCTTCAAGCCCAATCGGGTTGCTTCAACGGTGTCATCACCAAGATCTTCACTCTGTCGTGTTGGGTCTTCAGGAGACTGATTACCAAAGCGCAGCATTGGGTTCTGTGTCTGACGGTTGGCAATGGCCTTAAGGGCTGGAACTTCTTCGGCAGGTGTTCTAGCTCCAGGAATAGCCCCGTAGCCGTATTCGATTGCAAAGTAGTCGTACGGACCTAGCTTCGGAATCAACCGAGCTCCATCACCGGGTTGTGCTACATAGTTGAAGCGTCCGTAATCCATGATGGATGACTCATCGCCCCACTTCTCAGTCCATTCTTTCGAACGAAGTTGTTTGATGGAATAGGTGGACGACGCGCGCATATTGTGCGGAAGTCCCAGTGTATGACCAACCTCATGCGTTACGACATAGGCAAGAAGATCCCCCTGAAGATTTTCAGGTAACGGTAACTTCTGGGCTCGTGGATCGTTCGGTGAAACCTGAGCGAAGTACCAATTATTGCTGAGTTTCAGGACAGAGTGGAAGATTTTTGGTGAGCCGTTCAATATTTCGCCGGTGCGCGGATCAGAGATATGTGGCCCATAGGCATTTTCAACCCCGCTTGGCAACCAGCGAATTACTGTGTAGCGAACATCGTCCTGATCAAACTCAGGATCTTCAGCCTTGGTTGGGATATCCCGGCATACAATGGCATTCTTATAGCCGATTTTCTCAAACGCCGCGTTCCACTCCTCAACGCCACGCTTGACGTAAGGCTTCCATTTTGCTGGAATTTCAGCACCAAGGTAGTAAGTGATAGGAGTAACTGGTTCGGAGAGCGCAGCACGTGGAGCCTTCTTTTCCAAGCGCCATCGATCGAGGATGGTTATGGTCTTGACAGGTGCTTCGGATGTGCCGAACTCGTAGTGACTGGTAGAGAACCATCCAACACGTGAATCTGCGAGACGAGCCATCATCGGCTTTTCAGGCAAAGCGATGATCGAATGATGTAAGCCTACAGTGATTGCATCGGTGCTGGAGTCACGGGATGGTCCATCTGCTCCGCGGCGGCCGAGTGGACTCGTGCCCCCCCCACCGGCGACAAAGGTGGCTGTAAGTTTCACTTCGATATTTTTCGGATATGACTTGACCGAGTCAATAAATGTCCGGCTAGGGTCCATCCGCGATGCACCGATAGAGCCCTTGGCCGAAAATTCAGCCATGTCGCCGGTGTAAACGTTTGTCACATCAATAACGACAGAGTCTTTGTTACCTGTTGTTTTAATGTCAAATGTTGCGATGATTGGCTCGACCTTTGCCATCAGCAATGAGCGCGTCATGTCGCCGGCTGGATCGTCAGCGCGGACGGTGTGCGTCACCGAGCGAAGAAGAATCTTGTCTCCACGGCGCTCAAAGCGAACGACACGGTCCTGAACTTCCGTCTGTCCAAATCCATAGAATGTAGGGGATTTGTCAAGCGTTGTTACCCAAAGGACTTCGGTACCGAGTTTATCCGCAGGGATTTCCCAATAATACTTTTCGTCAATCTGATGCGTCATGAACAAGCCATCATCCGATTTGGCATCTTTAGTGATGAACTCTGCATATGGCTTCATCTTCGCAGGGGCACCCGCGGGCCCTCCCGGACCGCCGGGTCCTTGCATCCCGCCTCGTGGTAAACCTGCGCCTGGACCGCCTGGTCCCTGCGCCGACGCACCAGCAAAAAGGGCAACAGTCAAAACAGCACCTAGTATCAGCTTTCCCTGCACGATGAAACCTCGCTTCATATACATCAACCGTTTCCGGCCGGATTTCCTAGGATACCGTACACGGTACGAACCTAGTAGGAATTCGTGGAGTTAGCCTCCGCCCCGCCAAATTCGGCAATGAGCGAGACGCCACCCGATGTTCCAAGTCTTGTCGCACCTGCACTTACCAGATCAGTGGCAAATGCAAGCGCTCGGATGCCGCCAGCAGCCTTAATGCTTACTGCATCCGAGACCGCCTGTCGCATTAGCGCAACATCAAGCACGGTAGCACCCGTCGGAGCAAACCCTGTGCTGGTCTTAACAAATGCTGCTCCTGCTTCTTCGGCCAGCTTGGATGCGCGTTGCTTTTCAGCATCCGTGAGGTAGGCACATTCGATGATAACCTTTACAATTGCACCGCCGAGACTTGCTGCGGCAACGACGCGCTCGATTTCCTCAAATACAATAAGCTCGGCACCCGATTTCAGCGCACCGAAATTGATAACCATATCAACCTCATGTGCTCCATCTGCGACAACAAGTGCTGCCTCAACTTCCTTCGCTCCGGGAGCAGCGAGGCCATGTGGAAACCCGACAACGGTGCAAACTTTCGTTTTCGAGCCAGCTAAAATATCCGATGCGTCCGCAACCCACGCGGGGAGAATACACACGGATACAAAACCGTAGGGCAAAGCATGCTCAACAAACTCAATCGTTTCGCGACGTGTTGCATCCGGGCGGAGGAGCGTCTGGTCAATCATCCCGGCGAGGTGCTGGCTATTCGTAAATATGCTCATCGCTTTGTTGCCGCCTTAAGTGACGCTACCGTTTCGGCAAGAACATCAAGGCTTTTCGTTTCATGCAGCAGTTGGACAATGCGGCTTCCGACGACAGCTCCATCGGCAACTTGCGCAATGGCCTGCACGTGCTCGGGTTGACTGATGCCAAAGCCAACGCAAACGGGAACTCCGGAGATATTTCCACGGATGTTATCTACCAAGTCGGCAATACCTGCGCTAACATTGTCATGCATGCCGGTAATGCCCGTTCTTGAAACACAGTAGATGAAGCCACCCGCAAGCGGTCTGACCTTGTCCATTCGAACCTGAGTGGATGTCGGCGCTAGCAGGAAAATCGTGTCTAGGCCCGCTGCCGTGCTCGCGGCTTTCCATTCGTCCGCTTCATCTGGTGAGAGGTCGGTCAGAATCGTCGCATCGGCACCTGCACTGGCTGCCGCCGTGGCAAACTCAGTAATCCCATATTGCATCACCGGATTCCAGGAACCCATTAGCACAATTGGCACCGTTACCCCGGCATCACGTGCAACTCTGACGTCGTCCAGCACGGATGGTGGTGTGACACCAGCGCTGAGCGCACGCATCGAGGAAGCTTGAATCACCGGGCCATCTGCAAGCGGATCACTGAACGGAATACCGAGCTCTATTACATCGGCTCCGGCATCTGCAATCGTCTTGATCACCTTCCACGTTTCGAAAGGAAAGGGGTCGCCAGCCGTGACGAAGACAACCAATGCTGCCTCATTTTTTGTTTGGAGATCATCAAAGCAGGTCTGTAATCGACTCAAGACTTCATTCCTCCCAGTCGCTCAGCCACTGCTTCAACATCCTTGTCACCGCGTCCACTAAAACACACCACAATAGTCTGGTCGGGAGACATCGTTGGCGCAAGCTTGCGCAGCTGCGCGAATGCGTGTGCCGTCTCGAGAGCCGGGAGTATCCCCTCACGTCGGCTGACCCATTGGAGAGCTTCCAGTGCTTCATCATCATTCACGGCGGCATATTCTGCACGACCACGATCTTTGAGCGATGAGTGTTCAGGTCCGACTCCTGGATAATCAAGCCCGGCAGATACGCTGTGAGCCTCCGCGATTTGGCCATGTTCATCCTGAAGGAGATATGTCAACGAGCCGTGTAAGACACCGGGTCTGCCCAGAGACAGCGTCGCTGCGTGGCGTGGGGTACCGATGCCATCGCCTGCAGCCTCGACGCCGATTAGGCGAACAGTTTCATCACCAACGAACGGATGGAACATTCCCATGGCGTTTGAGCCCCCACCGACACATGCAAGGACTACATCCGGGAGACGTCCCGTCCGCTCAATCGTTTGAGCGCGCGCCTCACGGCCAATAACGCTCTGGAAATCACGAACCATGGCCGGGTACGGGTGAGGCCCGACAACGCTTCCAATAATGTAATGCGTGTCAGCAACATTGGTTACCCAATCACGAAGTGCCTCATTTGTCGCATCCTTGAGCGTCCGCGTACCACTCTCTACCGGTCGAACTTCAGCGCCGAGCAGCTGCATCCGAAAGACATTCAGGCGCTGCCGCTTCACATCTTCGGCTCCCATGTATACGCAACATTGGTAACCAAATTTTGCACAGACAGTCGCCGTTGCGACACCATGTTGGCCAGCACCAGTTTCAGCGATGATGCGTGGCTTGCACATTTTTCGTGCAAGGAGAATTTGACCAATCGTATTGTTGATTTTGTGCGCGCCTGTATGGCAAAGATCTTCGCGTTTGAGAAATATCTTTGCACCACCAAGCTCTTTAGTCAGGTTTTCAGCAAATGTAAGCGGTGTTGGCCGTCCGACGTATTCTTGGAGATGTCGGTCAAATTCAGCTAGAAATTCCGGGTCGGTTCGGGCCTCTTCGTACCGCCTCGAAAGTTCATCTAGGGCAGGGACTAGTGTCTCTGGAACAAACCGTCCACCGAATGGGCCGAAGTGGCCACGCGCATCCGGTTCAGATGAAAAAAGAGTACCTTGAATCAGCGAAGACATGGGCGAAGTGTACCACCGTGATGCCTTGTTTTCTGCCACATCACAGCCATGAAGTGTTCCCGTAAATGTATACTGACGAGCGTGTCTGACTCCATCAAACTGACATCTTCGTTTGTCAACTCCGACGGTATCTCGATTCATTGGCAACAGACTGGAAATACCCCTCCGGATACCCTATGCATCCACGGATTTTCAAGCAGCTTTCGTAGGAATTGGTACGGCGCAGGCTGGGTTCGCGCACTGGTTGAATCAGGCCATGCCCCGTTTGGTCCGGACCTCAGAGGACATGGTCAGAGCGACAAACCCCACGTTCATGGAGCATACTTTCCTCTCGTTCATATAAAGGACATCCAATGCGGTTTATCCGAGCTCGAAGCAGACCAAGTACATGTAATCGGATTTTCGATGGGCGCTGCGGTTGCCCTCCAATTTGCGATGCTACATCCCGAACGATGTAAATCGCTAACTCTGATTGGAGTTGGAGATAAGATCATCGACACGTATCCGCCTCCAATGGAGCCAATGTGGATTGCCGATGCTCTCTCGACATCAAGACCCGATTTGATTTCATCCGCGGTAGGACGTACCTTTCGTGCGTTTGCCGAACGTGGTCAAAATGACCTTGAAGCCCTCGCTGCAATGATGCGTACAGGTGGCTGGCCGGGTCGCATTGTGGATCACATGCCCCTTACGGTTCCAACTCAGCTGATACTTGC
>Ga0163212_1001162_pt1 | contig 11589 bp, 25 predicted proteins | sample Malawi_45m_30L_FD_113532 | JGI IMG/M metagenome (GOLD analysis project Ga0163212, IMG submission 113532) | Freshwater microbial communities from Lake Malawi, Central Region, Malawi to study Microbial Dark Matter (Phase II) - Malawi_45m_30L | ecosystem: Environmental > Aquatic > Freshwater > Lake...
AATACTTTTGTTGAGTATGCCATTTTTTTATATTCTCCTACTTATGTTTATGTCAGTTGATGTGATAATTTTATTCGCAGCATGATCACATGTCATGGTATTTCCGGCATTGGTCTTGGTGCGACATCCACACACTCTGGTCCATACTGTTGTTCAAGTTGCGCCAGTGCTTGATCAATGGTGTCTGTTTCCACCAAGACCAAGTGTCTGTGTTTTTGTCCTTCACGCATATAATTTACCACTGCTTGCCAGATCATACACTGAAACTGTTGCCACACCCGCACTGAGATGTCATATTAGGATTGCGAATGACAAATTGTTCTCCAAACAAATCTTCTTCGTAATCAATTTCAGCACCGGTCATGAGATTCATGCTCATGGCATCGATCAGCACACGCACACCATGATCATTGGTCATGCAGAAATCTGCAGGATCACTGGGATTATTATCAAAGGTAAAACCATATTGAAAACCACTGCAACCTCCACCTTGAACAAACACACGTAAAGGATCTTGTGTGTGTTCTTGCTGCTGTATCTCATGTATCTTGGCATAGGCCTGGTCTGTGATTGTGATCATAGATTCATTTATGATTTGTGATATATTTATTTATGAAACACTTGAATGTGTCAAACTCAAGATCAGTGAGATACATTTCCAACTTGGTGATAGGATGATCTGGCATTTTGGATTCGGCATACAGTGTTTCAAATTTCACATAGTGATTATCGCCCACTGGTGTTATTTCCATGTGCAGACTGTATGCTTCTCGCTGCTGTATGACCTGTTTCATGGTTTCTCCTGCAAAGTTTTTTTAAAAACCTAAAGATAAAATCTGGTGCCCCCTCGTGGAGTCGAACCACGTACCAACGGATTATGAGTCCGCTGCTCTAACCATGCATGAGCTAAGGGGGCAATACTGCTATTGTAACATCTAACGACCACTTAGTCTACTTCTTGAACACCGTTGCTTTTCTGGAAGCCAACATGACCGCCTTGTGCCCGAATCCTTTCGTAAAGATCTTCAAGAGTGATTGGTGCAAAGTCTGTACACTCCACTGACACATTGTAGTAGTTTGGATCAATCTCATCCCCATATACTAGTTCTGGATAAGCACCAAGTGTGTCAATCCTTTTTAGTTTGCGTACACGATTGGCATGGAGATGTCCATGAACATTGCATCCAAACCTAGCAAGGCTTTCTGGGTGTACAGGCACATGACAGAAAATGATTCCGTTAAGCACATGGTATCCGCGAATGTCATCAAAGTAAGCAGCATAGTCATCAAGTTTGAAGATGTCATGGTTGCCTTTGATCAAGACTTTACGCCCGTTGAGCCTGTCAAGCAGCTGAAGAAACTTGCGGTTAATAACGACATCACCAAGGTAGTACACACGATCCTTTCGGCCTACTCGTTCATTGTTGCGAGCAATCATGACTTCATTCATTTCTTCTGCTGACGCAAAAGGACGGAGAGGAGTGCCATCTGCTCGCTTGAATACAGTACAAGTTTTTTCATGTCCGAAATGCTGATCACTCCAAATCCAAGTCTCTGGCACGTTAAACTCCTGGTTCACGACGTCGAAATTCTGGAAATTCCGGGGACTGGGGCAGTACTCGTACAGAAATTTTCTGTGGACTACAACGACTTTCTATGATGTTGGCATTAAGACTTTTGTTGGCACGAATGCCTTGTTCCATCACAGTGATTTCTTTAACACATTCAGCACGTTCAACAAAGCTGATGGTGTGAGTGGCCATGCCACAGGTCTGGCCCACACACCAAAAAACTATCGCAATCCAAAATTCAATTTGATGAATCATGATTCAACTCCAATACAGTCCTAGACTCTGTTAACCAATATTGTTCCACTCTGCATTTGGCTGATTGCAAACTATCATAGTGTCCCAAGTAAACCTCACTGGCATTGGTAAATGGAATTTCGTCAAGAAATATTTTACAACTGTGCATGACATTCTGTGAGACCATGCGCCAGACTGATCCCAATATTCTGCCATCCTGAGACCTCACATAGTACACTGTGTCTCTGTCATTGATCCACTGATGGAAGTGCATGATTTTATCTTGCTGTTGCACACACACGTTCACAGTGACATCAAATCAGTGCCATGACACGTGAAATGTTCTCGCAACAGAATGGCCAGCTCGTGACTGTGCACTCCGTTATGCACCAAGTATTCCACTCTCTCAGCACAACATGCAATGATCAATTCTGCAAATTCACAGATCTGTTGCATGTGTATGGGTTTTCTGGGCTGACCACTCACATAAAAATCCATGCCCAGTGACTCTGCCAATTCAATAATTGATGTGTTCTTGGTCATCATGCGCCTCTAGAGATTTAGTATAGCTGTCAAATAAAACTTTCGTGTCAAGATTGTGCTCTTCATAGCCTTGTTTCACAAGGTTAAAGTATCTGAGATCTGGCGGACTATGATACGGATCATGTGTCATGGCATAAACCCATGCGTAACACAGATTGAAACGACCACGTTTGGTCAAAGCCAAATATCGTTGATAATAGTGTGGATATCCTTCAAACATGTCAAGACTGTGCAGACATTCAGCAGTGATCAGCCATAAAACTCCCCATACACGTTGTCCAGATCTGGGCTGAACATTAGCGTGAGTGGCAAACATGAAATCATGATCCAACAGCTGGGCCGAACCCAGGCTTTGTGCCTGAGGACAACGCTGACTCATGCCAGACACATTGGTGTTAGCTCCGTATGCAAAGTAAAGAAACTGAGTGATCGTTTCAATCATGTGAGTAGTATACAAGATTTTTATCACATTGTCAAGTCAGACAGTCTCAACATGAAGCACAAGGTTTTGATGAACCAAGACCGCAGCTATCCCAGATGGTGCCAAATCCAATGTGGTCTATCTGGAATCGGCACGAGTGTGCACATCAACCCCAACGCAGTAAAAAAATTGACAATTCAAGTTCTGAAGCAAATTCAAAATTTGTGTAGCTGGTTCTACGACCTATTTTATTTTTCAAAGTCCAGTTACCCACCATATCTAAATCTTCACTGTCTGGTAATGTCAGTGTGTGATCATGATCTAGAACTTGAGCTTGCAAAATTATACCAGCTCGATGTAAACATCGGTTCCAGATTAGTGGTTTAATCTTTGTTTGTCCAATAATTGGGATCAGCACATCTTGTGTAATTCAACACATTTCCCGCTCCATATTGTGCTTCTCCCAGAAGTTTGGCACTGAGGTCATCTGGTGCCCAGACCAAAGTGTGTGTGGTTTGAAAATCATTGAGCCTTACCCAAAGTTCGTATTGATACATGATTAACTCCATTTAAGTAAAAATAATAATAAATCATCTGTGTCATGGAAACACACATGTCCTCCTGTGTGATCTTGTACAAATTCTGCTCGATACCCAGCCAGTTTCTGTGTGAGCCATTTATGATAGTCACTGACACTGTGAAAAGGAGGAGCATCAGCTATGAAATTCGTAAACCAAATGCGATTACTCATGCTCAACACACAGGCACTCATGAATCAAAATCTCATGTTGTATTTCACGCCCAGTCTGTGATTGGAGGCGTTGGCAGTCAAATTCACAGACAGTTGACTGTCATCATTCACAGGCATCATGTATGTAAAGTACAAGTGTGGGTTTTGTCGAGATCTTAAATCAATAGATTCTTGTGTGATCACCGGACGAGCTTGCACATGATCTCCAGATGTATCATCAAATTTGTATCCAGTGACTGCGGTGATTTCAGCTCGACCTCGGGTGATTTTCATGCCTGAACCAAAACCAAATTGGACTTGATCCTTGTGTGACAGCCATTTGTCACGTGTGATGCCCAATGTGAAAGTCTGAGACATCACAGGATCTGTGATCTGCATCATGGAGTCAGAATTTGTGGCCACAACAGTTCGGCCCTGACCAAATCTAGCAGTGAACTGTGTGTGATCAGTGATGGGCAGCTGATATCCCAAAAAATGCCAGGTAGTGGATGAGTTCTTGATGCTCATCACACCCTGTGCATGATTGTCTAAAAAACCTTGCGATTGACTTTGTGAGCCCAGTTCAAAGATGAATCCGCCGTGACCATGACGGGGTCGAAGGTTCACAGCAGTGACATGGTCACCTGTGGAAATAGAAATTTTCCAATCGTGAATTCGAGCCTCACGGACCATGTGCGACGAAAAAATCAAATATGGTGATAATGGATCCACCACTGCCGGAGATGGCATGATCGACTGAGAAATGTCCCAGCTGTAGTTACGCTGATATTGATCTATAACTTGTGTGTTTTTCAGCACAGAGGAAGATTTCAGACTCTGAGTGATACTCCCAGAGACTAATACACGAGCTGGACTGGATTTTACAACCACACCCCCGCCGAGATTCTGTGTTTTTGGTGCCAACACCACTGGGCCTTGAGGCCCAGTGGCTTTATCAAAATCCACTAGACCACGACCATACACATTGTCCACACCGGGCGCACCCAGATCGCGTGTGGTGCTCAGCACCAACTGCACCAATTGTTCGGGTCTGAGTTGAGGCCAGGCCTGCTTTAACAGAGCCATGCCTCCTGTGACCACAGCAGCAGCCGGACTAGTGCCACTGACCAATGATGTGCTGTGTGGTACTGCACTGACTTGATTGGCCAAGCTGGAAATCACATTGACTCCGGGTGCCACCACATAAAAATCTTTGGTCAAATGTGTGTCAAAACAACGTGTGCCCGAACTGGATTGACAAATATGTCCGGCTCTATTGCTGAAATCAGCTATTTCATTGTTTGAATTCACGGCTCCCACCACAATGGCACGGCCCGATAACAGTAATCGGCCATTTTGATCAACTCGTGACACCAACTGTGCAGGAAATTCACTGTAGCTCAGACCCTGATTTCCTGCTGACATCACCAATATGGAGCCGCGATCTGTGGCCAATTTATAGTCATTGGGGTTTACGACCATGGGCAAATTTTTAACAAAGTAAATGCCTGTGTTGAAATTTCGTTTGATGACAGAGATGTCTGCCGCAGTGTAGGGAGCCCCAAAACTCATGTTAACCACTGCGGCACCTTGAGCACTGGCCCAGTCAAGACTTCTGGCCACAGCTTGTGTGGTGAGACTGTGGACGCTACCGCCTGAACCGGCCTGAGCCAAAATCAATCGCACTTGTGGCGCCAGACCCACAGTGCCCAGACCATTAACATTGGCTGCGATGATGCCCACCATGGCCGTGCCATGACTGCCCCAGGTCACAGATCCCCCACCTTGAAAATTTCTTGTGACGAGATTGGATCTGATGATGTCTCGATGTGTGAGATCAAAACCTTGATCAATCACAGCCACAGACACGTTCCGTCCGGTCAAACCCCGATCACGGGCTGCTTGGGCACCGGTTTGTGACAACACTGAATTGATATCAGACTCGGCCCAGGTGACATCACATACCAGACTCAAGGCCAAAGTCATGGCACACAAAGTGTACGACCTTTTAATTTTCATGAATTCACTCTCTCAGGTGGTTATTAACGGAGAGTATACCTGATCTTACTCTCAGAGTCAATGACAGTGAGTTAAACTCTGGCTAGGTCCAAGGCCGTCCTGTGACCAAACCACCTGTGTTGGGATTGTTTATAAGCACGTTGCCAGAGTAAGTGGTGGGCAGCTGGCCAATGACTAACGTGGATCTACGCCCTCGTGCAGCACGTTTGGTGCTGGCTGTGGAGAGTTTAGCTGCTTGTTTGGCCTGCTTAGTGCCAAGAGTGCTGATACCGTTCTGTGCCATACATGTATTTATCAGTGCAATAGTCTTTGCGCACCTTATTCACTACTTGTGAACAAGTGTGAAAATCCCAATACGATTCAATATCGTCTACGATTGGTGTGCTTGTGCAGTTTTCTTGGACCATAGCGATAGTTAACACTGACTTGACCAGCTGCTACCTCTAACAAAGCTGTGACAATGGCAGTGTGTGCATGATGATCTGCTGGAGATCTTTCATGAATGATTTCTCTGGCACGATTAACCGTGATCAGCACTAGATCAAACAAACCACCGACTCTTGCCGTGGCCTGTTGTATGTCTATGTCCACAGAGCTTTTATCAATTGACATTTGTGATTCTCCGGCTTGAGTTACTGCACAGGATGCCAGCGTCCTATGGGACAGGCAGTGCCTTTGAATCTGGTCTTAGCTGGCATGAAGCAGCCACATTTACCACAGATGAACATGCTGTAGTGTTCACAACTGCGACAAATATTGATTCGTTGGCGAGCAAAGTCTTCAGGCGGATCTGCATTATAATCTGGTGGTGCAGGTGTATCTGCCATCATAAACTCCTTTGATGTAAAATATTACTTAGCTGTGTATGGATACATACTGGAAATTTTTTTTCTGGATCATGTCACTGGATTTGATTGTGACACAGACAACGGCTCAAGACTGTCCAATCTCATGAGAAAACTGCGTGGACGTATCTGATCTTTGAGCTCTACCCACACATAATCCACACCGTCAATTTGACGTCTTGTGTGATAATCACGACAAATCACCAGCTGTCTGGTGAACTTGTTTCGCAGTGTTTTGATTGGCATGTGCGTGATCCTTATCTAAACGGTGGGCCTTTGACCCAGCCCACCAAACTGTATCTACATCCTTGTGTTATGGCAGTGACTCTGTGCACAGTGAAACTGGGGAAAACTATGAGTGTGCCCGGCGTCTTGGGCAAGCTGTAAAATTCTCCATTAACACTGTGCAATTGCAATTCACTGCCCACATACTGTGCAGGATCAGACAACTGCAAAACAAAACTCAATTTGCGTTGACTGACTGCGTGTCCATGACCATCTATGTGTGCTGCATAATGATCGCCAACACGATCGTATCTGGTGAATTGCAAGGTTTCTATGTGATCTAAGTCGTATCTCCAAAATTGATGATTTAGGGATTCCACTGTGCTTAACAGCAACTGCCAGAGCCAGGCACATTGATCATGTGAAAAAAAATGCACTAGATTACGCCTGATGTCAGCATCATAACTGCGTTCTGTGCCTGTGTAAGATTCAATGCCTTCTTGACTGGTGCCCAGCCTGATGATGTCCAGACATTGCCCCGGCGTGACCATGTCAGGCAAAAGTGCATAGATCACAGGATTGGGCTTACTGAGCTGACTCAAACTCAAGATCTCCTGTGGCACTGTGGGTCATGGCTCTGTGAAACATGGTCACCCCTGATAAATGATCAAGTTCGTGTTGAAAACATCTAGCAGCTAAACCAGTGAATTTTCTGGTTTGAACATGACCATATGCGGTCTGCCATTCGGCGGTGATTTCCGCTGCCCTAGGCACCATCAGACGTTGATCTGGAAAACTCAAACAACCTTCTGTACCATATTCAAATCTGTGACTTTTATGGATAATTTTGGGATTGAAACAGTGAAAATACTCATGATCCACACACATGACAAATAGTTTGAGTTTGTGCCCTGCTTGATTAGCAGCTAGACCAATGCCGCCTTGAGCTTTCATTACACGCAGAAGTTTATGAACCAGACGCAAATTATCATGAGGTTTGTCAAACAGCACTGGTTCACAAATTTCATAAAGAAATTGTGAATTTAAACGCACGTTGAAACTCAGGTCAATTGGTTCTACGAATCACATGAAACCCAAATTGAGTCTGCACAGGTTCACTGATTTGGCCCGGTTTCAAACTCAACACAGCCTGTTCAAATAACGGAACCATTTGTCCTTGAGCAAATTCGCCAAGATCACCGCCTTGTTTGCCGCTGGGACATTGGCTGTGCTGTGTGGCCAGAGCAGCAAAATCTTGTCCATTCAGTAATTCTGTGATAATTTGTTGGGCATGACCCGGTGTTTGTACTAAAATATGGCTGGCACGCATGTTAGATCTCCTTGTGATTTATTTAACCTTGTGGGCACAATTGTAAGATTTTTTCATAGAATAAATCAAGTGATTTGATTTGGGCAAATAAATGTTCACTGCCCGGGGTCGTGTGCTAAAAGATTTCCAAGCTAATATCTGAGCTGCTGAGTAAAGAAGAAGATAAGCTCAAGAACAGCCTGCACAGGCAATAAAATGTGCTTGAATATGAAGCCAGCCCGTGTGCCTTAGGGGTCAGGGTCTGGCCAACATTCCTCGCAATGTACGCATTAATGCCAATATTTCATTACGGTTGAGATTAGCAGCCATTTGAGTTATCGACTGTGTGATCTGTTGTTTTGACGGTGACGGAGGTGGTTGAGGTGGTGGAGGAGGAGGTGGTGGTGGAGCAGACTGTATACCATATTGTTGTCCCAAATTCATGTCTCCTCCTGTGGACATGTATGAATCTTGTGCCACTTTAGAAAAAATTTTTGTAATAACTGCACTGTTTTTTAAATTGTGTATTTGAATAGGAGGGGTCTGCAAAAGCCGATTGTCTTTGGAAACGGGCAGATTGTGTTGTTGAAAAAAATCTATTAATTGTTGTGTTGTAACCCGTGACAGATCGATGCCTGTTTGTCCAGCATATACTTTGAACACACGATATATTTCATTGGCTCTTTCACCTTGATCCAAACGACCTTGTTGTGTTTGACTGAATGGAGCCAATGCACGAGTTTTAAGACCTTGGAAAAACCCCATGGGAGCTGCTTCTTTAATCATTGTGTGCTCCTGCTCACACACAGATTTGTCTTGGTATTTACTCACTATGTCTGTGTATTTTCTCAGTAATTCCACACTCATGTTTACATCCTTTTTTGATATTTATATCTTAAGCAATAAATACCGAATGCGACGTGTTAATACATTTTTCAGTCTAGCGCCTGCACCTGTGTTCTTACTGGGCGCTATGATCAGCTATGCATATTCACATCATGGCATGGAAATGCCTGTCATGTGGTTGGTCATGGCTTTTGCTCACACCAGTCCATGGCTGATGTGGTGGCAACAAAAACACATTCACAAATTCCAGACTCTACCAGACAAGCAGCAGTGATAGTGTCCGTTGATCACAGCCACTATGTCACGATATAAGTCCCATAACCTGTCTGGATACTGTTCATAGTAGCCATCGGTAATGTAGCCTATATCGTAGGCACGTACAGTACCAACTGGTCCACGAATATACATCCAGGTCACCAGCCCGTGATCGCTGTTGCCTACTATGTCTTGAGCGAATCCCAGTTGATCTATTTCTTGCCAATACATCTAGTATTTAATGGGGTGAAGTGGGGAATCGAACCCTCTCTTGCTGTTTCACAGACAGCGGTGCAACCATTACACTAACAACACCATTAACCGGGCACCGCGAGTTGGATTTGAACTAACCTCGACCTGTTTAGAAGACAGGTGCCTGATCCACTAGACTATTGCGGTATATTGGTTAGGTCATTGACAATCTAAATGAAATAACGCATTATGGTGTTCATACCATGTTCTACCATATGATAACCTATGTTGGTGAGATTTTGTATAGTATGGGTAATTTGATCAGCGGGAGTTAAATGATGAGTTTCAAATATTACTTCTTTGGCAAAGCATCGTGTCTTCTGAGCCCATTCTACATAATTATTAATAATTACGCAATCATGACCTTCTGTATCAGTTTTCAAAAGGTTGATTGAAGTTACTTGGTACATGCCTGCCAACGTACTAAATGAAAACTTTGGTACTCGAACATGAGCAAAAATTTCGGCAGGATTTAAACCAGCAGCTTGTACATGGTGCAACGCCTGTGGATGGTAAGCATTGATAGCGTTATTTCCTTTTAATTCCCACTGTCCAGGGAAATGCCGATCTATCATAGCCTCAGGTATGTAATAGCAGTCGGCCCACCCATCTTGATCAGAAATGGCGGCTAAGACTTTATGTACTAAGGGCTGAGATGGCAATTTATTAAGGTAATAAAGTACTGGTTCTACGCTGAGTCCGCATGTAGTCGCCGCAGCCTTTTCAATTTCAGTATGAAAATCTGCGGTGCCTATTTCAATAAAATCGTAGTGCATGTTTAACCTCTAATATTCTGTGTGATTTTGGCATAATAGTCATCTCTAAAATGTGGATTTAGAGTTAAAACTCCTTGCTCTACTTCTGAATGATTTCGTACAAAGTTATCTACATTTTGATTGACTTGTTCGGGTGTTTGTATACCCCAACCTGACACATGAAATGTTTCCATACCCCAACGATATACCATGCTGTATTTGCCAGTGTCGCCATTATACATTCTAGTGTTGGGCCCACAAGTCAAAAGTACGTCTTCTCCAAAACTAACAGAATCAAAGGCGAATTGATTTAAGTATTCTTTAGTATAGCAGTTACCATTGTTGATATTACTTCCTAAACCATAATATCTATTATCATTAAAATTATAGTGATTTTGGCATCTGTAAACATCATAGCCAGGATTGTTCACAATATAAGATTCCACCAAGCTCAAAGCCCAAGGCATCATCAGGTCGTCATCGTCTAATCTATAAAAATTTTTTCTCCGGTTTTTTCCAAAACAAAATTTTAACTTTTCTAATAGACTGGGAAATCTTGAACTATGATTTATAATCCTGACTCGCGGATGATCAAATCGATATTCCACACTAGTGCTATCATTAACAATTAAAACTTCTGTATCTGGTTGGTAGTCTTGTTGTAGGAAAGAGTAAAGAGCTTCTTCTAAAAGCCGATGTCTTTGGTAAGTAATAATAAGAACACTAATAAGCATGGCTATTCATAATTCCCAGTTGGTAATTTAAGATTCCATTCACTTTGAGGATACCATGATGCCAATGCTATATGTTGCATGTAGTTATTGAAAAAATCTGGAACACTGATTCCTAAGATTTTTTCATCCTTGTAATGGTTTAAAATGGTAGTATAGTGTACTTCTTGAAATGGCGTATAACCAAAGTATTGTTTAATAGCTTGTGCTAACCAGTTTGGACCCAACCATTGATTTTCATACTTGATATTATCTAGAAGAAAGCGAAATATCTTAGAAGATTTTTTAGCACCCATAAAGCCGTTACTTACATCATCGGAAGTTGCGCTTTCATGATAGATGAATACCGCATCAAGATCTTGATTCAAATCGATTTGATTAAGGCCTAACTTATTTTCTGTTAGCTTCCAGTCTACATCTAGATAGAATCCACCATAGTGGTAGCACAAGTAAATTCTCAACAAGTCACATTTTGTTGCTGGATGTAACATACTGTTATAAATTTTGAGAAGATTGTCGGGTAGGTCAGGAAGATTCGAGTCGGTCCAGAGAATATATTGAAAATCGCTGTGTGCAGCTTGCATTTCCTCTGTGAACTCTCTTATGTGCTTGGGCATTTTATAAGGCCCAACCCAAACTTGATGAAGAATTTTTTCTATCATATGTTTTCACATAAATGTAGGAGGATCTCCTTTGTATAACCAAGTATCTGCATCTTTAAATAAAATGTTGTACTTCAGTTCTTGGCCAGCCATTCTAGATTTTTCTATCTTTGCTGCAGGAGTATAACTATAATTTGTTTCATATTGAAAGTAGCTGGTACCAATTTCAATAAAATCGTAATGCATTTACT
>Ga0163212_1001163_pt1 | contig 11587 bp, 11 predicted proteins | sample Malawi_45m_30L_FD_113532 | JGI IMG/M metagenome (GOLD analysis project Ga0163212, IMG submission 113532) | Freshwater microbial communities from Lake Malawi, Central Region, Malawi to study Microbial Dark Matter (Phase II) - Malawi_45m_30L | ecosystem: Environmental > Aquatic > Freshwater > Lake...
AACCTGGGGTAGGCCTGTCCGTTCCCAGTCCGTTTAGCAAAAAATATCCGATGGAAATGGAACCTAGAAAGAGTAAATAGTTGAGCGTGATTCCCGCGTAAGGAGTGAAGCAGTGATAACAGAACCCCACGCCCAGTGATTACTCTTAATCACCGGGTCGTAGGTTCAATCCCTACACAACCCACTTACGAGCGTAAGTGGCTCTGAAAAACTGCTCACTTTAGGGTGATAACTCAGTGAGTAAAAATCAGTAGGTCCTTCCGTAAGGGAAGGTTTAAAAAATGTTAGTTGATTAATGGGTAGATACTGTTTGGAATGTTGTAAATGTTAGGCCTAAAACTTTCCACGATTACAAGCTTTTTCCACGCATCCGCACCGAAGTCCAATGTGCGACCTGTGATTCTCACTTAGGGCATGTTTTTGAAGGTGAAGGTTATGATGTTCCTACTGATCCGCGCTGGTGTATCAACTCAGTCTGTCTTGTGCTTGAACCACGATAACGGCTAACGAAAAGGATAAGTACATAACTATGAATGTAAAAAGAGTTCTTGGTCCTTACAAAGTTTCAGCAATCGGACTTGGCTGTATGCCGCTTTCGGGCTTTCCACCTGAGAAAGCTTGGATCTTGGAAAAGCGAGATGAAGCCATCAAAGTAATTCACACCGCACTTGATGCCGGAATCACCTTGCTTGATACCTCTGACATATATGCACCTACCTGGAACACCATGGGGCACAATGAAAAACTTGTCGGGGAGGCCCTGGGGACTTGGTCAGGTTCAGCAGCCCAGAAATCTGAAGTTGTCATGGCTACAAAGGGTGGAATTACTCGCGCGCCTGGAGACAACTGGTTTGGCGTAAGCGGTCGAAACTCCAATGAGCATTACTTTTATAGAGCGGCTGAAGCTTCTGCTTTGAGATTGGGAGTGGAAAAAATCAAGTTATGGCAGCATCATCGCCTTGATCACCACATGTCCTTCGAAGAGCAATTTGAAAACGTTCTCAAACTTAAAAACTATGGAATCGTTGAAAACGTAGGGCTCTCCAATGTCACCGCTGAGCAAATCGAATTGGCGGTCAAGATTGGCGGAACTCCTGAACAAGGTGGGCTCATTTCGGTTCAGAATCAATGGAGTCCGCGTTATCGTCATGATCACGATGTCATCACAAAGTGTGAAAAATATGGAATCGCCTTTCTGCCATGGTCACCCATGGGTGGCATAGCAAACTCAGCTGCAGTCGGTTCTGGTATGTACACCGCATTTGATGAACTAGCCAAGGAAAAGGCAGTCTCAACATATGCGATCACGATTGCGTGGCACTTAGCGAATTCACCAGTGTCAATCCCAATTCCAGGTGCGACCAGAGCTGAATCAATTCTCGATTCCTATCGAGGAGTTAGCGTCGAACTTACTCCAGCAGAACTCCAGAGATTAAACGATTCATTACCTCAAGACCTTGGTCCAGTTCATGAGGAAATGCTTGATCATCCACCGCTACGTCGAAAGTAAACTTACGAAAATTCAACGACAGCGATTGGACCAACTAGGGGTTCAATCCTGAACTTGATGTAATCACCGTCGCGCCTCACCTCAAGATGTTGACCATCCATGGTCCTCGCCTTAGAGACATCAACTGCGCTTGCTGGGGCAAGTAGTAAGACATCTCCTTGCGCCTGAATATGAGCAAAAGTACTTTCTCCGACCCTGGTCCAGCGAAGCCAAGGAGAATCCGAAGGTGCAAGACCCGGAGCAACCCTAGATCCATAGATGGCCCGAGAATTTACCTTCATCCACTCGCCGATATCTAAGAGCACGCGCTTTTGAAGTTGTGGAATCTCACCTGATGCAGTCGGTCCTACATTCAGCAAAAGATTCCCGCCGCGAGAGACGATATCCAGAAAATGGTGAAGTAACTTTTCAATATTGAGGTAGTGCTCCTCAGTTTCTAATTGGTTGTAACCAAAAGAATATCCAACTCCACGATTGTTCTCCCACACTCCCTCGTTCTCAACGTGGAGGTTGTATTTGTACTCGCTCGTCTTGTAATCCCAGTGTGGTACTCCCCAACGATCATTAACTACACCTGTTGGTACTTTTTTGTAATAGTATTCAAAAAGGGCCGGTAAAGAATATTCACCGTATCTCTTAGAGAAATCTGGCCAGTTAATATCATTAAAGATAACCTCTGGCTTGTATTTATCAATGAGTTCTGCCACGTGCATATAACAGTACATCGAATAGGCGGCATCGCTTGGTCGAACAAGTTCATACTCGTCGCTATGGGGCGGTAGATTGGAGATGCTCCAATCAAGACCGCCCGAATAATAAACGCCAAATCGCATCCCCGCTTTGGTTACTGCATCACGAATGGCACCGATCAAGTCTCGCTTAGGCCCACGTGCAACTGTATTTCTTGATCCAGTTCCTGGTGCCTCCCATAAGGCAATTCCGTCATGATGTTTAGTTGTAGGAATAACGTATTGAGCACCAGATTGAGCAAAGAGCGAAGCCCATTCTGATGGATCAAACTTCTCTGCCTTCCACATATCCAAAAAATTGTCATATGGCGCTCCACCATATGTCTCCTGGTGATGTCTTTGAGCAGGTGAGCCTTCAATTCGAATCGTGTTGAAATACCACTCTGCATATGGATTGTGGGGAAACCACGTACGAGCTTCCATCGTACCAAGCTCGCCCAATGGTTCGCCCCATGCAGGAACTGAGTAGGCTCCCCAATGGATGAAGATGCCAAATTTGGCATCAACAAACCATTGCGGTGTGTTTCGCTTGAGTGCGTTCCAATCTACATCGCTAATGTTAAATATCCTCGACAGCTATCGGCTTAATTAAATTCAAGGACTGTTGGACCTTCAACCTTGGGAGCTGAGATTTCAACAGTTGCTGAATTTCCATTGCGCTGAAGTTGGACACTGCCTCCACCAAGAACTGATGCGGTGGTTGCCGTGATTGATGATGGAACTTCAAAAGTTACTGAACCTGTGGCATCAATAATTGCGTAACGAGAGTTGCCCTGAGCAGTCCAACGCACCCATGGCGAATCAGATGGTTTGCAATCCTTAGCAGTTGTTGATGCGTAGATAGCCTTTCCATTGACATCCAACCAAGCGCCCATTCCCTCAAGAACTTTGCGTTGGAAATCAGGAATGATGCCATCCGCAGTAGGTCCAACGTTGAGTAGCAAAGTACCACCGCGAGAGACAATGTCGATGAGGTGATGGAGAGCCGCATTGATGCTCATGTAATGCCGTTCATCCTCTACTTGGTTGTAACCGAAGGAGAGTCCTATACCGCGACAGTTTTCCCACGCTTCTGCACTCTCATTATCAAGCATTGCCTGATATTCGCTGGTCTTGTAATCAGCATGTGGGACTTCCCAGCGATCATTTACAACTCCTTGAGGAACAGTTTTGTAATAATGATCAAAAATTTTCGCTAGCGAATATGCTCCTTCGCGCTTGGCAAAATCTGGATATTCAATGTCATCCCAAAGCACATCAGGCTTGTATCTAGTGATGAGATCCATGAGATGTTCGTAGCAATACATCGCATAAGCAGCATCTTTTGGACGATAGCCTCGAACGTGCTCACCTTTTGTCATTGGTGGAAATAACGAAATACTCCAATCCAATCCACCTGAGTAATACACGCCAAATTTCATTCCAGCTTTGCGAACTGCTTGCTCGAGAGCGCCCACTAAATCCCGCTTTGGACCACGAGCTACTGTGTTACGTGTTCCAGTACCTGGTGCATCCCACAAAGTGATACCGTCATGATGTTTGGTTGTTGGGATGATGTATCGAGCTCCTGCCTTCTTAAAGAGCGATGCCCAATCATCGGGATTAAAAGATTTTGCACTCCACATATCCAGGAAGTTGTCGTATGGGGCTCCGTCATAGACCTCTTTATGATGCTTCTGAGCAGGTGAGCCATCTATCAAAATAGTGTTGTAGTACCACTCTGCATATGGATTGTGCGCCATCCACGTTTCATCATCGATGGTGCCAAGTTCGCCGATTGGTTCCGCCCATGCTGGAACAGAATATGCACCCCAGTGAATAAAGATGCCAAATTTCGCATTCTTAAACCATGTCGGCACCGGACGATTAAATCTCTCAAAATTCTTAAACTCCATGGCCATTTCTCCTTTATCTTTGGTTGTTAAATGCAATTACAGCTGGTCCCGCTACCTTACGTGGAGCGATAGCGAGTGAGATTTTTTCCTTATTGCGTTTTACTTCAAGAGCGCCACCGCCAACAATTTCGGCATCGCCCTCCCACAATTGAGTTTCCGGCGCATCAAATTCAAGAGCGCCCTCACCGTCAATATAGGCAAATGTGGTCTTGCCTTTTTTAGCCCAACGAACCCAAGGTGAATCCGAGGCTGAAAGTCCATCATGTCTTCTTGTGCCGTACACCGCATCCGAATACAGCGCCATCCAATCTCCTAATCCACGCAGTACTTTTGCCTGAATTTCAGGGATCTCTCCTGAAGCAGTTGGCCCTACATTGAGCAGCAGATTGCCACCACGCGAGACGATATCGAGGAGGTACTTAATAGCACCTTCAGGGCTAAGTGAGTGGGTCTCTGACTCCACCGCGTTGTAACCAAATGACAGGCCAATTCCGCGACAATTTTCCCACGCTTCTAAATCCTCATTTTCCGTCATGAGTTGATATTCGCTGGTCTTGTAATCACGATGCTGATCGGCGCCCCATCGGTCATTCACCACACCATAAGGAACCTGTTGGTAGTAATACTCAAAGAGTGAGTCGAGTGAGTACTTTCCTTCACGTTTGGAGAAGTCAGGCCACTCAATATCATTCCAGAGAACATCCGGCTTATATCGATCAATCAAATCCTTCACATGGTGGTAGGCGTAGAAAGAGTACGCGGCATCCACGGGGCGATTTGCTGATACCGATGTTGCATCATTATCTGAGTGCGGTGGCAGATTCTTGGTAACCTCCCAATCCAATCCACCCGAGTAATACACGCCGAAGCGAACACCCGCTTTACGAACCGCATCGGCAATCTTTTGCATGATGTCTATTTTGGGTCCGCGATAAACCGTATTACGAGTTCCGGTTCCTGGAGCATCCCACAAGGTAATACCGTCATGATGTTTCGAAAGTGGAACTATGTACTGAGCTCCCGAGTATGCAAACAATTTCGCCCATTCATCGGGGTTAAATGACTCTGCCTTCCACATATCGAGCAAGTCGTCATATGCGCAGTCCTTAAAATTTTGAATATGAAATTGCTTTGCCGGCGATCCCTCAATACGGATGGTGTTGCGGTACCACTCTGCGTATGGGTTATGGGTAAACCAATAATTCCAATCGTCAACTGTACCTAATTCACCGATCGGTTCAGCCCAAGCGGGAACAGAGAATGCTCCCCATGAAACCATCAATCCCAATTTTGCGTCGAGATACCACTCTGGGCAGGAGTGATTTATCATAATTACCAATTCCTTAGTGAAACTTCGTCTGGGTTTGCGCTCATATCAAGAACAAGAACTGGAATAGGTTCCTTCCAGCTTCGTCCTCGAGTATTGATGATGACCTCACCATCGGGATCCTTGAACATGTAGTCATTAATAGCTGTTCGTCGAGTAAACGAGAGCTCTTCATCTGATCCCAATACTTTGACGCTCTTTAAGCGAGCGACTTTGATCCCTCGAACAACAACAGATTCGCTTGGGGTTGCCATCTGGTGGAGGTAAACAAAGTTATCTTTCTTTGTGCTTGGTCCATAGAACTGCCAAGGCTCAAGTCCTGGCTCAACACCGATCACACTCTTCGCATTGACGGCCATCCATTTGCCAAGCTCGACCATAATCTCCTTCTCTTCAGGAACGAGCGAACCATCCCCGCGAGGACCAATATTGAGCAACAAATTGCCTCCGCGAGAGACAACTTCAATTAAAGTGCGCAGAATTTCATAGGTTGATTTAAATGCAGTATCAGATGGGACATAAGCCCATGAGTAATTCATGGTCATGCAGCACTCCCATGGTTCAGGCAGAGGTTTTGCCGGAATCCATTGTTCAGGAGTTCTGAAATCACCTTGGGTAAAGAGGCGATCATTAATCAGAGTATCTGGTGAAAGCGATCGAATGTGATCACCAATATCTTTGCTATTCCAGGTCTGATCGCTGCGCTCCCAGGCACCATCAAACCAAAGGAGATCGATATGGCCATAGTTGGTGAGAATTTCAGTAAGTTGACCTTTGAGATATTTTCGATAATTTTCCCACTGCTCTGGCGTTCCCATTGGTGAGCTATCACCAAAGACATAAGGGCGATCAGAATCTCGCCACTCACGATAATCAGGATGACCCCAATCTGAGAGAGAGTAATAAATACCAACTTTTAATCCGGCGCTACGAAATGCCTCAACATAACTTTTGACGATATCTCCACCGGCTTTTCCGTATGGGGAGGTAGTGATGTTGCGAGGTCCCATCTTGGTTGGCCATGAAGCCCAACCATTGTGGTGCTTTGAGGTAAAGACCGCATATTGCATTCCAGCTTTTCGAGCTAATTCTGCAATTGCAACTGGATCCCACTGGGTTGGATTAAATGTAGTTTCCGTCGAGAAATACTGTTCAACAGTCACATCTTTGCCACCTGGCAGTGCTCCAACACCTCCGATCATGGGCCAGGAAATTTCAATTCCTTGTTGACTAGTGTGGTCCCAGTGGATGAACAGCCCGAAGCCTGCATGAGCGAACCACTTTTTGACACGCTCTTCATGTCCCTGAATCAGTGGGTGATCATCATGCATTCGACCTTTTAACTTATCAAGTTCGAATACCGTTTCAGACATAGGTTACCTACTTCGAAATTCCACCAAGAGCGATTCCCTTGGTGACGTACTTGCTGAGAATGATGTAAAGGATTATAGGGGGAATCGCAGCAATAGTAAGACCAGCAAAGGTCGCACCAAGATTAGTTGTGAAGTCGCCAGCAAAAGAGAGCATACCAACCGAGATAGGTTGAGCAGATTGAGATTGCAGCAACACAATGGCTATCTGACTATCGCCCCAAGCCCAAATCAAGGTAAGAATTCCGACCGAGATAATTTGCCCTACAGACAATGGTAAAACGAGTTTTCTAAAAATTTTGAAATTGGTAAGTCCATCAAGTAACCCTGCCTCCAAGATTTCACGAGGAAAATCTAGGAAAAAGCGATTCATCAATAAAAACGTTGTTGGTATAGCGAGAACACCGTATGCAACACCAGCATAAATGGGATTGTTAAGAAGATTGAATTCGTTATACGCCTTGAAAAATGGAATAACCAGCAAGATATTTGGCACTACGGTGCCTGCAAGAACACCGACCAGTACTCTTCGACCAACTTTTGGAGGCAAAAAAATCGTGAAATAAGCTGCCGGTACCGCAACGCACAAAGACACCGCTAGGGCAGTCAACACTAAGAAAAATGTATTAATAAACCAAATTCCGATGGTTCCCTGATCAGGTCCGGCATTCCAAGCAGCCGAAAAGTTCTGCCACTCTGGTTTATAGATGAGTGAGAGAGGTTTTGAATAAATCTCGATGGTGGATTTTGTTCCAAAGAGCATAATGAAAAGGAAGGGGAAAATAACCAGTGCGGTCCAACCCCATACTCCAATGCGAGCAAGCAACTTTGAGAAAGCTGAATAGATCGTCTTTATCACTGTTTTGACCTACTTAAGCGGATACCAATTGTTCCCACAATCATGAGGAATATTCCGGCGATGACCGCCATGGCAGCCGCGGTACCAAATCGACCATATCTAAACGCTTCCTTGTACGCCAAAATGGGCAAAATTGAAGTTGAGTCTGCTGGTCCACCATTAGTTAAAGCCCAAACCACCGTAAATCCATTGAATGTCCAAATAAGTTCGAGAGTAAACATGGTAAACATAACTGGACGAATTAGGGGTAATGTGATTTTAGTAAATTGTTGACGGATATTTGCACCATCAACAGTCGCCGCTTCTCGAATTGAAACAGGAATTTGTTCAACCGCACCCAAAATTACGAGGAAGGCAAAGCCCACCGCCGACCATATTCCAACAAAAATTACGGGGTAGAGCGCGGTATCAGAGCTGGCAAGCGGTGCAAAATCATTTCTAAACCCAAGGGCATTAGAGATGATGTTTACCAAACCTGTCATTGGTTGAAAGCTGGTACTCCAAAAAATTGCAACTGCTGTTGGTGGTGCAATACCTGGGAAGAACCACACAACCTTCATAAATTTATGGCCAAATACGCCAGAGCTAACAGCTGCTGCCAACATCGTGGCGATAGCAATAACAAAAAAGGCAACGACAAAGGCATAAATAAATGTTATGCGTGCCGAATAGCGCATCTGCTCGTCAGCGAACAAGTACTTGTAATTATCAAAACCAACGTACTGAAGTGGGCCAATACCACCCCAGCGAGAGAGGCTTAGCTGGAAAGAGTTGATGATTGGTAAACCAAGAAAGATGATAAGCAACAGGAAGACAGGCAATAACGCCCATTTTGCATTCCTAATATTTGTGGCATCGAGGCCAACTACCTCGCCTTTTCCAAAGATTCGACCCCTACGAGGTTTGGTAGGAGCAAGTGAACTTGATATCTCTGCCACTTACTCTTACCTCCTTTGCTCGTAGAGGTCGAACTTTAGAACTACCTAGTTCGCTAGATAGCTTTTACTACTTTTTACTACTTACACACCGTTCTTGCGGACGTCATCCAATTTATCTTGGAGAGCTTTAGCAATTGCGGAGGAAGTTGTCTTACCTTCTTGTAACTTCTGGATCAAAGGATTCAAGAAAGTCTGTCCGTAAGCACCTGGAACCTCTGAGGTCCAACCTGACTTGGCACCGTACTTCTCAACGTGTGAGAGCACATCCTTCACCAATTGAGGCACTGCGGTGTACTTGGACTTCGGAATAGTTGTAACTGCAGGAAGATTTCCAGCAGCTTCAAGTGCGCCAATTGTCTGTCCTTCATCGCTTATAAAGTAACGGAGCAATTCAAGAGCCCACTCTTGGTTCTTTGACTTAACAGGAACGCCGTATGCATCTCCATAATATGGAGTTACAGTTGCAGCCTTTGAAGCACTAACACCAGGTAGAACAGCAAAGCCTGGCGTGAACTTCATATTTCCCTTGTCTGTCTCAGACTTAAATGCGCCACCAGGCATCCATGTTCCACCCAACAACATACAGGACTTGCCTGCTGTGAATATTGCGGTTGCCTGATCAAGATCCATTCCGAGGTATCCAGCTTGGTAGACGCCATTCTTTGCAAATGAACCAAGCACATCGAGAGTGTTCACGATGCCCTTTTCAGTCCACTTATTTGTTACAGCAATATCTGGCTTGTAGCTGTTGATGTAGTTGTTGAGAGCCTTGGCAGGTACAGCAGAAGGCATGATTGAGTCAAACATCCAAGAAGCCTGGAAGTTTGTCTTTCCACCAATTGCTAGTCCTGCATATCCAGCCTTCTTACATGCCTTAGCAACGTTAATCAACTGACCAGGAGTCTTGAAACGTCCGTCAGAAGGAATGATTGCCTTTGCTTTCTTAAGTGCATCTGGATTTGTCCAAAGAACGTTGTAATAAACCACAACGTGTGGAGTTGCATAGTAATTTCCGTCAGCTTGCTTCAAAGCATCTGCAGGTGGTCCGATGCGCTTTACAGTATTGTCCTTTGCAAAGATTCCATTGAGTGGAACAAGTGCTTTGGCTTTTACCATCTGTGTATAAACATTTGAGTTAAGTGGGAGAAGGGCAATATCTGGAGCACCATCAGATGAAAGAACCTGAAGGTTTGGTCCGCCCTTTGCCTCGTTAGTGATTGGTGAAAACTTGACTGTGACGTTTGGATATTTCTTGGTAAACGCTGCAGCAACTGTGCTCCACTCGAGTTCTGGACGATCGCCAGTTGTCTCGTGTTGCACAACTAGGGTTACAGGCGCAGTACCTAGCGCTCCATGTGCAGGAACAACAGCGAGTTGGCTAAGTACTATTGCCAACGCTGCTGAAGCTCCGCCAAAGAGCGAGAGTGACGCTTTTGTGCTCTTCATTCGAACCTCTCTTTATTCTTAGTTTGGCGCTATAAAACAACTCTTTTAACAGAATTGATTACAACCCGTGCCGAGGAGTGACCTCCAGCATTACCCATATCTTGGAGTCAGGAGCGGGTTTTGTCTATAGGAAAATGGATCACTTTTACCCGAGTGTCGGAGGGGTCGTCATGAGAATAGCCCGATTAGGATTAGCGTTAGCTCATTATGGAATCCAATCAGGCATGTACGGCTGTGGAATCATGGCGTGGGAGAAAATCAATGGACAATAACGAAATAAACCGAAGGATCGCAGCTGACTTCTTTGATCAGATTTGGAATAAGAAAGATGAATCAGCCATCGATCGCTTCATCGCTCTTGATGCAGCAGGAAATGACCCAGAATTCGGTGTTGGCCGTGAATCCTTTCGTGAGCAATGGAAACAATGGCACGCTTCTTTTCCAGATTTACATTTTGAAGTTAAAGAGATCGTTGTTGAAGGAAATCGAGTTGTAACTCGATGGTTTTTAACGGGAACTCATTCTGGAGCTGATTTTCAAAGACATCCCGCCTCAGGCTCAAAAGTTGCAGTCGATGGCGTCAGCCTAGATACCATCACAGATGGAATGGTGTCTGAAGGATTTGATGCTTGGGATCAGCTCAAGTTTCGTACTCAACTTGGGATGAGCAAGTAAACCTACTTAACCGAACCCGCTAACAATCCACGCACGAAGTAGCGCTGGAGCGAGAAGAACACCAACAGCGGGAGAGCGATTGTGATGAATGCTCCAGCTGTCATTGATGTCCAACCAGATCCGTACTGACCCACAAGAGATGCAAGTTTCACGTTGATAGGTGCGATTTCTTGGGTTCCTGATGCAAAGGTAAGTGCAACAAGAAGGTCATTCCATACCCAGAGGAATTGGAAGATCGCAAACGCTGCGATTGCTGGAATGGATAGCGGCAAGACAATCATTCGGAAAATCTTGAAGTGGTTCGCGCCATCGACATGGGCTGCTTCCATAAGTTCACGAGGTCTTGATATCAAGGGCAACTGCTCTTTCTTCTAGGCTACTTTTTATTAGTAGCACGGGGTACATTGTGTGTGAATCAATCCTTAACAGGCTCATGTATGAAGTTATCTTGCTCTATCCGAATTGAATGAGGTGGAATCTCACTCTGATGAGGTAAATAACTCAATCTTTACTGTTTTGAGAGGGAGATCTCCCGTAAAAGGATCTTTTTTCAAAGCGGTGGCAAGGGCATGTTCGCGTCCACCAGAGCCTAATAGAAGGATTTTTATCGTCATTATTGATGCGAAAAGTGACGGATTCCGGTGAAATACATGGTTACCCCAGCTGCCGCAGCCGCAGCAATAACTTCTTCATCACGCTTACTCCCACCTGGCTGAACAATTGCGCTCACACCTGCTCTGATCAAAACCTCTAGCCCATCAGCAAAGGGAAAGAATGCATCACTGGAGGCAACCGCTCCGATCGCTTTTTCCCCGGCT
>Ga0163212_1001164_pt1 | contig 11585 bp, 10 predicted proteins | sample Malawi_45m_30L_FD_113532 | JGI IMG/M metagenome (GOLD analysis project Ga0163212, IMG submission 113532) | Freshwater microbial communities from Lake Malawi, Central Region, Malawi to study Microbial Dark Matter (Phase II) - Malawi_45m_30L | ecosystem: Environmental > Aquatic > Freshwater > Lake...
ATTTCGAATACTGAGTATGGCCTTTTATGGATTTGACCTTTACCCCTGCTGAAGAAGCATTCCGTGCCGAGGTGCGCGCATTCCTCGAGCAGAACCTGCCATCGGTGCTCGCCGAAAAAATCCGCACGGCCCAGCGGCTCTCCAAAAGCGATCACGAGCAGTGGCATGCCATCCTCAATCAGCGCGGCTGGCTGGCGGCGCATTGGCCGGTCGAGCACGGCGGCACGGGCTGGAGCATCGAGCAGTCCTATATATTCGAGGACGAACTCTCCCGGGCGCATGCGCCGGGCGTCGTCGCCTTTGGCCCGTCCATGCTGGGGCCCGTGCTCATCAAATACGGCTCCGAGGCGCAAAAGCGGTACTGGCTGCCACGTATCCTCGACGGTTCGGACTGGTGGTGCCAGGGCTACTCCGAACCTGGCGCAGGGTCGGACCTTGCCAGCCTCAAAACGTCGGCCGTTCGCGACGGCGATCACTACATCGTCAACGGCCAAAAAACCTGGACCACCCTAGGTCAGCACGCCAACATGATCTTCTGCCTCGTGCGAACTTCCACCGAGGGTCGTAAGCAAGAAGGTATCTCGTTCTTGCTCATCGACATGCAGACTCCTGGCATCGAGGTCCGGCCGATCATCCTGCTTGACGGCGAACATGAGGTGAACGAGATCTTCTTCACCAATGTGAAGGTGCCCGTCGAAAATATCGTGGGCACCGAGAACAAAGGCTGGACCTATGCCAAATATCTGCTCACCTACGAGCGCACTGGCATTGCCGGTGTGAGCCGCTCGATCGCCGCACTCAAAGAATTGCGGCGTATCGCTCAAGCCCAGTTACGCAACGGCAAACCACTCACCGAAGACCCGCTCTTCGCCGCGCGTATGGCCCGCGTTGATATCGACCTTCGCAATATGGTGACCACTAACCTCCGCGTGCTACTCGCTTCAGGCGATGGTGCAGCCCCGCTCGAGATGGGCGCCATGCTCAAAATTCGCGGCACCGAAATCCGGCAAGAAATCACCCGTCTCGCCCGCATCGTCTTGGGCCCCCAAGCGCAGCCCTTCTTCGCGCCGGAGGGCATCACGGCGCAATACCTCAACTACCGCAAGCTTTCGATCTTCGGCGGCTCGAACGAAGTACAGCGAGAGATCATCAGCAAGTCGCTGCTGGAGATGTGACCATGAATTTCACGCACAGCGAAGACCGTCAAATGCTGGCTGACACGTTCGGCCGGCATCTCGATCAGCAATACACCATCGATGTCCGTCATCGCATCAGCGGCTCGCCAGAGGGCTGGTCGCGCGAGCGATGGCTCGGCATGGCCGACCTCGGCATCATCGGTGCGCTGTTTGATGAGCGCTCGGGTGGATACGGCGGCAGCGGTTTCGATCTCGCCGTTGTCTTCGAGCAACTCGGTCGCTCACTGGTCGTCGAGCCGTTTCTTGGCAGCCTCATGGCAGGCCAGGCTCTCGCTAAAGCCGGCTGCCGCAGCGATCTCCTCGCACAACTGATCACCGGCGAAACCACTCTGGCCTTTGCGAGCGAGGAGCCGCAGAGCCGCTACGACTTTGCGTCCATCACCACCCGGGCTCAACACGATCACGGCACTTGGACGCTCAGCGGTCGCAAGTCCGTCATCCCGCAGCTCGAAGCCGCAAGCCACGTTGTGGTCAGCGCCAGTCTCGGCAAAGAGTCAGCGGGTCTTTTTTTGGTCGAACTCGGCAAACCCGGTGCCGCGGTCAGCGGCTACAAGATGGTCGATGGCGGTCGAGGGGGCGATCTCACCCTCGACCGTGCGAGCGCGACACTGCTCACCGACAATGCGCTACCCCTGCTCGAAGAAATCACAGCAGCGGGCATAGTCGCCCTCAGCTGGGAAGCCGTGGGCGTGATGGATGTGCTCAAAAAATCGACCCTAGACTACCTGCGCACCCGCAAGCAATTCGGCATTCCGATTGGCAAGTTTCAGGCACTTCAGCACCGTATCGTCAATGTCGCCATCGAGATCGAGCAGGCGCGCTCGGCCGCCATCAACGCGGCGGCTGCGCTGGCAGGCCCACGAGCGGCTCGCGAACGCGCCGTCTCGGCCGCCAAGTACACCGTCGGTCGCGCCGGCACCATCGCCGCCGAAGAATCGATCCAAATGCATGGCGGCATAGGCATGTCCTGGGAACTGCCGCTATCGCATTACGCCAAGCGCGCGCTAATGATCGGTCATCAGCTGGGCGATGAAGATCATCACCTTTTGCGCTTCGTTTCTTTGGCAGCCACCGGCTGAGCGTAAACCAACACGCTGAGCGTAAATCATGAAGAACCTTTTTTCAGTCAGCGGTAAAATCGTACTGGTCACGGGCGGCTCGCGCGGCATTGGCGAGATGATTGCCGCCGGGTTCTTAGCCAACGGTGCCAAGGTCTACATCAGTTCGCGCAAAGCGGAGAGTTGTCAAGCGACTGCAGATCGCCTCGCTCGCCAGTATGGTGCTGGGTGCGTCGCGCTTCCTGCTGATCTGTCAAAGATGGAAGGCATTGCCGCCTTGGCTGCAGCACTCGCGGCGCGCGAGAGATCCCTCGATGTACTCGTCAATAATGCGGGCGCCTCCTGGGGCGCTCCGCTCGGTGAGTTTCCGGAGCTGGGCTGGGACAAGGTCATGGACACGAACGTGAAAGGCGTGTTCTTTTTGACCCAAGCGCTGCTGCCCATGCTGCGCGCCGCAGGTAACGCAGAAACGCCATCACGAGTCATCAACATCGGCTCGATCGATGGGATCGGCACACCCGTCTTCGAGACCTACTCTTACGGCCCCTCGAAAGCCGCACTGCATCACCTCACACGCATGCTTGCGGCACGACTGGTACGCGAGCACATCATCGTCAATGCCATTGCGCCCGGTCCCTTCCCCACTTGGATGCTGAGCACAGGCGTGGGCTTTGGCGGCAAAGTGGAGGGTGATGGGATCGACTGGTCGGTCGTCGGTCGCAACAACCCGCGTGGTCGCGTGGGCACGCCCGAAGATATCGCGGGTCTCACCATATTTCTGGCCTCGAGGGCCGGTGCCTACACCGTGGGCGAAGTCATCACCTGCGACGGCGGACTCTTGGTCGCACGCGAACGGCCTTGGCAATCAACATGATTTCGAGCACGGGGCTCGCGGCGCTCAGGTCACCGCATGCCGCGTGACCGCGGCGGGCCCGCATCGTCGCCAGCGGTCGAGCTCCTCACGCAGGATCTGCACCGCATCCCAAATATCGATGTAACGTAGACACAGCGGCGTGAACCCGAAACGCATGAGTTTCGGGGCCCGAAAATCGCCGATGACGCCGCGCCCGATGAGTTGCTGAATGAGGGCATAGCCATCGACATGGGCAAAAGACACGTGGCTGCCACGACGCTCGGGGTCTCGCGGCGAGGCGAGCTCGAGCGCGGTCTCTGGACCCTGCGCCTCGATCAGCGCAATGAAAAGTTCCGACAAGGCGATCGATTTTTGCCTGACAAGATTCATGTCGATGTGCTCGAAGACGCTCAGCGCACCATCGAGCGCGGCAAAAGAGAGCATCGGCGGCGTACCGCAGCGATGTCTCGTCATGCCTTCGGCAGGCGCGTACTCATCGACGAAGTCGAAGGGCTTTGCGTGACCCAGCCATCCCGAGAGTACAGGCTGCAGGTCGACCTGCCGATCGCGGCGCACGTACATGAAGGCTGGCGCCCCCGGGCCACCGTTCAAATATTTATAGGTACAGCCAATGGCGAAATCGGCGCGCGCGGCTGACAAGTCTATTGGCAACGCCCCCACCGAATGCGAAAGATCCCAAAGAATTCGCGCACCCTCGGCGTGCGCGCGGGCGGTGAACGCCGTCATGTCGAACATCTCGGCGCTCTGGTAATGGACGTGTGTCAGCACGACGAGGAACGTATCGCGATCGATGGCGGCTGCGATCTGCTCGCGCGGCAACATCTGCAGTTCGAGCCCCGGCACCAGTGCCGTCAAGCCCTGGAGCATGTAGGCGTCAGTCGGAAAATTGCCGCGCTCGGTAATGATTTTGGACCGATTCCCACGGCTGCGCGCCGCGGCAGAGGCCAGCTTGAAAAGATTGACCGAGGTTGAATCGCAGACCATCACCTCATCGGCGGCCGCACCGACGAGTTGTGCAATCCGCGCGCCGAGCCGCGCCGGCATGTTGATCCAGCCGTGGATGTTCCAGCTCTGGATGAGATCGGTGCCCCACTCGGCCGTGGTCGTCTGCTCGATGCGCTGCGCAGCGGCTACGGTCAGTACCCCCAAAGAATTACCATCGAGATAGATGATGCCGGGCGGTAGCTTGAACGAGGCACGGTATTTAGCAAGTGGATCAGCGGCGTCGAGTGCGAGACACTCTTCGCGCGTGCAGGGCGAGACAGCCCGCGATGCGTCTGCGCCGGATGATCTCATGTGAGCTCGCGCAATACGGCGCGCACAGGAGTCGCCTCAACACCCGCGATGGGCAGGGGCAAGGCGATCAGTTCATAGCGTCCTTCCGGGATGGCATCGAGCACCAGCCCTTCGAGTATCCCCATGCCGGCGCGATGTGCCGCCTGGTGCGCGCGCAGGGCCTTGCAGGTCTCGGGATCAATCGAGGGCGTATCGGTGCCGATCAGGCGACAACCCCGTGCAGCCAGTGCGTCAATCAGTGCCGCATCGATGGCTTTGAAGTTCTCGGGCCAGCGCGACCAGTCCGCCTTGCCAAAGCTGCGCAGCAACAGGCGCTCGAGCTGCGCCGGAAGTCGATCCAGCACGTCGCTCGCAGCAATCACGGCGCCCGCCGCGCTTACATCGAGTAGCTCGCAGGGTCCTAAGAAAACGTCGAGTTCAAGTTCATCGAGTGCGGGCGCATCGCCACGAACGTGCCGCGAACACTCGGCGTGAGTCCCGGACTGCGTCGACATGGACAGTCGATGCAAGGTGACACTCGAGCCCTCACCAGCGGTGGCGGTCACACTGCTCTCGAAAGCGTGATCGCCAGGCCACACCGGCAGAGTGGGCCTGAGACCTTGCGAGATGTCATGAAGACGCGGTTTTTTCATATGGGAAAACTCCCGGATACAGACGAAGGATACCTTGATGCCGAGACCCACCAAAGGAACACGCCATTTACGGTGCTGGCGTCTGTTCGATCGCCTACGGTAGCCTTCAGGCTGACAACACACATGACACGAACTTACGGATATTCGCTGATGCTGACCACCAAAGTTTTGTTACCGGTATCTCTCAGACCGATTATCTCGGCCGCGTTGCTCGCGCTCGGCGGCTGTTTGATGCCCATAGCAACTGCCGCGACGCAGACGCCTTCGTCGACGCCGGCGCGTAGTTACGACACCTGGCAGCGAATCGACGCGGCGGTCGAGCAGTCGATCGCTGCCGGCGAGGTGCCGGGTGCCGTGCTGTGGGTTGGCCGCGGCGAACAATTGCTCTATCGAAAGGCGTACGGGTTACGCGCGAAGGTGCCGACCGAGCAGAGCATGACGCTCGATACGGTGTTCGACTTGGCGTCATTGAGCAAGGTGGTCGCCACTGCGACCAGCGTGATGATTCTGGTCGAAGAGGGACGTCTGCAACTCACTGATCGTGTTGCCACCTATCTGCCGGAGTTTGCCCAGGCCGGCAAAGAGAATATTACGATCCAGCACTTGCTGACCCATACCTCCGGTCTGCGCCCCAGCCTCGATCTCGAAGCGGACTGGCTCGGTTATGACGAGGCGCTCAAGCGCGCCTACGCCGAGGCGCCGCAAACTGGCGCAGGCGAACGTTTCGTATATAGCGATATCGGCTACATCGTGCTCGGCGAGCTCGTCAGCAAGCTCAGCGGTCGGCCGCAGCAGCAGTTTGCAAGCGAACGGATATTCGACCGCCTGGGGATGCGTGATACCAGTTACACGCCGCAAAAAGATGCCCCTCGCATTGCGCCCACCCAGCTATGCACAGCCTATGGATGGCCCTGCACGGGCGCAGGGCAGTTCATGCTGCGAGGTATCGTGCATGATCCGACGGCGCGGCGGATGGGGGGTATCGCCGGGCATGCGGGCGTGTTTTCCACCGCAGCAGATCTCGCTCGCTATGCGCGGATGATACTGCGCAGCGGGGAACTCGACGGACGCAGGGTTCTGTCGCCGCTCGGCGTGCAACGGATGACTACGCGAGCGACGCCGACCACGCTCGCCGTGCAACGTGGCCTCGGTTGGGACATCGACAGTCAGTACTCGATCAACCGCGGCGATCTGTTTCCGGTCGGATCTTTTGGTCACACCGGTTTCACCGGAACATCCATCTGGATCGATCGGGCGAGCAAAACCTACATCATTTTGTTGACCAATCGAGTACATCCCTACGGCAAAGGTGATGCGGGGCGACTGCGCGCCAAAATTGCCACGATGGTGGCGGCCAGCTTGATGGATGTTCCTGCTGGGGCGGGACCGGTCCAGCCGCGGCTATGGCCCGCCGTGGCAGCGGCGGCCACAAGCTCATCGAGCAGCGCCGGCACTGTCGTGCTTAACGGCATCGATGTCTTGCGAGCTCGCGAGTTCGATTTATTGCAGGGTAAACGCGTCGGACTTTTGACCAATCACACGGGACGTGCGCTCGATGGGCGCTCGACTGTCGAACTCTTCAGCACTGCGCAACATTTCAAACTCGTGGCCCTCTTCAGCCCCGAGCACGGCTTCCGCGGCGAACTCGACGAGAAGGTAGTCTCATCAATCGATGCGCAGACCGGTCTCGTCATCCACTCGCTCTACGGGGACACCCGACGACCAACGCCAGCGATGCTGCAGGACATCGATGTCTTGGTCGTCGACTTGCAAGATGTCGGGGCGCGCTTTTACACGTATGCAACGACCATGGCCTATTTGCTGGAAGCCGCTCGCGATCAGGGCCTGCCCGTAGTGATTCTCGACAGGATCAATCCTCTCAGCGGCTCTATCATCGAGGGGCCTGACCTCGAAGCCGATGAGTTATCGTTCACGGCCTATCGGCCGATGCCTGTTCGACACGGCTTGACTATTGGTGAGCTCGCCAAACTTTTCAATTCGGAAAACGCGCTCGGGGTAAAGTTGACCGTGGTGCCAGTCCAAGGATGGGACCGACGCAGTTGGTTCGACGAGACCGGACTGACCTGGATCGAGCCGTCGCCCAACCTGCGCAATCTGCAAGCGGCGAGCCTCTATCCTGGCGTCGCAACGATCGAGGGGGCCAATGTTTCGGTCGGTCGCGGTACCGACACTCCCTTCCAGTGGATTGGCGCACCATGGATCGACGCCAGTCGACTCGCTGCACAACTCAACGCGAAAAATCTCCCAGGCCTGCGTTTTTATCCGGTGAGTTTCACGCCTCGCAGCAGCAAATTTGCCGGTGAGCAGTGCCACGGTGTGTTCATCATCGTCACCGATCGCAGCGTGCTGCGACCGGTGCGACTCGGCCTCGAGTTACTATCGGCGCTGTATGCGCTACACCCAAAAAATTTCGAGATCGAGCGGGTTATCGGGTTATTCGGCCGCAACGTCGTGCGCAAGGTACGTCTCGGTGAGCCCACCGCAGCGATCGCTGACGGCTGGCGCCGCAGCGAACAAGCTTGGCGCGAGCGTCGCGCGCCGTTTCTGCTTTATCCGGTCGAAGTGTCGTCGCGGTGAAAATCACCCCGTAGTGCAACGTCGCTGACTCAGATTCCCCACGCGCCGATCGGCCAAATATCGATCAGCGTATCGCCACGTACACAACGGATTCGATCGAAGGGGTTGATGGTCGGATCGCAGTGCGGCAAGCGACACTCGACCCGATCGCCAACGGACAGACGGCTTTTACCGTCAGAAAAGAAAATCTTGCCATACTCATCGCTGTGAAATTTTTATTCCATCGGCGTCGGCGTTTGCACGATCATCCGACCACCGTCCGTCGCAAAACGCTTGCTGTCTGCATTGGTGGTGATAACGCCCGCATAAGAGGCGCTATGATTGGCTGTTTGCACGAACATGGTCGGTTCAAACGGCGGGGCCAAACCGTCTTTCGTCCACACATCTTCGTGCTGCACATCCATGAATATGAACGAGTCTGCCTGACTCTCCGTGAACACTGCGTCAGCCGAGTCAAGATCGAAGGTCGCTGTCCCGCCTCCCGAAATACTCATCGACGCCAATCCGCGTGCCCGAAGGCGCTCGATCAGTTGCTGCACCCGAGCCCGCCAGTCCGCAACGTGTCGCGCAACATACAGAAATTTCGTTCTGCGGCGTCGAGATCCAGAATCAGCGCTAGGGTGATGACTTCGTAGCGAGACCCACCACGGCCAATGAGGCTCGTTGGCTAAAAGTAAGGCTGCAGGGCGATCACCCGAGAAAATTGAGGAAGGCGGTAATCACGATCGCGTTCGTGAAGTCGATGAAAAAAGCCCCGATGATGGGGGCCACCAGAAAAGCTCGCGGCGCAGGCCCGAACTTCTCGACGATCGTCCGCATGACCGCCATGGCATTGGCGGTAGTCCCCAGCATGAATCCCGCGAAGCCACCACCCATGACCGCAGCGTCGTAATCGCGACCCATGGTACGGAACACTACCACCCAGCAGAAAATGGCAATCGTAATTACTTGCAAGACGAGATTCACGATCAACGGCCAGGCGACAGCGGTCAGCTCCCACAACCTCACATTCATCAAAGCCACGACGAGAAATAGCGTCAGCGCCACGGCCCCGATTTTTTCCGTGATGTCTTGCGGGATAACGATCAGACCCGTGACGTCATCAAAGTTTCGGATCAGCCCGGCCACAATCATGGCGCCGACATAACCCGGTAGCGTGAAGCCAGCATTTTTCAGCACCTCGCTGAGCCACGAGCCCACACCCATCGCAACCAAAATGACGGCAAATGCCCTCAAGGAGCGGCGCGCACTCTCCTCATAGTTATCCGCAGTAACCGTCGAGGCAGCATTGGTGAGTGCAGGACTCTCGCCGGCTATCGGCGCCCTGGCGGCCGTGGGCCCGGACCGCAAAGCGTTCTTCTCCAGCAGTCTCGTTGCAATCGGCCCACCGACCAGCCCGCCCAGCACAATCCCCGACATCGCCGCGGCAATCGCCACAGTTTGCGCGGACGGCACGCCAGCCGCAGCGAATTGCGGGGAGAAAGCCAGTGCCGTAGCCGGTCCGCCCGCCAGCGCCGCTGGCCCAATCAGTACACCGAGCAACGGTGACTGGTCGAACAAGACAGCCGAAAAAATACCGATCACACTTTGCACGACGGCCAAAAAAGCCGCGAGCGCGAGGAACACCAGAGCTTGGCCACCACCTGCACGCAGCAGGCTCAAACTGGCGCTAAAGCCGATCGCCGTGAAAAAAGCGTTCATCAACGGCGTCTGCAAAGTCGTGTCGAAGTTGATGACAGCGACACCGTACTGTCGCATCACCAGCACGATGACCGCAATTATCAGGCCGCCGACCACTGGCACCGGAATGTTGTAGCGCCGCAAGAACGACAGGCGATCAACGAGCTCGAAACCTAAAAACAGCGCGACCGCACCCGCGGCCAGCGTTTGAATCATGTCGAGTGTGATGGTCACTTCCTATCCCCCTAAGTTATCAGCCACCCCATAGCGTGCGGTCTGGCGCGGATAACTGTCCAGCAGTGCCGCGTACCCCGCCCTGCCGATCAGCCCGCAACATCAGGGGTCCATCGAGGTCAATGAAATCAGAGGCCGCTGCGATCAACCAAGCGGGGGCGATCGCCAGCGAAGTGCACACCATGCAACCGGTCATGACGACCATGCGACTGCGTCGCGCCGCGGTCAACAGCGCCAAAGCCCCCGTCAAACCGCCCGTCTTGTCCAATTTGATGTTGACCGCTTGGTAGCGAGTGGAGAGTCGCGGTAAATCATCAACAGTATGACAAGACTCATCAGCACATAGCGGTACCGCCGACTGAAACTCCTCTAGCACGTCATCCTTGCCGACCGGCAAGGGCTGCTCGACCAAAACGACGCCGATATCCTTGAGGAAGTGATCTAGGTCTGTGAGTATCTCGATGTTCCAGCCCTCGTTCGCATCGACAATTAGCTTGGCATGTGGCGCAGCGGCATGCACGGCCTGGAGTTGCTGATCTGGCGCGTTGCCGTCAACCTTCACCTTGATGATCGGCGCAGCGGCCAACTGCGCAGCGGCGATATTCATGTTCGCTGGCGTATCGAGCCCGACTGTCAGCGCAGTTGTCAACGTGGCGGGTCGTGCCAAATTCAACCACCGATCGACGCTTCGACCCGACGCATGCGACTCGAGATCCCATAGCGCGCAATCGATGGCATTCAGAGCTGCCCCCGGGGCGAGCAACTCGCGGCACTCAGCACGACTCGCACCCTGCTCCAGCGAAGACGCTATCGGGCGAATCTGCGCAGCTACGGAATCGACGCTCTCGCCGTAGCGCGGATACGGAACGCATTCGCCCCTTCCCGTGAACGAGCCGTCCGTGATTTCGACGATCACCACATCCGCCGCAGTCTTTACCCCGCGCGACATGCGAAACGGCCGCTCGAGCGGCCAGGACTCTGCACCAACCGTCACTGTGCGACGCATTCCAGCATCCGATCGACGATCCGTGCCGTACCTATCGTGACGGGGTCTTTACACGGCAAATCGAGCTCGCGCTCGATTTGCGCGCACACCTCGATACCCGCCTCGCGCGACATCAACGAGGTGTTCGAGGCTACGCCCGCAATGGCGACCTGCGGATTGGTCAGACGCGCCGCGGTGAGATTGGTGTCAATAAAATCTTTGAGACTGGACAAAGAATAATCGGGCAAGCCACGCGTCTGCTGTCGACCCACTTCGTGACACATCACGATGACGTCGGGTAGCGAACCGTGCAGCAGCCGGAGCGAGACGCCAGCAAATAAGGGATGATACAGCGAGCCTTCAATAAATCCGACGTGATGTGACGCATGTAAATCCTGCGTTCGGGGTAATGCGAAGCGGGAACTTCATTCTCAGCCCGTCGATTCCCCCGTACGCCTTATCCAGTCATCAACGGCGCCGTCGAGTACTTCGAGCGGCATGCCGCCGTTCATCAGCAGCACCTCGTGGAAAGCCTTGATATCGAAGCCCGTGCCAAGTGCTCGTTCGGCGCGCTCACGCATGCGCAGGATGGCGAGTTGACCAACCTTGTAACTTGTCGCCTGCCCCGGCCAAACGACATAGCGTTCCACTTCGCGTGTCGCCTCGGCTTCGGTACTGCCGGTTTTGGCCACCATGTATTCAATCGCTTGTTCGCGTGACCAGCGCTTGGCGTGAAGCCCCGTATCAACGACCAGCCGGGCAGCCCGCAACATCTCGGCCTGCAGACGGCCGAGATCCCCAAGGGGATCGGTGCCATAGATCCCCATATCCGTCTTCGCAAGACGCTCTGCATACAGCGCCCAACCTTCAGCGTAGGCCCCAAAGGGGAACACCTTGCGCAACAGCGGCACGCCCTCGATGAGCTGCGCCGCCGACAGCTGAAAGTGATGGCCGGGCGAGCCCTCATGCACCATCAGCGTCGGCAGCGTGAACTTGGGGTTGTCGGCATTATTTTTTTGATTGATATAAAAG
>Ga0163212_1001165_pt1 | contig 11577 bp, 7 predicted proteins | sample Malawi_45m_30L_FD_113532 | JGI IMG/M metagenome (GOLD analysis project Ga0163212, IMG submission 113532) | Freshwater microbial communities from Lake Malawi, Central Region, Malawi to study Microbial Dark Matter (Phase II) - Malawi_45m_30L | ecosystem: Environmental > Aquatic > Freshwater > Lake ...
CCCGGTGGGTGGGTTTCCTTCCGCTCCATCGGCCTCCTTGCCGATCGAACCGGCTGCGGACTACGGTGTCCAACACGCCATGGGCGACTGTCACCGCGAACCCACCGTCTCAAATCCCCGCACCGGGGGGCGCTCCGCCTTGGTTCCATGAGTTCCTGGTGGTCCAGCCCCTTCCGGAGCCTGCGCCGATGGGTCTCCGGGGCCCCGGCGCCCGGGACGACGACGTCGTCGACATCGTCGTCCGACTCCGGCGTCCCGCCCGAGTTGCTGCGCAAGGTGCGCCAGATCGAGATCCGCACCCGCCGGTTGGTGGCCGAGACGCTGGCCGGACAGTACCACTCGGCCTTCAAGGGGCAGGGGATGGACTTCGACGAGGTCCGCGAGTACCAGCCCGGCGACGAGGTCCGCACCATCGACTGGAACGTCACGGCGCGCATGAACCACCCCTTCGTGAAGAAGTTCCGCGAGGAGCGGGAACTGACCGTGATGCTGGTGGTGGACCTGAGCGGGTCCGGGCGGTTCGGCTCGGGCCAGCAGTCCAAGCGTGCCCTGATGGCCGAGTTGGCCGCGGTGCTGGCCTTCTCGGCGATCCGCAACCAGGACAAGGTGGGTCTGCTGCTCTTCACCGAGACGGTCGAGAAGTTCGTGCCGCCGGCCAAGGGTCGCCGGCATGTGCTGCGCGTCGTGCGCGACGTGCTGTTCTTCCGGCCCGGGTTCCCGGGGACCAACACCAACGGCGCCCTCGACTTCCTGAGCAAGGTGCTGCCGCACCGGGCGGTGGTGATCCTGATCTCGGATTTCCTCGGCGAGACCAACCCCGGCCGGGCGGCGGTGTATGCCCACCTCAAGCGCAAGGTGCTCCATTCTGAGACCCTCGGGCGCCTCTCGCAGAACACCCTGAACCAGGTCGGTCGCCGGCATGACGTCATCGCCCTTCAGGTGGGCGATCCCCGCGAGTTGACCCTGCCCGACGTGGGACGCCTGCTGCTGCAGGATGCCGAGACCGGCGAGGTGGTGGAGATCAACACCTCGGACGCCCGGCGTCGCGAGGCCTTCGAGACCCGCGCCCGCAAGGCCCAGAAGGAACTCGACCGCCTCTTCCGGGGTGCCCGGGTCGACCACCTGAAGATCCTGACCCCGGCGGCCGGGGTGCCCGAGGACGCCTACATGCCTGAGTTGGTGGCCTTCTTTGAGGGCCGGCAGAAGCGGAGGCGTCGATGAGGTGGGGCCCGCGGTTCATCGCGACGATCGGGCTCCTGCCCGGCTTCCCGGGTCTGGCGGCCGCCACCAACGCCGCGTCCCGGGGTCAGGCGGTCCGGTCGGTCCCGCCGGCGGCCGACGGCACGGTCGCCCTCCAGGACATCCGGGGGCCCCTTGAAATCCCGACGGTCACGCCCTGGGTCCACCGCCTGCTGCTGACCCTCGTGGTCCTGGCGGTGCTGGGGCTGATCTGGTGGGCCCTGCGCCGCCAGGCCCGCCGGCGGGCCGAGTTCCGCCAGTCCGCCGCCGCGCGCGCCCGGGGCCGCCTCGCCGAGACCTGGGCTTGGATCGACCAGCCCGAGCCGTTCTGCACGCGCCTCTCGGAGGTGGTCCGGACCTACCTCGAGGAGCGTTTCGGCCTGAGGGCGCCGGAGCAGACCACCGAGGAATTCCTGGCGGCGCTGCCGGCAAGCCCCGACCTCGACCCGGAACTCCAGCGGTTGCTGGGCGAGTTCCTGACCCAGTGCGACTGGGTCAAGTTCGCCCAGGGGGACCCGGGGCGCACCGAATGCGAGCGGTTGCACCAGATGGCCTCAGGCCTGATCGACCGCACGGGCGTGGTGTCCGGCGCGGCATCGGGGCCGGCGAAGCGGTCCGGTCGGGAGGAGGAGCCATGAACCTCGGGGACTTCCGGTTCGAGTCGCCCCTGTGGCTGCTGGCCCTCCTGGCGCTGCCGCTGCTCGAGGTGTGGCGCCGGCGGACGGCGCGCGAGGCCGTGTTCATCTATTCAAGCCTGAGCTTGGTGAAGGGCATCCTGCAGATGGACCGCACCCTCGCCAGCCGCCTGCTCCTGGCGGCCCGGTGGCTCGGCCTTGCCCTGCTGATCGTCGGTCTGGCCCGCCCCCAGTGGGCCATGGGCAAGGCGCCGAGGAAGGCCAGCGGCATCGACATCGCCGTGGCCCTCGACCTGTCGATGTCCATGCTCAGCGAGGACTTCGAATTGAAGGGCGAGCGGGTCGACCGCGTCACGGTGGCCAAGGACACGCTCAAGGCCTTCCTCGAGAACCGGCCCAACGACCGCATCGGACTGGCCGTGTTCTCGTCGCAGGCCTACATCGCCGCACCGCCCACCCTCGACCACGAGTTCCTCCGGCGGCACATCGACCGCATGGAGGTGCTGGGCGAGCAGGGCACGGCCATCGGCTCCGGCCTGAGCGCGGCCGTGAACCGCCTGCGCGACCTGAAGTCCAAGAGCCGCATCGTCATCCTCATGACCGACGGCCAGAACAACGCCGGCAACGTGCCTCCCCTGACGGCCGCCGAGGCCGCCCAGTCGCTGGGGGTCAAGGTCTACACCATCGGCGTGGGCATCCGGGGCAAGGCCCCCATGCCCGTTGGCCGGGACGCCTTCGGGCGCAAGGTGTACCGCGAGGTGCCCGTCGACATCGACGAGGACACGCTGACCCGGATTGCCGAGCGCACCGGTGGCAAATACTTTAGGGCGGACAGCACGAAGACGCTGCGCTCGATCTACGAGGAGATCGACCGCCTCGAGAAGACCGAGGTCGAGACCCGGCAAAACGTGCTCTACGCCGAGTGGATGGCGTGGTGCGTGGCCCCGGGTGCGGTCCTGTTGCTGCTCGAGTTGATCGTCGGCAACACGGTCTGGCGCCGGCTGCCCTGAACCCCTGAACCCCTGAACCCATCGACACGCAACCCATGGACTTCGCGGAACCCCAGTGGATGCAGTTGGCGGCGGTGCTCACTCCGCTCATAGCAGTGTTTCTTGCCTGGGCCGCCGGGCGGCGCCGGGTGGCGTTGGCCCGGTTCATCCGGGCCCGGTGGATGGACGAGCTGACCATCGGGGTGTCGGCAGTCCGCCAGCGGATCAAGGCCGTGCTCCGGGTCGCCGGGCTGGCCTGCGTGCTGGTGGCCCTCGGTCGTCCGCTCTGGGGCTATGGCGAGGCGGTCGCCCAGGCCACCGGCCGGGATCTGGTGGTCTGCGTCGACGTGTCGCGCTCCATGATGGCGACCGACACCGCCCCAAGCCGGCTCGCCCGCGCCAAGCTGGCCTGCTACGACCTGCTGTCGGTGGCCAAGACCGACCGCATCGGTCTCGTGGCCTTCGCCGGTTCGGCATTCCTCCAGTGTCCGCTGGCGCTCGACGGGGAGGCCTTCCGGCAGAATGTCGCCGCCCTCGACACCGATCTCATCCCCGAGCAGGGCACCGCGCTGGCCGCGGCGCTCGACGAGGCGGCCGAAGCCTTCAGCGGCGACTCGGGCACGCGCAAGGCGGTCATCCTGATCACCGACGGCGAGGACCACGAGGAATTGGCCGAACCGGCGGCACGGCGCCTCGCGGCGGCCGGCATCAGCCTGTTCACCGTCGGGGTGGGCACCCCCAAGGGCGAGCTGCTCAAGGGCAGCGATCCCTACGGCAACGCGGTCTTCGTGAAGGACGAGGATGGCAACCCCGTCAAGTCCCAGCTCAATGAGCCCCTGCTCCAGCGGCTCGCCGAGGCCGACCGGGGCTTCTACCTCCCGCTGCAGTCCTCGCGTACCATGGCCACAGTGTACGAGCGGGGTATCGCACCGATGGAGGCCGTGCGGTTTTCGTCGGCCACCGTCAGGTCCCGGATTGAGAGGTTCCAGTGGCCGCTGGGACTGGGTCTGCTGCTGCTGCTGGCCGAGTTGCTCCTCCCCGGGGCCTCGACGGCGGCCGGCCGTCCGCCGCAGGGCCTGCCGGTCCGGACTGCCGCCGCCCTGGCCCTGTGGGTCGCCTGCCTGGGTCTGCCATCGCCCGCCCGGGCCGCGTCGGACGAGGCCCTGGAACGCTACCGGAAGGGGGAGTACGCCACCTCGCGGCAGGAATACGAGCGGCTTGCCCGGGAGAACCCGGACGAGTTCCGCCTGCGCTTCAATGCCGGGGCCGCCGCCTACAAGATGGATGACTTCGAGGGCGCAGCCGGGCTCTTCGAGCAGGTCCTACGCTCACCCGACCTCGGTCTGCAGCAGAAGGCCTGGTACAACCTCGGCAACGCGAGATTCCGGGCCGGCGAGTCGGAACAGGATCCCGAGAAGAAACGGGCCCAGTGGCAACAGGCGCTCTCGAGCTTCACCGGAGCGCTCAAGCTGAACCCGGGCGACACGGCCGCGCAGGCCAACCACCGGGCCACCCAGCAGGCCATCGAGGCGATCCCGCAACCCCCGCCTCCCCAACAGGGCGGCAAGGGCAAGGAGAACTCCAAGAACGACCCCCGGCAGAATTCCGAGGGTTCCAAGGATGCCGGTCAGGATTCCAAGGACCCGAAGGGCGGCGACCCGTCCAAGGACGACCGCAAGGAAGGCAAGGAAGGCAAGGAGGGGAACTCGTCCGGCGGCGATGCCGAGTCGTCCAAGGGTTCGCCCAACTCCCAGGCCAAAGATTCTTCCCAAGGCAAAACCCCCTCCCAGGGAGGGCGCGGTGAGCCGCAGGACCGCAAGCCCGGCGAGGGCCGCTCCAACGCCTCGTCGGCCTCCGGAGCCAAGCCCGCCCAGTCCTCCGGGGATCGCCGCGGAGACGAGGCGCAGGCGGGTGGGGAGGGTTCCGCGGGCGAGCCCGACAAGGATGCCCGACAGGGTGAACTCATGACGATCCGCGAGGCCGAAAAGGTGCTGGATGGCCAGAAGGGCTCGGAGAAGGCCCTCGTCCTGCGTCGGCGTCGCGGCGTGGTCGGCGATCTCGGCGAGGGCGCCGGGCAGGCGGCGCGGAGGAAGGCATGGTGAGGCTACTCCTCAGCCTGCTTGGCGCCTGCCTGATGCTGGTGGGGGCGCTCCTCCCATGCCTCGGCGCCTCGGTGTCGGCCTCACTTGACCGGGCCATCGCCGAATCCGGCGAGACCCTGCGTCTGAACGTCACGCTGGAGGGCGAGCAGCCCACCGCCGTGCCGCGCCTCCCGAACCTCCCGCTGGTCCAGTCGATCCAGTACCTGGGTCCCCGCCAGATGACCCAGATCGTCAACGGGGTCTCGTCCTTCCAGGTGGTCTTCCAGTTCCAGTTGCAGACCCGGGGGGAGGGCGACCTCACGGTCCCGGCGCTCACGGTGGCCACGCGGGCGGGTTCGCTGCAGACCGAGCCGGTGAGCTGCCGCATCACGCCGCGCGAACCCAAAAACGACCGGGTGACCCTCAAGATCGTGACCCCGCGCGACGAGTGCTACGTGGGCCAGACCCTGCCCTACGACCTGCAGCTGTATTCGTCGGTCAACCTGAACCAGATCGCCCCGCCCAAGATGAGCTTCGACGGCTTCGTCACCGGCCAGGAGATGCCACCTTCGAACACCCAGACCGTCCGCGACGGCCAGGCGTTCATCGTGCTGAGCTACCGCCACACGGCAACGCCGACCAAGGAGGGGGTGCTCTCGCTCGGGCCGGCCACCCAGGAGTACGTGCTGGAGGTCAACCGGGGCCGCCGGCCGCGCAGCCTGCTCGACGACTTCTTCGGGGGGGGCGCCGAACTGGAGCGGGGCACGGCCGAGGCGCCGGCACGGACGATCCGGGTCAAGGCCCTCCCCACCGAGAGGCGCCCCCCGGGGTTTTCCGGGGCGATCGGGCGCTTCACCGTCCGTCCGGTCGCCTCCCGGACCAACGTCGCGGTCGGCGAGGCCATCACCGTGAAGTGGTTGGTGTCGGGGCGGGGCAGCTTCCCGTCGGTGCCCTCGCCCCAACTCACGCCGGTCGACGGTCTCAAGAGCTATCCGGGCACCAACGGCTTCAAGTCCGACGATCCGCTGGGACTCGCGGGCACCAAGACCTTCGAGTCGATGGTGGTCCTGGAATCTCCGGAGATCCGGGCGCTGGCCTTCGAGCCCTTTTCGTACTTCGACCCCGACACCGGCCGGTACACCACGGTCCGTCCGCGGCCCATCGCCGTGACCGTCCGGTCCGAGTCGGGCAGGACCGCCATCTCGTCGTCCCCCGCGACCCCCGCCCCGGTCGCCGGCACGAGACCCGCCAATCATCGTGAAGATCTCATGTCGCTGTCGATCCGGGGAGGGCGCCGGGTGCCAGCCGGACCCCCGTGGGCCCGGCAGCCGATGTGGCTCGCGCTCGGGACTGCGCCCCTGCTGGCCCTGGTGGGCCTCGTGGGCTGGCAACGGTGGCGGGAGCGGCGCCAGCGCCTTCTCCGGCCCACACAGGCCTCGCTCATGCGCGATGCCGTCGCCGCCCACCGGGCCGCCCTCGGTGGCGCGGCCGAGGCCGGACGATCCGGCGAGTTCTTCGCGGCGCTCGATGCCCTCTTGCGACTCCAGTGCGCGCTGGCCCTCGGAGGGGCCTCGGGCGATGCCATCACCGCCGGGGTCGTCGACGCCGACCTCGTGCCCCGGGGGCTCGACCCGGCACAGGCGGCGAACCTCCGGGAACTCTTCGCGGCCGTCGATGCCGCCAAGTTCGCCCCCGAGGGCGGTCCGGTGGCGTTGTCCGGGCTGCGGCAGCGTGCCGAGTCGGCCATGGACGCGCTGACGGCGCTGGAAAGGGGAAGCCCGTGATCCATCGAGGCACGAAGGTTTTCAAGCGAGTGACCGGCCTGGTCGCCTGGCTCCTGTGGCTCGCCGTCCCCGTCCTGAGGGCGGCCTCCGACTTCGACCTGGCGCGCCAGGCCTACGACCGGGGCGACCTTCCGGCGGCCGTGGCCGGATTCGAGCGGGCGCTGCAGGGGGCGCCGGGCGGCGTCGGCGTGCTCTACAACCTCGGGAATGCCCGGTTCCGCCAAGGGGAGATGGGGCGGGCCCTGGCCGCATGGCGGCAGGCCGAATGGGTCACCCCCCGTGATCCGGCCCTGCGGCACAACCTCGACCTGATCCGGCGGCGCCTGGGCCACCCTGCGCCCCCGCCCTGGCGGCGCTGGACCGCCTGGCTGACCCTCGACGAGTGGGCCTCCGGCGCGGTGGTGCTGGCGTGGGTCTGGTCCGGGTGGATGGGATTGGCCCGGCTGCGGCCCGGTTGGGCCAGCACCGGTTCCGGAGTGCGTGCCGTGCTGGGTGGGATGGCGGCGCTGGTCGCGGCCGGATGGCTCACGGCCTGGGTGTCGGTCGTCCGGGGCCCCAATGCCGCCATCGCGGCCCTCGAGGTGCCGGCGCGGTTCGGGCCGCTCGAGGAATCCGACATCGCCGTCAACCTCGCCGACGGGACCGAGGTGCTTGTCGAGCAGCATCGCAACGGGTGGCTGCGTGTGGTCGACGCGGAGGGTCGGGGCGGCTGGGTCCAAGGCTTCCAGGTGGCCCGGTATCACCTGTCGATCCCCTGAACCCCGCCGGAATTTTTTTCGCCGTCGGCGGGCCTTGGGGGCTTGAACGCTCCGTCGGCTTGGGCTTGATTAGGCCATGCACCTAACCCGTCCGTTCCTGTGGCGTTCCCTGGTGGCCGTCCTGGCCCTCGCGTCCGTTTCCCTGCAGGCCGAAACCTCGTGGATCTGGGCCGACGGCCCCGGCAGCAAACCAGCGGCGAACCTGCGCAAATCGTTCGAGGTCGCCGGGCCGCTCAAGGAGGCCGTGCTGGTCGTCACCTGCGACAACGGGGCGAAGGTGTTCCTCGATGGCGAACTGGTGGTCACCAACCCCGATTGGAGCGAGCCCTCGAAGGTCAACCTCACCCGCAAGCTCAAGGCCGGGCGCCACGAGCTCCGCGCCGAGTGCAAGAACGAGGGTGACATCGCGGGCTTCGTGGCCCGGCTCACCCTCAAGGACAACGACGGCAAGCAGACCGTCATCGAGAGCGACGGCTCCTGGGAGGCCTCGCTGCCCGGCAAGTCCGACTGGAAGCCCGCCAAGGTGATGGCCAAGTACGGCGACCAGCCCTGGGGCAACGCCCTGTCCGGTGCGGCCGCTCCCGGCAAGCCGGCCACGGCTCCGGTCATTTCTACGGCCGACATCAAGCTGCTGCCCGGGTTTCGGGCCGAGTTGATCTACGCGGTGCCGAAGTCCCAGCAGGGTTCGTGGGTGAGCATGACCGTGGATCCGAAGGGCCGCCTGGTGGCCTGCGACCAGGGGGGCGGCCTGTATCGCCTGACCCTCGCCGCCCCGGGCTCTTCGGCCCCGGCGACGATCGAGAAGCTCAAGAACGCCGTCGGCGGCGCCCACGGCCTGCTGCACGCCTTCGGCAGCCTGTACGTCATGGTCAATGAGCAGGGCGGCCGCCAGGGCCTCTGGCGCCTTCGCGACACCGACGGCGACGACCAGTACGACGAGGAGAAGATGCTTCGCCGCATCGAGGGCGGCGGTGAGCACGGCCCGCACGGCATCGTGCTGTCGCCGGACGGCAAGAGCCTCTACGTTGCCTGCGGCAACCACACCAAGCTGCCCGACCACATGGAGCTTTCCCGTGCGGCCCGGTCGTGGGACGAGGACCAGGTCGTGACCCGCCTCTGGGACGCCAATGGTCACGCCCGCGGCATCCTGGCCCCGGGCGGCTACATCTGCAAAACAGACCCCGACGGCAAGACCTTCGAGCTCATCAGCTACGGGTACCGCAACGAGTACGACATCGCCTTCAACGCGCTGGGCGACCTCTTCACCTACGACTCCGACATGGAATGGGATGCCGGATCGCCCTGGTACCGTCCCACCCGCGTGTCCATGGCCACCAGCGGCAGCGACATGGGCTGGCGTTCCGGCGCGGGCAAGTGGCCCACCTACTATCCCGACAGCCTTCCCGCACTGGTGGACATCGGGCCCGGGTCGCCCACCGGCGTCTCCTCGGGGCTGGGGGCCAAGTTTCCCGCCCGCTACCAGAACGCGATCTTCGCCAACGACTGGACCTACGGCACGATGTACGCGATCCACCTGACCCCGGACGGGGCGGGCTACAAGGCCGAGAAGGAGGAGTTCGTCAGCGGCCGACCGCTGCCTCTCACCGACCTGCTGATCCACCCGCAGGATGGCGCGATGTATTTCGCCATCGGCGGCCGCGGCACGGAGTCGGCGGTCTACCGGGTCACCTACGTTGGCAAGGAGAGCACCGCCCCGGCTCAGGCCCCGAAGCTGACCGCCGCGGCCAGGCTGCGCCGCGACCTCGAGCGGCTGCACCTCGAGGGCACCGGATCCGAGGCCGTCGCGAAGGCGTGGAAGAGCCTCGGCCACGAGGACCGGTTTGTCCGGTATGCGGCCCGTGTCGCCATCGAGCGCCAGCCCGTGTCGGCCTGGGCCGACCGGGTGTTCAGCGAGACCCGTCCCTGGGCCGCCATCGAGGGGGCCGTCGCGATGGCCCGCATGGGCAAGCCTGAGCACCGCGACCGCCTCCTGGGCTTCCTCAACGGGCTCGACCTGCGCAAGCTCGACGAGCCCGCCCGGCTGGCCGTGGTGCGTGCCTACCAGTTGGCGCTCATCCGCCAAGGCAATCCGAAGGGGGAGACCCTCCAGGCCACCCTCCGGCGGCTCGATGCGCTGTATCCCTCGGGCAGCCGGCTGGTGAACCGCGAGCTCGTCGGGACGCTCATCCGCCTCGGTTCCCCGACGGTGGTCGCCAAGAGCGTGCCCCTGATGCTCACGGCCAATGACTCGGACGTGCGCTACGCCAGCGACGCCCTGCTCGAGCGCAACCGGGGCTATGCCGGCGCCTTCGCCCAGGCCGCGGCCAGCCGCCCGAACCAGGACCAGATCGCCTACGCCTACCTGCTCCGCGAGGCCAAGGTCGGATGGACCCCGGCGCTGCGGAAGTCCTTCTTCAGCTGGTTCCCCCGCACGGCCCCCTGGCAGGGCGGCAACAGCTTCCGGGGTTTCCTGGAGAACATCCGCAAGGACGCCCTGGCGACCGTCGCCGACGCGGCCGAGCGCAAGACCTACGACGAGATCTCGACCCGCCGGGCCGCCGGGGGCGACCCGACGTACGCCGGACCGAAGGGGCCCGGCAAGGCCTACTCGGTCGACGAGACCGTCGCCCTGGCCTCGGGCGGCATCAAGGGGCGGAGCTTCGAGAACGGCAAGGCCATGTACAACTCGGTCGGCTGCGCGGCCTGCCACCGCTTCGACGGGGCCGGCGGCGGCGTAGGCCCGGACCTCTCCGGCGTCGCCTCGCGCTACACTTTGCGCGACCTCATGGAGAACATCATCGAGCCCTCCAAGGTCATCTCCGACCAGTACGGTTCCGAGGAGATCCAGCTCGCCGACGGTTCCACCCTCGTGGGCCGTGCCTATTCCGAGAACGGCAAGCTGGTCGTGACGGCCGACCCGCGGAACCCCGAGGACTTCACGGCGGTGGCGCTCGACCAGGTCAAGGGCCGCAAGCCCTACCCGGTGTCGCTGATGCCGGCCGGCATGATCAACCCCCTCAACCGGGACGAACTGCTCGACCTGGTGGCCTACCTGCAGTCCGGTGGCAACCCACAGCACAAGGCCTTCGCCAAGTGACCTGACTCCGCATGGACCCCCGGGGCCGAGCCCGGGGGGGCCTCCGCAAACGGGGACGATGGCCATGGGCTGTCGCCCCCGTTTTTCATCCCCGGGGAGACGATTCGCCGGCAAGACCGGGTGACAGTTTGCCATCGCCTCGATTGAAGACTCCTCCACACTCAGCGTCGTGATTCCCATGGTTCCGATGCCGGCATGGAGGGTTTGGGTGATGGTCACGCTGCTGGTGGGTGGCGGGAGGCTCCACGCCGCCGGGGTCGACTTCGCCCGCGACATCCAGCCCATCCTCTCGGAATACTGCTACCAGTGCCATGGCCCCTCGACGACCGGTCGCAAGGGGGGCCTCCGTCTCGACGTCCAGGAAGGTGCGCTCGGGGCGGGTAAGAGCGGCAAGACGGCCGTCGTCCCTGGCAAGGCCGACCAGAGCGAGATCATCCGTCGCCTGGCCAGCACCGATCCCGACGAGGTGATGCCCCCGCCGGACACCGGCAAGCGGCCCAGCGCCGACCAGGTCCGGCTCCTCCGCCGATGGATCCAGGACGGGGGACGCTGGGGCCAGCATTGGGCCTTCGTGCCCCCGGTCCTGCCTCCGGTCCCCAAGCCGCGGTCCTGGAAGAGCGGCAACCCCATCGATGCCTTCGTCTTGGCCCGGCTCGGTGCCGGCCGGCGGCTGGCCCCCCCGGCCGAGCCCGGACGCCTGCTGCGCCGCCTGTCGCTGGACCTCACCGGACTGCCCCCCACGCCGCAGGAAATCGTGGCCTTCGAGGGGCGCCCCACCGACGAGCACTACCGGTCCGAGGTCCATCGCCTGATGGGCTCGACCCGCTACGGGGAGCGCATGGCCACCGACTGGCTCGACCTCGCCCGATTTGCCGACACGCACGGGTTCCAGGCCGACCGCTACCGGCCCGTCTGGCCCTGGCGCGACTGGGTCATCAGCGCCTTCAACCGGCATCTGCCCTTCGACCGGTTCGTGCAGTGGCAACTGGCGGGC
>Ga0163212_1001169_pt1 | contig 11562 bp, 13 predicted proteins | sample Malawi_45m_30L_FD_113532 | JGI IMG/M metagenome (GOLD analysis project Ga0163212, IMG submission 113532) | Freshwater microbial communities from Lake Malawi, Central Region, Malawi to study Microbial Dark Matter (Phase II) - Malawi_45m_30L | ecosystem: Environmental > Aquatic > Freshwater > Lake...
GGAATTGTGCGAGTGGTGTTCTTCGGGGATGCCCCAGAGGGCTGGGCATCGGATGTCCTTCGCGATGGCGGTGTTCAGGTGTGTGGACTACCTGAACCTCCTCGCCGTTCGGACGTTGGTTGGGATAAACTCATCCTGCAATGAATGCGGTGCTGCTACAACAAATGGCCGTGGCTGCGGCTGTCGCCGGAACGGTCACCGCACTGGTCACTCCCCCTGTCCGCCGGATGGCAATCGCTGCGGGAGTGGTGCGAGAAGCACGTAAGCGGGATGTCCATACAGAACCGACTCCACTGTGGGGTGGCGTGGCCATCATCGTTGGATTTCTAGCGGCATTTGCATTGGTTCGCCTCCTCTGGGTTCCGGCATTCGAGCTCGGGCTAAGCCCCAATCACTCCCATCCAATCCTGGGAATCCTCATTGGCGGACTGCTTGTCGCAACGGTCGGGCTGTTTGATGACAAAGGGGACCTCAAACCTTGGCAGCAGATGCTGTCTCTCCTTACCGGCGGCTTGATTGCTGCGCTGTTTGGTGCGCGTATTGCTGGCATCACAAATCCAATGAATGGCGGCTGGATACAGCTGCCACTGCCGATTTCAATCATCGGAACTATGGCGTGGATTTTTCTCGCAGCGAAGACATTTGACTTTTTGGATGGCCTGGATGGCCTTGCGGCGGGAATCTGTGCAATCTGCGCAACCACCATGGGGCTGATGGCTGTGAGCATGCGCGCCAGTGACCCGGTAGTCGGCTTGCTTGCCGCTGCCGTGGCGGGCAGTTGCATCGGCTTTCTACGCCATAACTACAACCCGGCCAGTATTTTCATGGGGACGGTTGGTGCTCAGTTTCTCGGATTTCTGCTGGCATCCCTCGCGGTGGTTGGGGCGTTCAAGGTGCCGGCGACCATTTCCGTGATTGTGCCGATTCTTGTGCTTGGCGTGCCAATTCTGGATGCCTTCTATGTCGTCATCAAGCGTGTCGTCACAAAAGCTCCTCTCCGCGAGGCCGACCAGAGCCATATCCATCACCGCTTGCGTAAGCAAGGGCTTTCAGTACGTCAGGCCGTCTGGACGATATATGGCTTGACAGCATGTACTTGTGCGATTGCCCTCGTCCTGGCATGGCGCTGGGGCCGATGAAGCGAAAGGTTCTCCCAGACACACTCACCGGGGAACGCCTGAACTTGCGTCCAATCACGCCTGCGGATATCACGGCCGTGCTAGCATACTCATCCGACCCGGATGTCACAACCTATCTTCCGTGGCATCCAACGGTGGACGCGATTGTGGTACGGATGTTTCTTCAACAGCAGCAGGATCGTCGGCGTAAAGGAACGTCGTATGGCTACGCCGTTACGGAGCGATCAACAGGTGACATGATTGGCGCCATCGACCTAATGGGTCTGCAGTCTGGTCATCCGGGAAACTGTGAGCTGGGATATGTTTTTCGACGATCTTCTTGGGGATGTGGATATGCAACAGAGGCGGCTGGTTTGCTCCTCGATGCCGCATTTCAGAACACTGGAATATTGGTTGTGGATGCATATGCGGATGCCGATAATGTCGGAAGTCAGCGTGTGATGGAAAAGCTTGGGATGCACCGCATTAATTCTGAGCTCAGAATTGTTAAGGGGCGTGAGCGGATTTACTTCCACTATGCCATCGCGCGGACACAGTATGCTGCTTGCCCGGTTTTAGGAGTCGCCCTATGAAGCGTGTTTCGGTTGCCTGTGTGTTTGGGACCCGTCCGGATGCTGTAAAAATGGCACCGGTTATAAAGGAACTCGAGCGGCATCCGGACCAGATTCGCGTCATCCGAATCTCCACCGGACAACACAAAGAGATGCTTGAGCAAGTACTCCGTGTATTCGATGTGACACCTGACTATGACTTAAGGCTGATGACGGATCGCCAGACCCTCACCGACTTAACCACGCGGGCCCTCGGAGCACTGGTACCCGTACTCGAAACCGAACAGCCTGATCTGGTGATTGCGCAAGGCGATACGACAACGACGTTTGTGGCAAGTCTTGCGGCTTTTTATGCAAGAGCAAAGTTTCTGCACGTAGAAGCTGGACTAAGAACGGACAATAAGTGGAATCCTTTACCGGAAGAGATGAATCGCCGGTTGACGGGTCGCCTGACGGATTTCCACTGTGCACCAACGGAGCTCAGCGCCGCAAATCTCCGGGCAGAAGGCATAGCAGAGGACACTATCCGCGTAACAGGTAACACCGTTGTGGATGCTTTGCATCTGGTGGTGGCGCAGGATTATTCATTCGAAGATGCCGCGGTTCAGGCATTTGTGGACACTCCAGGACGCGTTGTGTTGGTGACCGCACATCGGCGCGAGAACTGGGGAGAGCCGATGCAGCACATCTGCGAGGCGATTCTTGAGATGGTCACTGCACATGATGACGTCCGGGTTATCTTCCCGATGCACAAAAACCCGGTGGTTCGCGAGACGGTTATCCCAATACTAGGCGGGCATCCACGCATTTTGCTGACCGAGCCACAGGAGTACTTCCCGTTCATCCATCTGATGCGTCGTTCGACGTTCGTCCTGACGGACAGCGGTGGGGCTCAGGAGGAGGCGCCTGGACTGGGTAAGCCGGTTGTGATTCTTAGGGAAACCACCGAGCGGCCTGAAGGAGTACATGCAGGTAATGCAGTGCTTGTTGGAACCGACAAGGCAAAGATTGCAGCTGCCGTAAATGCGCTGCTCTCAGACACCTCCGTTTACGAGCGAATGAGCCACGCGGTTAGTCCGTATGGCCAGGGCGATTCAGCGGCGCAAATCCGCAAGTGGATACTAGAGGCATTTGATACCAACGATGGAAAATGACACACGGCAGCTGACCCGCGACGATTGGGAACACATCGTCCGCGCTGGCATCCACGCATTCTTTGTCCACATGTGGGCTTTTCTTAAAGCACGAAGCCTTCGCATTCTTCTGCTTGGCGGCATCCTCTATCTCCTCTGGAGACTGCAAACCGTTGTAACGACCGTGATTGCAGCAGGCATTCTTGCGAGTGCGGCGGGGGCATTTGTAGACCCCATGATGCGCTTTAAGCCGCTGATGAAGATTCCGCGCCACACACGCCGGGCGATCGCGACAGGTATCGTGCTATCCGCAATCCTTGCGGCGCTCATCGGTATCATCGTTGTCTTCCTGCAACCGTTTCAGGTGGAATTCAAAAACTTGATCAATGACTGGCCGAATATTCAGGCTCAGATTGCGAAGCAGACCGAACAGCTCAAGACAACTTGGGAAGGGCTCCCAGACTGGGTGCAGAAGCTTGCTCCGCAAGGCGGCGGTAGATCCAAAACCGGCGGGGCTGAGCAATCGCCTGAGATTGGTAAGTCCATCACAACCTACCTCACGGGTCTGGTCTCCAAAACACTTTCGGCTGCTGCGCATATTGTTGAGCTGATTCTCGTGCCGGTGATGGCTTATTACTTCATCGTCGATGGTCGTGACCTTAAGCGTGAGTTCCTTCGTTTTTTACCTGTACGTCAACAAAGGCTTGCTCATGCGGTGATGATGGAGGGTGCGCTCATTATGCGCTCCTTCCTCATAGCTCAATTTGTCCTCGCTGCGATCGCAGGCGTTGTGATTGGCGTCCTTCTAGGCGTCTTCCAGATCAAATATGCGTTGACGCTGGCCCTGATTGCGGCAGTTACACGCGTTGTTCCAGTCATTGGTCCACTGCTGGGTGGCATCCCACTGGGTATCCTGGTTTTCGTTCAGTGCTCATCAAATGGCAACTATGGCAGCCTAATTATCATTTTGGGCCTCTTTACACTGATGCATCTTGCCGAAAGTAAAATCATCACTCCGATGATTCTCGGGGATCGCCTGCACTTGCATGCAGTGATTGTGATCATTGCGTTGTTGGTCGGCGGAGAGTTTTTCGGTCTGATGGGAATGTTTCTTGCTGCGCCGGTCGCGGCGTTGGGTCGTTTGCTCCTGATGCATTACTACGTGTATCCATTGCAGGCGAGAAAACGTAAGGCAGACCACATGAGCCGCGCGGTCAAAGCAAACACACCACAGGCGTAGAGGTTACTGGAGGGCTGGCATCGTGGGTCATTGGATTGAAGCGGTAACACTGGGAGTCGTGCAGGGACTGACTGAGTTCCTCCCGATTTCATCCTCGGCACACCTTGACATCGTGCCCAAGCTCATCGGATGGCATAAACCCGGAGCGCAGTTCACGGCTGTCACACAGCTCGGAACCATGGTTTCCGTCATGGTGTACTTCCGCCAGGACATCATAGAAACGATTGGTGGCATGTTCAAGTCGCTGTCCAAAGGCGGTGACAAAATGTCCTCACATGCCCGCTTGTTTTATTCAGTTATCATCGGAACCATACCTATCGGTGTCATTGGTCTGTTGCTCAAAAAGTTCATCGAGAAGGATCTACATAACCTCTACATCAACGCAACGATGCTGATTGTGATGGGCCTCCTGATGGGTCTTGCAGAGCGGATGACGAATCCACGCCGCGATGGAAAAGATATCCAGATCAAAGATGGCATCATTGTCGGGCTCTTCCAAGCGATAGCTCTGATTCCAGGTGCATCCCGCTCAGGGTCAACACTCACAGGTGCCTTCTTTACTGGGCTTGACAGGTCGGCTGCGGTGCGGTTCTCGTTCCTGTTGTCCTTGCCGGCGATTCTGCTTAGCGGACTTGTTGAACTTAAAGACCTCTTTGACAAGAAGGAGCACGTTTACGGAGCGGATGCCGATATTGACTGGTCAATGCCAGAGGTTGCAGTCGCCACGGTGATTGCCGGGCTTGTCGGTTACGCATGTATTGCTTGGTTGCTCCGTTACCTGAGCAAAGCATCCACCGCAGGCTTTGTGCTCTACCGCATCGGACTGGCAGCGGTGATTTTCTTCCTCTTGAACCAGCGTATACTGACCCCGTAATGACGCTGACATCACCTTGGTGGCACTGGGCCCTGGCATTTGCCGGGGCCTTTATTGCGGGTACGGCCAAGACGGGAATCCCAGGGCTTGGAATTCTGGCGGTTCCAATCTTTGCCTTCTTCCTCCCGGCGCGGGAGTCGGTGGGAATTGTATTGTTAGTGCTTATCTGCGCCGATGTCCTTGCGGTACTTACCTATCGCCGCGAGGCTGACTGGAAGAAGATTTTGCAGCTTGCACCATGGGCACTTGCCGGGATTGTTATTGGTACGTTTGCGCTCTCACGCCTCAACGACCAAGCGGTAAAGCAGCTGATTGGGGCTAGTATTCTACCGATGGTAGCTTTGTCAGTGCGTCGTCGCCGGATGACTGCTGCGGGTATTGCTGAAAAACCGCTACCGACTTGGGCGGCGGGATTTGTTGGTCTAGGTGCCGGGTTTACAACCATGGTCGCGAACGCAGCCGGCCCTGTGATGAACCTCTATCTGATCGCGATGCGTCTCCCCAAGCTCACATTTCTTGGCACAAGTGCGTGGTACTTCTTTTGTCTCAATTGGGTAAAGGTGCCATTTGGGATCTACGGTGGGACGATTACGCTGCACTCCGCAGGGCAAAGTGCAATGCTCTTCCCTGCGGCGATTGCTGGCGGCATTATCGGAAGGCGTATCGCGCAGAAGATCGACCAAGCCCGGTTTGAGGCGCTGGCGCTTACGTTTGCTGCCATTTCAGGAGTCTGGTTCCTAATTGGCAAAGATGTACTCGCTGCGCTCAAGTAGCGCACCTGATTGCTACTTAGCTCGTAAAGGCAGCCCGGATTGCTGTTGCGGCTTTGTGGATATCGTTTGTGCTGACATCCCGATGTGTCACAAACCGGAGCCGACTCGCTCCCATGCCGCTAGCCCGTACCCCATTTTGCTCGAGGCGTGCCATCGCTTCCACACCAGTTAGGCCAGTGGCAGAGATATCGAAGTAGACAATGTTGGTTTCCGGCCACGGATTCAGGCGAATTCCCGGGATGTCCTGAAGGACCTCAGCGAGCGCTTGCGCGTTGGCGTGGTCGACCTCGATATCTGTAAGGTGATGTTGCAGTGCATAAAGCCCACCGGCGGCAAGGATTCCAGCCTGTCGCATCGCCCCTCCGAAGACGTGTTTCCAGCGGCGCGCTTCATTGATGAGTGCTTCCGGGCCGAGGAGAAGCGCTCCTGCTGGGGCTCCCAGTCCTTTGGAGAGACAAAGCGTAACCGTTTGAAACGGGGCCGCGATATCTGAAAGGTCACATCCACGACCAACAGCTGCATTTACGAGGCGGGCGCCATCGAGATGCGTGGCCAGACCGTGTGCATGCGCAGTTTCAGTGACAGCACGAACCGATGCCTCATCCCATACAATGCCGCCAGCGTAATTGTGTGTGTTTTCGATACAGACCATCCGGCTCGGTGGCGCGTGCGGGATGGCTGGATTGATTGCAGATAGCAACTGCGCCGCAGTGAAGATGCCCCGCGGTGCCTGAAGCGGACGGAGAAGGACGCCGCTGAGGACCGCTGGACCGCCGCTTTCATATTTCTGGATGTGACAGTTCTCCGAGCAAATCACTTCATCCCCGGGGCGGGTTTGAATTCGAATCGCGATTTGGTTAGCCTGTGTTGCGCTGGGAAGGAAAAGCGCGGCTTCCTTTCCAAGGAGCTCACATCCAAGTTCCTGAAGTGCATTAACCGTCGGGTCCTCACCGCGTTGATCATCACCGACTGGAGCTTTGTGGATTGCATCGCGCATCGTATCCGATGGCCGTGTCGCGGTATCCGAGGAGAGATCTATCATGGGTTTATTTTACCGAGGTGATATCGAGTGTGATGCGTTATGACTTTGCTTTGTCCCAGAGTTCGCGAATGCCGGCGAAGTGGGATGTTGTCATCAACATGTCCCGTTCCAGATCAGCAAGGATAGCATTTGCCTTGAGCGGCCGAAACGCCTTTAAGGTCAATTGCGGTGTGCACTCATTGTATTTGAGTAGAAGCGTGCTAAGGAGCCTGAGCTGTTCCTGCGTTTGTTCATAGAGCTTGATCATCCGGCGTAGCGCCGCATCTTGTGTTCCACAAAGTGCGAGTGAGCGTAGCCCCTGCTGAATCATCACATCGATGTACTCGCGTTCTCTGAGCCACTCTTTCTCAATTTGTATCCATTCAGGTACGCCGCCGGCGTTTTTGAGAATTTTCGCCTGTATACGAAGATGTGCGGGCACCGAGAGGTCATCATCGAGATTAAGAGGCTTCCCCTTCCCTGGGAGATTGTCGAAAACTCCTTCATTCATGGCATCCACGATGCGGCGTTCTGCGACGATGTCAATCCAAGACAGTACAGTTTCGATCATCGTTTCAAGCCTCTTCGATCAGCAGCTCATCCCAGCTCTTGGCGGTTCGGAGCTGTGACGTCCACTGCGATCTGTCTGCCTCCTGAGCCGTGTTAATGCGCAGGGAGGAAATTTCAGGGATTGGTCCGAAGAAAAGCGTCGCTGTTTCGATGAAGTGCTTACGGGCACCCACCAAAAGCCAAAGGGCAAGCCCTTCTTCACGGCCCTCTTCGCGGCCTTCTATACGCCCGCGGCGGAGGAGATGTTGTGCAGTCGATGATTGTTCAAGCATTGTCATTTGCCTTTCAAAGATAGCTTCCGCCGTCTCGGGATTAAACCGCATTCCAGCCAGTTTGTATGCAAGACCAAAATTTTCAAGCTGTGTCGATTCATTTTGAATAGTAAGAATGCACTGCGTAATTGCTATCCCAAAATCCTGTAACGAACGCTCTCCAAAGTCAGCCAAAACGCCTACCGCTGCCATACTTGACCCTGGTATCAGAAGCTCATCCAACGGAACTTTCCAGAGTCTGATGACGGCATAGGAGTAGCTAATACAATTCTCTAATCCCGAAACGCGGCAGCGATATTCTCCGGTGATGGCAGGACTGTCAGCTCGCGGCGATAACAGAATTAGACAGGTATGAACGGGAAGGTTATGCTTCCGTGTGATGTCAACGCTGTACTCAAGTAGGTGACGTGGGACGCGCCGGCCATCCTTGCCAGCTTGAAAATCCAGATGCAGCACACACTGACTAGAGGGTAGCCGAATCGACAATAATGCATCCACTTGCCGGTGCGTCGCAGCAAGTTCAGGATTCATTACCATCCCGGACACAATGCTTGGCAGATCCGCCAAGGTTGCCCAGCGCTGCGGGTCAACATCGACAAGCTACCTAAGCGTCCTTTCTAACCGTTCCGTGTTCATTTCTGATTACTAATCGTTACAAACACGCCGATCACTACACTTTTGGTGACATTTGTTGGATGGATTTCACAACGATACCCCTTATAAATGGAGTATCCCCGGATGCTTGGAAACTACCCTATCCAGCGTGCGCATTGTTTAGGTCTGTCAGGATTCTCCGCAGCATTGGACAATTACAATGTCACCTAACAAATCAAATAAGGGGCGCTTAGCGCCCCATGTTCTTGATGACCGGATTATTCTTTTCCGGATGAAACTCCGGATTCATAAAGTAATAAACCGTTCCCCATGCTCCGAGCGTCACAATCAGGATTCCAATCCAGATCAGACAGCCGAAGCATGACTGATCTGGGTTCAACCCGGGTGATGGCAACCGGCGGGCAGGCTCTGCTACGGGCTTGTTCTGCTGCCGATCGGTTGGTTCACTCACAGCTCGATTTGCGCCTTCTGTGCAACGGGTGCTGAGACAGGAGCATTTTGGCGTTGATTCACCCAGCTCATCATCGAGCGAAGCTCTTTGCCAACCTGCTCGAGGAGGTGGTTGTCATCGCGCTTTGTCAATGCATTAAACGTTGGGCGGCCGGCACGGTTCTCGAGAATCCATTCCTTGGCAAAGGTTCCGGTCTGAATCTCATCCAGAATCTTCTTCATTTCCTTCTTGGTATCTTCATTGACGACACGTGGTCCACGCGTCATATCGCCAAACTGTGCCGTATCGGAAATGGAGTAGCGCATACCAGCGATACCAGCCTCGTACATCAGGTCGACGATGAGTTTGAGCTCATGCAGACACTCAAAGTAGGCGATTTCTGGTTGGTAGCCCGCTTCAACCAGCGTCTCAAATCCAGCCTTCACCAGTGCAGTTGCACCGCCGCAGAGGACAGCCTGCTCGCCAAAGAGGTCGGTCTCGGTCTCCTCCTGGAAGGTTGTCTCGAGAACACCTGCACGGGTTCCGCCGACGCCCTTTGCCCATGCCAGCGCGACCTTGAGGGCTTCGCCCGTAGCGTTCTGGTGAACCGCTACCAGACAGGGAACTCCCTTGCCATCGGCGTAAACGCGGCGAACCAAGTGCCCAGGGCCTTTTGGTGCACACATAAAGACATCGACATCCTTTGGTGGGACGATTTGTCCAAAATGGATGTTAAAGCCGTGGCCAAATGCCAGTGCCTTCCCTGCTGTCAGACCAGGAGCGATCTCAGCAGCGTACAGAGCTGCCTGAAACTCGTCGTTGACAAGAATCATGATGACATCGGCGCGCTGAGCAGCCTCGGTGACCGTTACGACTTCAAAGCCATCTGCTGAAGCCTTATCCCAGCTCTTGCCTGGTCGGAGGCCGATGATGACATTCTGCCCTGAGTCACGGAGGTTTTGTGCATGGGCATGGCCCTGTGAACCATATCCAACAACCGCCAATGTCTTGCCGCGGAATGCATCAAAAGAAGCATCCGCATCGTAATAAACCTTAACTGCCATGTTCCTAACTCCTTACCAAAATTCCGCCGGCGTGCCCGGCAAAAGCTAATTCTCGTCCACCGTCAGGTAGTCGGATGCAACAAGAGCCGCCCGTAAGTCATCCGTCTGCAGCCGGAAAGCGGCGCGGTTGGATGGTTGCCACTCGCCGCCTGCGGCAAGCAGCTGGTTCCGCAGCTCTGTGGATGCATCTTCGAGCGCATCCAGCTGGGCAACCAACGCCGATAGCATTTCCTCGTGAGCATCCATTAGGATAGGAAGCCCCGCAACCAGCTGACGAAGGTCACGCAGCCGCGCTTCAACGCGATGCGCTGTGTCATCAAACTGCCGCTGCATCGCTGTCCTCCAGAGCATCCACGTCACTGTTCACACAGTCATCTTCGTCGGGTTCATCATCCATGAATGACTTCCCAACCCACTTTATCCATGCAATGCGACCCACAAATCCGAATGCGATAAACAATGCCGCGTTGATTAGCAATGCCTTGATGGAATCAAGACCAAATGCATCCTCGATAGCGTTATAAACCAGCCATAGTGGCTCAAACAAAGCCAGAATCACCCCGTAGCCGGTCAGTTCGCGCGAGCGAAATGCCTTCCAGCCAAGTAGCGCCAACACCATACCGAGGACGCAAAGCCCCAGAATCAGCATGTTCGCTTGCGGACGGGTGATCAGCTCCTTCATGGTTAGCTCAGACGGTCCTCGAACCGCGCATCATCGCAATACGACCCGTACGTACCAGCTCACGAATACCAAATGGCTCCATTTGCTGTTCAAACGAATCAATCTTCCCGCCGCCGCCCGTGACCTCAATCACCATCGCGCGGTCGGCAATATCAACAACTTTCCCTCTGAAAATATCAACCAGCTGCAAAATCTCTGCTCGGCGCTCAGGCTCAGCCTGCACCTTGAGGAGGACGAGCTCGCGCTCGAGCATCGGAGTGTCGAGATAATCAAACACCTTATGGACATCAATCAACTTATGCAGCTGCTTTGTGATCTGCTCCAGCGTATCGGCATCCCCAGCGACCACAATCGTCATCCGTGAGAGGTTTGGGTTATCCGTGATGCTCACGGTCAGCGACTCGATGTTATAGCCGCGGCGTGCAAACAATCCAGAAACGCGGGCAAGTACACCGGGACGGTTGTCGACCAGCACGGTGATCGTATGCGTTTCGGCTGCGATTGCAGTAGCCATATCTCTTACTCCTTACCGCCTACCAGAGGCGGATGATCAAAAACACATAAACGGCGATGCCTGCGAGCACCGCTAACTTTCCAACTTTGCCAATCGGATCCGGGATGGGTTCGTAGAGCTGCCAGGTGTTATCTGCACGCAAGACAGCGGGATCCGCAACATACCGACCCTTTCGGGCAACAATTCCTACTTCAGCAAGGTGCCACGCTTCCTCGGCGACACCTTGGTCACAGGTCAGCAACGGCTCGCCATGCGCCGGGATGACGCCTTGCGGCTTCACCAATGCAATCAACCGAAGCGAGCGACGTACCGCCACCCAGTCCAATGTGTCCAGATTCGGTGGCATCCGAAGCTGCTTCGTCTGCCGCCACATCGGGATGACTTGGTCCCAATCAATCGTCGACAACGCATCCCCGGCGAGCAATACGCCATCCGCTACGCGGAACAACCCAATGCTTCCCGGCGTGTGCCCCGGCAGCGCAAGTAATTCCCAACCTGAAACCGGGCATCGTCCGTTGTCCATGCAAATGGCATTTGGCACTACGACTGAAGCTAGTTCCTGCTTGAACTTTGCCATGAGGCTGGCGATGCCGTGACAGGTCGTATCCACCGGCGGATACGGGATGCTCCCATGGACCATCGGTGCTTCCGCAGCCGAGCAGTACACAGGGCAAGCCCATTCAC
>Ga0163212_1001174_pt1 | contig 11516 bp, 13 predicted proteins | sample Malawi_45m_30L_FD_113532 | JGI IMG/M metagenome (GOLD analysis project Ga0163212, IMG submission 113532) | Freshwater microbial communities from Lake Malawi, Central Region, Malawi to study Microbial Dark Matter (Phase II) - Malawi_45m_30L | ecosystem: Environmental > Aquatic > Freshwater > Lake...
ACCCCGAGGGGCGTCTTCCGCCCCCGCCTGACCCCTTTCCCACGTCAAACATGGCCGAAGAGCTCAAGGACACCCTCAACCTGCCCGTCACCGACTTCCCGATGCGGGCCGGCCTGGCCGAACGCGAACCCGTCCGGATCGCCCATTGGGAGCGGCAGGGGCTCTACGCCCGCATCCAGGCCCGCGCCGCCGGCAAGCCCGCCTTCGTCCTTCACGACGGTCCCCCCTTCACCAACGGCGACGTCCACATCGGCACCGCGCTCAACAAGCTCCTCAAGGACGCCATCCTGCGCTACAAGTCCATGCGCGGTTTCCGGACGCCTTATGTCCCGGGCTGGGACTGCCACGGCCTCCCGATCGAGCACAAGGTGATGAAGGAGCTTCAGGCGAAGAAGCAGTCGCTCGACGCGCTCGGCGTGCGCAAGGCCTGCGCCGAATTCTCCGCCGCCTACATCGAGAAACAGCGCGGACAGTTCAAGCGCCTCGGCATCCTCGCCGACTGGTCTTCGGAATACCGCACGATGGACCCGGCTTACGAGGCGGAGATCCTCGGCGGCTTCGCCGGCTTCGTCGAGCAGGGCCTCGTCTACCGCTCCAAGAAGCCGGTGTATTGGTCCATCCCGTGCCAGACCGCGCTCGCCGAGGCCGAAATCGAGTACAAGGACAAGCGCTCGCACGCCGTCTGGGTCGCCTTCCCGGTGCCCGATCCCGCCGTCAAGCAGCTCGCGCCCGCGCACCCGCTCGCCGTCGTCATCTGGACGACGACGCCGTGGACGCTGCCGGCCAACCTCGCCATCGCCGTGCATCCCGACCTCGAATACGTCGAGGTCCGCCACGGCGGCCGCTCCTTCCTCGTGGCCGCCGCGCTGCGCGAGGCGTTCGTCGCCGCCTGCGCGCTCGCAGGCGCCGTCGACGGCTTCAAGGTCAAGGGCCGCGCGCTCGAAGGCCTGCGGCCGCGGCATCCGTTCATCGACCGCGCCTCGCCGGTCGTCCTCGCCGACTACGTCACCACCGACGCCGGCTCGGGCTGCGTGCACACCGCGCCCGGCCACGGCATCGAAGACTACCAGACCGGCAACAGGTACGGCCTCGAACCCTATTGCCCGGTCCGCGACGACGGCACGTACGCCGACGACGGCAAGGTGCCCGCCGCGCTGGTCGGCATCACCGTCCTTGAGACCGACGGCAAGAACCCGGCCAACCTCGCCGTGCTCGAGCTGCTGAAGTCCGCCGGCGCGCTGCTCAAGGCGCAGAGCTTCGAACATTCGTATCCGCACTGCTGGCGCTCCAAGACCCCGGTCGTCTTCCGCGCGCTCGACCAGTGGTTCGTCGGCCTCGACCGCGGCGACCTGCGCAAGAAGGCGCTCGCCGCCGTCGGCGACGTGAAGTGGATCCCCGCTTCCGGCGAGAACCGCATCCGCGCCGCGCTCGAAGGCCGTCCGGACTGGTGCATCTCCCGCCAGCGCGCCTGGGGCGTGCCGATCCCGGCGTTCTATTCTCCCTCCACCGGCGAATCGTACCTCGACGCCGGCGTCGTCCGTCACGTCGCCAAGCAGATCGCCACGCGCGGCGGCGACTGGTGGTGGGCTTCCTCCGCCGAGGAGATCCTCGCCGGCGCGCCCGTCCCGGCCGCCTGGCCGAAGGACCTCCGCAAGGGCACCGACACGCTCGACGTGTGGATCGACTCCGGTTCGAGCCACCTCGCCGTCTGCGCCAAGCACAAGGACCTGCACTGGCCCGCCGACCTCTACCTCGAAGGCTCCGACCAGCACCGCGGCTGGTTCCAGTCCTCGCTGTGGACCGCCGTCGCCGTCAAGGGCGCCGCGCCCTACCGCGCGGTGCTCACGCACGGCTTCGTCGTGAACGAGAAGCGCCAGAAGATCTCGAAGTCCGACGGCAAGCCCCAGACCGCCGACGATTACGTCAGGAAATACGGCGCCGACATCGTGCGCCTCTGGGTCGCCTCCGAGAACTACCAGAGCGACATCCCGCTCTCCGACGCGATCTTCGAGACGATCTCCAACCAGTATCGCAGCATGCGCAACTCGCTGCGCTACCAGCTCGGCAACCTCTACGACTTCGCCGCCGCGAAGCATGCCGTCGCCGTGGAGAAGCTCAGCCCCGTCGACCGCTGGGTGCTCGTCGAGACCGCCAAGCTCATCCGCGAGGTCACCGACGCCTGCGAGCGCAACGAGTTCCACCGCGCCGCCGCCGCGCTCGCCGGTTTCACCACTGCGACGCTCTCCGCGACCTACCACAACGTGGTGAAGGACCGCCTCTACACCACCGCGCCCGACGATCCGCTGCGTCGCTCCACGCAGACGGCGCTCGACCTCGTCCTGCGCGCCTACCTGAGGCTCATCGCGCCGTTCGTGCCGTTCACCGCCGACGAAGCCTGGTCGCACCTGCACGCCAAGGCCGAATACGTCGACTCGACCAACGTGCACCTGCAGGACTGGCCGGCGACCGACGCCCGCTGGGAGGACGCCGCCGGCCAGGCCGCCCACGCCGCCGTCACCCGCATCCAGGAGCTCGCCGCCCAGGTCAACGTGCCGCTGGAGCGCCTCCGTCAGGAAAAGAAGATCGGCCAGTCCCTCGAGGCCGCCGTGGTCGTCACCGGCGACGCCGCCGCCGCCGACTTCGCCCTGCTGACCGCCCACCAGGCGCTCCTGACCGAGCTCTGGATCGTGTCCTCGGTCCGGCTCAAGCCGCAGGCCGGGGCCGCCTTGGCCTTCCAGGTCGACAAGGCCGAAGGCGTCCGTTGCCCCCGTTCCTGGCGCTGGGTGCCCGCGCTTGTGGAAGCCGGCCGTTTTGGTATGGTGTCTCCGCGTTGCCGCGCAGCGCTCCTCGCCAAATATTCCCAACTCTGACCCCTCTCACCGATGTCGAACAAACCCAATCCCAAGAAGTCCGCCAAGAAGTCCGCCCCGGCGCCGAAGGCCAAGGCCAAGCCGGCCGCCAAGCCCGCGCCGAAGGTCGCCGCCAAGCCGGCGCCGAAGGCCCCTCAGGCCCCGAAGGGCAAGTTCGCCGGGCCGGTGAAGTCGACGAAGGCGGCTCCGCCGCCGGTCGCGAAGCCCGCCAAGAAGGGCGCCGCCCCGGCGGCTAAGGGCAAGGGCGCGAAGGCTCCCAAGGTCGACCACGCCGTCCAGAAAGTACTCCTGAACAAGCATCGCGACGAACATCACCAGGCGGACGCCCTCGACGTGAAGGTCCGCCCGAAGCTCCAGTTCTACACCCTCGCCGACCTCAAGGCCTACGTCGACAAGCGCAACAAGACGAAGGCCAAGCTCAACGTCTGGGTGCCGGAAGAGGAGCGCAAGGCACGGGAGAAGGCCGCCGCGTCCGCCCGTTCGCAGGGCAACCGCTCCCACAACATCGCGGCCGCCTCGATCGCCGACCTCCTCGGCGGCTCCAATCCCTTCCGCAAGGGCGAAGGCTTCGTCTACGAGTCGAAACAGGTCCCCGAGAAGTTCCGCCGCTACTACCGCCTGCTCGTGGACATGCGCGACGCCCTCCAGAAGGGCCTCGCCTTCCACTCCGAAGAAGCGCTCAAGAAGTCCGGCAAGGACGACGCCGGCGACCTTTCCGGTTATTCGCAGCACCTCGCCGACGCCGGCACCGACACCGCGGACCGCGATTTCGCGCTGTCGCTCATCTCCAACGAGCAGGAGGCGCTCAAGGAGATCGCCGACGCCATCGAACGCATGAAGAGGGGCACCTACGGCACCTGTGAAATCACCGGCAAGGCGATCCCGGCCGCCCGCCTGATCGCCGTGCCGTTCACCCGCTATTCCCTCGAGGGCCAGAAGGAACTCGAGCGTAACCGTCGTGCACACCGCCGTCGCGGCGGCAACCCGCTCGGCGAGATCGGCGACGAGGTCGGCTTCGGCACCGGCGGCGGCGGCGGCGAGGACGACCCGAGCGACAGCTGAGCGCGCCGCCGATGTTCGCCCGGCTCCGCCCCTACCTGTCCTTCTGGACGGTCTGCGTGGCCGCGATCGCCGCGGACGTCGCGACCAAGCTGCTGGTCGTGCGCCGTCTCCCGTTCGGGGCGTATTTCGGCGACGACCCCGAGCGCGCGCCGATCGTCGTCTTCCCTTGGTTATGGATCGTCCACGTCGGCAACAAAGGCGCCGCCTGGGGGTTGGGCGCTGAGCATGACGTCCGCCCGTTCCTGGTCTTCCTCGCCCTGGCCGTGCTCGCGCTCGTCTGGCGCTGGCGCCGGCCGCTCCTGTGCGAACTCCAGGGCGGGCAGCTCGCCTTCGGCCTGTTCGTCGGAGGCACCTTGGGCAACGTGCGCGACCGCCTCTTCGGCGACCACGTCACCGATTTCATCGACGTCCATCTGCCCTACTACCGTTTCCCGGCCTTCAACGTGGCGGACTCCTGCATCTGCCTCGGCGTGGCCCTCTACGTGATCATGTCCTACCGGCATGACCGCCTGCGCCGCGAGGCCATCGTCTCGCACGGCGGCGAGGATCCGCCGCCCGGCGCATGAGCGTGCGCTTCGACCTCGCGGCGCATCCCGGCGCGCAGGCGTACCGCCTCCTCGCCGGCCTGGTCGTGCCGCGCCCCATCGCGCTGGTCACGACCCTGGACGCCGCGGGCGTGGTCAACGCCGCGCCGTTCTCGTTCTTCAACGTCATGGGCACCGAGCCGGCGCTCGCCGTGCTCGCCCCGGCCGACCGCGACGATGGCACGCCCAAGGACACCGCGGCCAACCTGCAGGCCAACGGCGAATGCGTCATCCATGTCTGCGACGAGGCCGTCGCGGCGCGGATGGTCGAATGCGCGCGTCCGTTGCCGCCCGGCGTGAGCGAAGTCCCGCGCGCCGGCTTCTCGCTGACGCCCTCCGAGCGCGTGCGCGTCCCGCGGCTCGTCGAATGCCCCGTGGCCCTCGAAGGCCGCGTGCTGGATATCCGCAGGTACGGCGACAACCGTCTGGTCGTGATCGAGCTCCTGCTCGCGCATGTGCGCGAAGGCGTCGCCGATCCGGCGACCTGGAAGGTCGACTACGCGCGGTACGCCCCGGTGGGCCGGATGAACAGCCCCGACGGCTACGCGCGCACGACGGACCGTTTCACGCTGCGGTTCCCGTCGGAGGCCTGATCAGAGCCCTTTCGAGAGGCGCTTCACCACCGCCGCGAAATCGTCGGGCCGCGGCGCGACGATCTCGAACGTCCGGCCGGCGACCTTGCCGGCCACGCGGGCGACGCGCAGGAGCAGGCCGCGGTGGAGCGGCTTGTCCTCGCCTTTGTTGAGGCGGCCCTTCGGGGTCGTGTCGGTGAGCGTCACGCGGCCCGAGCGGCCGTACTTCAGCTCGCCGGCGATGCGGATGCCGCATTCGGCGGCGTGGATGCGCACCTGGTCGCGGCGGGGGAAGGGCGTGTGCGCGGCCCAGACGCGCCAGCGGCCGCACGCGCGGCCGGGTTCGAAGCGGGTCTGCGCGTGCTTGCCGTTGCGGTGAGAGACGAAGGCGCGCTCCTGGGAATCGTCCATCCCGACCGGCAGGTCGCAGAGCCCGGCGTCCTCCGGGGCGTCCTCGGTACGGGCCACGAACTCGTAGTCGAAGCGGAAGGCGCCGGAACCCAGGGCTTCGCGCCAGCCGGAGAGGGCCGTGGCTCGGTCGGCGAGGATCGCGATGCCGGCGGTTTCGGGTTCGGGGCCGAAGACCCCGGCGGGTTCGGCGAGCCCGAGGCGGACCATCTCCGGCTTGCCGGCTTCGAGCTGCGCGCGCAGCTGGCTGAGCAAGGTGGGGGCGCCGTGCTGCCAGGGGTGTTCCTCGAAGGCGACGCCGCCCGGTTTGGCCAGGGCGACCCAGCCCGCGCCATGGGCCAGGACGTCCATGCGCACGGCCTCTTCGCCGAGCAGGCCGGCGGCGAAACCGATGGAGGCGGGGAGGTCGGCGGACATCTTCAGGAACAAAAAAACCCCGGCGCCGAGGCGACGAGGTCGGTGAGGGGCCGGCCCCGCATCACTTCTTGGCGGCGGCGAGCTTCTTCGCGAGGCGAGCCTTGATGCGGTTCGCCTTGTTGCGATGGATCACGCCGGACTTCGCGGCCTTGTCGGCGGCGGAAGCGACCAGGGAGGCGGAAGCGGCGACGTTGGCGCCGGTCAGGCTCTTGACGAGGCCCTTGAGGCGCGTGCGGACGATCTTGTTGTGCTCGGCGCGACGGGCGGTCTGGCGGATGCTCTTCTTGTTAGCTTTGATGTTGGCCATGTGTGTCAGTAGGGAAGCCGTGGGCGACCCTCGGAGTCAACGCGGATTTCAGGGATAAAACCGCGAGAGGCCCCCAGGAGGGACCTCGGACGTCCTGCCGGTGGAAAGGGTGGGATTCGAACCCACGTACAGCGAAGCTGAGCGGATTTACAGTCCGCCTCCTTTAGCCACTCGGACACCTTTCCGACCAACAGGACGGGCAACTTGGCACTGCCGCGGGACCATGACAAGCGCTTTCGCTGGCCTTAAAGGTCCTTCCTGTCAGCGGAGGGCGGAAGTTTACCCCTTTCCAGCATCCGTTTGTCCGTTAGAGTCTCAGTCATGCCCGTTGCGCCGCTGATCGTCCTCATCGACGGAGAATGCGCCCTCTGCAACGGGTCGGCCGCCTGGCTGGCCCGGCGTAACGCGGCCGGGGGGATGATCTTCGCGACCAACCGAGGGGAGGTCGCCCGCATCGCCGGCGAGCCGCCGGGCGGCGACCCGGACACGATCGTCGTCTGGGCCGGCTCGCGTCGGCTGGTCCGATCGCGGGCCGTGCGCGCCTTGCTGGCCTCGCTCGGCGTCGGCTGGTCCTTCGTGGCCGCCGTGGCCGGCTGGCTTCCGGTCGCGTGGCTCGATTTCGCCTACGACCAGGTCGCCCGCCGTCGTCATCGGTTCGCCGGACCGGCGACTTGTACGCGCTTGAGCCCGTACGACCTCGCCGAGTAGAACCATGCCGATGAAGTCCCTGCCTCGCGTCCTCCTGCTCGCGAGCTTCGCGTGTCTCGCGGGGTGTTCGGTCTTCCCGGATACGAAGCGCGACCGGTTCCTCCAGCAGGAACGCCTGCAGGATGACACCGACGAACGGAAGGCGCGCCTGAAGGCGAAGGGCACGCTCAGCCCGCAGGAGTATGAGCTCATGGCCCGCAAGATGGGCTGGACGACCCAGGGCGAGCCCGGCCTGCCGCCGCCGCCTTCGATTGAAGAGCTGGAGAAGCGCGTCAAGGCCGCGGAGACGCCCAAGCCCTGATGGCCTACGTCCTGCGCCGCCTGCTGGAGATGGTGCCCGTCCTCCTCGTGGTGGTCGTCGCGACGTTCCTCCTCGCGCACGCCGTGCCCGGCGGACCGTTCGACAAGGACCGGCCGCTCCCCGCCGAGGTCAAGGCGCGCCTCGAGGCGTATTACGGCCTGGACCAGCCGCTCCCGAAGCAGCTCGGCAACTACGTCGTCCACCTCGCGCAGGGCGACCTCGGCCCTTCGCTCAAATATCCCGGCTGGACCGTGCGTGAGGTCATCGGCTCGCGCATCGGCGTCTCGTGCGCGCTGGGCTTCGTCTCCTTGTTCGTCGCCGTGCTGATCGGTGTTCCCGTCGGCGTGCTCGCCGCGTCGCGGCCCAACAGCTGGCTGGACCGCGTCCCGATGGGTTTCACGCTGGTCGGCATCTGCGTGCCGTCGTTCGTGCTCGGTCCGATCCTCGCGCTCGTCTTCGCGTTGGGCCTCGGCTGGCTGCCGCCGTGCGGCTGGGGTTCGCCGGAGCACTTCGTCCTGCCCGCGCTCACGCTCGGCCTGATCACCGCCGCCCCGCTCGCGCGTCTCACGCGTGGTTCGCTCATGGAGGTGCGTTCGCTAGATTACGTGCGCACCGCGCGCGCCAAGGGCGTGCCCCCGCTGCGCGTCTGGTTCGTCCACGCGCTCCGCAACGCGCTCCTGCCCGTCGTCACGTACCTCGGCCCCGCCGCCGCCGGCCTCGTCTCCGGGTCCTTCGTGGTCGAATCGCTCTTCGACGTCCCGGGCATGGGCCGGCTCTTCGTCACCGCCATCATCAACCGCGACGTCATGCTGATCCTCGGCACGACGATCGTCTACGCGGCGGCGCTCCTCTTCCTCAACCTCGCGGCCGACCTGGCCAACGCCGCGCTGAACCCCAAGGTGGCCCGCGGCCGATGAAGGAACCCGCCGTCGAGACCCTCGCCGCCGAAAGCGGCTGGCGGCGGTTCCGCCGGGACCGCGCCGCCGTCTGGTCGGGCTGGTTCCTCGCGGCCATCGCGGCCGTCTGCTTCCTGTCGCCGTGGATCGCTCCTTTTCCTTACATGGAGCAGAACCTCGCGCAGAGCGCCATGGCGCCCTCGTCGGCGCACTGGCTCGGCACCGACCTGCTCGGCCGCGACGTCCTGTCGCGCCTGCTCCAAGGCGGCATGATCTCGCTCTTCGTCGGCCTTATCGCCACCGCCGTGGCCCTCGTGCTCGGCATCTGCTACGGCGTGCTCGCGGCGGAGCTCGGCGGCCGCGCCGAGGACCTCCTGATGCGCGGCGTCGACGTCGTGAGCACGCTGCCGCTGACGCTCGTCGTCATCCTCGCCACGGTCGTCTTCGGCCAGAACCTCCCGATGATCTTCCTGGCCGTGGGCGGCGTCTCGTGGCTGACCATGGCGCGCATCATCCGCAACCAGACCCGCGAGCTGCGGGGCTCGCAGTTCGTGCAGGCCGCCGAATCGCTCGGACAGTCGCGTTGGGGCGTCTTCCGCCGGCATTACCTGCCCAATCTCGCCGGCACCATCGCCGTGTGCGCGACCCTGACCGTCCCCGGCGTCATGCTGCTCGAGGCCTTCGTGAGTTTCCTCGGGCTCGGCGTGAAGGCCCCGATGACCTCCTGGGGCCTGATGATCAAGGAAGGGTCTGACATCATGGAAGAGTGCCCCTGGCTTCTGGTCTCGCCTTCGGTCGTCTTCGCCCTCACGCTGTTGTCCCTCAACTTCCTCGGCGACGGCCTGCGCGACGCCTTCGACCCACGTACCTCCCGCAAGTAAGCCATGCCCCTGCGACGCTACATCGTGATCCAGCCCGACGGCGCCGACGGCGAGGAGTTCGAGGTCGACCTGCCGGCGGACGCCCCGGACTTCACTGTCCACCCCGTGACGAAGGCCTCTTGCCGCCGGGTGCTGGAATCGCCTTCGCTCACGATCAAGTATGGCGAAGGGGCCATGAAGCAGGGACTCAGCGACCAGCGTCTGGCGCGGGCCGGCTTCCGGAAGCTGGAGAAGGACGGGCAGGGCGGCTGGAACAAGATCAACTGAGGCCCCTCGGCCCGGTCGGCGACCTCGCCAAATGAATCACCCCGCCGGGGGCGGGGTGAAGCATCGTCAGGGTGGGCGTCTCCGCCGTGTAAATTAACTCAGGCCTTGGCCGCTTCTTCGCGGGCGCGCTTCACGAGCGACTTCGCGGTGTCGGACGGCTGGGCGCCGAGCTTGACCCAATGGTCGACGCGCTCGACGTTGATCACCAGACCCTGGGTCTTGCCGCGGGCACGGGGATTGTAGTTGCCGAGGACTTCGACGAAACGGCCGTCGCGGCGGATGGCTTGTTCGGCGACGACGAGGCGGTAGGTCGGCTCGTTCTTGGTGCCGAAACGTTGGAGGCGGATGCGTAGCATGGGTTTGGAGAAGGTGGTGGTTCTCGCTTTCGGAGGGATTCCAAAAGACGGAGGTGCAAGGACGCAGTAGGGCCGTGGGGAGTCAAGCCTTCCCCGGTGGGGTTTCCGGGAAAATTATCCCCAGGGTCAGAAAGCCCGTCCAAAACACGCAAAACAAACCATTGTTAATAAGTGACTTAGTGCGTATCTTGCGAATATGGTGCGAGGGGCCTTTTTTGCGTCCACCAAGTCGCGTCGCGGATCCGGGCACAAAAAACCCCGCCGGGTGGCGGGGTTTCGGAGCAGCCTGGGGAGGCTTACTTGGCGGCGGCCGCGGCAGTCTGCTGGGCGGCGTGCTCGGTCGGGTCGAAGCGCTTTTCCTTCACTTTGGTCGCCGACTTGCCCTGGCGATCGCGGAGGTAGAAGAGGCGGGCGCGCATGACCTGCGAGCCGCGCTCGACTTCGATCTTCTCGATGTTGGGGGAGTGGACCGGGAAGGTGCGCTCGACGCCTTCGCCGAAGGAGACGCGGCGGACGGTGAAGGTTTCGTGGATGCCGCCGCCCTTGCGCTGGATGACGATGCCGGAGAACACCTGGGTGCGCTCTTTGTCGCCTTCGCGGACCTTGGTGGAGACCTTCACGCCGTCGCCGACCTTGAATTCATGGTCGCCGCGGGTGGTCTTCAGCTGGGACTGGGTGGCAAATTGGATGAGGGGATGGTTGCTCATGGCTGGTGTTCTTGGTCTTTCATCAGGTCCGGTCGGCGTTGCTTTGTCTTCTCTATCTGCCTTTCCCGACGCCATTTTTCGATTTCGGCGTGGTTTCCTCTGAGGAGGACGGGGGGCACCTCGAGACCATCATAAACAGCGGGTCGGGTGAACTGCGGAAAGGCGAGCAACTTGCCGTTATGACTATCCCCCGTCAAGGAGTTTTCCTCCCCGAGTACGCCGGGAATCTGCCGGCCGAGGCAATCGACCAAGACGCAGGCGGGCAAGGTGCCATTGGTCAGCACGTAATCCCCGATGGAGACCTCCCGGGTGACCTTTTTATCCCGGAAACGCTGGTCGATCCCCTCATAATGGCCCGAAATGAGGATCAGGTGGGGCTTTTGGGCCAGTTCCTTGGCCAGCTTATTGGTCAATTGTTCACCATCCGGGCAAAGGTAGACCACTTCGCATCCGGGGGTGGCCAGGGCGTCGACGGCGTCGAAGAGGGGTTGGCAGCTCATCAGCATGCCGGGGCCGCCTCCGTAGGGCATGTCGTCCACCTTGCGGTGCCTGTCCTTGGAATAGGCGCGCAGGTCATGCGCCTTGAAGGCGATCAGGCCTTTGTCGATGGCCTTCCCGATGACCGACTCCTGGAGGAAGCCGTCGGCCATGGCGGGGAAGAGGGTGACGAGGTCGATGCGGATGGCCACGGTGAACGCGGTCATCCAACAGCCGAAAGGCCGCCGAGGGCAAGCCGTCCTTCCGGCGGCTTACTTCTTGGCCTTCGCTTCCGGCCGCTGATTCATCCGGATGCCCGGTTCGGCGGGGACCGGCTTGCCGGTGACTTCGACGTCGGAGGTGAAGAGGTACTTCCACACGTCTTCCTGGATATGGCGTCCCCAGGCGTCCTTCGGCGAGCCGTTGCTCGGAGTCACGTAACTGTGCGCGGCGCCGGCCTGCTTCTTGGCGTCGCCCTTCATCGGGGCCGACGTGATCAGGCGGCGCGTGTGACCGTAGGGCGCCTTGGCGCCGTCGGCGTTCACGATGGGTCCGTATGCGTTGAGGCGCAGCATCAACCAGGAGCGCTGGTAATGCTGATCGGTCCAGCCGCCGTCGAGGACGTGGGAGTAGCCGAAGAAGCGGTTGAGGGGCGTGGCGGACGGGCCGGCCTGCCAGTCTTCGGTGTTGTCGCGCGGGCCGC
>Ga0163212_1001176_pt1 | contig 11504 bp, 10 predicted proteins | sample Malawi_45m_30L_FD_113532 | JGI IMG/M metagenome (GOLD analysis project Ga0163212, IMG submission 113532) | Freshwater microbial communities from Lake Malawi, Central Region, Malawi to study Microbial Dark Matter (Phase II) - Malawi_45m_30L | ecosystem: Environmental > Aquatic > Freshwater > Lake...
CGGAGCAGCTCCAGCCGGCGCTCCCCGGCGGTGAATTGAAGCCACAGTTAGGATGCGTGGTTCAGTTCGGCGAGGCAGCAGTCGGGCAGAACCTGCCGGGTGGCCTGGGCCTCGCGGACCACGACGCGGCCGGGTTCCGTGGGCGGGCGGTCCGGCGTGGGTGTGGTGGGTGCGGACGTGAGGAACAGGGTGGCCGCGGCGAGGCTCGCGGCCGCCGCGGCGGCGAGGGCGGGCCGGAGCCAGCGACGGGCCGCCGCCGGGGGGGCGAGCAGGTCGGGATTGGGTTCCGCGCTGTGCTCCGGGCGCCATTCGGCCAGCGGGGCGAGCCGGGCCCAGTGCGCCCGCATCCGCGCCAGCGCGAGGCGGTGGCGCGGATCCGCGGCCAGCCATTCGGAAAGCCGGTCCTGCTCGGCCGCGGTGAGGCCCCGCTCGAGGCGGATGACCCACGCCGCCGCCTCGTCGCCCCCCGCGTCCCGGGGGTCCGTTGGCCCGGCGGGGTTCACGGCGCGGTGGGCCGCCCGAGGCCCTCGAAGTAGGCGGCCAGCTTGCGCAGCCCGATGGTGGTCTGCGCCTCGACGGTGTGCTCCGCGATCCCAAGCCGCGCGGCCACCTCCTTCTGCGGCAGCCCATAGATGCGCCGTAGGGTGATCACCTGGCGGCAACGGGGGGGAAGGGACTGGATGGCGTGGGTCAACAGTTCGAGCTCCTGCGCCCGGGCGACCGCCTGGACGACATCAGCGCTCTCATCCCAGACGCCCGAGACGGCCGCTTCCGCTAGGGCGAAGTCCGTCTCGACGCGCTGGTGGCGCAAGCGGGCCAGGGCGAGGTTGCGGGCGGTGGCGAACAGGAAGGCCCGCGGGGCCCGGATCTCGCCGCGGGACCGGGCGGCCAGCACGCGCACGAACGCCTCCTGCACGAGGTCATCCACGTCGTTGGCCCGGGGGAACTGGCCCCGCAGCCAGGCCCGCAGGCGCGCCTCGTGGGGCTGCACGTGAGCGGCGAACCAGGCGGCGTGGGGATCGGCGGGGCTCACGGTATCGGGTGGCGTCCCACGCGGCCCGCCCCTTGTCGAGCGCATTTCCGCCGCGGCCACGGCGCGGTTGGGGGCTAGACTCCGGCCCGGGGGTTTGCCTGACTCCAGCCGATGCGTCGCCGCCACGCACCTGCGTGAGAATCCGCAGTGGGGCGTGCGGATCGAGGTCTTCGACGCGCTGGGGGATGTGCTCGACGCCGTCCTGCAGGGGCGCTGCGACGGGGCGCTCTTCACCAGCAATGTCAGCCGCAAGGTCGGGGATCGGGCCGGCCTGCGGAAGCAGTTCATCGAGGACATCCGCTATTATTTCTGATTCGCGGTCCAGCCGCACGACGACGCCGGCCTGATGCGGATGAACGAGGCCCTCGCCGAACGGCGACAGAACGGCACCTGCGACCGGCTCTTCCACGATTGGGTCAGCCCGGTGGAGCCGCGGCGGCTGAACTGGTCCGAGCTGGCCCTTACGTCCTGGGTTTGCTGCCGGTCCTGCTGCTCATCCTCGCCCCCGCTTTCCGCCAGCACGTGTAGCGGCGGCTGATCGCGCAGTGGATGGCCGTCGCGCGCGACCTGCACGACGAGCTGGGCAACCGGCTCAACGAGATCCATTAGCTCACCGAGCTCGCCGTGCTCCGGCCGGCGGCGGCGGGGCCGGACGTGCTCCCGAACGTCCGCGCGGGGCTGATCGAGACCAGCCTGTCGCTCAACCGGCTGCTCTGGAAATTGCGGCCGGAATCCGAGACGTGGGGGGCCTCGGTGGCCGGTTTGGAACGTATCGCGCGCCGCTACCTCGAGGCGGCGGGAATCACGGGCGAGTTCGTGAACCGCGTGAGCCTGGCGTTCGCCGGCAAGGCGGCCCCGCCGGCGACATCGCCCGGCCGTTTCCGGCCGGGCGGTGAGCTCGGGGACGGGCGGCCTCAGAAGCGGCCGTTCAGGCCCACGTTGATCGTCACGAAGTTGTAGACGAGCACGGACGGTTGGGTGCGGAAGCCGCGGTAGACCTCCTGGTAGGCGTTCAGGAGGTTCGAGACGTCGAGCGTGAGCTGGGCGGACGGGCGAAGCTGGTAGGCGAGGCCGACGTTGAGGGTGTCGAAGGAGGCGCGCCAGCGGTTGCGGCCGACGGTGGCGGCGGAGTACTCCACGATGTAGTCGCTGGTCCAGTTGTAGAGCAGGCGCGTGCTGAACTTCTTGTACCGCCAGGAGAGCATCGCGTTGGCGGCCTTCGGGATGAAGCCGACGACCTCGCGGCCAGTGATTTCGGTGGTGCTGCCGAAGTTCCCCCGCGTCTGGATCATCGTGTAGTTCACGGAGCCGCTCAGGCCCTTGAGCAGGCCGGGAAGCGAGGTGAACTGCTGCTGGTAGCTGAACTCCCAGCCCTGCGCGACGGCGGTGCCAGCGTTGGCGGAGGTGAACAGGCTGAAGCCCGCGTATTCCCCGTTGTAGCCATTGTCGTTACCAGAGGCGACGGTGCCGATGTTGATGTTGCGGACGATGAAGTCGGCGATCGTCTTGTGGAAGAAGCCGACCGAGAAGTTACCGACCGGCTCGAAGTAGTAGTCGATCGAGGCGTCCCAGTTGCGGGCGTTCTGCGGGAGGAGCCCGGCGTTGTTGATCGTCAGGGAGTTGGTATTCTCGTTCACCCCCTCGCTGGGGAGGAGCTCGCCGTAACCCGGGCGGCCGAAGCTGGTGGACCAGGCGAGGCGGGCCTTCAGGTTGGGCGTGAGGTCGTGCGTGAGGTGGATGCTCGGGAAGGCTTTGGTGTAGGAGCCCTCGATCGTGCGCTTGGTGTTGGCGTAGTCGCGGGTGACGGAGCCGAGCGGGTCGGCCAGCTGCTGAGCGCTGGTGCTGCCGGCCCGGGCCCGGACCCAGCCGCGGCCGACGTCCTCGGTGTTCTCGACGCGAACGCCGCCGAGGAAGCCGGAACGGCCGAGGAAGCCCTCGCGGCCGAGCTTGCCCTGGGCCATGAAGTAGCCGGCGGTGACGGTCTCGGTGACGTCGCGGGTGCCGGTGTAGGCCTGCTGCAGGCGGTAGTACTCATCCTCGCGCCAGAGGGTCGGGTCGACGGGCCGGCGGTTGTTGATGTACATCGAGGTGGTCCACTGCGGCATCATCCGCCCGGTCTTGACCTGGTCGAAGGTCACGATGCCCGGGTCGGGGGCGAGGGGGCCGGTGCCGAGGTAGTTGTAGCGGCGGCTGTTGCTCAGCGTCTGGGCGAGGGTCTCGCGCCACTGGCCGCCGACCTTGAGCGCAAGGGGCACGGCGGTGGGCAGCTTGTAGAGGGCGTTGAAGCGGAGGTCGCGCACGCGCTGGTCGTTCTGAGCGTCGCTGCACTGGAGGGCGCCAGTGGGGCGGTAGTTCGAGGGATCCGTGAAATCGAGGCCACCGTTGGGGAGGAACTTTGGGTGCAGCTCGGACTGGGTGCGGTCGAGGATCCAGCCGGTGCCGGCGATGCGCATCGTCAGCTCGCCGCCCTGGCCGTTGCCGTTGTTGAGGTTGTTGCGCGCATAGGTCGCGGCGTAGTCGAGCTGCAGCGGGCCGAAGTCCTGCTCGGCGGTGAAGTCGAGGCGGCGCTGGCGGGTGTCGTAGTTGTTCGGCCCGCGGTTCTGCATATCAATCAGAGACTGGGCCACGGGGCGAATGACGGTGATCTTGTCGGTCCAGCCAGGGGCAACGCTGGTGGTGGCGTTCGGGATGGTGTTCTGGTTCTGGCTGCTGTAGGCGCGGGTGATGTATCGGCGGCGGAAGGCCTCGTAGTTGTCGTTGGCGGTGGCGTTGAGCGAGACGCGCGTGCTGGCGGAGACGCGGTAGTCGGTTTTGATGCTCAGGCTGACCTGCTTGCGGTTGTTGTAGTTGTCGAAGGTCTGGTAGCTCCAGATGTAGGCCGGCTGCGTGGTGGTATTTTGGTAGTCTCGTTCGGTCTGGAAGAAGCCGACGGCGTTCTCGGAGTAGAAGGCGTTGACGCTCACGCCGAGGTTGCGGCTGCCGCCGAACACGTCGAAGAGCTCCTGGTAGCTGAAGTTCAGCATCGGGTGCGCCGGGTGGTCCTGGCGCTGCGGGATCTGCTCAAAGCCGAGGAATGTCGGCGCGATGCGGGCCGAGAGGCTGTAGGTCAGCCGGCGCCGCTCCTTCATGCTCAGGGAGGAGCGGGTCTTGAGGTTCACGGTGCCGCCGAGGGAGTCGGCGTTGCGGTCCGGCCGGTGGCCCTTGGTCAGCTCCAGCTGGTCGAACAGGGCACCGGAGATGCTCTGCATCTCGAACGCGCGGCTGGTGCCGAGCGGGGTGACCAAGCCACCGTCGATCGTGACCGTGTTCAGGCCCGCGGGCATCCCGCGAATGTTGAAGTTGTAGGCGAGGCCCTCGTCCGTCGGGGAGCCGGCGACGCCCGGGAGGCGCATCAGCACCTCGCCCGCGCTCATGTTGGGCAAGTTGCCGAAGGAGTCCATCGACACGACGTTCATCGTGTTGGGAGCGTTGCGCTGGGCGGTGATCGCGGCCGCGCCGCCCTCGCGCTCTCCGGTGACTCTGAAGGCGTCCATCTTGTAGATGCCCGTCGTCAGATCGAAGTCGCGCGTCGCCCGCTGTCCCGCCGCGACCGCCACTTGCGCACGAGCCGTGTCGAGACCGATGTAGCTCACGACGACCTCGTGCGTGCCGACTGGGACGCCGGAGAGGACGTAGCGGCCGGTCTCGTCGACGAGGGTGCCAAGCCCGAGCGCAGGGATCTCGACGCGGGCGCCCTTAAGCAGGTTGCGGGTGGCGGCATTGCTCACGGCGCCGGTGACGGTGGCGCCGCCGGCGTCGGCGGCGTGGGCGGGCGCCGCGGCGGCGCAGGTGAGGAGGGCGATCAGGAACGGGCGCGCGAAGGCCCGGCAGACGGCAGTTAAGCCGCGGATGCGGAGGTAGGTCATTGGGGTGGGCGGATGGAAGAGGACGGCGGCGGGGTCGCGGACGGCCTGAAGGTGACCGAGGATGAGAATCCCGCCCGGTTTGTCCAAGGGAAATTTCCCCTGAGTGCGGGCTCGGGCGGCGCGTTGGGCGCAGGGGAGCCGGAGCCCGCGACGCGGGGCTTGTCGGCGCCGCGTCCGCGCGCTAGGGTCGCGCTGCCCGTTTTATGCACCGTCGTTCCTTTCTCCACCGTTCCGCCGCCGGCGCCCTCGCCGTTTCCCTGCCGGTCCGTGCCGGCGCCCCCGCTCCCCGCCTGCGCACCGCCCTAGTCGGCTGCGGCTGGTGGGGCGGCAACATCCTCGGCGAGGCCGTCGCCAGTGGCGCCTGCGAGGTGGTGGGCCTGTGCGACGTCGACACCCGCCAGCTCGCTGCGACCCGCGCCAAGCTCGCCGGCACCACTGCGGACCGCCCGCGCGAGTACAAGGATTACCGCGAGCTGCTGGCTCGCGAGAAGCCAGAGATCGTGATCGTCGCGACGCCGGACCACTGGCACGCGCTGCCCACCATCGCCGCGGTGAAGGCCGGGGCGCACGTCTACGTCGAGAAGCCGATCGGCCACACCATCGCCGAGGGGCGCGCGATGCTGAACGCCGCCCGCGCCGCCGGCCGCGTGGTCCAAGTGGGCACCCACCGGCGCGCGTCGCCGCACACAATCGTGGCGCGCGACTTTATCCGCTCCGGCAAGGTCGGGAAGATCGGGATGGTCCGCTGCTTCGTGAACAGCGCCGGTTCCGGCCCCGAGAAGCCCGCGCCCACCCAGCCGGTCCCGCCCGAGTTGGACTGGGACGCCTGGTGCGGGCCGGCGCCGCTGCGCCCGTACTCTCCTTCCATCCACCCGCGCGGCTTCCGCCAGTACCTCGATTACGCTAACGGCACCCTCGGCGACTGGGGCATCCACTGGTTCGACCAGCTGATCTGGATCACCGACGCCCGCTGGCCGCGCAAGGTGTTCGGCACCGGCGGCCGCCCGATCAAGGGCCCGCCCGTGCTCACCGCGACCGAGCAGACCAGCGACGCGCCGGACCATCAGGTCGTCACGTACGAATTCGACGGCCTCACCGTGACGTGGGAGTCGCGCCTCTTCGCGGGCCACAACGTCGAGAAGGGCGAAAACGCGGGCTGCCACTTCTACGGCACCAACGGGATCTTCCACCTTGGGTGGCGCGGTGGTTGGACGTTTTACCCCGCCAAGGCCGGCGAGCCCGTGCTGCACGAGGACGCGCGCCTTAACGCCCCCGACGGCCAGAACATCCGCGAGCTCTGGGCGGACTTCCTCGACGCCATCCGCACCGGCCGGCGTCCGATCTCCGATCTAGAGGAGGGCCACCTCGCGTCCAACTGCTCCCTGCTCGGGGTGATCGCGATGAAGCTCGGCCGCAGCTTGGTCTGGGACGGGGAGAAGGAGACCTTCGTCAACGACCCCGAGGCGAACCGGCTCCTGCGCCGCGCCTACCGCGCTGGCTGGGAACACCCGGCCTGAGGGGTAGGGGCCACGCGTTCGCCCAAGCCCGGGTGAAGCTCCCTAGGCGGCCCCCGGGGCGAGGCGGAAGGCGGCGTAATTCTATGGCGTCGCTCCGGCTCCGCCGGAGCCGCCCAGCACGGCGGCCCCGCGCACCCACGTGTCCGCGTCCCCGAAGCCACCCGGCTTCACCGCGATAAGCAGGGGCCCCGTCGCCGGGCTCGTGGCGGTGGCGAGCACGAGGCCCGGCTCGATGGTCCCCGCGACGATCAACTCCCGCAGGCCCAGACGCGCCGCGAGGGCCCGCGCTGTCTCGCCGCCGGTGACAAACACGCGGCGCACCCCGTGGTCACCGATGAGCGCTGCGCCGAGCGCCGCGATCGAGTCCCGGATCCGCTCCGGCCGCGCGCGCGCCTCCGGGGCGAGCACGAGAGCCGCTCCGGCGCTCCGCAGTTGCGCCGCGCCCGCCGCGAGGGCGATCACCGGCGCTTCCGGATAAGCTTGGATCACGGTGAGGCCGCGAGCCGCAGCGAGACGGTCGGCCTGTGTCCGGTTCAGGGGATGCGCGCTGCCGCCCAGAAACAGCACCGGCCCCGGAGCCGGGTACGGTTGCGGCCGGGAGGAGCTCTTGGCGCCGCCCAACCGTCGGGCCACCGGGCTCGCGAGCGCCCCCGACCCCACCGCCAGCCACGGCCCCGCCGGGGCCGCGACCGCCGCGATCGCGGCCTCCAGGTCGCCCTCGTCCCGCGCGTCCGGGATCACCCACCCGGCGTCCGCTGGCGCGAGCCGGCGGAGATCGCCCTCGCGGACGGGCGCCGCCGGGTCGCGCGCGAACTCGGTCGCGAAGACCGGTACGCCTCGCACGAGGAGTTGGCCGTGCTCGACGGTCCGCCCCGCCGCGGGGTTGGCCGGGCAGAGCAGAAGGCGGTGCCCCGGAAAATGACGCCGCACCACCGCCAGCTCGGCGGCGAGCGGCCCGCGTAGCGTCGAATCGATTTTCTTGAATACCAGCCGAGCCCCGCGCGCGGACGCGTGCGCGAGGGTGGCCGCCACTCGTGCCGCGGCCTCCTCTGGCGGCAGGTTGCGCGACTCCGTGTTCACGCCTACGAGCTCGCCCTCCGGCCCGGGCTGCCAGTCGTCTGCGGCCTCCACCAGCCGGACGCGCCGCCCCGCCGCGCGGAAGGCCGCGCCAGCGTCCAGGGACCCGCTGAGGTCGTCCGCCAGAAACCAGTCGCTCATCGGTTGGGCCCCGGTCGGCGGATGGCCGCCTCGGCGATTGCCCCCGGCCAGGGCCGGCCGCCCCTTTGGTCGCCCCCGAGCGTGAGCTGGAGGCCCCCGCCCCGCGGTGGATCCGCCAGCTGTGCCGCGGCCGCCGCGACGTCCCGGCCATCGACCGCGAGACGCAGGGTACCCGCCCCGTCGTGCCGGCAGGCGAGATGAAACCAGCGTCCGCGGGGCAGCCGGCCGGACGGGGTCAGCAGCACGGTCCATTCCCGGAAACGCTGGTGCGGTGGGCCGCCCGGGTCGGCGAACTCACGCGTCCAGCCGGGCGGTTGCGCGCCGCGGCCGTCCGCGGGACCGAGTGCGGCGACGAGCACCGCCTCCTCAGCGGGCAGCGCACTCAGGCGGAGGACCGGTTCCGCGTCCGCGGGCCCGAGCGCCAGCAGCACACCTTCGTCGGGCCCCGCCTCGGGCCGCAGCCAGACCCTGGCCTCGAAGCTCCACGGCCCGGCACCGAGCTCGAGCGGGGTGCCTGCGACCTCCGCTCCGCGACGGGCACCGGGGCGGACGAGCAAGGCGGCCGGCCCCGGACCCGCGGGGCCCGGGGTGAGCGCGGCGTGCCCGGCGACCACCTCGATTCGCGCCCGTGGGGCAAGCAGGAGCGACGGGCTGGCGGTTTCCGCGGGGCGGCTGGCCTCGAAGCGCCACGCGTCCACTGCGGACGACCCCGCCGCCCAAGCGGGCAGCGCGAGCAGGAAGACGAGCGGCGGCGGGAGCGCGGGCATCGGGTGCGGGCACTGCGAGGCGGGCCGGGGCGGGCGTCAAGCCGGCGTCCGCGAGCCGGTTCGCATTGCCTTCGGCCGGGCCCCTCACCCATCGTTCGCCCGATGCGCCTGATCCGCCTGCTTCCCTTGCTGGCGGCGAGCCTGGCGGTCGCCCCCGCGACCTCCGCCGCGCCTGCCCCGGTCCCCAACATCATCTTCATCCTCGCCGACGACCTCGGTTACGGGGAACTGGGCTGCTATGGGCAGCGCCTCATCCAGACGCCCCGGCTCGACCGCCTCGCCGCCGAGGGCGCCCGCTTCACGCAGTTCTACGCCGGGAGCACCGTCTGCGCGCCCTCCCGCAGCGTGCTGATGACGGGCCAGCACCTCGGGCACACCCGCGTCCGCGGCAACGCCGGCGGCCGCAACCTGCTCGCGCAGTCGCTCCAGGCGGACGACGTCACGGTCGCGCGCGTGCTCCGGGGAGCGGGTTATGCGACGGGCCTGGTGGGCAAGTGGGGCCTGGGCGAGGTGGACCAGCCCGGCGAGCCGCGCCGGCAGGGCTTCGATTCCTATTTCGGATACCTGAACCAGACGCACGCCCACAACCATTACCCCAGCTTCCTCTGGCGCGACGGCGTGAAGGTGCCGCTGGCGAACGACCTGGTGCAGGTGGGCCCGGTGGAGGGGGCCGGTTACTCGCGCAACCGCGTCGCCTATGGCGGCGACCTGCTCACCGCCGAGGCCCTGGCGTTCGTCGAGCGCCACCGCGCGCGGCCGTTCTTCCTCTTCTGGTCGCTCGTCACGCCGCACGCCAACAACGAGCGCTCTAAGGAGCTCGGTGAGGGCAACGAGGTGCCCGACCAGGGTTCGTACGCAGGCCGCGACTGGCCCGAGGCCGCGCGGAACCACGCCGCGATGATCACGCGGATGGACCGCGACGTCGGCGCGCTGCTCGACCGCCTGCAGGCGCTGGGGCTCGACGACCGCACGCTGGTGATGTTTTCCAGCGACAACGGCCCGCACAGCGAGGGCGGCCCCGGCTACGACCCCGCCTTCTTCCAGCCCTCCGGCCCCTTCAGCGGGCTGAAGCGCAGCCTGACCGACGGTGGCATCCGCGTGCCGTTCCTCGCGCGCTGGCCGGGGCGGATCCGCGCCGGTACCGTCTCTGACCACGCCGGGTACTTCGGGGACCTGATGGCGACATGGGCGGAGCTCGCGGGCGCGCGGCCTCCGGCGAACCTCAACAGCCTCAGCCTTGTGCCGACGCTGCTCGGGCGCGGCGGGCAGGCGCGGCACCCGCACCTCTACTGGGAATTCTACGAACAGGGCGTCAGCCAGGCCGCGCTCCTCGACGGGCGCTGGAAGGCGCTGCGCCTCCGCACGCTGGACGCCCCGGTGCAGGTGTTCGACCTGCGCGAGGATTCCGCCGAGCAGCGCGACCTCGCCGCGGCCCGGCCCGAGCTGGTGGCGCGGGCCCGCTCGATCTTCGAAGGCGATCGCGCCGACAACGAGCACTGGAAGCTCGCGGCGGCCGCCGCCCCAGCGCGGAAGTGACCGCGGTCCCCGCTCAGCGCGCCGGCGCCCCGGCTTCCGGGAGCCGGCACGATTGCCACGCGAGGAAGCGCCACTGCCCGCCCTGCAGGCGCCATACCGCGAGGTAGGAGAGTTCCATCCGGCCGGGCTGGCCGGTGGTGCGGTTCCGCAATCCCACCGAGACGCGCCCCTTCATCAGGGCCACCCCAGGGCTGGCCGGGGTGAACGTGCGCTCGCCATAGGTGAAGGACTCGAAATGGTTCGGGCCGGTGGCGAGCCCCTCGATCTGCGAGGCTTTGGTGTCCACCTTACCGTTCGAGTGCGCGTAATGGAGGTCGTCAGCGTAGATCGCGGCGAGCCGGGCGCGGTCGGCCGCGATCGTGGCGGCGACGCGCTCGTCGTCCGCCGCGCGCAGGGCCGTGGTCAGGGCGTCCTCGGCCGCGCGGGCGGCGGGCACGAGCAGCGCGAGGCCTAGGGCAAGGAAGGGCAGGGGACGGGGGAGGAGAGGCATAGGGTGAGCCTGCACCAGCGGGGCGCGCCAACGCCAGTCCGGAGCGGCGCGGGGAGTTTTCGTTTGTTTTCAGGAGTCGCGGGCCGATAATCACCCGGAATGCGCGCGTCCTCCGCCCCGCCCGCCCTCCGCCGCTGGTTCGCCGCCGTCGGTCCCGTCGATCGGGTCGGCGTTGAGGAGCGCGTGGCCAAGTTCACCACGCGTTCGATCAAGAAGGCCGCCAAGGTGCAGGGCCTGAAGCTCGCGGTCTCGATGGTCGATTTGACGACGCTCGAGGGGAAGGACACCCCCGGCAAGGTGGCCTCGCTGTGCCGCAAGGCCCTGCGGCCGCACGACGACCCCGCCGTGCCCCCCGCGGCCGCGGTCTGCCTTTACCCGGCGATGGTGCGCGCCGCCCGCCGGGCCCTCGGGCCGCGCTCGCCCGTGCGGCTGGCCTCGGTCGCCACCGCCTTCCCCAGCGGCCAGACCACCCTTGCCACCCGCCTCGCCGAGGTCCGCCGCGCCGTCGCCGACGGGGCGGACGAGATCGATATGGTGATCAACCGCGGTGCCTTCCTCGCCGGGGAGCTCGGCCGCGTGCGCGACGAGATTGCGGCGGTCGTGGCCACCTGCGGCCCCGCGGCCCTCAAGGTCATCCTCGAGGTGGGCGAACTCGAGACCTACGACCACATCCGCGCCGCCTCCTGCCTCGCGCTCGGGGAACTGCGGCCGGGCGACTTCATCAAGACCAGCACGGGCAAGACCGGCACCAACGCCACGCTCGCCAACACCCAGGTGATGCTCGAGGCTATCCGCGACCATTACCTTGAGACCGGCGTCGCCATCGGGATGAAGCCCGCCGGCGGCATCCGCGCCGCCAAGCAGGCGCTCCATTTCCTCGTCGCCGTCAAGGAGACCCTTGGCGACGCTTGGCTCACCCCTTCCCGCTACCGCTTCGGCGCCAGCGCCCTCCTCAACGACCTCGTGCGCCAGCTGGAGAAGGAGCGCACCGGGGCCTACCCCGCGCCCTACGCCTTCAGCGAGGCCGCTGAATCCTAC
>Ga0163212_1001182_pt1 | contig 11484 bp, 12 predicted proteins | sample Malawi_45m_30L_FD_113532 | JGI IMG/M metagenome (GOLD analysis project Ga0163212, IMG submission 113532) | Freshwater microbial communities from Lake Malawi, Central Region, Malawi to study Microbial Dark Matter (Phase II) - Malawi_45m_30L | ecosystem: Environmental > Aquatic > Freshwater > Lake...
ACACGCCCGCGTTTACGCCGTGTCACCCGAGTGTTGCGTGACATCGACGTGTGGAGCGTTTTCAAGGTCGGCATCATCTTTCATCTCGTGCTCTATGTGGTTGCACTGATTGCGGTGTCGCTCTTGTGGAGCGTCGCGAACTCCACCGGCACGATCGACAACATCGAAAACTTCTTTGAGTCGTTCGGCTGGGAGACTTTTTCATTCGATGGCTCGTCTCTGTTCAGTAACTTCGCCGCGTTTGGCCTGCTGGCAGCCCTGCTCGGCACGGCGCTGTGGGTGATTGGTGCCGTGATGTTCAACCTCATCACCGAACTGGTCGGCGGCGTGCGTGTCACCGTTCTCGAAGAAGAGGTCGCATTCGAGGGAGATTCAAATGTGTGTTAAAGTTCACTGTTTCGATTAAAGCCACCTAGTTCCTATGACTAACTTCAAAGTTCGATTTGGGGTTGTACGGGAGCTATTCGTCCAACGAGCGTCAATGAAGCGATGGCAGTATCCATCTCGCGCAAACAGTATCTACTCGCTAGTCATTCTTGTCCTCTCGATACCTCTCGCCCTTGTGTTGTTCGTCTGTTTGGTTTGTCGTCGAGTCAAGCGAGATCCCCTGCACGTTTTCGTGCTTGCGACTGATGGCGAGTTTGCCCATTTTGTGGAGTTGGTAGAGAGTCTGAGGCTTCGAGGATGCGATAAACGGACAGTGGTTCTGATACTTAGTCGATGGAAGCATCATGGGCTGGGCGATCTCTATAAATCGGCCTTTGGATGGCGAACGATTTGGTCTACGAGGGCGTCGCGTTTACTTCAGCAGGCAATCATGGTTCAGCCATCATTGGTTGTCTGTCAAACCAGAATGACGCGAGTCTCTAACAGTTGCAATAGGCAGTTGTCAAACCAAGTGTTGCCCTTAACAGAGAAGTACATAGAACTTCGTCAGCAAATCTTGAGGGAACAAGGTTGTTCAAAGCGACAGTATGTAACGATGGCTGTTTACACACTCCAGTATGAACTTGAACGAAATCCGGAATATCTATTTAAGACAAAGATGCTGGAGTCTGAAGGTCATAAATTGATCGACTCGATAACATATCTACAAGATAGACAAATTGATGTCATCCTGCTCGGTTCTCTAGATCAAGGCAAGGCTCACTTGCCAATAGATATTCCGAGATTGAGCAACTTCGGCTCTCTTGGAGGCGCTGAAGAAGTAGCACTGGCAAGTGGCTGTGAATACTTTTGGACTGACGGAGTTGGCGCGTGGTGGCTTACAGTGCCGTTTCTGAGGCCTGTGCTTTTTACAAATCACTATCATTTGCCACAAGGTCGTGGTGCGTGGCCCCAACAGCACCTCGTACTTCCACTTCGATACCGCACTCCAGACGGCAATTATCTGACACTGCAGCAGATATTCTCTCAGGCAAGAAATCTCACAAAACTAGTACTCAGAGGAGAGCTTGAAGCAATCAGAAATTCGTCAGATGAGATTGTTGAGGCGCATCGTGAGATGTGCTCAAGGATCTATGGAACATGGGAGAACACTCACGAATCCCAAGTACTCAGTCGCCGCGCAAAAGAGATCATAAGCAGATTTACGGACTGTCACTTGATTGACATCTCGCAAGACTTTCTCTGTCGTCACCCAGAATTTCTTGAGTAGTGTCGAACCTCCTAGCGACTTAGTGCTAACGCAACTTTCTCAAGTGCACCAATGACGTCGCTCACTTTGTACGGATCGACCGCATGTTATCACGGAATCAATTTGATACGTCTCAACCGGCTGGGCCTTGACGATGCAACTCTCCTTAGAGCGGGTAAGTAGTCAGCGGGGGAGTTATCGAACGAAAGTGAAGTGACCGAATGCAATGCCTTGATAGCGACCCTAGTTTCTCTATCACTTGCAGAAGCTCTTCATGCGTGGACAACTTGGAATTACATATCAACAAACGATGTCAGATGAGTGTCTCGGTGACACCTCTAGCACTGTCGCTATCCTGCTAGCCACATCGAGATTGTTTCGTCGGTGGTGTCTGGTTGAAAGCCAAAGTCGTACGCGTCTGCTGGGGAGATTGAAAAAGTCCGTGCCTTCGCAGAAACCCAATCGATTGCGCCTTGAAATTGTGTCACAACACGTATCCTGTCAACTATTTCAGAGAGCAGAAGTGGCGTACTGGAGCACACTGGTACTGCTGAGAAGCCTTGCCTAGGTGTCGTAGCTAGGTGCACAAGAAACTTGGCCAACGTGTTTTCGTGGACGATGTTGTTGAATAGAAAGTGAGGATTGCTAACTTGCACTACGTCAGATTTTGCCTTCATCGCTCGAAGAAGTTCGGCAAGGAAATTTCCGCGTGACTCTATCCCAACAATTGCTGGACAGCGAATACTGACGCTTGGAAGAGATTCGCGACGATCGTGGAGAAAACATTCCGCGGCAAACTTTGCGGCACCGTATGGCCGTGGGTGTCGGATGACAGTGGAAGCTGAAACTAGGTCTTCGCGTATGTCGCCGTAAACCGACATTGAAGAGATGTGAATGAAACTCTTCGCGCCTCTGCGTATGGCAAAGTCACTAAGCCAGGCTGTTGAAAGCGACACAGAAGACATCAACTCTGTGATGGTCCCAGTGCTTTGTCCGGCAATGTGTATGACCGCGTCAATGTTCGAATTTATCGCCTCAATCTGTTTACAAGATGTTAGGTCCGCATAGACAATCTCTTCATACATTGAAAGGTCAATGACTCCAGGGTCACGACGAATCGTTCCAACCGATCGATGACCATGTAGTTTTAGGATCCTACCGACTGCTCGTCCAAGCGAGGACATTGCGCCAGTCACAAGGATGCGAAGGCCGCTCATTCGTAATCAGCACTTTCTTGAAGACTTTTAATCTGTTGAAGATCAGTTGGTATGAGGTTGCACAGTGAAGTCAACTCATCCAATGTCGTAAAGCTTTCAGGGGAGACCACAACCATCTGTTCGAACACAAAGTGAATGGATATTCCATTGGCCAAAGCTTGACAGAGTAGTTTGGTTCGCAACCTTCGATCTTGGGGCAACATTCCGATGCTGCACATTGCGACTGCTTGGTATTGACGTGAATCCTCAATAACGCTCTTGAGTACCAGATAGCTATTTGGTGTGATGTTCTCATTCGCGTGAATGTTAAAGACAAAACCGCGATCTTCGCAGTAGCGACGAATTGCCAAACTCTGCAAAGTTACGGGAATTTGAAATCCAGAGAAGGCTCTTGGAGTCGTATATCCCTTGACATTAATAGCACTGGCTGTATTGGTCATTGTTCGGAAAGGCCAAGTTGTTCTATCGCACGCAGGCCCATGAGCGTTGCAGGTCGAATCATGACGGGTGTGTAGTAAGGCCCGAGGCGGCGTTCCGGGGTCGTGCTCGGTGCCAAAAGACTGGCGACTCTGCAATTCAGAGACCAGCGGCTCGCACTAGTTGTATTCAGTTGGTTTCCGTGCAGACAGTTGGAGTCAAAAATGAGCACACTTCCATAGGGAACATCGATTAATTTTACGTGGTTCATATAGGCGTCGTGAATTTCTGCCATAGAGTGCAATTCACCTGCACGAGCTCTGCTATACGCATCTCGGCTCTCCATCGGTGGCAAAAGGAACATTGCATTGGTAGCCGTCGAATCCGTTAAGGGTACCCAGAGCACAACCTGAAATGGTGAGTCTCCCGTCCACACATCAGAATGCATCTGGAGAATTGATGTTTGATCTTGGGGTTGCTGAACGGAAAGATTTACCTTGTTCTGCATGGCAAGTTCATTCCCGACCAGACTTTGAATCAGTAAGGCAGCCAGACCGAAGTAACTCCGTCGGACTCCGGAATCGACATTTAGCTTCGCAAAGAGGTGTAGTCGAATATCATTTACCAGGCTGTTTGGAATTGATGTATGGGAATCTCTCAAGTCTGATATTGTTTGTTTGATTCCCTGACTACGGAGCCAAGAGTTTGCATCCCTTAAAATGGAATCACGTAAGGAGTGAAGGACATCGAGCGACTCGCATGGCCGCACGACAAACCCCTCCGCCAGGAACTTGTTACCGAGGACCTCATCATTCGTAGTGAGATACGAATCTCTGGGCACACCCATACTCTAGGTCTTTGACACCCGTTAGATGAGATGACATGTCACCTCGAATTCACCCTTGGGCCTCACGATCGGGTCGGAGATCGAAATGTTCCGCCAGTCGTCTGGGACGAAAGCGAAGTCTAGAGATTTTGTTTGCGCAAGAACTAGATTGGATTAGCCTCTGACATGGGGAGAAGTGCCACCTGTTCGCCCTGAAGCTGGTTTACCCGGTCAGAACGATAACGAATTGCGAGTCATCAGTCCTATTTATGTACTACAAAGCTTCTCGCACTCCAACTAACATTGAGAAAGAGATCGAGGTTCCAGCGTGACTGTTTCAGATACTCAAACCACGCCTTGCGCGGTCCTTATCCTTGTGAGCTCGAAACGTATTGAGGTCGTCAAGATAGACAATGGCTCCAGGTTGTAGGAAGTCGTCACAGCACATAAGTACGTCTCGGTACGACTCGTAGAGATTGCAGTCGATACATACAAGAGACGCTTTTGTGATTCGGGTCCTTTGTTGCCGATGTGCCTTTGGGTAACCCCTCAAATGAGTCAAATGCAACATAGTCCGTGAGGTATCCACCAGCATCAGGCGGAACCAACTTTCCACCGGTTGGCCCCTTATTGCCTATGTAAAAGGTATCAAGCGACATCGCCAAGGTGAACGTTCGTGCCCGATGTACTCCAAATTCAAAGTATCAGCCTTGAAGATCGCCGTAGATGATGTAGTCAAAAGTGCAGCGGTAGAACCAGTACTTCTGCGACTGCCGAAATTGCTGATTGTTCTCCACTCACGATTCTCCACAGGCCAGAAAGTCAGGGTGATTGGCAGGCAGGAAGTATGGTTCGCGAAAGATTTCTTCACTCATCCTTGCTCACGCTGCAATTCAGGAAAGCGATAATTCTCACCCGGCACAGGGTGATCCTGTGAGCCTGCTTTGATTTGCTCTGCCATCAGCAACGCTTGGCGAATGCAGTCGTCGATATCGATGCCATACAGGTAGCTGCCTGCACGACCAATGCTGAAGACACCGTTGGGCATATCTGCGAAGTACATGTTTGCCCGGCGTTGTTCCGATATGAACGGCAAGGGATAGTGCTTCCCGTTTCCATGAGTCGGAATTTCCATACCCACGAGAGTTGTTGGGGATTCGTGTCGGGTGAACTTCTTGTACTCCACGAGCCTCGTAAATGATTCATTGTTGGCGTAGTAGAGGAAGTACACGTTCTCTGGGAACACATGTTCAGTCGGAAACACAATCTTGTGAAACTCGCGCCCAATGAAGGGAAGTGAACCGTGACACTCATCAAACACCGTGTCTGGTGCGATTGTGTTTACGATTACATCAAATGAACGCCTTGTGCCATTCAGGGTCACGGTCTTGTTGGGGATATCAAACGACTCTATTTGTGTACTGAGCAACACCGTCGCGGACTTTGTAGCGAAGCCGAAGTAGTAGTCGTAACCATCTGGCGCATAGGGATATCCAGAGATCGCAGTATCCCAGGCTGCCCGAGGACCATCCTTTAGTGCCACACCTTTGGGTGACCAGCCAAAAGTGTCAATCTTGCGATTGTCATCGACAAGCCACATCTTCTTGCTGTAGTTGTCGATGAATTTGTCGTAGAGGCGTTGGCCAACCGAGCCGATCCAGTATTCCTCGATGTTCTTTGCCACGCGAGCACCTCGAAATTCTTCACGACGTTTCTCAGTCATTTCGCGCTCAATCTCTGGATAGTCAGGCATCTTGCGAACGTCAACCATGTTGATGGGGAAGGCGTAAAAGGCATTGTCACGTTCCACGTACGTAAGAAACTCATGTTCAGGACAACGTCGAATCGGCACGATGGGGTCGAGGTAGGAAAATGTCTCTTCGTATGTCGTCAGAAAGTGGCGAGGTCCGAAAGTGTATGGATGCCCACCAAACCATTGGGTGCGATTTCCAGCACCAAGGAAGGGTGCCGACTCAACGAGAGTGACATTCCATCCACCCAAGATTTCGAGTTGATGTGCAGCTGCACAGCCAGCAAATCCACCTCCGATGATGAGAGCAGACTTCATGCTTGGGCCGAACCTATTGACATGGGTATCTCTTTAAACGCATTAACTTCAGCCTCTATCTCGTCATTGTTTCAGTGAATGTCATCCTAGACTTTTGGCTCAATCAAGCACACTAAATTTCCAATTCGATGGAGTAATCGACAGTGGGATTCGCATTGATATTTCTCGTCCGGGTGGGATTGATTCGGGTGCTCGAACTTTCTAAAAAAGGTCGACTTACACAGTTTGTTGAAAGACAGGAACCACAGATTCGCGCGAAACTATGTAGGCACAAGTGGTTTCCCCCTATCTTGATCGCACTAAATCCAACGACACCACCAAACGCTGCCCTCGCTACACAGTTTTCAAAGAGGCTGTTTTACATTGAGCGAGCAAATCAAAGTTGGTTGGCCAGAAGTATTAGGAAGTCTCTTGAGGCAATGCTAAGGGGACCAGTGGCGCCTTTTAGGTTTTTCAAGCGATCTGGGTCACCGTGGGAGATGAGATTGTATTCACGAGACAAAGACGGTAGTTATGAAACAGATCAACTTTTGGATTTAATGCAGATTGAGAGACAAAGTCCGATTGCTCTGCTCTCAGTTCGCGACGAGGTCTATCACGCTGCAATCCGCCAGCAACATGGAGAGGACGCCGGTCCTGAAACGGACCAAGACACGTCAGTCAGGAACCCAGACTTAGTTTCTTATCTGACTGCCGTAATGAAACTCAAGGCGATAGGCTACACAGTTGTTTACTTTGGTTTCCCAGCGCAGCCATTAGCAAGTTGCTTAAGCAAGATTGTCATCGACTACTCAGGTAGTTTTCGAGAGCCGCGTCGCGACTTACTTCTTGGCAAAAGGTGCAACATCATGCTCTGTGGATCGTCTGGGGCATGGGCGTTCGCGAGCCTCTTTAACCATCCAGTTGCATTTTCCAACACGTATGTCCCATTTTTATCTGGGTACTCAACGCGTGATAGTTTCATTCCACAATTGCTTTGGAATGAAAGAGAAAATCGTCTTCTTACGTTTCAAGAGATGATAAAAACTGAATGGCAGTACTCTTACAAGGGCAACTGTGATCGAGATCGAATACGACTGGTAAAGAATTCACCAGAAGAGATAGCTGACCATGCTCTTGAGGTTGTAGCGCGAATCCAGAATTCGTTTGTTTCGCATCCAGAAGACAAAGATCTTCACCGTCGGTTTAATCAGATTCGCTCAGAGTCAGAATTGAAACAGCCACCCACACAAATCTCGACAATATTTCTGAGAAAATTCGCACACCTACTGGTGTGACGCGTCATGCTGGCGAAGAATTTGTGTCTATAATCTTCCTACAGAACTAGTTAGCATCTTCCTGGGAGAATAATCGCGCGTGGCATTGGAGGTTGGTTGTCGAGGTGGGGATCGAATTCAGCTGATTAGAGCAAATCCCGGTAACGGCCAGGTCACAAATCTCCGCTCTCATTGTTATCACGACTGGACAATCTCATTTCATTGACTGTCTAGATAAGTATCTTAGGGGTACTCATCGATGTCCATCTGGGCAGCTGTTAAACGATTCAACTTCTCTCATGACTCCTTGAGACTGTCTGCACTAAACACACTACAGTTGACAATGCACCCCCTGATTCCATGCCGATCTTTGTTCTTGACTGAGTGCCAGAGAAGAGTCAGCTGACGTTGCTAAGCATGTCACAGAACCACAATCACGTGTTCGGTGGTCTGTACTCCAGTTGCTGCGGAGTCGTCACGGGTCCGAGGGTAAGTTGAAAGCTATGCTCGCCAAACCGTGGATGACGAAACACTTCCAGCAGGGAAAGGCAAAACAAGGGTATGAGCCGTCCTTGCGAGTAAGGATTATTCGTTCGATTGCTTCTTCAGTTATCGCAGTACTACAACTGAACGGACGAACACGATGGTCAAACGAGTTCATGCAAGCTCTCAATCCGTCAATGACCGTTCCTGTTCCAGGTTTCACGGAGAGCACTGGAGAGATGCTGTGGTTTCGAACTGGGCACGGACGGCTCTATTGGAGAGTTACGGAAAGCCCAGGCCTTGAAGCTGTGACCAATCACTGGATAAGTCGCCTATCTCCTAGGGACGTCCTGTTTGATGTTGGGGCGAATATCGGACTCTATGCGATGACGGCAGCGAAGTACCGAAGTGTCAGAGTATTCGCTTTTGAACCAGATCTTATGAACGCAAGACTCCTTTACGAAAATGTCTTAAGAAACAACTTGGAAAAGTCTGTAGCAGTTTTGCCTATCGCACTTGATTCCGTTAGTCGTCTTCAAGACTTCCATTTGAAGAGTCTGTCGTATGGTGATGCCCTGCATAACCTTGGCCACGCCTCGAGATATGTGCGGAATCCCTCTGGATTCGTTGCAACTGTGGCGGCATTCGCGCTTGACGACCTGATTTTAAATTTGAAAATACCATCTCCCTCGCACTTGAAGATTGACGTTGATGGTAATGAGATTGAAGTGCTTAGAGGTGCGTACAAGACGCTCGCGACGGTGAAGGAGATTCTTGTTGAAGTCGATCTTGAATCTGCTAATGCTTCAAAGATTGACGCGCTATTAGTGTCAGCCGGATTTTTGCTCCACCTCCAAGGGGAAGAAGTGGTCGCTTGGAATAAATGCGTTGAACGTCTTTATGTGCGTCCAAAAAGTGGTGTAGCTCACCCAGATAACACTTAGGTTTGGTTCTTAACATTGGTAGTTGCAAGCTCTGCTGTTGAAGATCCTTATGACAGATTGCGAAACAAGACGAAGCACTAGTGCCACGTTTGGTTTGCTGGCAGCCTTGCTTGGCACGGCACTGTGGGTGATTGGGGCCGACATGTTCAACCTCATCACTGAACTGGTCGGCGGCGCGCGTGTCACCGTGCTCGAAGAAGAGGTTGCACTGCAACCAACGCAGGATGATACCCCATAGGCTGAATCTCGGTAGGGGGCTATAGCTCAGTTGGTTAGAGCGCATCCCTGATAAGGATGAGGTCGTTGGTTCGACTCCAATTAGCCCCACCACCGTTTAACAGCGCAGTCGTTGTTCGTGAATTGTGGTTATCGATTTGGATGATTCTCCCTGAAAATTGAAGTTGGGAATTTCGAGGGTTTATCTTGATGATTCGACGAGTTGTCTTCTGCAGCTTTGTAGCACTGCGGCAGAGCCCATGAATTATCATTGCGTCGGCGTGATTGTGATTTCTCTGCCCGTTTTTAATGAGGAAGCTGGAATTGCTGAGTTCCTCGGTGAACTTCAAGACAGTCTGAGGTCGTTTGAGCCACACTTTCTTATAGTGGACGATCACTCAACTGACTCCACACCGATCATTCTTCGAAAGTTAGAGCAAACAGTTGATCAAATCACGGTGCTGCGAAATGCTCGAAACTGTGGGCATGGAGTCAGTGTTCTGCGTGGTCTCGATGCCGCGGTAATGCTGAAACCAGTAAGAATTGTTACCTGTGACGGTGACGGTCAGTTTTACGGCAAAGACATTGCATCTTTGGTTGAGTTATCACTGTCGGAAGATACTCCGATTGTTGAAGGAGTTCGTCATGGACGAGTTGACCCGTGGTTCCGACGATTTGTTTCTATGGCAACAAAGGTGCTCGTAAGGGTGTCAAGTGGCAAGGCGACCATGGATGCAAACACCCCGCTACGAGTCATAAGTCTGAACACTGCGACGTCTTTACTGAAGGAAGTTCCCAAGAATTGTCCCGTACCAAATCTTGCTATCAGTGCACTCGCTCGTTCTGGTGGCTTCGTTATCCGAGAAGTTCCGGTTAAGTCACGTCCACCAAGACGATGGCTCGGTTCAGAAAATCACTGGAATCAAAAGTTCCGGTTGCTACCAAGCTGGCGTTTCGTTCGGTTCGTTCTCAACGCACTATTCGCGTGGATGCTCGTTCATCGGAAGGCTCGTTCATCGGTAAACTCAGCGACCTTAAAAAGAATGTTCTAGTGCTCCAAACACTCAATCAACTGTCTCGAAACCACAAGTTGGTTCTGTACCTCAGCATGGCAATCGGTATTACTGCGAGGCTGATGTCAGCTCGGATTGGTAGCAACTATGACTTTGGCTCATATCTCGTAGTCGTTGAGGCGAAGGCCGAGGGCCTATCACCTTGGGAGACGAACAGATATAACTATGGGCCTGTCTGGGCACTGTTGCTGTATCTCTTTGAGTGGTCAAGTTCAATCCTCGGTCGTGGATTCCGACTTCAGATTGTGATCCTGCTAACGCTTGCTGACCTTTGTATCGCCGGATACCTGTTGCGAATCAAGGGAGCGCTGATTGCAGCAGCCTTTTTCCTTAACCCCGTTTCAGTCATCATCACCGGCTTTCACAATCAGTTTGACAATTTAGCCATTGCACTGGTCTCTATTGGCTGCGTTCTTAGCGGAGATAGGACGAGGGGATCAATCGTGACTAAGGACATTGTGTTCATGTCTTTGCTGGGATTGTCGCTGACAACAAAGCACATTTTTCTCTTCTTCGTGGTTTGGACCGCAATTCGACAGGAAGAGCGTCGTAGAGTCATATTCTTTGCTCTTGGACCGATTCTCATTTTTGTCGCTTCTTTCGTTCCATTTTTTGGCTCTTCGCGAGACGCTATTTGGTCAAACGTAGTCGCCTATCGGGGTTTCCAGAACGCCCCAATGTGGACAATGATCGGTCTTGAGCAAGGTCTGGGACCCCTATCGGTAACGGTGCTCTTCACTATTGGGCTCATGGCAGGCGGTTTTTTGATGCGTGGGAGATCTCTGTCAGAGTCACTACTGATTTACACGGTGCTTGTCGTTACGTTCTCGCCGGCTATTGCCAATCAATACTTGGTCATTCCGATGGTCGGAATCTTTGGATTGTGGAGTGTTGCTTACAGCCCATACATTATTTATGCAACGTATTGGTTGTTGATCGACCTGGATGGACTCAACCTTGATGACTCAGCGACGGGACATTTTGGTGCGTCCTTAAATGTTGGACCCGTGCGTTCACTTGCACTCGAATACGGGCACCAAGTTTCTGTGGCTGCTTTAGGTATTGGGCTCTTGTACACATTGTGGCGAGACATCAGAGTTCATCTTCTACATGATTGCCAGGGAGCAATAAACAAAGAGCAATGAGTTCATAGTGTCGTGTATCGACAACATCCATCGAATATTGATGAGTCTCAAAGCCAATCGTTAGCGTCAAGCTTGTGAAACTCTTCCGCCGCCTCCTGCTCGTGTTGTCTGTTGCGACCGCAGTGGTCGGAATCCTGCGCTTCGGCGGTAGCGGCAAGCAACGCGTGACCACCAAGCAAGGCGGTTGGCGCAGTTACGAACCA
>Ga0163212_1001183_pt1 | contig 11476 bp, 13 predicted proteins | sample Malawi_45m_30L_FD_113532 | JGI IMG/M metagenome (GOLD analysis project Ga0163212, IMG submission 113532) | Freshwater microbial communities from Lake Malawi, Central Region, Malawi to study Microbial Dark Matter (Phase II) - Malawi_45m_30L | ecosystem: Environmental > Aquatic > Freshwater > Lake...
GATTGTCTAATTCAATAAAAATTGGAAAATGCAACCGCAACCATAGGTCTTTTCGAACTGTGCATAAAGACCGATTTTGGGCCGCACAGGCGGACTAATTCAAGGCCGATTAACGGAGCTTTTTTGAATAGTTAGCGACCGCTTCCAATAAGCAGGAGACGTTTTCAGGGGGGGTGAACTGAGAGATTCCGTGGCCCAGATTAAAGATATGACCGGCGCCTGCTAAGACCGGGCCGAAGCTCTCTAAGGTTCGGGCCACCTCAGCCTCGATGTGCGGGGGCGCCCCCAGAAGAGTCGCTGGATCAAGGTTTCCTTGCAGGGCACATCGGCTGCCCACCCGGCTTCGGGCCTGGCCCAGATGGGTGGTCCAGTCCAGGCCCACCGCCTGTGCGCCTGTGGCGGCAATCGACTCGAGCCACTGGCCACCGCCTTTAACAAACACGATCACCGGCGTGGGCTGGCCATCGGTCTGGCCCTGACGCTGTCGAATCGAAATGCTGGCCGCATGCACCCGATCGACGATGATCTTGATGTGTTTCTGAGAAAAACGCTCAAAGTGGGCCTCGGGCAAAAAGCCCCCCCAGCTATCAAACACCATCACTGCATCGGCCCCCGCCTCAATCTGCATGATGAGGTAGTCAGCGACCGCAACCGATAATTTTTCCAAGAGCTGCTGCAGCGCATCGGGCCGGCTATACATCCATTTGCGCACGCCAAGAAAATCATCGCTACTGCCGCCCCCATTGATCATGTAGCAGGCAAGGGTCCAGGGGCTGCCAGAAAATCCAATCAGTGGGACCCGCTGATTCAGCGCGCGCTTGATTGTCGAAACCGCATCGGCCACATAACGCAGCTCAACGGTTGGGTCGATACGGCCAAGGCCGGAAATGTCTGAATCGTTTTCGATGCGCCGCTGAAATTTCGGGCCCTCACCCTGCTCAAAATAGAGGCCAAGGCCGAGCGCATCCGGGATGGTCAGAATGTCCGAAAAAAGAATTGCAGCATCAAAGCCGAATCGATCAATCGGCTGAAGCGTGACCTCGCAGGCCAGCTCTGGATTTTTACAAAGACTAAGAAAATCCCCTGCCCGCTTGCGAGTGGCATTGTATTCGGGGAGATACCGGCCGGCCTGACGCATTAGCCAGACCGGGGTGCGCTCCGTCGGCTGACGGTTTAGTGCACGCAGAAACAGATCGTTTTTAAACGCCAATTACTTTTTCTTGCGCAGCCGCTCAATCGCACGAATCTCTGCGATGGCCTCCATCAGCTCCGCCTGGGCCTTGGCGTAATCCATCTCTGCTGCCTTGCTTGCAAGCGCCTCCTCGGCCTTGCGCTTTGCTTCCTGGGCTTTGGCCTCATCAAGGTCTTCGCCACGAATCGCGGTATCGGCCAGCACCGTAACGCCCTTGGGCTGAACCTCAAGGATGCCGCCGGCCACAAATACGAGTTCTTCGGTCTCGGGGCCGCCGTTTTGAATGCGGACAGTGCCCGGCTTAATTCGCGTGATCAGCGAGATGTGACCCGGCAAAATTCCCAACTCACCGGATTCGCCGGGGAGTGCCACGAATGTCGCAGCACCCGAGAAAATACTCTCGCGGGCGCTGACAACATCAACCTGAAACTGTTTTGACATGGTGAATCCTGGCTAAAGATGGTCCGATATCAATGACGAGAGTTACTGCAGTGTCTTAGCTTTTTCAAAGACCTCGTCGATGCCGCCCACCATGTAGAAGGCCTGTTCGGGAATCGCATCACACTCGCCGTCAACGATCATCTTGAAGCCGCGAATGGTTTCCTTCAGCGGAACGTATTTGCCAGGTGATCCCGTAAACACCTCTGCCACGTGGAAGGGCTGCGACAAAAAGCGCTGAATCTTTCGGGCGCGGGCTACGGCCTGCTTGTCTTCGGGTGATAGCTCATCCATTCCGAGAATCGCAATGATGTCGCGCAGCTCTTTATAGCGCTGCAGCGTTGCCTGCACCCGGCGGGTCGTGGTGTAGTGGTCATCACCCACAACGTTCGGATCCACCTGGCGTGATGTGGAGTCCAACGGATCCACGGCAGGATAGATACCCAACGACGCGATATCGCGCGAGAGCACCACCGTTGCATCCAAGTGCGCAAATGTGGTCGCTGGCGAGGGGTCGGTCAGGTCATCGGCAGGCACATAGACCGCCTGAATTGAGGTGATCGAGCCGACCTTGGTCGACACAATACGTTCCTGCAACACGCCCATCTCTTCAGCCAGGGTCGGCTGATAGCCCACCGCAGACGGCATACGGCCAAGCAACGCCGATACTTCGGTTCCGGCCAGTGTGTAACGGTAGATGTTGTCGACAAAGAACAGGATGTCGCGGCCGTCATCGCGGAATCGCTCCGCCATCGTCAGGCCGGTCAGCGCAACCCGTAGGCGGTTGCCAGGAGGCTCATTCATCTGGCCAAAGACCATGCCCACCTTATCCAACACATTCGATTCTTTCATCTCGTGGTAGAAGTCGTTGCCCTCGCGGGTGCGCTCACCCACGCCAGCAAACACCGAGAGCCCCGAGTGCTGCTTAGCGATGTTGTTGATCAGCTCCATCATGTTCACGGTCTTGCCCACACCGGCGCCGCCGAACAAACCAATCTTTCCGCCCTTTGCGAACGGGCAGATCAAATCAATCACCTTGATGCCAGTCTCCAGTAACTCCACCGAGGGCGATAAATCTGCAAACTTCGGTGCGGGCTGGTGAATCTCGCGATACTCACTTGTCTTCACCGGGCCTGCCTCGTCAATGGGGCGGCCCAACACATCCATGATCCGGCCGAGCGTGCCCTCACCCACCGGCACCGAGATGCCCTTGCCCGTGTTGTTCACAAGCATGCCGCGGCGCAGCCCATCAGAGGAGCCCATGGCAATGGTCCGGACCACCCCATCGCCAATTTGCTGCTGCACCTCGAAGGTCAGGCCCTTTTCAACCAGAGGATGCTCAGCTGAAGCATCCAGCATGAGCGCGTCATAGACCTTGGGCATGGCGTTGGCGGAAAACTGAATGTCCACCACAGCGCCAATGGTCTGAACAATTTTGCCTTGTGCAGTACTCATAGTGTGTTCCTTAAATAAATCTGTTCAACCTTCAATGCACTAGTGCCGCGCGCCGCCTTAGACGGCTGCAGCACCGCCAACAATCTCCGACAGCTCTTTGGTAATGCCCGCCTGCCGTGCCTTGTTATAGGTCAGCTGCAGGTCATCAATCACTTTCTTCGCGTTGTCCGAGGCCGCCTTCATCGCCACCATCCGGGCACTCTGCTCACACGACATGTTCTCTGCGACCGCCTGATAAATGACCGACTCCACATAACGCAGCAGCAACTCATCGAGCACGGCTTTGGCATCGGGTTCATACAAATAATCCCAGTTGTGGGTCGGATCAGTCCGCTGAAGCCGGTCGTCGGTCAGCGGCAAGAGCTGCAGTATCTGGGGCTCCTGCTTCATGGTGTTGACAAACTTGTTGTAGCAGAGATAAACCGCATCGACCTCACCGCTGGTGAATGCATCGAGCTGGACCTTTAGGGGCCCGATCAGCTGCTCAAGATGGGGCGTATCGCCCAGATGGGTCACGTGCGACACAATCTTGGCACCGGCGCGGGAGAAAAATCCCAGCCCCTTGTTGCCAATCGCCACGACCTGGGATTCGATTTTCTGATCCGACCATTCCCGCATCTTCATCAGCACCATCCGTAGCAGATTGGTATTCAGTCCACCACACAGCCCCTTATCGGTGGTCACAATCACCACGCCCGCCCGCTTTAGCGCCCCGTGAGGCGCCAGAAAGGGGTGACGATACTCGGGGTTGGCATGGCTTAAGTTCGCACAGATTGCTCGAATCTTTTCTCCATAAGGCCGTCCGGCCCGCATGCGCTCCTGTGCCTTACGCATCTTGGAGGCTGCGACCATCTCCATGGCCTTGGTGATCTTGCGCGTGTTTTGCACGCTCTTGATCTTGTTGCGAATCTCTTTCGAGCCGGGCATGAATCTTCCTTAAGAGTTCTTACGAACGCTCACACATAGGCCTTAGAAAGCGCCCGTCTTTTTGAACTGCTCAATCGCTGCCCGCAGTTCGGCCTCATCTTCTTTCGACATGTCCTTATTCTTTTCCAGCCGCTCCATTAAAGCAGCGTGCTTGGTCCGAATAAAGTCGCGCAGGGATTTCTCAAAGCCTGCCAGCTGCTTGATGTCGACACCTTCCATGAATCCATTGTTCACGGCAAACAGTGTGAGCGCCATTTCCCAGACTGCCATCGGCTGATACTGGGGCTGTTTCATCACCTCGGTCACAATCCGGCCATGCTCAAGCTGCTTGCGGGTCGCCTCATCAAGATCTGAAGCAAACTGAGCAAACGCTGCCAGCTCACGGTACTGAGCAAGGGCCAATCGCACGCCCGCGCCTGTGTCCTTGCGCTTCATGATCTTGGTCTGCGCGGCACCCCCCACACGTGACACCGAGATACCGGCGTTAATGGCTGGGCGAATACCCGCGTTAAACAAATCGGTTTCTAGAAAGATCTGGCCGTCAGTAATTGAAATCACGTTGGTCGGCACGAAGGCAGAGACGTCACCCGCCTGGGTCTCAATAATCGGCAGCGCGGTCAACGAGCCGGTCTTGCCCTTTACAGCCCCCTTGGTGTGACGCTCAACCCAGCCATCGTTCACGCGCGCTGCACGCTCTAATAGGCGCGAGTGGAGATAGAACACATCGCCCGGGAACGCCTCGCGGCCCGGCGGACGACGCAAGAGCAGCGAGACCTGGCGGTACGCCACGGCCTGCTTGGAGAGGTCGTCATAAATGATCAGGGCGTCTTCACCGCAGTCGCGGAAGTACTCGCCCATCGTGCAGCCCGCATAGGCCGAGATGTACTGCATCGCTGCGGACTCGGAGGCAGAGGCTGCCACCACAATGGTGTAGGCCATTGCGCCGGTCTCTTCAAGTTTACGAACTACGTTGGCAATCGTGGACGCTTTTTGTCCAATCGCCACGTAGATACAAAACATGTTTTGACCTTTTTGATTGATGATGGCATCCACCGCAACGGCCGTCTTACCCGTCTGGCGGTCACCGATGATCAGCTCCCGCTGGCCACGGCCCACCGGCACCATCGAGTCAATGGCCTTCAGTCCCGTCTGCACCGGCTGAGAGACTGACTGACGCCAGATCACGCCAGGTGCCACTTTTTCAATCACATCGGTTTCTTTGGCATTGATCGGGCCTTTGCCATCAATCGGCTGGCCCAGCGCGTTCACGACTCGGCCAATCAATTCTTTGCCCACCGGCACATCCAGAATGCGGCCCGTGGTTTTGACCACATCGCCCTCGGAGATGCCCTCGTAGTCGCCAAGAATCACCGCGCCCACCGAGTCGCGCTCGAGGTTCAGCGCAAGGCCAACCACATTGTTGGGGAATTCGAGCATCTCGCCTTGCATCACATTGGACAGGCCATGCACGCGGCAGATGCCATCGGTCACGGTCACGACCGTGCCTTGATTGCGGGAATCTGTCGCGAGATTGAGTCCCTGAATTTTGCTTTTCAGCAGTTCGCTGATTTCAGACGGGTTGAGCTGCATTGATTAACTCCTAGTTCGTCAGGGCAGACTGCATACGGGCAAGCTTTCCGCGCACCGATGCGTCCATTACTTCATCACCGATGGCAATTGACACGCCACCGATTAATTCGGGGTCGACACGCACAGCGATCTTGACCTTCTTGCCATGCTTTTTCTCGAGCAGGCCGGTGATCTCTGCCACCTGGGCATCGCTCATGGGATAGGCCGAGGTCACCTCAGCCGCCAGCACACGCTCTGCCTCATTGCGCAGGGTTTCGTACATCGCACTGATTTCAGTTAAGGCCACAAGCCGCTCGTTTTCCGCTAACACGGAAAGCAAATCCTTCTGGCTTTTCGATAATCCGGGGGCGGCAGCGGTAATTAACTCCGCAAGCCGCGCGGGGGACAATGCTGGATTGCCGATCAGGGATTTCATCTCAGAGGCCGCAACCACAGCGGCCATCGCGGACAGAGCCTCGGACCAGGCGCCGAAGGCATTCTCAGCCTTGGCCAGGCCAAACGCAGCCTCTGCATAGGGCCGGGCGATCGTGCGAAGTTCAGCCATGGATCAGAGCTCTTTTTTCAGATTGGCCAGAAGCTCAGCATGGACCTGGGCATTGACCTCCCGCGAAAGAATCTGCTGAGCGCCTCTTACTGCCAGGGCCGCCACTTCCTCACGTAAAGCATCCCTCGCCCGCTGCATTGCCGCGCCAGCCTCAGCATCGGCCGCCTCTCGGGCCTGCGCAATGAGCTTTGCAGCCTCTGCCCTGGCCCCATCGATGAGCGCGGAGGCCTGCTTTTCCGCAGAGCCCCGCACATCCGAGGCGACATCCTTGGCCTTGGCAAGCTCGTCTTGCACCCGGCGTTCAACAGCGACCAGCTCGGCCTTGGCCTTATCGGCCGCCGCCAGGCCATCGGCGACTTTCCGCACCCGATCATCGAGCGCCTTCATCATGGGTGGCCACACGAACTTCATGGTGAACCACGCCAGGATGAAAAACACCACCAACTGGGCGATGAGTGTTGCATTCAGATTCACGTTGGAACCCTTTTCATATGTTGGTCAAACGACCGGCACGACCTGCCGCATTGGCGTCGCCCGCCGGACAAAAATCGTTCAATCAGGCCTTGGCAACCTCAGGCAAACGGATTCGCAAAAACAAACATCATCGCGAGGCCAACACCGATCAAAAAGGCCGCATCAATCAGACCAACGAGCAGGAACATTTTGGTCTGCAGCACATTGGTCAGCTCGGGCTGGCGGGCAGAGGCTTCGATGAATCGGCCGCCCATAACGCCAATACCAATGCAGGCACCAGCGGCGCCTAAACCAATGATTAGACCGCAGGCAAGTGCAACAAAAGCAACGTTCGTCATAACAACTCCTCAGTGGGAATAAACAATAAAAAACTTCATCTTCAAAAAAACCAGGCTCTGATGTTGTTTCAGTGCCCCTCATGAGCCTGGCCGATATACACCAAGGTCAGCATCATGAAGATGAAGCCCTGAAGTAACACGATCAGAATATGAAAAATTGACCAGATCGATCCAAAGATCACATGGCCAAGAAAGCCAAATACTGTTGCGGTGCCGCCCAGCAGGGCGATCAAACAAAACAAAAGCTCTCCGGCATACATATTGCCAAAAAGCCGCATCGCCAATGACACCGTCTTCGCAACAAACTCGATCAGATTCAGACCTAGGTTGGCAAGCCATAGGGCAGGGTGCGCCCCAAAGGGGGCACAGAAGAGCTCGTGCAGGAAGCCGCCAAGGCCCTTGATTTTCAAATTGTAATAGAGCACCAGAATCAGCATCCCAAGGGACATGCCCAGCGTGCCATTCAAATCAGCGGTTGGCACAATACGATGGTGATGAATCACGCTATCCAGTCCCGTGATCGCAAAAATAAAGTGTGGCAAATCAACGGGCAGAAGATCAAGAGTGTTCATGAACACCACCCACAAAAACACAGTGAGTGCCAACGGCGCAATAAACTGCCGATTACCATGAACAATTGACTTGGACTGCTCCTCGACCATATCCACCAAGATTTCAATGGCCGCTTGAAAACGACTCGGCACGCCTGATGTCGCTTTACGCGCGGCCGCCCAGAGCAGCAGGATTGTCAGCAGCCCCATCGAAACCGACCAGAACAAGGTGTCCAAATTCAGTACGGAGAAGTCGATAATCGACTCCTGCGGCTTGCCGGTCGTGGTCAGATGCCCCAGATGGTGGGTGATGTATTCCGAAGAACTTGGGGCCGTGTTAGATGCCATGCTTTTTACTTTTATTTTTGCGAAAACCGCGGGGATGCCCGTGTCGTCAAGCGGACTAGATTGTATCTGCTTTCAAAAGGAATTGCCCTGCGACTAACCCCCATCCGGCGCCGAGCGCTGATCAAAACGCTGCTGGCACCAGGGCACAAGTAGTACGGATAACAGCGCAGCAATGATGCCAACAATTAGCGCCCCCCATGACAGTTGTTCGATGAATCGATAGCTTACCCAAAGTAGCAGCACCGATAGGCCTACCTTAATCAGCTCACCCACCAGCAACACAACCGGCACGGCAGGCCTTGGGCTCGCAATAATCACGATGGCCAAGAGCGCGTTGGGAATGACAATCGCGCCTCCCCCCGCCACGAGCGAAAGGGCCTGCATTGGGCCCCAGGCCAAGAAAACCAAACCCCCAAACAACAACGTAATGACAGCCTGAAGGCCAACCGCGATCAGCATTCTTTATCTTTTTTCCTGCGCCACAGGGCCAGCGGTATGGCCGAGCAGAGATTCAGATCTCAATTGAAGCCTCAGCATTCGGGGTTTTCGCAGTCCGATCAAGCCTCTGGCAGGCCCTCAGGGGCCAATAAGGCAATTACACCGTCTAGCTCGTCCATGTTCGAAAAACGAATCGTTAGCTCGCCGCGTCCACCCCGGGCCTGCTTGAGCACCACCGGCAGGCCAAGTGCGTCGGAGATCTGATCTTGGACCCGCATCCAGTCACGCGAAGCGGCGGGTGCGGTTTTGGCACCCGACTTCTTTGAGGCGATTGTGGCCTGCGACTTGGCCACGAGCCGCTCGGCCTCGCGAACCGATAGGCCCTCGGCAACGATACGCTGAGCAAGGGCCCGCTGCTGCATGGCAGGCAGCGGCAAGAGCGCGCGGGCATGGCCCGCATCAATGGTCTGCTCGCGGAGCAGCTGCTGCACCGGCGCGGGCAGCTGCAAAAGCCGCAGCAGGTTGGTGGTCGCACTTCTTGAGCGGCCTACCGCCTTGGCCGCCTGCTCATGGGTCAGCCCAAATTCGCGGATCAGCCGATCGATGCCCTGGGCCTCCTCAAGCACGGTAAGGTCCTCGCGCTGCAGGTTTTCAATCAGCGCCATTGCCAGCGCGGCCTGATCATCGACATCGCGCACCAGGACCGGCACCTCCTTTAAGCCTGCGATCTGGGCCGCCCTGAATCGGCGCTCGCCGGCGATGATCTCGTAGCTCGACGCGCCTGCGGCCGAGCGGGCAAGCGGCCGAACGAGCAGCGGCTGCATGATGCCTTGGGCGCGAATTGAGTCAGCAAGCTCCTCAAGGCTTTGCCCATTCATGGCCTGCCGGGGCTGGTATTTGCCCGGCTTGAGCAGAGCAATCGCCAGGCTTTGCTGCGCGCTTTTTTGCGTTGAGGCGGGGCTCGCCCCGCCAAAGAGTGCATCTAGTCCTCTGCCGAGGCCCTTCTTTTTCAAGCTGCTCACATGTCCTCCGTTTGCTCAGCTCGGCCGAGCCGGCTGATCAGTTCTTCCCCAAACTCAAGATAGGCCTTCGAACCACGCGAACCAGGGTCGTAGACAATGCCGGGCTGACCAAAGCTTGGCGCCTCCGCGAGCCGCACGTTGCGGGGGATCACAGCCCGAAACACCTTGTCCCCGAAGTGGGCCACGAGCTGGTCTGAGACCTGCTGGGAAAGCGTCATTCGAGGATCAAACATAACCCTCAAAAGCCCAACCACCTCGATTTCTGGATTCAGGTTCGCATGGACCCGTTTGATCGAATTCACCAGGTCCGACAGGCCCTCGAGCGCGAAATATTCGCACTGCATCGGAATGATGACGCCGTGCGCTGCGCACAGCCCATTTAAGGTCAAAAGAGAAAGCGAGGGCGGGCAGTCCAGGACTACAAAATCGTAGTCCCCTGCCACCGCTTTTAAGGCCTCCGCTAAACGATGCTCGCGGCCCTCAAGGCCCACCAGCTCAATCTCGGCGCCCGCCAGATCACGATTAGCGGCTAAAACGTCGTAGCCGCCGTCGGCGGAGTGCAGCCGCGCATCGGCAGCGCCCGCCAAACCAAGCAACACCGGATAAACCGTCTGGGCTACGGCCTGCTTATCGATGCCGCTTCCCATGGTGGCGTTGCCCTGAGGGTCGAGATCAACCAGCAGCACGCGCTCGCCGAGTCGTGAGAGGGCCGCGGCGAGATTCACGGCGGTCGTGGTCTTTCCTACGCCGCCCTTCTGGTTGGCAATCGCATAAATCCGGGCGCTCATTTTTCCCGTCTCGCCAAAATCAAGTGCCGTTCGGCAGAAAGACCGGGAACGTCCAGAGGAATCGCCGGGCAGCTCCGAAGTTCCATACTCTGATTGGCCATTTTAATAAGTAAATATTCACTAACTTCTTTATCCTGACGGCCTATCATTGCCGCCCACCAAGTCCCAGGTCCGGAAATTCCTGCTGTCAGCGCCAGAAATGACTGCAAATCCGCAAATGCCCGAGAGGTAATCAGATCCGCCCTCAGTTTGCCGGAGAGGTCCCTGACATCAGATTCGATCACCCTCACCCGGCCAGCCCAGCCCAGCTGCCCAATGACATGCCGCAAAAATGCTGCTTTTTTTTGTTGCCGCTCAATCAGATCAAAACGGGATTCTGGCATGACCGCAGCCCATACGACTCCCGGAGCGCCCATGCCACTGCCAACATCCGCAATCAGGCCGTTGGTAAGGCCGCCGCAGGCCTGCACTACCGCTTGCCAGGCCGCTAGGCTATCCAAAATGTGTTTGGTCACTTGTTCGTCCGGGGACTCAATCGCAGTAAGGCTATGGACCTGATTCCAGCGATTGAGTAGCTCAAGGTAGTGGCCCAGCATCGCAGCCTGAGGGGCTGAGAGCGCAAATCCGGTCGATGCACATGCGGCCGAAACCCGCTCCTCTGCTGGCCCCAAATCCCGGGCCGCCTGGGACTGGCCCACAGTCTAGGCCGCCTTCTGATCAGAGTCGAGCTGTTGGCCTGCCCGCAAGCGCTTGAGATGAATCCAAAGCAGCGAAATGGCCGCGGGCGTTACCCCCGAGATTCGAGCCGCCTGGCCAAGGGTCACGGGCCGGATCGTCTCAAGCTTTTGCCGAACCTCAATCGACAGGCCGCGGACCGCCCCATAGTCCATGGCTTCGGGGATGCTGGATTTCTCCTGGGCCTGATTGCGGGCCACCTCATCCTGCTGGCGGGCAATGTAGCCCGCATATTTGGCCTGAATTTCAACCTGCTCTACGACCGGGCCTGGCAGCTCCAAAGTGGGCTGTAAGGGCATCTGGCCCTGATGGTCGACCATTGCGGCCAGATCCTGCCATCGGACCTCAGGCCGCTTGAGTAGCTCCATGGCAGCGATCTCTCGATCCAGGCCGGCCGGGACCACCGCCTCAAGACTGCTGACCGGGAAGCGCTTTGGCCCGACCAGCACCTCGCGCAGCCGCGCTGACTCGTTCTCGATGAGCTCCCGCTTTTCGCAGAATGCCTTCCACTGGCCCTCGCCGATTAAGCCCAGCCGTCGGCCAGCCTCAGTCAGCCGAAGATCTGCATTGTCCTCTCTCAGGCTCAGCCGGTACTCCGCCCGACTCGTAAACATTCGGTAAGGCTCGGTCACGCCC
>Ga0163212_1001189_pt1 | contig 11458 bp, 10 predicted proteins | sample Malawi_45m_30L_FD_113532 | JGI IMG/M metagenome (GOLD analysis project Ga0163212, IMG submission 113532) | Freshwater microbial communities from Lake Malawi, Central Region, Malawi to study Microbial Dark Matter (Phase II) - Malawi_45m_30L | ecosystem: Environmental > Aquatic > Freshwater > Lake...
ATCTAATGTGATACACCGAATTTTCAATTCAGCTAGTTGATTGGTGTCCATTAATTTTTTAGTTGTGGTGATTTTATGGACAGCACCAAACAATCCTTCCAACACCAACCGATGTGTCTTGGTGCCATCCAATGTACCTGTGGTGCCAATCTTGAAAGGTGCCTTGGTACACTTGTGCATGATGGAAGTCAAAGACTTGGCTTTGAACAAATGACATTCATCACCATACACCACATCAAAGTTTTCAAAAAAGCTCTTGGGCATCTTGTAGATGCTCTGCCAAGTGGAAATCACAACAGGTACATTGGTGATTTTCTCTTTTCCAGAATAGATGCGTGTGCAATTGTCAGACACTTTCCAATCACTGTCTGTGGCATAATCGGCAAAATCACCATACATCTGCTCCACTAGGCTGGTGGTGGGAACAATGATAAGCTGTCTACGATTATGTTGTTGATGCCATCGAATCAACGTGTAGATGATGAGGCTTTTACCGCTGGCTGTGGGAGACAGTAACAACGCTCTATTATTCTGAATGGCTTCTTCTACTGCAATCTTCTGATAATCCCGAATATCAACAGGCTTACCATTGGAATGATAGTTTAATTCATTAATAAACTCAGTAATATTGCGGACATCACGGATATGCTGACAGTTGTTAACAAATGCATAGCCGTTTCTTTTACAAAATTCTTCAACATAGGAAACAAGACCCACATACAATTCTTTGGTGAACAAACTCAACAAACGAATTTTGCCATCCCAAAGTTTTGCACGATATTGAGGAGTGAATTGAGCGCCAGGAACTGCGAACGTGAAGAAGTCATTCATCTCCAGCAGAACATCAGGTTCAGCTTCCACCCGGAGATAGACTTCATCTTTTTTAGATATTGTAACGGTGCTCACATTCCACCATTGGTGAACTTGTACCATTCAATGGCAGACTTCACATCCCAGGTTCTGCTATTGATGCTCTTCAGGATTTGTTCCAGTTGAAACAACAAAGTCTTGATGTACTCCAGCTTGTCGGTATGTTGAATGATATCATCATCTGATGCCATGAATTCATCCATTTCATTCTTCAAAGGCTTGTTGTTCAGATACTGGTCCCATCCCAGCTCCGTGAGTTCCTCTTTGGACAACTCACCGCGATAGTAGCGATATTTCAATTTGCGTAAACGAAGATAATCAGCTTCAGCCTTGCGATATTGCAGGCGAACTGAGGTCATCATGTTCAAATATTTAGCGTGTAGCTCTGGTACACGTGCAGCAGCTCGTCCCAGATTGGTCTGGTCCACTTTGCAATCATCTGCCCACATGGTTTGAATGTCTTGTAGTTTCATGGCACCTCCTCACAGTCCTTCAATTATAAACTATCTTACCAGTTTTGTCAAGTCAGAGGTGTCACAGTGAAGGTGCGATACTTGAATACAGCCTGAGCAGCAAAGTACTGGGTGTCACCTGTGGACACATCAAACTCAATACCAGTCAATCCCACAGGAAAACAATCTTTGAAAGTGAATTCCACTTTAGGTAAATAATTGGAATCCAATGCCAACAATGTGGCATCACTGTATTCATTTGAATCAGTGGCTCTGGCGCCAGTACCAAATCGTGCTGAGAATTGTGTTCTGCTTTCTGGGAAGCCCAAAGCCAGAAGCCAATTGTACAATTCAATGTAATTGGACATGGTTTCTTGAATCAAAAACTTTATGTTTAATTCACCATAATCAATTTTTTCACCTGGCTTTGGGATGTTGACAAAGGGTGTGGGTTGCACGGCATACCCTAGATTCACACTGGGAATATTAGCTGATTGGCAGAAATAGGTGACTTGAGGAAGATTTTGAATCAGGAAATAGAAACCATTTGGACGTAGAAAGTCCAACATATCTGGTTGTCCATATTGTGGAGATGTCATGTGTGTGTCCTGTAAAGTTTCTAATATTTATATCATATAAAAGGAAAAAGAGAGACCTTTCGGCCTCTCTTCCCCAGTTTCCAACTACTACTATTATAGAAGGTTTGTTACTGCGAACAAACGATAGTAGTGGTTACGGTCAGCAGTGAATGTGTCTGCGTCTGTTGTACCGTCTGCTTGTGTTACGAATGGATTTGCAATCATGCCATAACGTGTCTTGAATCCAATCTTGGGTTGGAAGGTTGATGGATCAATTGCGCGAACCATTTGGAGAGGAACGTATGGGCAGTAGAAGATACCTGCGTCATATGCTGTTGTACCCTTGTAGCCAACCATCACGAATTGTGATGCGGCGTTTGTGTTTGCTGAGTATGGGTCAACGTACACCTTGTAACGGCCATTCAATGTACCTGCGAATGTGTTACCTGTGTCATCTGATGAGATGCCATCATTGCCTGAAAGAGCTGGGGTGTAATCCAACTTGCCAGCCATTGCTAGAGCTGCTGCAACGTCTGATGAGCAAATGATGAAGTTACCGCGACCGCGACGAGTTTCTTGTGCGATGACGTTTGCATCACGTTCGATTTGGAACATCAAGCCCTTGAAACGTTCCACTGACCAACGACCGTTTGAGTCCACATCAAGGTCAAATGTGCCTGCAGTTGCTGCTGATGCGGCACCTGGCTTTGCCACCTTGTAGATGGTACGAATCACTTCACGGTTGATTTCAGCAAGAATTTCTTGTGAAAGAATGTTGGCCAATTCGCCTTCTGCATCAAGACCGTGAATTGCCTTCAAGTCTTGTGCCAATTCCACAGAGTATTCAGCCTTTAATGCACGTGTCTTAGCGGTTACTGTGGTCTTTTCAATTGAGAAAGCCATTTCGCCGAATGATGTGCCACTGCCGATATCTTCAGCAGTTGCTGTTGTGATACCTGTACCAGTTGTGTATGCACCTGATACTGGGTTTGAGCCAGCGTGTGTGCCTGTGCCTGAGAAATCTGTGTCAGCTTCATTGAATAGAGCTTCTGTACCAGTTTGTGTGCTAAAACGTGACTTCATGGCGAAGATGAGGCCTGTTGGACCTGTCATTGGTTGAACACCAGCGACATCATAAGCCATCAAGTTTGGAAGTGAACGACGAACCAATGAGATAAGAATTGGGTCGTAACGGTCAATTTCACTTGCACCTGAACCAGCGATGTTGTTGGCTGGAACTGCTTCGAAAAGAGCTGTTTTTTCTTCACGAAGAGCGCGTTCTTGGTTTTCAAGAACAACGGCAGTTACTGCACGCTTGTAGCTGTCCTTGATTGCTGGCATTGCGTCGTGGTCCAATACTGGAGCCCACTTCTTTTGTAGATTTTCTGAAAGAAACATTCTTATTCTCCTGTGACTGTTTGTTTTGTTAAACGTTAATATTATTTATACAAGTGGAAATTTTTAGAACTTGGTGCGACTGATTCTTGCTGCATATTGTGCTACTGTGCCAGAAGTTTCTTCCACAATTGGTTGTTCTTCTGGGAGTGTTGCATTTTCAACAACAGCCTTTGGGAAGTAGTTGCCCTTGATGACAGTCAACTTTTGTTCAAAAAGTTCTGGAGTATCAAATTCCACTTCTTCCACCAAACCACGGAGTTTTTCTGATTCAGTTTGTGCCAAATCAGATGTCACTTTCATGAACACAGCATCACGCTTGGATTCAGTCAATGCTTTCTTCAGTTCTACAGCTTCTGCAAATGCTTCATTGGCCACTGTGGTCAATTCTTCAATCTTGTTTTGCATTTCGCCTAGAACGTCATATTTTTCTTCTGGTACTTCAATGTAGTTCTCTTGGAACAACACCTTGAGACCAGCGATGAAATCTTCTGTTACTTCGGTACGTAGACCGTTTTCAATGGCTAGAGCATTTTGTTCCACCCATTGTTCCACCACGTAGTTGAGGTAGGCATCCACCTTGTCAACTAGTTTTTGATGCATTTCAGCCACAACTTCTGCTGCTTGTTCTGCAAGCACATCTTCCATGATTTCCACTTCATGTGCCACACGTGCAGTAACTACAGCTTCAAACAATGAAGTTGCTTTGGTCTTGAATTCTTCTGAAAGTTCTGATTCAGATGACAGAAGATTTTCAATGTCCTTGGACAATTCTTCCTTCATCTTCTTCATCATTTCTTCCTTCTTCTTCATCATCTTGGCTTCTTCAACTTCTTCCACTTCAACTTCTTCAGTGGCATCTTCTTCTAATTCTACAGCTTCCCATTCTGCCTTTTCTTCGTCAGAAAGAGCATTGTATTCTTCTTCTGTGATGAACAGTTGTTCTTCTTCCTTGTTTTCTTCTACTTCTTCCTTCTTCATTGCAGGCTTCATTGCAGGCATTGGTGGTTTCGTTTTGCCATCGTTAACCTTGGCAGCTTCAGCGCGCTTCTTCTTGAAAGCATCAATGGCTGATTGCACAGCAGGTGTTGGCTTAATCATTACAGCCTCTTCCACATCAGCTTCTTCCTTGTGTACATTACCAGCACTTGATGCTTGATTCACAACTGATGATGGATCTGCGTGTGTGGTGTAGTTAGGAGCTGCACCGGCACCTTGGTGCTTGGGTTCTGCGAACTTCTTTGCCTTGCTGGCTTGTGTCTTGCCTTGAGTTTCTTGGTCATCTTCTGAGTCAATGACAGCATCTTGTGAAGAACCTTGCTTCATAGGCTTGTCTTCCTTCACACCTGCACCAGCAGCAAGTTTGTTGGTAGAATCAGCTGGTTTGGCAGCGCTGGACACACCCATCATCTGCACTTCTGGTTTTTCAGATGAACCTTGGGACATGGCAGCAGCTTCTTTGTTGTTACCCATACCTGGGAAAGATTCTGCCACATCAACCTTGCGATTCATCATATCACGAATCTTGTTTTCTATTGAGGCCATTTAACTATCTCCTAAAGTTAGTTACAAACGTTACTATTATTTATACAGGTTTACTTCTTGGAAAGACTGTTCATGAAGTTTTCAAACACTCGGAACTTCATTTCTTCCAGTTGTTGTTTTTTGGTTGTTTCAATCAACTTCTTGGTTTCATCCATGTTTTGATAGGTCCATGAACCATTCACGAACATCCATTCTTTGTTTTCCATGATGCCTTGCACGAAGGCATCCGGGGCTGAAGGGTCTGCCACGATGTCAGCAGCAGTGGCCAAATAGAAGTCATTTTGCACTTCATTGATGCCACCTTCACGTTCCTTCAAGGTGCCCATACCACGGGATGACACGCCTAGTTGTGCACCACCTTCAATCAACCCCCGAACAATGTTGCCCATGGGAGTGTTCAAAATCTTGGCACGACCAATGTAGTTGTTGCCATCTTCCTTTAATGAAGTGATGATGTGTGACACACGATCCAGATTGATGACAGGACCTTCTGGATGTCCCAGTTCACCAAAGGCACGATTGGAATCCACATATTCCTTCATGTAACGTGCCACTTCTTTTTCCATCACAGCCTTGGGATAGATTCTGTTGTTTCTGTTGGCTAGTTCACTTTGCAAGAACACACCTTCCAGATACAAATCCTTGCTCTTTTCCTCTGTGATGACTTGTACTTGTTCAACTATTTCTGAAATCAGTTTCATGTTTCAATCTCCTTAGGTTAATGGATTCACGTGTTGTACGTCACCATAACCTGAAATTTTCACCATTTCAATAATCACAGTGCCACCGCCCGCAGGAGTGGTCACCACGATGTTACTAGTATTTTCTCTGTTATCAGAGTATCCATTGAAGTCAAAATCTTCGGCACCTGTCAACAACCACAATGACACAGAGTTGCGTGTGATGGTGGCGTTGCCTGAAGGCACAGACCAATGAATGGCGCTGATGTTCACCACAGGTGATGATGCAGTTTGAGAAGCTGTGGCCAATGTTGAGGACAAATTGATGGTTTCAGATGCACTTGCTCCTGAAACAGCGACCACAACATGGATAGGTGTTTTCTTTAATACAGTTATTGCCATTATTTGCTCCCTTCTTGTGGTCGTCTTTTTGTAAATGTTTTACCTAGGTTCACTTTGACACCGCCCATCTTCATGGTAGCACCTGATGGTGTGTTGCTCTTGCCTTTGTAATGATATACGGTCTTCACACCGCCACCCTTTTCTATACCCTTCTTGGTGAAGCCTTCAGGGGGACGGAAGAATTGTTTGAAGTTGGAGGTTCGTGGTTGGCCTGCTCGTTTGCTGCCACGCGCGCCACGTTCCGTGCTTCTGTAAGGTGTGGCGTTATATTCATCCATCTGTTCCTCTTCTTTAACATAAGGAACTTTTGGTGTTTTTGCATATGCATAATCAGAAAATTTCTTGTGTTGACGAACAGCTTTCTGAAACATTTTATGTCCAGATTTTCCGCCATAGATGGAGTGATATGCAGCTACTCTGGTTTTTTCTGATGCCTTATCGACAGCTTTCCTGGCAAGTTCTTTGGAAATCTCATCCAGTTCCACTTCTTCTTTCTTCATCACCTTCTTTGGGTCACCCTTTAACGAAGCAGATTCACCTGGCTTCAAATGTCCAAAACGCTTTTCTAATGCACTCTTGGGCTTTTCAGGATGTTCAGGCTTCATAGAGCCTGCAGGAAGACTGTACTTGTTTTCTTCAATTTTCACTTCTTCTTTCATTTCTGATTGCATGTATTGTGCTGCTGACACGATGTAATCTTCTGCCAAGGTGATTTTGCTTTGCACCCATTCAGGAAGATTGGTGTCTTCCCCAAGCATGTCATGCATCATTTCTGCATTACGACTAATAGTGCGAAGTGAGGACTTGGCCATGTCACCTTCATAATCATATTCACCCTTGTCAGCTTCATCCTTGACAGCTTCCTTCATGGACATCTTGGTGGCTGTGGCATACATCACGTTCTTGGCATCAGCACCATAGCGCTTACGAAAGTCTTTGAAGTTTTTCTTCATGGACTTTACAATGTTTTCTCGCTGTTTCATGTCCGCGTCTGTCATGGTGGCTTCATTCATGTTACATACCTTTCTTCTTTCTGCCACGAAGCAACTTGAAGTCATGAGCATCAATCTTGCCATTCTTGTTGGCATCAATCTTGTGTTGACCACCCTTCAAAGCTTCATTGGTGACTTCTGTTTCTTCATAGTAACCTGTAGGCTTATTCTTTAATGCATTTCTACCTGATTGAACGTGTGCTCTAGGAGTTGAGAAACTAGAAACTTTATGTCCTAATTTTTGTACATATGCTTTCTTAGCAGCTTTGTTTGCTGCCTTCACCATACCTTCTTCAATTTCCATTTCTTCATTGGTGTGGCGGTCATATGCTCCAGGTGAGTGGTATCCGTTATCTGTATCAACACTCTTGTTGGGGTGTACGCGCGTCACCTTAGACTTTTTTCCTTTGTTAGGACCGTAATTGGGACTAACTGTGTCACCAACTTTTACTTCTTCATTTTGTTCATCACATTCAGCACAATCTTGTGTGTTGAACATGGAGGATGCCACTTCTATTTTCAAGGCATCCAACACTTCAGCAGTGCGTGATTGCAAAATGTTGTTCAATGTGGCTTCAGCAGCAAGATTGTCACCGCTGTCAATGTGGTCAATAAGATCCAACACGGTTTCGTTCATATTTTTCATATCTATCTCCTAAGAAGTTATGAATTGTTATCTTGAGGTGTATTCGGTTCAGGTTCAGGAGCCATGACTTCCATTTCTTTTTCCATCTCATCAATTTCTTCTTCAGTGAAACGCAAGACGTTCTTCTGAATGTAGCTCTTGGTCATATACTTGTTCATGAAGGGATCCATTTGTGCCAACAACTCGATGCGTGACCGCATGATTTCCTGGTCTTTGCTTTCTGTGTAATAAGAATCTTGTGCGTACACATAACTAATGGATTCCACTATGTCTGTCCAATCCTGCTCTGTCAATACACCTTTCAAAACCAATTGTGTTTTCAACAAGTCATGAAACATCAAACCAAATTGACGACGAAGTTTGCCAATGAACTTGGTGAACTTCAATTCATCCCGTGTGATTTCTGCTGCACGACCAAAGTTCAATCCACTTTGTTGTTGCAACCGTGACACAGGAACATTCAATGCTTGATACAGCTTGCGTTGAAAATATTCAATGTCAGCAATCTCACCGAGATTTTGCCCACCGGGCAGTGTTGTGATTTCTGTACCTTTGCCACCTTCACGACGAGGCAACCAGAAATCTTCCAACATGCTCATGGCCTTCTTGTCATCTCGCAGTTCACCTGTGTTCACATCGTACACCATCTTGTTACGATAGCGATTCATGATGTCCTTCAGATATTGCTCAGCCTTCAATTTGGGAAGATTGCCTACATCAATGTAGAAGATTCTTCTTTCAGGAGCACGAGCCAACCGATAGATAACCAAAGCATTTTCCATCATACGCAACTGATTGGCAGGCTTGATGGCTTTGTGTAAATAGCTCAACACCATTTGTTGATCCACATCAAACAACCCAGATGAGGTGTAGCAGATGGCATCTTTGGTGATTTTCAATCCCTGCACTTGTGTGGATATAGCCATGTTCGGGGACATATGAATGCCCTTTTCATTATACATGAAGAACTCTTCCACACTCTGCACAAATTCCACACCCGTCTTGGGTTCTCTTTCTTTGATGACATTACGTACTTTCTTGATTTTTCTTGGGTCAATGTACCGAATGTCTGTCAACCCCTGCTTGGGTTTTGCGGTATCAATCACCTTGTGAAAGTATATTCTGCCATCAATGTACCAACGTCGAAAATAATCGTGACCTTTTTCCTTGAAATGCAACAAGCTCAAGATGTTGTCAAATTCTTGTTCAATGCTCTTCTTTACAGAAGCGGACACCTTGACATTTTGTAAATCAATATGTACAATATCTTCATTGTCCAAATTGGCAATGGCTTCATTCACCACATCATCAATAGCGGCATCCACATCTGCCATCAATGCGATATCACGATAACGCTTGATTTGTTCTGATTCATTCTTGGCAGCACCTTCCAGGTCCAAATAGGAACCGTAGTAGCCACCGGCTTTGATGGTGTCTAAGGCACCGTCATCAGAAGGTGGCACAAACGAACGCTCAGTTTGTGCCGGTTCCTTCCTCTTGATTTGATATCCAAATATATCCATAATATTTTTACCTATCCTACGTTAAGGATTAAACAGGTGTCACATCAAAATGTGAGTATTGGAACGTCACATTGAATTCTGAAATCACATCGTTTGCCGAGTAGGCCAATGCCACTTCAGAAACAGTAATTGGGAATGAGTTGTAAATGTCGTAGGTGCGAATGACTTCATCATTACGATCCAGTTGTTCCACTGCCAAGTCACACATATATGAGGCTGGTGCCAATGCGCCGCCGTTGTTTTCACGGTTGTTCATCAAGTTGGACCATGATTCAAACAAACGACGAAGCTTCATGCTGGTGTCATTCAACACGGTAATGGTCCATGGATCAAATGTCCGTTCACCAGCCATCTTCACTTCACGACCACGATATTGCACGATGGTTGGGTTGACGTTGGATGCTGGCAAGGCTGCAGATGTTACAAGTAGTGAGTCATCACTAGCACCTGCTCCAACAGCAGCAGGGAAAGTTAGTGTCACTAGGAATTGGTTTGGACGTGCACCACCTGCGCCTAACTTACTTTTAAATTGTGAAATATCCATTTGTTTCTTCTCCTAGAAGTTATTGATTAGGCGCCGACAACTTCTTCAAAGCTCACGCCTGTGCGTGTTGCAATGAAGTTTAGTGATATAAAGTTGATGGAACGAGCTGGCTTGATGAAAATATCAGCCACGAATTCGTTACGGTCGATGACTTCACCTGTGTTGTTGGTTTCATCACATATCACACGGAAGTCAGTTAGGCCGCGACGACCTTGTACATCACGCAAGAAAGGTTCCACCAAGTTACGGAATTGTGCACGTGTGAAGGCATCATTGAATTCAAACAATTGAAACTTGGCTGCTGTGGCAATAGCCTTTTCCAGCACAATGAACAACCGACGAACGTTGATTCTATCAAAAGCTGATGGCTTGGCAAGCAATGTCTTGTCGCCAAACAACACAGTACCTTCACCTGGGAATGACACCACAGGGTTCACACCCTTCTTGTAGAGTGTGTCACGGTCTGTCTTGTCTGGAGAATATGCCAACTTCACGACATTCTTGATTTGACCACGGTTCAATCCGCCTGGTGAGAACCAAGGTTCAGCAACAGCGTCTGTACGTGCGCAAAGACCTGCCACGTCGGCATTCAATGGTATATAACGATACACATCATTGTACTTGTCGTATTGATACTTCCAACCTGAATCCAACACAGCGTAGGAAGTGGATGTTAGTGTTTCACGGAATTCTACAATGTCATCAGCTTCATCACCTGCGTTGTTGAACACATCAGCCAGTTCAGGTGAAACGAATGCCATGCAATCCAAACGGTCAGCTGCAATGTCAATCACAGATTGTGCCACTGTGGAACTGTGTGGACCACAGATGAGCAAGTTCACATCAATTAATTCTGCGTTTTCAAACTCGTCGTAGGCTGTGATGATGTTTCCATCTGTTGGTGAGGCAGACACACCACCTGACAAAGACACGCTGACATTTTTTGTCATGGCTTTGAATGTGTTGCCAGCTGCTGATGAACCCCAAGCTGTGTCACTGCCTTCCACTGAAGAAGTGTGATCCATCCAATAGATGTAACGTGAGCCCTTCAACACTTCTGCGTAGAAGTTGGCGGAACCTTGTGGTGCCTTGGCATCAGCTGCTTTGGACACATTGGCAAACTTTTCCAGTATGCTGTCTGTGGTACCTGAGATAAGACCATCTTCATCAACCACGACGATGTGAAGTTCATCATCAGCACCACCCAGACTAGATGTGAAGGATGAGGTGCCTGGAGCTTCATCAAAGCTGCTAGCGAATTCCCACTTGGACTTGGCGTTTACACCTGCCAATGCCGTTTCTGCTGCTGTGATGGTCAGTGATGTGGCTGAGGCAATAGCTGTCACAGTACCTACAGTAACACCTGCGGTTGTGGTGATGAGGTCACCAACAGCAACTTCTGTGGTGAATGCTGTGCCAGTGCCTGCCACTGTGGTGCCGGCAGCAGCCACAGTAAGTGTACCTGTTAATGTTTTGTTGAAAGATGCGCCGTCGCACATGGAAACTTTCAATGAATTTCCTAGTACACCTGGATACTTGGCAGCAAATTCACCAACAGTTGCTTCTCCACTGCCATACTCAGCTTCATATTCATCTTCATTCTCAATAAGAATAGCGGTACCTGAAGTTACAGCATTGCGAGCTGCTGAACCTACAGCACGAACCACTTTAAGATTGTTGGAATAGCTTAGGAAGTTGGCAGCTGAAAAGAAGCTGGATGCTGTGGTGTCATTGGGTTTACCAAATGTTTTTACTAATTCAATTTCTGAACTGATAGTGACAGGCGCGAGAACTGGACCCCATTGAAAGTTACCTGCGAAACCACCAATTG
>Ga0163212_1001191_pt1 | contig 11454 bp, 7 predicted proteins | sample Malawi_45m_30L_FD_113532 | JGI IMG/M metagenome (GOLD analysis project Ga0163212, IMG submission 113532) | Freshwater microbial communities from Lake Malawi, Central Region, Malawi to study Microbial Dark Matter (Phase II) - Malawi_45m_30L | ecosystem: Environmental > Aquatic > Freshwater > Lake ...
CACGCATTGATTTGTCCGGCGAGGATCTGGCAGCGGTCGGCAGCGGCGGTGAGTTCCACCTGAGCGGATTCGTTGATCTGTTTTTCAGCTTTTTCGCGGATTTCGAGTGACAGTTGTTCGAGTGCCGGGGAGAGTTTGTTGTGGATGCCGACGGGGTGAATGAGTCTTCCGTTGGGGCGGCAGTTGGTTCGGGTCCATGCCTGCAGATCTGAGAACCAGATGGTGGACTGGATCCTGGCGTCCTGTGTGAGTTTCTGAGCGTCGACGAGGTTGTGGCTGTAGAGAATGCCTCGCTGAAGCTGATCGTTGTAGAGTTTGTTGAGCAGGAATTCGACCTGTCCTTCGCTGACGGACAGACCGAGGTGATCTGCGGCGACGGCTTCGATGGTGTGTGCTTCGTCAAAGATGACGGTTTGATAATCGGGCAGGATGTTGGCGCCATCGCGGCGGAGTGCCAGGTCCGAGAAGAACAGTGCGTGGTTGACGATCAGCAAATCCGCATTCCAGACTCGCCGTCGCGCCGCGTGGTAGAAGCATTCGGCGTGTGTGGGGCATTTCTTTCGCAGGCAGTCACCGTGATCACTGTAGACTTCATCCCAGACATCCATGGGTGGCTGAAATGACAGGTCTGCGCGGCTGCCGTCGCGGGTTTGTGTGGCCCACTGCTGGATGCGTGAGAGGGCCTGTTGTCCGGGCGCTTCGAACATCATTTTTTGTCCGGAGCGTTGCACAGCTTTTTCGAGGCGTCGGAGGCTGATGTAGTTGCCGCGTCCTTTGACAAGTACAGCAGAGAATTCGACGGGAAGTACGGCCTGCAGAAAGGGCACGTCGTGCTGGATCAGTTGTTCCTGCAGGCTGATGGTGTTTGTGGAGACGATGATGCGGCGTTTCTTCTGTTTGTCGTCGTCCTCGTCATCCTCGCAGGATTTCTTTTTGTTGCCGGAGGGTGGTTCTTCGCTTTGTGCTGCGAGGATGGCGGGTACGAGGTAAGCGAAACTTTTACCGACTCCTGTACCGGCTTCGGCGATGAGGTGTTTTTTGCAGGCGATGGCGTGTTCGACGGCCTGGGCCATGGCCAGTTGTTCGGGCCGGGGTTCATAGCCGGGCAGTCGGCGCGCAATGGAGCCTGCCGTTCCCAGTACGCTGGCGACGTTGTGCACAGGTTCGGTCATGCAGGGTTCCGGAGGAGCGGTTTGGTTTTTCGCTGTCATTATTGTGTGCGGAAGTGTGCCGGTGGTACAGCGATGACAGTGCTCATTCCCGTCAGCGATCTGCAATTTCCTGCTGGATCCTGGATTCCGGGGGGGTGTTGAACGTACACTCCGTGACGGCATTGCTTTGGGCGTTGAAGATGTTTTAGGGCTGGGAGAGCGGGCGATGGCAACGTGTGTGTGTCGTATGGAGTGCGGCGGGTTTTCCGGGGTTTGTTGCCGAAGCGTGCTGCTGCTGTTGTGTTTTTTGAGTTCGTGTGCGTCTGTGAGTGCTCAGCTGCCGCCCGGTGCACAGCCGCTCGCGGGCTGGAAGCAGTCGGATTCGAAGGCTTATTTTCTTGACAATCGGCTGTTTGTTGTTCCGGAGAAAATGCAGCGGGACGGGGTGCTGCAATTGCCTCGTTTTTCAGCGGTCGTGCAGAGGGTGAGCTGGCTGAAGGGTGGCAGTGGTGATTTGTCTGTGCAGCCGGAACCGGGGCACTGGCTGGTAAAGCTGGCGAATGTTCCTGAGCCGGTGGCGGGTGAGCAGTCGGTGCTGGTGTTTGAGCTGGACAGTGCGGTGCGACTGTTTGATCCGGATCAACCTGTGCCTGCGGGTGCTGACGGAATGGTTATGTTGCGGGCGAGTGATGCGATTGTCGCGGGCAGGAATCTGCGTTATGAGCCGCAGCCGCACAAGAACACGGTGGGGTACTGGAGTGTGGCAGAGGATTCAGCGGAGTGGTTATTGAGTGCCGGCGCGGGCCGTTATTCAGTGGAGATTCTGCAGGGTTGTGGTCGTGGTCATGGCGGCAGTCGGGTGCAGGTGTCCTTGCAGGATCAGAAGCTGGAGTTTGTGGTGCGGGAGACGGGTCATTTTCAGAACTTTGTCTGGCGTGCATTAGGGACGTTTGAGTTGACCGCGGGTACTGAGCAGCGATTGTCGCTGCGTTGTCTGCAGAAGCTGGGTGGCGCGGTGATGGACGTGCGCGCGATCCGACTGGTGCCGGAGGGTGTGCAGCGGACATGGCAGCCGGAACTGGTGGATGCAAAGGCGTTTGCGGATCTGCCTGAGTTTCGTCTGCCTGAGTCGGACGAGGGGCTGTTGGGAGCCGGTCTGATTCGGCGGTACGATTGGTTTCGTGGTCTGTGGCAGACTCGCAGAGCAGTCTGGGAGGCAGTGCGTGACGGTGATCGCGGAGCGGTTGTTTTTTTGGGCGACTCAATCACTCAGGGTGCGGGCGATGATTTTCTGGGCATGCTGCCGGGTTTACGGCTGGCGAACCGCGGCATCAGCGGCGATACGACTCGCGGCATGCTGTTGCGACTGCAGCAGGACGTGCTGTCGCTGCGGCCGGCGGCTGTCGTGTTGCTGCTGGGAACGAATGATCTTGAGGAAGGGGCGACTCCGGAGGTGATTGCTGGAAATCTGAAGCTGATTGTGGAGGCGATTCATCGCGAGTGCCCGGAGACTCCGATTGTTCTCAACCTCGTATTTCCGAGTTCAGAGGGGAAGAAGCGACCGGCGGAAGCGATTCGGCAGATCAATCAGCTGTATGCGAAGGCGGTACGCGGGGATTCGCTGGTGACGGTGCTGGACACATGGTCGTTGTTTGCGAATTCGGAAGGTGATGCGAAGGCTGAGGAGATGCCCGATCTTTTGCATCCGAACGAGGCAGGTTATCGCAAGTGGGCGGGCGCTTTGCGACCTGTGCTGGCGACATTGGGGATGCTGGAGACGGAGGCGGATGATTTTCAGCCAGAGCCGAGGTATGAGTTGCTGTTCAATGGTCGGGATCTGACGGGCTGGGGTTTTCGACGGACGGCGGATGCTGTTCGAGAGTCAGCGAAGAAGTGGATGGCTCGTGATCCGGAGGGTGTGGTGTGGCCATTTGTGGATGCGGATGTGGCGTTTGCGGGTGAGGTGCAGTCGCCGGATGGCCGGTATCGGGCGATTAATGGCCGGCTGGTTGTGGCGACTCCTGCGGAAGGCCGTCGAATTCAGCAGTTGTGGACGGTGCGTGAGTTTCCGGAGGATTTCACGCTCAAGCTGGATTTCCGGGCGACTCCGAATGCCGACAGTGGTGTGTTTTTGCGTGAGCCTCAGCTGCAGTGTCGTGATTTTGTTCTTGCGGGACCGTGGAAGGAATTGCAGAAGTATCGGGCGGGTGACTGGAACGAGTTGGTGGTGGAGGTGCGTGGGGGGATGGCGGTGGCGACCTGCAATGGCGAGGTGCTGGGTGACCCGGTGAAACTGCCGGCGACAGGTCCGATAGGTCTGGAGGGTGATCGGGGGCAGATGGAATATCGGCGGATACGGATTCGGGTGTCGCGATGAGCAGCGTGGTGGCTGAATGAGTGAGCGAACGTACAAGCGACTGCAGATGCGACTGCAACTGGCGGGTCACCTGCCGATTCGCAGTGTGCTGCCACCGGGCTATCGCTGGCTGCCCTGGCGTTCTTTGCTGATGGAGCGTCACGCGCAAGTGAAGTGGCGTGCATTTCGAGAGGATCTGGACGGTCAGGTGTTTTCGTGTTTGAGTCGTTCAGATGGCTGTTTGTCGCTGATGCGAGAGATTGCGTCGCAGCGGACATTTTGTCCGCAGTCAAGCTGGATGGTGGCGTATCAGCCCGAGCCGGACTGGCCACCGTCTGACGTGGGTGTAATTCAGGGGGTACTGCGCAGCGGAGGGATTGGAGCGATCCAGAACATTGGAGTGGTGCCGGAACATCGTGGTCTGGGTCTGGGGCGGGCATTGCTGGTGCAGGCTTTGCATGGGTTTGCGGAAAACGGGATGGTGGCTGCGGCGCTGGAGGTCACGGCAGAGAACGAAGTGGCCGTGCGGCTGTATCAGGATCTGGGTTTTCGCACGACGGAAGTTCTGTATCGGCGTGGCGGAACGGGGGAGCAGGTGTTTCCGCAGGATACCTGTCAGTTCGACACAGGGCTGTCATAGCGTGTGTGCATGGGGTGGGGAGCGGAGTGATGAGTATCCGACGGCGTAATTTTTTGGGTGGTATTGGAGCAGGGTTGGCGGGGGGGCTGCAGTGGCCTCGGAGCGTACTGTCTGGTGGGCTGAGCGGGGTTGATTCGGAGACTGATTCTCCGGTGGCCTTCCTGATGATTTCGGATACGCACGTGCTGGCTGATGCGGCTGATACGTCGCAGCTGGATGCTCGCTGTGTGGCCGTGACATCGCGATTTGTGGATCGGCTGAACATGCTTGCGGGTACGGTGATTCCCGAGTCTGCGGGCGGTGGCAAGGTGCGGGAACTGCGTGGTGTGATCCACGGGGGTGACTGCATCGATACGGGGGACAAGCCGCGATTGGAGATGCAGCGGACAGAGTGGGCAGGATTTGAAGACTTTTATGGCCTGACTGGGCGGGATGGTCGTCTGCAGTTGCCGCTGTATGAGGTTCATGGCAACCACGACAGTCCTCGCGGCGACGGCTATGCGGTGCAGCGGATTCGGGCAAGGAATTCTGACCGAGTGGGATTAAGTGCAGTCTCGGAGCATGGACTGCATTATTCGTGGGACTGGGGTCCGGTCCATTTTGTGAATCTGGGGATTGTGGTGGGGGAGGTATCTGAGCCGGCGCGACAGCGTCGCTATGCGCCGCTAGGCAGTTTGCAGTTTTTGCAGGCCGATCTGCAGAAGTGTGTGGGGAATAGTGGTCGTCCGATCGTGGTGACTCATCATATTGACGTGCTGCGATACTCGCAGCCTTTGCCTGTGGAGACGGCGAAAGCGGAGGGTATGGAGTGGGATCCGGCGGACGTGCGGGCGTATTATGAGGCACTGCGGGGGTATCGGGTGGCGGGTGTGTTGTACGGTCATACTCATGGCCGCAACATCTTTTGGTGGGACGGTACATCGAAGGCAGCAAAGAGCGGCATACCAACTTTCAACTGTGACAACAGCAGTCATTTTGGTGGTGTTCAGCAGGCGATTTTATATTTTGAGATCTGGCCGGATCGGGTTTTGGTGCGGGAGTATGGGACGAAGGACGCGTGGGAGAACGCCAACTGGACTCCGCAGGTCTGGGAACTGGGATAGTTTTTAGTGGTCAGTGGCAGTTTTCAGTTTTCACTTAGGCAAGCCGCGGACGGGAACCCGCAGGTGTTTCTCTCGGTAGCTCGGGCTTTCCAGCTCAAGCTCTGCCCTCTGCGTTTGGGTTGTCTTGAGCTGGCGGCACCGAGGTAGGCGGCCTGTCTCACGCGAAGCCGCGAAGGGAAACGCACAGGGTTGTTGGATCGGTAGTCTGTCGTGTGGAAAAGCGGGCGAATTTTGATCCGCGAACGGACACGAATGCGGGTGCACGTTCGAGTCGTTGTTCGTGCTCGAATTCTTCTCATCGTTCCGGCGTTGCTTTGATGTCGGCGGCATTTGAGTTCGAGTATGAGGGGACGTTGTTGGGGTGGGGCACAAGTGTCTGCGGTGTGGCTTGTGCGGCGGTTTTTGCCGAATACCGTGGTGTGTGCTGTGATGTTTTGCTGATTGGACAGAAAGCTCGGGCACCTGTGGGGTCAGAGGTGTGGGTGGTCATGTTTTCGGGGATTTGGGGATGTTTATGGTGTGGTGGATCAGTCGATGATCAGTTTGTGTGCTTTTGCGCACTGTGGAACGGCCTGCAGGCTGGATCGGCACCAGAGGGTACTCGTCGGTCATGGATGGAAGGGACGGGCAGCGGTATGTTTGGTGTTGGCAGGCTTGCGGCGGCGTTGTTGATGTTCGGGGCTGAGGCTTTGGGTCAGACGGCGGGGGCTCAGGTGGCACCTGTACCAGGGTTGCCTGCTGGCGGGACAGCAGCCGAGCAGGTGGAGTCGAGTGCAAGGCGGGGTGCAGCACCGGCGATGAGTGGTCGTCAGCGTAGGCTGGCAAGTCGCAGTGTGGGTACGGCGGGTCGTCGTACGGGACTGACTCCGAACATAGCCGGGGATATGCTGGGTTTTACGAATCAGCAGCAGTTTGTGGCGAGCGGGCAGTTATTTCAGCCGCAGTCGCTGTTTATTTCGGGCGGTGCGATGGACGGTTTGTTTTCGGAGTTGGTGACGCCGAACGTGTTTCGTGTGGAACTGCCTCGTGGTCAGGTTAACGCTGAGGATCCGGTGGCACTGTTTTTTAACCCTGATGGCCAGTTGTTGAATTACGACAGTCTGACCCAGGCTGAGCTGGGGGTGGTGGGGGATCTGGTGAGTCGGACGGGATCTGCGGGATCTGTCGGTGCAGCGGGGTATACGGGTACTGTGAGTGATTCGAGTCTGCGGGATTTGCGTGCTGACTTGTCGGGCGGTCTGTCCTCGGTGTCGGGTCTGGCAAATTTGTCGCTGGACGTGCAGGACGGTTTTTATCGGGGTGGCTTTGCTGAGGGGCAAAGTATTGCGTTGTCTCGAGCTGGTTCGCAGATTTCGCAGTATAAGATCGGTGAAGAGAACAGTCCTTTGCCGCGTGACCGTGTGTTTTTTAACTACAACTACTTTAATTCGGTTGTGGGTCCTGCGGGTTACGGGGACGTGCAGCGATTTGTACCGGGGTTCGAGCGGACGTTTAATGACAGCTGGACATCGGCTGAGGTGCGATTGCCATTTGCCGGTACGATCGACAGTACCCAGAGGTTGAACGAGAGTTTGTTAACCACGGGTGGTTCGGCTGCTGAACTGGGGAATCTGTCGGTGGCATTAAAGCAACTGTTGTGGCGGACTGATTCGGCTTCATTGTCGGGAGGATTGTCGGTGGAGCTGCCGACAGCGGATGACACTGTGATTGAGAGCCGCGCGTTGTACATGCGTCGCAGTGGTGAAGCTGTGACGGTGGCTCCGTATCTGGGCCTGCTGGTGGCTCCGACGGACCGTACGTTTATCCAGGGATTCAGTCAGGTGTCATTTGACACGAACGGAGAGACGGTGCTGGTTGAGGATCGGTTTTCCGGTCAGTCGGCTACCGGGCGACTGCAGGACAGTTCGGTGCTGTACGCGAGTGTTCAGGGTGGTGTGTGGCTCTACCGGGCGGATTCTGCTGCGGACGTGACATTGACAGGTCTGGCGAGTGTGCTGGAGCTGCATTTTAACGAGATGCTGCAGTCGACGGATTCTTTTGCTGCCAATGTGGGTGGTGTTCCGCTGGAATTTGGGGGTGCGGGCAGTCGTGCAAGTGTGGTGAATCTGACGGCCGGTCTGACGGCGCAGCTTTATCGTCGCACGAACCTGACGATGAGTGTGGTGGTGCCGACGAGTTCTGATCGGCAGTTTGATTCGGAGCTGCATCTTGGTTTGAATCACTATTTTGGACCGGGCGGAAGTGGTGATTTGGGGTGGCGGCGGTAACCGGGGGCTGGATTCGCGGTGATGTACCGATTAAGCTGCAGCGGGTTGTATTTCCTGTGTTTATCGGGATCTGCTGACGGAACCTGAGCATGAGAGTCGAGCTGTTGCCGTCAAGTACAGGTTCAGCGGGGTTATTGCAGTTCAGCCAGTCTGTGCTGATCAACGATTATACGGCGATCGATGCGGGAACTGTGGGGTGTCTCGTACCGCTTGAGCGTCAGCAGTTGATTCGCGATGTATTTCTGTCGCACAGTCATTTGGATCATATTTGTTCGCTGCCTTTTTTTCTGGACAATGTCTACCGGCCAATCCCTGAGTGTCCTCGAATTCTGGCAAGCAGTGCGACGTTTGCGAGTTTGCGAGAGGACGTGTTTAACGACCGAATCTGGCCGGATTTTGTGCGGTTATCTCGCGAGGAGACTCCTTTTCTACGGCTGCAGGAGTTGCGAGCGGAGGAACCGGTCAATTCGTGTGATCTGCGGGTGACTCCTGTAACACTGCATCATCCGGTGCCGACACTTGGTTTTTTGGTGGATGACGGTGTGTCCAGTGTGGCGTTTATCTCGGATACAATGCCGACAGTTCGATTCTGGGATCTGCTGGCGGGTTGTCAAAATCTGAAGGCGGTATTTTTGGAATGCAGTTTTCCTGCATCGCAGTGCTGGCTGGCGGAGAAGTCGGGGCATTTGTGCAGTGTGACATTTGCTACGGAGCTAGCGAAGCTGCGTGGTGAGATACCGGTGCTGGCATGGCATTTAAAGCCGGTTTTTTTCGAGGAGATTGTTTCTGAGTTGCGGCAGTTGCGGAGGCCGATGCTGACGATTGCTGAGCCGGGGCGTATGTATGAGTTCTGAGGGGGAGGACGAGTTACGAACGGAGGATGGTCGATTTTCGGCTGCTGTTGGCGGTGTTGACGGGGGTGACGGCGGTGTCGATGCCACGCAGCTAGTGCGTCTGTCTGAATCTCGTGTGACCGACAGTGCGGATCAGTTGAGGACGATATTGCAGAGTGTGGGTGACTCGGCTGTGGCCGGTGACCTGCGGCTTGCGACCGGTGGTGGTCGATATCGTCTGGATCGTGTGCTTGGTGAGGGTGCCTTTGGTCGAGTTTATCTTGGTTTTGACACTGAGCTGCGTCGCGCCGTGGCTGTGAAAGTGCCGTCACCGGTGCGTTTTTCCACTGGTTCTGAGCTGGAGAACTATTTAGCTGAAGCGCGGCTGGCGGCTCGACTGGATCATCCCAATGTGGTGACGGTGTACGATGCCGGTCGGACGGCGGTGGGTGGTGTATATGTAATATCGCAGTTTATCGACGGGGGGACTCTGGAGTCAGAGATTCGTGGTGGCGGTTTGTCGGAGCGTGAGACAGTGCGGCTGCTGATTCCGGTTGCTCGCGCGCTGCATGCGGCTCATCAGCAGAAAATCATTCACCGGGACGTGAAGCCGGCCAACATTCTGATTGCCAAGGCTGGTCGTGTTCCGTATGTGGCAGATTTTGGTTTGGCGATTCACGGGGATCAGCACCCTGCGGAGTATGCGATTGCGGGAACGCCGGCCTACATGAGTCCGGAGCAGGCTCGCGGTGAGGGTCATCGTTTGGACGGTCGCAGCGATTTATTTTCGCTGGGTGTTGTGATGTATGAAATGCTCACGGATTCGCGTCCGTTTGGCGGTGGTTCACTGCGTGAAACGCTAAGTCAGGTGATTGCTGCTGCGCCGCGTTCTTTGCGGGAATTCCGTGCGCGGATACCGAGTGAACTGGAACGGATCTGTCTGAAGGCTCTGGCGAAGCGGGCGGCTGATCGTTATGGGGACCTGGAGGAGTTTGCGAGCGAGCTGCAGGAATGGCTGGACGGAAATGCGGGTGCGAGTGGCATTTGTCTGCCGAGTTCAGCGGAGGCTGTGCTGGTACCACGAGGTCTGCAGTGTTTTACTCAGGATGACGCAGCGGTGTTTCTGCGTTTGCTGCCTGGTCCGGTGGATCGGGACGGTTTGGCGGAGTCGGCAGCGTTTTGGGTGCGTCGCCTGAGTGGTTTGGGGGCTGGTCCTGCGTTGAGTGTAGGAGTGATTTACGGTCCAAGTGGCTGTGGCAAGTCATCGCTGGTGCGTGCGGGCATAGTGCCTCGTCTGCCAGCGGGAGTGGACGTGATTTTTGTCGAGGCAGCGGCGGGTGAAACGGAGCGTCGACTTGAGTCGGGGCTGCGGCTCTGTGTGCCTGGCCTGCCGGCTGACGAGGATGTGGCGGGTCTGCTGGGATTGATTCGGCAGCGTCGTCAGCGTCGGCTGGTGCTGGTGATTGATCAGCTGGAGCAATGGCTGAGCCATCATGCGGTGTTGTCGGACAGTCTGCTGGTACGGGCCTTGCGGCAGTGTGATGGCGAGTTTATTAGAGCGGTGTTGCTAGTGCGGGACGATTTTGCTCTGGGAACAGCTCGCCTGATGAACGCCCTCGAAATCCCGATGCGGCAGGGTGAGAACACTGCGGTGGTGGATTTGTTTGATGAGGTGCATGCGGAGAGTGTGCTGGAGCAGTTTGGTCGGGCGTGGGGGCGATTGCCGGCCGAGGGAGTATTAACAGCGGCGCAGCAACGGTTTCTGAGGCTGGCGGTGGAGCAGGTGTCGGAGGGTGGCACGGTTGTATGTGTGCGTCTGGTGGTGCTGGCTGAGCTGTTGCGTCAGCGGCAATGGTTACCGGAGACATTGCAGGAGCTGGGTGGTGCAGAGGGTGCGGGCGTGGCGTATTTGGAGTCGATATTTGAAGGACGCAGCGCGAATCCAGGATTGCGAATGCAGTCGGAGGCAGCACGGCGTGTATTGCGGGCGATGCTGCCGACTGGGCAGTTGTTAATTCGCGGCGCCGCGAGGACTCGAGAATCTTTGCGTGAAGCAAGCGGGATCGCGGCGGGCGACGCAAGTTTTGATGCGCTGTTAAACGTGCTGGATCGTGATCTGCGTTTGTTGACTCCGACTGACGCCGACGAGGGATCGCGTTACCAGCTGACTCATGATTTTCTGGTACCGTCGATCCAGGCGTGGCTGTCTCGCAGGCAGCGTGAGACGCTGCGAGGCCGGACAGAGTTGCTGCTGTCGGAGCGTGCGGGGACATGGGCACTGAGAATGACGAGTGGCAACTTGCCATCACTTTGGGAGTGGCTGTGGATTCGCTGGCTGGTACCGCGGGTGCGGTGGACAAAGGACGAGCGGCGAATGATGCGAGCGGCGTCGCGTCATCATCTGCTGCGGTGGGGGACAGCGGGCGCCAGTCTGTTGCTGCTGTCAGCGGGATGGCAATGGAATCAGCAGCGATTAGTGCGTGAGAATCAGTTGGAGCGGATGGTAGCGGAGGTTGATGGACTTCGTGATGTGCGTGGCACTGAGCTGACTCGTGCGGTTCAGGAATTGAGTTCAGGCGGTTATCCGCGGGAACTGTTGAGGCGGCGACTGCTGGATGAGTTTGAGCGGGAGTCTGACGCTGGGCGGCGTTTGCCATTGTCGCTGGCTTTGGCGGCAGTGGGAGTTGATCAGGCTGAGTATCTGACCGGGCAGGTTTTGAATCCGCTTCTGCCGGATTCTGGTGTGCTGGTTTCGCCGCTGGCAGATCAGCCTGGGGCGGCATTGGCAGCGATTGAGCGGCGAATGGGATTGTTGCCGGAGCGAGGTGAATGGCGGGCGAGAGCGCGGCTGTCCCTGGTCGCTTTGCAACTGGGTGAACCGCGTTGGTCGGAGCAGATGTGTCGGACGGATGCTGGCGATCCGACTGGGCGAGTCTGGTGGATTCGTGAAGTGTCTGTGTGGGGCAGTTTTGTTGGTCAGAGACCTGTTGAGCTGGAGCTGCGAGGCAGCAGCGCCCTGAACTCGGCGCTGATGCTGGCGCTGCGTCCTGCTCTCGGAGTCAGGATGACGCGTTTTGCAGAGCAGGAGTTATTGCGTCGTGCAG
>Ga0163212_1001193_pt1 | contig 11433 bp, 9 predicted proteins | sample Malawi_45m_30L_FD_113532 | JGI IMG/M metagenome (GOLD analysis project Ga0163212, IMG submission 113532) | Freshwater microbial communities from Lake Malawi, Central Region, Malawi to study Microbial Dark Matter (Phase II) - Malawi_45m_30L | ecosystem: Environmental > Aquatic > Freshwater > Lake ...
GCCCACCCTCGGTCAACACACGGAGGCGATCCTGCAGGAGCTTGGACTGACGGCAGACGCAATCGCCAGGCTTCGCGCCGAGGAGGTCATCTGATCGAAGGATCGCCAGGCTTTCGCAGGGAGCAGGCTCTCAGTTACGGGCGGTCTTGCCCAGGGCCCCTGCCTCCCCAAGCGCCGCGATACGCGCTGTGTCGTAGCCGAGTACTTCGCGCAGAATCTCCGCGTTGTGTTCGCCAAGCAGGGGCGAGCGGCGCACCTGCGCGGGCGAGGCCGAGAGCTTGATCGGCATCCCCACGTTGTACCAGGTGCCGCGCTGGGGATGATCCAGGGCGAGGATCATGTCGCGGCCGAGGACATGGGCGTCTTCGGCAAGGTCGGCGGTGGACATGATCGGGCCGCAGGGCACATCGAGTTCGTTGAGGATCACCATGAACTCGCGTTTGGTGTGGCCGGCGGCGAAACGGGTGATCAGCGCCCACATCGCATGCTGATTCCTTCGGCGCTCGGCGATGGTGGCAAAGCGCGGGTCGGTGTGGAGCTGGGGTTGTCCGAGCGTTGGGCCGATGCGCTGTGCAAGGGCACCCCACACTGCCTCCTGCACCACAACGTAGAGATAGTCGTTGGGGCCGCCAGGCTTGCACTGGATTGCGTTGCCGAGCTGGCCGCCTCCTGAATCGTTGCCCGCCCTTGGGGTTTCGCGCAAGGCCCCGGTGGGCACGGAATATTCCTCGAGCGGGCCGTGCGCCAGGCGCTGATGGTCGCGGAATTTCACCCGGCAGAGATTCATCACTGCGTCCATCATCGCCACCTCCACATACTGGCCGAGGCCGGTCCGGTGGCGCTGCTGAAGCGCACCGAGCAACCCGATCGCCAGGTGCAAACCGGTGCCTGAGTCGCCAATCTGCGCTCCGGTCACGAACGGAGGGCCTTCAGGTACCCCGGTGGTGCTCATTGCGCCGCCCATGGCCTGGGCAACATTTTCGTAGGCCTTGAATTCGGCATAGGGGCCCGAGGAACCAAAGCCCTTGATCGAACCCATGATGATGCGCGGATTGATGGCGTGGATGCGCTCCCAGCCAAAGCCCAGACGCTCGAGGACTCCAGGGCCGAAGTTCTCCATCACGATGTCGCACACCTGGAGCAGATCCACGAAGACCTGCTTACCCTCGGCGGATTTCATGTTCACCGTGATCGAGCGCTTGTTGCAGTTGAGCATGGTGAAGTACAGGCTGTCGGCTCCGGGGACATCGCGGAGTTGGCCTCGGGTGGCATCACCCTGGGGGGGTTCGAACTTGATCACATCGGCACCCAGCCAGGCAAGCAACTGGGAGCAGGTGGGCCCGGCCTGCACATGGGTCATGTCCAGGATGCGGATACCCTCGAGCGCTAGACTCATGAAGACCTCGCAGAAGGATGAAAGCGTGGGAAAGGCGCTTCAGGCCGCGCCCGCTGGCCCCACGAAGCGCTCGCGCAAGCCCGCGAGCAGCGGCCAAAGGAGCAGGATGAGCGCAAACGCGGTGATACTTCCCACCAGCGGATTCGCAAAGAAGATGCGCAGGTCTCCCTGAGACAGCAGCATCGACTGCCGAAAGGAGTCCTCGGCACGGTCACCCAGCACCAGGGCCAGTACCAGCGGGGCAAACGGGTAGTCGAGTTTCTTGAACACATAGCCCACAACGCCGAAGATCAGCATCAGCCAGACATCGAACATGGAACTGTGGACGGTGTAGGCCCCGATTGCACAGATCACCAGAATGACGGGCGCGATGATCGCAAAGGGGATCCGCAGGATCGCCGCAAAAAGCGGCACGGCGCTCAGCACGAGCACAAGGCCCACCACGTTGCCCAGGTAGATGCTCGCAATCAGCCCCCACACAAAGTCCTTCTGTTCGGTGAAGAGCAAAGGCCCGGGCTGAAGTCCCCAGATCAGGAGTCCGCCGAGCAGCACCGCTGCGGTTGGCGAGCCCGGCACGCCGAGCGTGAGCATCGGCAGAAGCGCAGAAGTGCCGGCGGCGTGCGCCGCGGTTTCGGGTGCCACCACACCCTCCATCTCGCCTTTGCCGAACCGCGCCGCGCGTGGCGAGAAGCGCTTGGCGATGCCGTAGCTCATGAAGGAGGCCGGTGTTGCACCACCGGGCACCACGCCCATGAAGCAGCCCACAGCCGAACTGCGCAGGGAAGTCAGCCAGTAGCGCGGCAATTCCTTCCAGGTGTCGAGCACCGTCCGCAGGTTGAGTTTTGCCCGACTGCCCTTGAATTCGAGACCCTCCTCGAGCGTCTGCAGGATCTCGCCAATGCCAAAGAGCCCGATCACTGCGATCAGGAAGTCAAAGCCCTTGAGCAGTTCGGTCTGCCCGAAGGTGAGCCGCAACTGGCCGGTCACCGTGTCGAGTCCCACCGAGGCCAGGGCAAAGCCGAGCATCATGGATGCGATCGTCTTCACTGCGGAACCCCGCGCCATCCCCACGAAGGCGCAGAAGGTCAGCAGGTAGACCGAGAAGAACTCGGCCGGACCGAAACGCAGGGCAAAGCCAGCCACCAGCGGCGAGAGAAAGGTGATCATCACCACCGCCACCAGCGCGCCGACGAAGGACGAGGTGAACGCGGCGGCAAGCGCCTGTCCTGCCTTGCCGGCGCGCGCCATCGGGTAGCCGTCGAAGGTGGTGGCCACCGACCACGGTTCGCCTGGAATGTTGAAGAGGATCGAGGTGATCGCTCCGCCGAAGAGTGCTCCCCAGTAGATGCACGACAGCAGGATGATCGCCGAGGTTGGCGGCATCGTGAAGGTGAGCGGCAGCAGGATCGCAACCCCGTTGGCGCCACCCAGGCCGGGCAGTACGCCGATGATCACGCCGAGCAGCACCCCGATGAACATCAGCATCAGGTTGAAGGGCGACAGGGCGATGGTGAAGCCCTGCATCAGCGCGTTGATTTCGTCCATCTCAGCCGAACCCGAGTGCCGCCTCGATCGGGCCCTTCGGCAGGGGCAGGGTGAACCAGATCTCGAACATCGCAAAGAGTGCGCCGCTCACGCCGAGCGACACCGCAGCGACCAGCGGTATCCGGTATCTGCCGAGTCGCCACATGAACGCTGCGATGAACAGTGATGACGACACGTAGAGTCCAAGCCACTGGATCGCCGCAACATAGACGACGGTGGGGATGAGCACGGTGAGCACCTGCCGCAACGCACGGGTGGACACGAAGGAAACATCCGAGCGCATGCGCAGTGCACCTGCGAGGGTGTAGAGGCTGGTCGCGCAGAGGATCACGCCAATGTGGAAGGGGAAGTAGCCGGCCTGAGGACCGTCGTCGGCCCAGCTTGCCCCAAGGCGCAGGCTGTCGAACACCACGACGCTGCCAAGAAGGAGGAGGAGGAGGGCCACCACCATCTCCATGCTGCGTCGATTGGTGGCGGAGCGCTCCCCGGTGGGCTCTTGCTCGTGTTGCACTACTTGCTTCGCCCTGCGAGGAAGCCGGCCGAGCGCATGAGCAGCAGGTGGCGCGCCTCTTCCTTGCCGAGCCAATCCACGAAGGGCTGCCCGTTCATGGTGGTGGTGTTGAAGGCACCACGCTCCATGAACTCCTTCCAGTCGGGGGTCTCGCGCACTTTCTGCAGCAGATCGATGAAGAACTGCTGCTGTTCCGCGCTGACCCCGGGCGCCATGAAGATGCCGCGCAGCATCACATACTCCACATCGAGCCCCGACTCCTTGCACAGGGGGATATCGGACCACGCCATGGTATCGGTGACCTTGGCCTTGTAGGGCATGCGCTTGCTGTCGAAGACGCAAAGCGGGCGCAACTTGCCTCCGCGCCACTGGGCCACGGCCTCGATCGGATTGTTGACGGTGGAGTCCACATGCTTGCCCACGAGCTGCACCGCAACTTCGCCGCCTCCCTTGAAGGGCACATAGGTGAACTTCACATCACCCTGCTTTTCCATGGCCACCGTGATGATCTGGTCCTCCTGCTTCGAACCGGTTCCGCCCATCTTCAACTTGCCGGGGCCAGCGGTCCTGGCCGCAGCCACATACTCCCTGGCGTTCTTGTATGGGGCTTCGGCATTCACCCAGAGCACAAACTGGTCGAGCGCCAGCATCTGCAGCGGCGTGAGGTCGCGCCAGTTGAACGGTACGTCGGTGGCAAGAGGGGTGGTGAAGAGGTTCGACAGCGTGATCACCAGCTTGTGCGGGTCGCCTTTCGAGCCTTTCATCATCAGGAAGCCCTCGGCGCCCGCGCCCCCGCCCTTGTTCATGACCACGATGGGCTGCTTCATCAGGTTGTGCTTCGAGACCACGGTCTGGATGAAGCGCGCCATCTGGTCGGCTCCGCCGCCGGTTCCCGCGGGAACGATGAACTCCACCGCCTTGGCGGGCTCCCAGGCGTGACTGCGTGAAGGGCTCAGGCCGATCGCCATCGCGGTGGCAAGGCCGACTGCTGTGGCCGCGCTGCCAAGACGTGCGCTCCAGCGCGGAAAGCCTGGCCGCAGCCTGCCTGCCGGATCAGTCCGTTCGCTGCGCTCGGTGGGTTCAGACCTGGTGCTTTCGAGGTGCATGCGGGGTCTCCTGGAAATGCGTTGTTGGGGATCGCAGCGTTGACCTCTGCCAACGAAGTCCACTGCGAAGCGTTCAGAACAATCCGACGACACGACCATCGACAAGGTCGATTCGCGTGGCCGACGGCACCTTGGGCAGGCCGGGCATCGTCATGACATCGCCGCAGATCATCACCACGAATTCCGCACCCGCAGCCAGTCGTACCTCCCGGACATGGACGCGATGCTGCGTTGGCGCGCCGCGAAGCTGCGGATCGGTGGAGAAAGAATACTGCGTTTTCGCCACACAAACCGGATAGTGACCGTAGCCATCGTCTTGCAGCGCACGAATCTGTGCCTTCACCTTCGCATCGGCCACAACTTCGTCGGCGCGGTAGACGCGCCGGGCAATTGCGCCGATCTTGTCCCACAGCGAATCCTCGTCGCGGTAGACGAAGGTTGGGCTCGAGGGCTGGTCGCAAAGCTCCACCACGCGCCGAGCCAACTCGGCTGCGCCGCGACCGCCTTTGGCCCAGTGGTCGGCCACCACCACCTGTACCCCCAGTTGGTGGAGGCGATCGCGGATCCGATCGAGCTCAGCCTGGGTGTCGGCGCTGAAGCGGTTGATCGACACGATGCAGGGTATCGCGTAGAGCTTTGCAACATTCTCCACATGCCGCTCGAGGTTCACCATGCCGCGATCGAGGCTCTCGAGATCCTCTGCCGTCAGCGATGCGAGGTTGGCTCCACCGTGGTACTTGAGCGCTCGCACGGTGGCCACGATCACTGCGGCCGAGGGCCTGAGTCCCGACTTCCGGCACTTGATGTCGAGAAATTTCTCGGCGCCAAGATCGGCACCGAATCCTGCCTCGGTCACCACATAGTCGGCGAGGCGAAGCGCCGATTGAGTGGCGATCACGGTGTTGCAGCCGTGCGCGATGTTGGCGAAGGGGCCACCGTGCACAAAGGCAGGGTTGTTCTCCAGCGTCTGAACGAGATTGGGAGCAAGCGCATCCCGCAGCAGCACGGTCATGGCGCCGTGCGCCAGAAGGTCGCGCGCACGGACCGGTCGCTGCGCGCGGGTGGCGCCAATCACGATGTTGCCCAGACGGTGCCGGAGGTCCTCGAGCGAGGTGGCGAGACAGAGGATCGCCATCACTTCCGAGGCCACCACGATGTCGAAGCCGTCCTCCCGCGGATAGCCATTGGCCGCTCCGCCGAGCGACTGGACGATGTCGCGCAGCGCCCGGTCGTTCATGTCAACCACCCGCCGCCACTGAATCCGCCGCGGATCGATGTCGAGTTCGTTGCCATGATGGATATGGTTGTCGATCATGGCGGCCAGAAGGTTGTTGGCCAGCGCAACGGCCGAGAAGTCGCCTGTGAAGTGCAGGTTGATGTCTTCCATCGGCACGATCTGGGCGTGGCCGCCTCCAGCAGCACCGCCCTTCACCCCAAACACCGGGCCGAGCGAGGGCTCGCGCAAGCAGATCATGGCTTTCTTGCCGATCCAGTTCAGCGCATCACCGAGGCCCACCGTTGTGGTGGTCTTGCCTTCGCCCGCCGGGGTGGGGTTGATGGCCGTGACAAGGATGAGCTTGCCTTGCGGCCGCTGATCGAGCGTGCTGAGGTAGTTCAGTGCCACCTTCGCCTTGTAGCGACCGTAGGGTTCCAGAAACTCTTCCGCGATGCCGAGTCGCTCCTCGGCGAGTTGCACGATCGGCCGCATCCGTGCCGACTGGGCGATCTCGATGTCGCTTGCCATGCTGGGGTCTCCTCGATGTGGTGGACCTGGTTTGAAGGGGGATGGAGGTGTGCGCTGTTTCGGGTGCTGCCAGGGCCTCAGGCGTGCACCGCCCGCCAGAGCATGTAGGCCGCGAGAAGGATCAGGAAAAACGCGAAGATCCGCCGAAGGAGAACGGTGGGCAAGCGGTGGGCGAGCGCCGCGCCGCGCGGGGCAGAGAGCATGCTTGCGGTGGAAATGGTGAGCAGCGCTGGCACATGCAGGTAGCCCAGACTCATGGGCATGTGGAGCGACCATCCGGAGACGATGTAGGCGCTCGTGCCTGCAATCGCAATCGGGAATCCGCAGGCGGCACTCGTGCCGATCGCGACTGCGGGAGCGATGCGGCTCCAGACGAGAAAGGGCACCGTGATGAACGCCCCGCCAGCACCCACCACCGACGACAGCGCGCCGATCACCGATCCCACCGCGATGAGTCCGGCGCGTCCGGGCAGTTGACGTTCTGCGCGGGGCTTGCGGTCAATGAGCATCTGCGAGGCAGTGACGGCGAGAAAGAGACCGAACCACGCGAGCAGCAAGGGTGTGCGCAAATGTGCAGCCACCACAGCCCCAAGCGCGCTCCCGCCGAGAATGCCGGGCGTCATTCGGCGCGCGATATCCCAACGCACGCCGCCACGCCGGTGGTGCGCGCGCATGCTCGAGATCGAGGTGAAGGCGATGGTGGCGAGCGAGGTTGCGATCGCCATGCGCAGGCTGTGTTCGGGCGGGAGCCCACGATGCGCGAGAAAGGCATCCACGAAAGGCACCATGATCATGCCGCCGCCAATGCCGAGCAGTCCGGAGAGCAGCCCTGTACAAACGCCAAGACCGAGGAGTCCTGCGATCTGGGCAAGGTCGATGCCGAGCAGTTGCATCGCCGGAATCTAAGGGTCCACCACCCGCGCACGCGCCAGGCGGTTTCCGGAGCGTTGCAAGCCTTGCGGCGTTGATACCCCCGGTTGGGTGCGCACCGCGTGTGACGCGGGTGTCTGCAAGCCCTCCGGGCACGGCCCCGATGCCCGCAGGCCCGGGTCTTCGAAACCTTGGAACTTCACAGGGTGGGGTGTCCCGCAGATGCCGTCAGGCCGGCATCCTGAACCGAGGGTTCAGATCGGCCATGGAGGGCACCGCATCAGGTTCGTCCGACGGGGGACGCTCACAACAGCAGTGCACGAACTACCACGACCTGGATGCACTTTCGCATTGGTTCAAGGAATGTATGACCCTGACGAACACCGCAGGACACACCCGAGTGTACTCTGCGCCCCGGGGCAAGGAAATCCTGCCTCAGACTGCGCCCGGGTGCAGGGCCTGATCGAGCCGTTCGCTCAGGGCATGCAAGCGGGCGAGAAAGGCGTGCTCGGCTGGATCGGCCGCTCGGGGCACCAGGGCGGCCTGCTCAGCCTGCTCCGCGTGCGCGACTCCAGCGGCCCTCGAGGCTGCGGCCGCCTGCGCGAGCTTGACCGCTTCGAGCGAAGACTCGAGCGCGGCCATCACCGCGATCCGGTCGGCAGCGAGCACCTTGCCCTGCTCGCGGATGTCCCGCATGCGTGCATCGAGCCGCGCGGCGGCGGCGATGAAGTCCTCGCGCTCGGCCTCGCTGACGGCAATGCGGTAGTCCCTTTCGAGCAGGCGGATGTTGACTGCTGTTCTTGCTCCGGCGGGAACCGGGACTGCCGCAACCGCTGGCTGCGGTGAGGTTTCGGAAGACTCACTCATCTCGGCCATCACTCCATCGGTTCGGGCGTGCAGCAGCCACTTCGGACTAGTTCTGCGATGAATCAGAAAATTCAAACAGATCAGGAGTCTGGGGTGGCAATACCTCGAGCGCCTTGCGCACCCTCTGCTGCGCTTGCGCCATTCTGTGACGCAGCTCGTCGATCTGCCGGTCGCGTTCCCTCAGGGCCTCCTGGTGCTCGAGCAGGCCGTGGCGGTACTCGCCCAACTGGCGATCGCGCTCGGCGATCAGGAGGTCGCGCTCGGCGATCCAACGGTCGCGCTCGGCAAGGAGGTGTTCGTGGTGGGCCATGGCCTGCGCCTGCAGCGCCAACCTTGCATGGTGCTCCGCGATCGCCTGAGCCTGGCTTGCGATGGATGCCTCCTGCTCGCCGATCAGGTGCTCCTGCTCGGTGAGGATCTCCTCGCGGGCGCTGAGACGCTCACGCAGCGTTTCGGCCTCTTCGCGAAGGCCTGTCGCTTCCTCGCGCAGGTCCCCAGCCTCTTTGCGCAGGTCTCTGGCCTCCCCGCGCAGGCCGGCATTCAGGGCGATGAGCTTTTCCACACGATCTTCGATGGCTTCAAGGGCCTCTAGAGCCTCGATCCTGACGTTCATGCTGGCACCCGGTTTCGCGCCACGCAGCCGGCGCTTGAAGATCGATCGGAAAAAATGTGCCCTGGAGAGGACAAGTACACACGGCGGGGAAGGGATAGCTCCAGATCGGGGAGAATATCCCGCATGCAGTGTCTAAAGCAACTTGAGCAGCGTGACACGGTCGTGCAGCGCGCTCGACCGGCTGCGGCCCCTCATCCCGCTCGCGCCCGGTGCGCCGCGTTTGGTGTTCTCCTTGCGCTGGTTCTGGCCCTGATTCATCCGGCCGCGCTCACCAGTCCGCGGTCGTCCGGACTGCTTGCCGGACTGACCGCAGCGCCGGAGCCGGTGGAGGCAAGCCTGCACCGGGATCAGGCGCCAGCTTCGCCGGGTGCGGCGATCTGGCTGGGATTGCAACTGCGACACCTTCCAGGCTGGCACACCTACTGGATCAACCCTGGCGACTCGGGTCTGCCCACCTCTTTTGCCTGGGAACTGCCTCGGGCGTGGCCGGAGCCTGTTCCCTCGTGGCCAATGCCTGAGCGGATCGCGGTGGGTCCCCTGATGAATTTCGGTTACGAGGGCGACCTCTGGGTGCCGCTGCGGCTGCAGATCCCGGCTTCGGCGGGAGCCGGAAACTACACGCTCAAGGCGCGGATCAACTGGCTGATGTGCAGCGATGTCTGCATTCCGGGCGGTGCAGACCTCGCCCTGAACCTCGAGCTCGGTGCCGCGCAGGGCACACCGTCGCGGGTCGAGCCGGCGCTCGCGGCGCTGAAGCAGGCGCTACAGGCGGTGCCGCAGCAAGAGATCGAGGCGAAGGCCGAAGTGCAGGGTGAGCGCGTGATTCTGAAGCTTGCAAGGCCCCCGGGCGACATGCCGGCCAAGGTGCCTGCGGTCGCCTATTTCCCGGAGCAGGCTGGCTGGATGGTCAACGCTGCACCGCAGGAATTCAGGACGGATCCGCAGGGGGCGTGGTGGCTCTCGCTGGCCCGGGAAGCAGGATTCACGGAAGCCATCGACCCGCGCGGCTACTTGCGCGTTGGCGAGGTGAGCTACCGGATACGGCCTCCAGGCGCCCCGGTCGATCCGCGCAGTAGCGTTGATGCGCCAGGCGCGGCAGGCGATCTGCCGCCGGGCGCCACAGAGCAGCAGAAGGCATCCCTGCCGAGGGTTGCGCCTTCCGGTGCAGCGGATCCCTCGCTCGGCCTGCTGGTGCTGATGGCGCTGGCCGGGGGCCTGATCCTCAACCTGATGCCCTGCGTCTTTCCGGTGATCAGCCTGAAGCTGCTCAGCCTCGTCCCGAGCCATGCGGGGGCCACGGCGCGCACGGGGGGTGGCACAGCGCGCGCCGAGGGTGGCACGGCGCGCGCGGAGGGTGGCACGGCGCGCGCGGAGGGTGGCACAGCGCGTGGGGAAGATGGCTTGGTCCGGAAGTCGGCACTGCTCTACGGCGCCGGTGTGGTGTGGAGCTTCTGGCTTCTCGGACTGCTGGTTGTGCTGCTGCAATCGGCGGGCCAGGCTGTCGGGTGGGGTTTTCAGTTGCAGCAACCGGGCTTCGTGTTGGCAATGTTCCTGCTCTTTCTCCTGATCGGTGCCAATCTGATGGGCCTTTTCGAGGTGGGCGGGGGCGCGATGCGCTGGGCATCGGCGCCCCAGTTCGGAGCCTTCGGCTCCGGGGTACTTGCCGTGATCGTGGCCACGCCCTGCACCGCTCCCTTCATGGGGGTGGCGCTTGGTGTGAGCCTGGGTCAGGGGCCGATCGAAGCGATGGCGGTGTTCACCGCGCTTGCGCTTGGCATGACCTCGCCCTACCTGATCCTGGTGTTCAGGCCGGGACTGATCCGCCGCTTGCCAAGGCCGGGGGCGTGGATGGACTGGATGCGCAAGGGGCTCGCCTTTCCCATGTTCCTTGCGGCGGTCTGGCTTGCCTGGGTCTTTGTGTTGCAGACCACGAGCCAGTCGGTTCTCTGGCTCGGACTTTCCTCCGTGCTGCTCTTTGCCGCCTGCTGGCTCTACGGAAGCCATGTCCAGCCGGGTCTGATGCGCTCGGAGCCCCGCAGCGTGAGCGCCGGGCTGAGCGCCTTGCTGCTTGCCCTTGCGGTTCTTGCGCCGCTCGCAGCGCTCGCGCCCGAGGAGCCCCTGGAGCCTTCGCGCGTGGGCGAAGCGCCGGGCAGTCTGCGCAGCGCAACGCCGGTCACCGCGCTGGCCACTGCGCCAGCGTCCCAACCCGGTCCGGCCGCAACTGCGGCGTGGGCACCGTGGTCGAGGTCGGCGGTGGAGGCTTCCCTCAACGCAGATCGCATTGTGTTCGTGGATTTCACCGCAGCCTGGTGCGTGAGTTGCCAGGCCAACAAACAGCTCGTGCTGGGAACTCAGCGGGTGAGTGAGCTCTTCAGTACGGCAGGGGTACACAGCTTTCGTGCTGACTGGACCCGCCAGGATCCCGAGATCACGCAGGAGCTTCAGCGCTACGGCAGGCGGGGAGTACCCATGTACCTGGTGTTGCGTCAGGGGCGCGAGCCGCTGGTACTTCCCGAGGTACTCACCTACGGTCTGGTGCGCGACGCAGTTGCTTCGCTCGGGCGTTGATCGGTGACCAGGCCGATGCGGCGCAGACCGGCCTCCTGGGCGGCGCCGATCAGGAACGCGATCTCGCGGTAGGCCAGGGCAGCGTCGGCGCGCAACTGCAACTCGGGCTGGGGCCTGCGCTGTGCAGCCTCGCGCAGGAGCGCAGCTAGGTCTTCCCGGCGCGCGAGGGGCTCGCCCGCAAATCGAAGGCGGCCCTCCCGATCGATCTCGAGC
>Ga0163212_1001201_pt1 | contig 11409 bp, 7 predicted proteins | sample Malawi_45m_30L_FD_113532 | JGI IMG/M metagenome (GOLD analysis project Ga0163212, IMG submission 113532) | Freshwater microbial communities from Lake Malawi, Central Region, Malawi to study Microbial Dark Matter (Phase II) - Malawi_45m_30L | ecosystem: Environmental > Aquatic > Freshwater > Lake ...
CGCCCGGCCGCCATTTCCGCCGCAACTCTCACCCCTCTCGGACTCTCACATTGCCCTCGGTTATCATCCGTTTGGACCGCTTATGCTTAGGATGTCCAAGAACAAACAGTTGCGACCGCTAAGCAGCTTTCGCAAAAACGAAATGTGACTGCGGGGCGATGGCCGTGTGAACATTGTGGCAGGACTCAACTCGGCCGGGCGGGTGGCTCGATTGACTGACTGCCGACGAATCGGTGATACTTAACGGGCGGGCTTTTCGTTCGGGTTTTGCACAGGCGTTGACTTGTTTCCGGAGCTGACCATGCGGAATTTCTGGCTCCTGTTCTCTGTTGCTCTGACGGTTGGTTGTGGCGGTCCTGTTGTGGTGCAACAAGTGGAAGCGCAGCCTGGTTCGACCGCCATAGAACAGCCTCCGGCAGCGGCAGCTGGTGGCCAGCCCAAAGAGGTGGTCAACACGATCGGGATGAAACTGCTGCTGATCCCCGCCGGCACTTTCACCATGGGTTCGCCGGCCAGCGAGAAAGGCCGTGACTACGATGAAACTCAGCATCAGGTCACGCTGACGAAATCATTTTACATGGGCCGCACCGAGGTGACTCAGGGGCAGTGGAGGAAGGTTTCACGAACCGAACCGTGGAAAGCAGAGCGATACGTCCTTGAAGGTGACGACAATCCGGCTGTCTTTGTCAGCTGGAACGACGCTGTGGAGTTCTGCGAAAAGCTGAGTGCGTTGGAGGGCAAGCCGTACCGGCTGCCGACAGAAGCCGAATGGGAATACGCCTGCCGCGGCCGCTAAAACGGCTTTCAGTTTCGGGGATGATGAAGCGGACCTGGGGAAGTACGCCTCGTATGACGGAAACGCATGGAAGGTCAAGGAAAAATACTGGCACCGGGTTGCCCAAAAGCTGGCGAACCCGTTTGGCCTGCACGACCTTCACGGCAATAATTACGAATGGTGCAGAGACTGGTACGGCGATTACCCGTCTGCTCCGCTCACCGATCCTCGCGGTCCCGACGCAGGGTCTTCTCGCGTTTTGCTTGGCGGATCCTGGTACAGCGAGCCGAGCTTCCATCGTTCTGCGAACCGCAGCAGTCGCACTCCGGAGTTCCGTTGCCACTTCTACGGATTTCGTTTAGTGCTGTAGCAGCATTCGTCTGCCCCCCAGCTCAGGAAGCACCGCGGCACAGCAAATCGGCACACGTCGCCTGGTGCTTCGATGGCGCTCAGCCGTGTGATCACCTGCTGCTCGAAGTCGCCGCTGTTCACGCAGCAGCCAGCAGCGGGCCGGCTGCTGCCAGCTCCATCGCCAGCACCTCGGCAGCCATCGCCTCATAGTCCACAGCCCCGGCAGAACCCGGAGCATAATCCAGCACGGACTGCCCAAACCCAGGAGCCTCAGCCAGCTTGATGTTGCGGCGAATCTTCGTGCTGAAAATCCGCGCCTTCGACCACGGTGACTCTGCATCACTGTTGCGCAAAAACAATTTCAAATCCTCAACCACGTCCGCCGCTAGTCGCGTACCCGACTCGTACAGACACAACATAATCCCCGTCACCCGCAGGTCACGATTCAGACGACGCGTGACCAGTGCCGTCGTCTCAAACAGCTTCGACAACCCCTGCAAGGCAAGGAAATGCGGCTGCAGCGGGATAAACACTTCATTAACCGCCGTCAGCGCATTGATCGTCAGTACTCCCAGCGACGGAGGACAGTCAATTACCACATAATCAAAACGCTGCTGCTCCTTCCAGTGCCGCATCGCATTCCGCAACAGAAAGTCACGACCAGACTGACCCGCCAGCTCAAGCTCAGTCGCCGCCAGATCAATGTTCGCAGGTACCAGCGACAGGTTGTCTATCACCAGCTGTCGCGTGTCATCCAGAGTGCACTGGCCGGTAAATACGTTGTACGCCGACGGCATCTCAGGGCCCGCTTCCACTCCCAGATGCAAAGACGCATGAGCCTGAGGATCCAGGTCAATCAGACAGACTCGACGACCATGACGAGCCAGCGCGGCAGCCAGATTCACACTGGAAGTCGTCTTTCCCACTCCACCCTTCTGATTCATCACTGCGATGCTGCGCATGACATCCCTTCCAGCAACACTCAATCCAGACTCACGACACGGAACATACCTGCCGCCCGAAGCCATCCTGCTCCAACCGGCCCGCATCACCTCGCTAATGCAGTTTATTATGACTGAGCCCATCAGGACCAGACCGATTTTCGACGCCGGAGAAAAGCTGAAAATTCAGCCCAATCCACTGCAAAGTCACCACTTACAACACGCTGCACCGCCGCAAACCAATGCCGTTTCTCGGCCCCGTTTCCGCTTTTTGCCAATCCCGTATAAGATCCTCCGGGCTGCCACCTGGCCTGTCTCTCGGGAATTCCTGCATGCCTCCTGTTTCTCTCGCTGCCTCCGTCGGCCCTGTTGACCTGCTGGTACTGATCGTCCTGCTGGCCGGATCGATCGTTGTCGGGATTCGAGCCGGACGCGGGGCCACCAGCGCCGATGCCTACCTGCTCGGCGGTCGCTCCCTGCCCTGGTGGGCCATCCTCGGATCCATCGTGGCAACAGAAACCAGCACTGCCACAGTACTCAGCGTGCCCGGGTCCGCATTTGGCGACACAGGCCTCAAGTGGCTGCAGATTCCGCTGGGATATCTGGCCGGTCGAGTCCTGGTGGCAGCCGTATTCCTGCCCCGCTACTTTCAGGGCAATCTCTACACCGCCTACGAAGTTCTGGAAAAACGATTCGGCTCTCTGACCCGCAGAGTTTCCTCGCTGCTGTTCCTGACCACTCGCAGCCTCGGAGACGGCCTGCGACTGTTCCTTGCCGGCCTCGTGCTGGAACGCCTGTTAGGCTGGCCACTGGCAGCCAGTGTACTGGTGATGAGCGTCGTGACGGTGATCTATACCGTCATCGGTGGCCTGCGTTCGGTTGTCTGGAACGACTGCATTCAGTTCGTGATCTACCTGATTGGCGGCATCGCCTCAGTCTTTGTGATCACAGGTCGCATCGATGGTGGCTGGCAGTACCTGCTCACCTGGGCTGTCGATTCCGGCAAACTGCAGCCCTTCAATTTTCAGTTCACGTTTTCCGATCCCTTCAACTTCTGGGCCGGACTGATCGGCGGGGCTGTTCTGACCATCGGCACTCACGGCACTGACCACATGATGGTCCAGCGATATCTCAGTGCCCCCAGTCAGCGTGATGCAGCGCGGGCCGTGACTGCCAGCGGCGTGGTTGTGCTGCTGCAGTTCCTGCTGTTTTGTTTCATTGGTGTTCAGCTGGCCTGCTTTTATGCACAGGACGGACGAACGGCCCCGGGTACCGGCGACCGAATTTTCATCGGCTTCATCGTCGAACATTTTCCCCGCAATGCGGGACTGGTGGGGCTGATGCTGGCCGCAGTGCTCTCGGCTGCTATGTCCACACTTTCCAGCTCACTCAATGCTTCCGCCTCGGCCGTCCTGAATGACTTTTGGATTCCGCTTTCCAGCCGACAGCTGTCACCGTCGCAGCAGGTCCGGTTATCCCGCCTGCTGACTCTGGGCTTTGGAACACTACAGGCGATCATCGCCATTCAGGCCGCTCGTCTGGACAAGTCGGTCGTCGACAGTGCTCTGACCATCGCGGGGTTTTCCGCCGGTATTTTGCTGGGAATCTTTTCACTCGGCATTCTGTCAGGTCGGGCAGGGCAGGGGGCCGCGCTGATCGGAGCCGCAGCAGGTCTGCTCGTGCTGCTGCTGGTTCAGTTCAGTCCGCTGCTGAACGGCCCTGTGATCGCCTGGCCCTGGCTGGCTCTAATCGGGGCCTCGACCACATTCTCCGTGGGCCTGCTTGTTTCAGAGGCAACAGGAAACTCCAGATGACCGCCGGACTGCGACTTGGTCTCGAAGTTCTGGCTGACAATCCGGGGCTGCTGCCGGCCTCAGGGCGACTGGGACTGCTGCTGAATCAGGCCTCCGTCGACAATCAGTTGCAGCTATCCTGCGATGTCCTTGCTCAGGTGTTGCCAAATCGGCTGCAGCGGCTGTTCTCCCCGCAGCACGGATTCTGGAGTGAGCAGCAGGCGAACATGATCGAGTCTTCCGATGCTCGCTATGAACCGCTCGGCCTGCCAGTCTGCAGCCTGTACTCGCACACCCGACGACCTCCCCGACAGCAGCTGCAGGATCTGGACCTCCTGCTGATTGATCTGCAGGATGTTGGCACTCGAGTCTACACGTTTGTCTGGACCATGCTGGAATGCCTGCTCGCCTGTGCCGAGGCCGGTGTGCCCGTCTGCGTCCTCGACCGGCCCAATCCGCTGGGAGGCCTGGTTGTCGAAGGCCCGCCAATTGTCGCCGGGTTCGAATCGTTCGTCGGCAATGCCCCCATCCCCATGCGGCACGGCCTGACCATGGCCGAACTGGCCCTGCTGCTCAATCGTGAGCTGCACGTCGGAGCCGATGTGCGATACATTCCCATGCAGGGCTGGCAGCGAGCTGACCTGTGGCCCGATCTGAATCGCGAATGGGTTCCGCCTTCACCTAATATGCCGCGATGGGAAACCTGCTTTGTGTACCCAGGACAAGTTTTGCTGGAAGGTCTGAGTCTGTCCGAAGGCCGAGGCACCACACGGCCCTTTGAAATCTGCGGGGCCCCAGGAATTGATCCGCAACGGCTGCTTCAGCTCCTGAATCAGCAGACTGCAACAGGCTTGCAGTGCCGACCGCTGAAATTTCGTCCGACGTTTGACAAATTCAGCGGACAGGTCTGTGGTGGCCTGGCCCTGCATGTGCGACAGCCTGCTCTGGTACGGTCTTTCCACTGGACGCTAAGACTGCTGCAGGCGGTCCGTCAGATATCCCCCGCCAGTCTGCGCCCGCTGGATCCGCCGTACGAGTACGAGTACCGCAGACCGCCCCTCGATATTCTGTATGGATCTGCTGAACTGCGGCAGGCACTGACAGCAGAAACCGAATTCGACAACGCCCGACTGCAGCATCTGGCCAGGGTCGATGAACTGGCCTGGTTCCGGCGGACCGCCGGCATCCTGCTGTACGACTGAACCGTCTGAAATCAAAACGGATGTCGTTTACAAGAAAATTCCAGCCCGATTTTCCGTTTCCAGAGCAGAAAACGGCCTGTTTGTTCCCGTTCTTTGGAACGAATCGGGCAGATTCCTGCGTCAGATCCTGAGGACTCTGCCGGCATCTTGTGATTTACGGGCCTTACCCCTAAAACACCGGGACTACGCGGTTGCCATGCTGGATTACGGCTGCCGCATCGCTCGCATTTTGGCAGGACTTCCGCCGAATTGTGCGCCTTCCCGATCATCGAGACTCCTCTTTTCGTGCAAAGTGCAGAACCGTGCATCGAGTATTGATTACTGACAGTTTGTCAAAAGCCGGCCTGAAAGTTCTGGAACAGACTCCCGGTATCGAAGTGGTAATTCGCAGTGGCCTGACACCACAGCAGGTCCGCGAAGAACTGAAATCGGTGGATGCCATCATCATTCGCAGTGGTACAACGCTGACAGCCGAAATTCTGGAGGATCAGCAGCGTCTCAAGTGCATCGCTCGCGCCGGAGTCGGCGTCGACAACATTAACCTCGAAGCAGCCACTCGAGCCGGCGTGCTCGTGATGAACACTCCCAGTGGCAACACCATCAGCACGGCTGAGCACACGTTCGCCATGATGCTGGCTCTGTCAAGAAACATCGGACCTGCGTATGCCAGCATGAAGGCCGGCAAATGGGATCGCAAGTCTTTCCAGGGTACGCAGCTGGCGGGTAAAACTCTTGCAGTACTGGGGCTCGGCCGCATCGGACTCAGTGTGGCCGCTCGCGCCCGGGCCTTCGAGATGAACGTGCTGGGCTACGATCCATTGATTTCGGAAGAGAAGTGCAAAGAGCTGGGAATTCAGCTTTTTCGCGACGTCGACGAAATTGTCACTCGCTGCGATTACCTCACGGTGCACACTCCCCTGACAGACGAAACTCGCGGCATCATCAACGCCCCTCGACTGGCCAGCATGAAAAAGGGCGTGCGGATTATCAACTGTGCTCGCGGCGGTATCATTGACGAACAGGATCTGGCAGCAGCCATTGAATCCGGACACGTTGCCGGTGCGGCTCTTGATGTGTTTGTCGATGAGCCTCCCACTGACCGCCACCTCATGGACCTGCCCAAAGTGCTGGCCACCCCCCACCTCGGTGCTTCCACTGACGAAGCTCAGGAAATGGTGTCCATCGAAGCGGCCGAACTTGTCGTCGCTTATCTGCAGCGAAACGAAATCCGCTGCGCCGTGAACATGGCTCCCGTATCCGCGCAGGAAATGGCCGAGCTGCAGCATTATCTGAACCTGTGCTACCGACTGGGACTGCTGTCGGCCCAGATGATTCGCGGGCAAAGCCTGAAAAACGCCGAAGTAGTTTATCGCGGTGATGCCGCCTCCCGAAAAACACGCCTGCTCACAAACGCCTTCACCGCAGGTCTGCTGGAAGGTGCTTTGGACGAATCCGTCAATGTGATCAACGCCACCTCGGTCGCTCAGGCTCGCGGTATTCATATCCGCGAATCGGCCACCGGTGACTGTGAGAACTTCGCCAGTATGGTTTCGGTCATTGTCGAAACCGGACAGGGACGGTTCGAAGCCTCGGGTACGATCTTCGGCAATCAGTTCATGCGACTGGTGCGACTGAACGAGTTTCAGTTTGAAGCCTATCTGGATGGACTGCTGCTGATTTATCGCCATCGCGACGTGCCGGGTGTCATCGGATTTATCGGAACGCATCTCGGTGAAGACAATGTGAACATCGCTCAGATGGCACTGGGGCGACGTTCGCAGGCCCCCGGCGGCGCGGCCGCAGCCATCCTGAATCTGGACAGTACTCCGTCCGCCGAAACACTCAACAAAATTCGCGCCTACCAGCCGGATACGAAAGTGGATATCGTGAAACTGCCACCGGCCAATGCCGGACTGCCCTGGCTGACCGCCCGCTGAACTTCCGTCAGCGGTGCTCAGCCACCCAGCCCCCATCAATCCTCAGGCGGACTGTGGCAGCAGCCACAGTCCGCCTGCGTTTATCACCCACCGCATCCATGGCTGACACCCCCTGTTGTTATTTCCAAAGATCCCCGGTACCCTTTAACTCGCACGAATCTGTAAACCCAAACGCATTTCCCAGACAAAACCTCTGACACCCTGAATCCGTTTTCCAGCACCCGGGCCGTCCACCACTCACACCTGCGGACTCCCGTCTGCGGCTCCTGAAACCGAAAACTGACCACTGACCGCTCCCATGCCCTTTGCCATTGATGTACGCGATGTGACTCGCACTTACGATGACCTCAAAGCGGTCTCGGCAGTCTCCTTTGCGCTGCCGATCGGCAAAACCCTCGGACTGATCGGCCCCAACGGTGCCGGCAAAACGACCTTACTCCGAATGATCTGCACCCTGGTACAGCCAGACAGCGGTGATGTGCTGGTCCAGGGTTTTTCCGCTCGCCAGCAGCCTTGCGATGTCCGTCGACAGCTGGGCTTCATGCCGGCCGAATTCGGATCACCCCGCGGCGTCTCCATTGCCGAGTATCTTGAGTATTTCGCCTGCCTGTTCGGCCTGTCAGCCACCGATCGCCAGCAGCGAATTCGCGACGTCTGTGAACTGACCGAGCTGCGGGGCAGGGAAGGAGTGCTCGTCAACGGACTCTCGACAGGCAACCGTCAGCGGCTGCTGCTGGCAAAAACTCTGCTGCACGATCCGGCCGTCCTGGTCCTCGACGAACCCGCCAGCGGACTTGACCCCCGCGCCCGCAACGAACTGCGAGCCATCATTCGGACGCTGGCCTCGCTCGGAAAATCCGTGCTGATCAGCTCGCACATCCTGCCCGATATCGAAGACATCAGTGATCAGATCGCCATCATGGAAGCCGGGAAACTGGTCCTGCACGGTGACCTCGGCAGCCTGCAGCAGGCACATGCCGATCAGCGACGCACTGTGCGGCTGAAAGTTGCTGAATCCGACCTCCAAAAGGCTCGCGAATTACTCCTGTCACTGCCGCAGGTCCGCACCTGCGAACTGGCAGATCGAAGCTTAACGATCGTCTTTGAGGGCGAGGACACCAGCGGCCTGCTGACAAATCTGCTGCAGGCCCGCATCCGTATTACGTTCTTCTCCGAAAACGAAGTTGACCTCGAACAGATCTTCATGCGCACCACTGCAGGGAAAGTCACATGAGATATCTGCCGCAGTTTCCCGAATTCGTCCGCTCCAGCCCGACGTGGATTCGCGATCGATCAGGACTGCTTTCCGGCTATCTTGTGGGACTGACCTCCCTGATTCTGAACGCCGGCATGCTGGGAATAATCGCTCTGCTGATCGACGGTCCCAGCAGCTTTCGCCGGCTGCTGCAGACACTCGATTTCGGCAGCCTGCTGGGGCTGCTGTTGTGCGGTGGTGCCATTGCCGCAGTCACACTCCTTGTGCCCCTGCGACAGACCGGACTGTTTTTGGCCCCGCGGATCGGACGTTACTTCGACCAGATTGTCTTAAGCGGCATTTCGCCCATGCGTTACATGGCCGGCACGGTTGTCGGCCAGAATCTGTTCTTCGCAATGATCCTGTTTCTGATGCTGCCATGGTTCACACTGGCATTGTCCATCGGCGGCATGCATTTCAGCACATTTCTGGGCAATCTGTTTCTGATCTGGCTGTACAGCATGCTGCTGGCAGTGACCACTGCAGCACTGTCCCTGTACATCACCGAACCGCTGGCCTTTGCCGCAGTCTCTGTGGCCTCACTGCTGCTGTCGCTGATCAGTCTCCTGCCTGTTCCGCTGCAGCCAGGGCTTGTTACGCCGGTGCCCGCACTGCTGGCCAGTGTACCCCAGCTGATGATGGCGGCTGCTCCCATGTTTGGCAGCCAGCTCGGATATGCTGAGGTTTTCGTACTGACCGCCGTGGTAATGTCCGCCGTCATCTTTGCAGGCCTGCTGCAGTTGCACTTCGGCCCGCTCTTCGGACTGATTCGCGATAACTCGGCGTTCGGCGAAGTCGTGCACGAAGGTGACAATCGGCTGAAACGGAGATTTCGATTTCGACTGCATATCCAGCGTCCGTCCGAGCTGGCGTTTTTCTACCAGAATCGCAGTCGCCTGCTGTCTCGCTGGGAAGGCCTGATCCGCTGGGGTGGCAGCCTGCTGCTGCTGGGCACCATCGCCGGATTCGGCTGCACGCTGCTGTTCGCCGGACTGCGGATTATGCTTGTCGGTACAAACACTGCTCTGGCAGCCAATGCCGAATACATCACCTCCGCTGTGCAGGCTGCCTATATTGCAGGGCAGTTGGGTAGTATGGCCGTGGCTGTCGTGGCTGTGCTGGTGTTCTCACACAATCGCTGCACTTTTAGCCTGCCCATTTGCGTGGTGCCCGGGATTCGCCTGCGAGCCGGTACCCTCGACTGGGCCGCATTTCTGCTGATCTTGGGCGGTACCGCCACTGCCGTCAGTCTGATTCTGCTGGACGCCGCCGGCCCCTGCCAGCGACTGATGTCGGTCGCCGTCGGACAGTCCAGCGACTATATCGCACAGTTCGCGACCGTGCAGGTCGCTCGCTGGGCTGTGGAACCACAGTTGATCGTCGTCACGGCAGCCCTGACGGTGTACCTGATGCAGCGGAATTTTTGCCTGCATTTCTGGTCCAGAATTCTTGCCAGCATTCTGACCGGATGCTTTTGGTTCTTCGGATTGGCCATCGTACCTGTCGTGGTTGGAATGATGCTGCACGAACGAGGATTTCGGATTGAAACCCTCGATCGATATTCAGAGCTGGGACTCCCGCTTGCTCTGCTGTCACCCATCATGGCCTCGATCACTCGGTTCACCGAAGGACCGTACAACATGAAATGGGACCAGCCCCTGCATGGGTTCTACGCACTGAACATCGGCATCTGGCTGCTGCTTGGCACGCTGCTCATGGTACGCGAGCGGCGACTGAAAAAAGCAGATGACGCCTGGCGCAACGGAAGGAGCGGACCATGATGCTGCGATTCATTCTGACCTGCACCTGCCTGCTGACTTTCGCAATCTCCACTGCTCACGCCCAGGTGGCAGCTACACTAGCCAGCACCGATTACCCAGGACTTGATATCCAGGCAGTGCTCGGCTGGGACGGCTTCATCGACGCGCGTACCCCCACACCAATTTCCTTTCTGATTTCCAATAACAGCCGGGACGTGCTTGAGGGCACACTGGTGCTGCGAGAACCAAACACTTTTCGCACTCTGGTACTGGAAAATCTCACTGTCGGTCCCGGCAGCAAACGGCAGTTTGGGTCCGTCATTCACATCGCTGACTGGGAACAGTGTGAAGCCTCATGGGAAGGTGCTCGCGGCGTCCTCTGGACTCGCCCCGTTTCTCTGATCGGGCTGCGACAGTACGCGGCAGATAAAGCCGCACTGCTGTACGTGGAAGAAGGTGGCCGATCGCTCAAATTCAATACGCCGGAAGGGCAGCTAGTTCTGAACGGTACACTGCCAGGAGATTTCATACCTCCCGGCGGCTATGGCCAGCAGGTTACACCACTGTCGATTCCGCCATGGCAGCTGCCAATACATCCCGGACCACTGACGGTGCTCCGCGGCCTCGTACTGGCTGACACACTCAAACCGGAATCACTCAATGACGCCCAGTGGAATGCTCTTGGCCGCTGGGTCTGCATGGGCGGACTCGTCTTTATCTCCCAAAACTCCACCAGACTGTCCGAACGCCTGCTGCAGGCCTGCCCGCTGCGCAATGACGGTCCTCCCAATGATGCCGCCCGCATGCTGATCGGGGCCGGCAGCCTGTATCGCCTGCCCGGCCCGGAAGGTACTGACAACGAACAACAATTGCAGCAGGTCGCTCAGATCGTTGCGCTGGAACCTGGGCGAGTTCTGCCGGGTGCCTGCCGCACTCTGGAACTGGAAGACTGGTCGGCACCAGCGTCGGAAGTAACCCTTGGTCGAGTCCTCTCAGTGCTGCTGATTTACGCCGCTCTGTCGTCGCTCACGCTGATCATGTTCCGCAGTACACGCCGCTGGATCCTGATCTGGACCACCAGCGTCGTGGCCCTTGCCAGCCTCGGGGCAGTCGCCGCCGGAATCTCCGTGCGTTTAAGCCGAGGCGACATGACCTGTACGGTTTTTTCCGAACCCGGAGCAGGCGGCATCGTTGAGACGGCCGTTCTGAAACTAAACTCCGCCGGCGGCAGCAGCTTCCGCACAGCCCTCACCGGACAAATGCCCGACATCCAGATCAATCACGACGAACCAGACCGCCGCTACAATTACTACTACAATTACTACTACAGAAACCCAACAGAAAACCAGCTGCGCACATGGCCGGCATTCAGCCTGACCCCCAATCTCTCTCCCG
>Ga0163212_1001205_pt1 | contig 11389 bp, 8 predicted proteins | sample Malawi_45m_30L_FD_113532 | JGI IMG/M metagenome (GOLD analysis project Ga0163212, IMG submission 113532) | Freshwater microbial communities from Lake Malawi, Central Region, Malawi to study Microbial Dark Matter (Phase II) - Malawi_45m_30L | ecosystem: Environmental > Aquatic > Freshwater > Lake ...
CTCCCCCCCCGTGGCAACCCTTTGTGCGTGCGGCGTGGAGCCGCACGCAAGGACGGAGCCGGGGCCGGCCACAGGGCTGGGGCTAGAGCCCGGGATAGGGTTATGACAGGCGTCGGCTTACGTTCCCAGCTGGCCCTGGCCCTAGCCCTGTGACGGGCACTCGGCGGCCGGCAGGCCGCCGTCAGGCCCCGTGCAGCAGGTCTTCGACGCGGTACTTGTTCAGCTTACGGCGCATGAAATCAAGGGCCGTGTTCACGGCGCGCTGCTTGATCTGCCGGCGGTCGCCGGGGATGGCAATGCGTTGGGACCACACGCCCGTCTGGGAGGCGTAACCGAAATAGACCGTGCCGACGGGGTCGGCCTGGGTGCCCCCGCCCGGACCGGCATAACCGGTGACCGCGATGGCGTAATCGGAACCGAACTTTTCGATGGCGCCGGTGGCCATGGCGGCGGCGCACTCGCCGGAGACGGCCCCGTGCTGGGCGATCAGGCACTCCGGGACGCCGAGCAGGTTGACCTTGGCGTCATTGGCGTAGCAGACGGCCGAACCGGCGAAGACCTTGGAGGCCCCGGGGACGTCGGTGAAGGCGTTGGCGAGCAGGCCGCCGGTGCAGGACTCGGCCAGGGCGACGGTCTTCTCCAGGCTGCGCAGCTGCTCGACCACCAGCGTGGCGAGGCAGGCGTGACCGGTGGCGACGAAATCTTCGCCGACCGCATCACGGATCTTGCGGGCGACTTCGCAGAGCTGCTCGGCCGTCGCGCCGCCGCCGGCGGAAGAGATGCGGGCGTCGACGACGCCGGTGTGCGTGCCGAAGGTGAGGGCCATGCCCGGCGCGAGCAACGGCCGGACGACCGCCTCGAGGGGCACGGCGCCGATGCCGAAAGTGCGCACCTGCACGTAGGCTTCGCCCTGGCAGGCGCAACCGACCTGACGGAGGCGGGGCACGACTTCGTCCTCGAACATCGGGCGGAGCTCGAGCGTGGGACCGGGCAGCATCACGAGCGCGCGGCCGTCGCGATGGAGGAAGACCCCTGGCGCGGTGCCGCGCGGGTTGGGCAGCGAGTCGGCGCCAGCCGGGACGTAGCACTGGCTGAGATCCGCGGCGGCGACGCTGCGGCCGATCAGCCTGAAGCGGTCGCGCAAGGCCTGCTCGGCGGCGGGGACGTGCTGAAGCCTGAGACCGAGCGCGCCGGCGACGGCTTCGCGCGTATGGTCGTCGGAGGTCGGCCCGATACCACCGGTGGTGACGATGAGGTCGTAGGCGCCCCAGGCTTCGCCGACGGCGCGGGCGATCTGGACGGCGTCGTCGCGCACGACGAGCGAGCGGGTGATCGGCAGGCCACGCCGGGCGAGATGTTCGCCGAGCCAGAGGAGGTGCCCGTTCTCGCGGAGGCCGTCGAGTAGCTCGTCACCCACGTTGATCACGAGGACCTGTCTGGGACGGCTGTTGCAGGAAAGCATTTGCGGAAACAGTGGGTAACATCAGGATTAGGAACTCAGGCCCTAAATGCAAACCGACCGGGAAGAACTTTCGCCCAAGGCCAAGGCCCGGCGCGCCCCCCACACCCCGGGCGTCTACCTCATGAAGGACGCCGCCGGGCTGGTCGTCTACGTGGGCAAGGCCAAGGACCTCAAGAAGCGCCTGGCCTCCTATTTCGTGCCCCGCCAGCGGCTGGCCCCCAAGGTGGCCGCGATGATGGGCACGGTGGCGGACATGGAATGGCACGAGGTCCGGTCCGAGACCGAGGCCCTGCTCCTGGAGGGGAAGCTCATCAAACGCTGGCGCCCCCGCTGGAACGTCCTTTTCCGCGACGACAAGCAGTTCCCCCAGGTCCGGGTCGACCTCGCCGACCCTCTCCCCCGCTTCCGCATCGTCCGGGCCCGCACGACCGACGCCTGCCGTTACTTCGGCCCCTTCCCCCACCAGCAGGCGGTCCGCCGGACGCTCAACGAGATGCGCAAGAAGTTCGGCATCCTGCTCGCCGACAGCGACCCGGTCGCCCAACCCGACGGGACGTGGAAGCTCTACGACGACGCCCGCGCCGAGATCCAGAAGCACGGCAACGTGGTCACGACCGAAGAATACGCCGCGCGCGTCACCGAAGCCTGCGCGTTCCTCGAGGGCAAGGTCGAGGGCTGGGCCGAGCAGGTCGAGGCCGACATGCGCCAGGCGGCCGCAGAACGCGACTACGAGAAGGCCGCGAGCCTGCGCGACCTCCTCGACGCGCTGAAGCGCACCACGGAGAAATCGCGCCGCTTCCTGCGCGAGAACCCCTTGCCCCGCCGCGACGAGGCCGGCGCCCTCGCCGCGCTCGCCGACGCGCTCGGCCTCGAACGCCCGCCGGCGACGGCGGAGTGCTTCGACATCTCGCACATCTCCGGCACGCTCGCCGTCGCGTCGATGGTGCGCTTCGTCGACGGCCAGGCCGACAAGTCCGGCTACCGCCGCTTCAAGATCAAGTCCTTCGAGGGCAATGATGACTTCCGCTCGATGCAGGAGGTGGTCGGCCGCCGCTACGCGCGGCTCCACGAGGAGCACCGCGCCTTCCCCGAGCTCGTCATCATCGACGGCGGCCAAGGCCAGGTCGGCGCCGCGCTCGCGGCCTTCAAGGAGCACGACCTCGCCCCGCCCCCGCTCATCGGCCTCGCCAAGCGCGAGGAGACCATCATCTTCCCCGACGGCCGCGAGCTCAAGCTGCCGCGGCACGACGTCGGCCTCGCCCTGCTCATGCGCATCCGCGACGAGGCCCACCGCTTCGCCAACGACTTCAACGCCGATCTCCGCAGCCGCAAGCTGCGCGAATCGCTGCTCGACGAGATGCCCGGCCTCGGGCCCAAGCGCAAGGAAGCCCTGCTCGCGCACTTCGGCAGCATCCAGAAGCTGCGCAAGGCCGGCGCCGAGGAGATCGCCGAAGTCGAGGGCTTCAGCGCCAAGCTCGCCGGCGAGGTGAAGGCGTATCTGGAGGCGAGAGGGTGAGGGACAAATAACGAAAGCGATGACTGCATCGACTCAGCCCTCTGTCATCGACTCAGTCCTCCATTCGGTCCCCCATTCCGCCTCTACCTCCTCGTCGCCATCTCCCTTTCCACCAAGTCCGCCACGCGGGCGGCGCCGCCGGCGTCGCCGAGCCCGTCGACCGAGGCCTTCCATTTCTTCCAGAGGGCCCAGTCGCCGGTGAAGGCTTCGGTGATGACCGCGCGGGCCGAGTCAGGCGTGAGCCCGTAGGCGCCGGCGCCATGCTCGGCGATGAGCCGGCCGTTGCCGGCTTCCTGGCCGGGGATGACCTGCGTGATGACCATCGGCACGCCGGCCGCGACGCACTCGTGCGTGGTCGCGCCGCCGGCCTTGCTGACGACGAGATGGCTCGAAAGCATGAGGGAGGGGATCCGGTCCGTCCAGCCGAGCACTTCGGCGCGGCCTTCGACCGCCCGTTCGACGGCTTCCTTGAAGGAGGCATCCTTGCCCACGGTGATGGTGAGCTCGTGGCCGAGCGTGGAGAGGGCCGTGGCGAGCTCGACGGCGTCACGCTTGCCGGGATTGAGCATGAGGAGCAAGCGCGGGCGTTCGCCGACCCTGGCCGAAGAACGCGGCGCGAGGCGCGACGAGACGGGGAAACCGAAAGGCAGGACCTTCGCGGCGGGCACGCCCTGGCGGATCATGACGTCGGCGGTCGCCTGGTTGGGGGTCACATACCAGTCGGAATGCGCGCGATGCCACGCCCGGTTGACCGAGATGGAGTCCGTCACGACGGTGATCAGGCGCGGCCGCGCGGGGTCGTCGCGATGCCAGCGCCGGGCCATCATGTAGTTGTACAGCGGGTAGGCCGAGACCACGACCGGCGGCCGCGCGGCGTCGAGCATCGCGTTCAAGGCTTTCTCGACCGGGCGCACGAACGGCAGCGAGGCGCGCACGAGCGGCAGGTGGTCGAGCGCCGTATACATGCAACCCCAGAGGCGCGGATACTTGTTCGCGACGCCGATGTAGCTGTCGCGCTGGCTCCGCGCCTTCTCGGCCCCGTAAGCCTCGAGGAAGAGGTCGTGCAGCTCGCCGGAGAGCCCGTCCTTGCGGCCGAAGGCCTCGATGATGGAACGCGCGGCGGCGTTATGCCCTTCTCCGAAACCGGCCGTCAGGACAGGAATGACGCTCATCAGGCGACGTAGGCGATCGTGGCGCCGGCCTCGCCGGCGGGAGCGGGCGAGGCGTGCTTGGCGGCCTCCAAGGCGGCGCGGCGTTCGGCGATGCGGCGGAGGAGTTCCGGGCGCTCGACGACGCGGATGCGGCCGTCGTCCTCCTCGACCACGGCGGTCAGGGATTCGACCCAGTCGCCGGAGTTGACGTAGCGGACGTTGCCGATCATGCGGTCCTCGGCCTTGTGGATGTGCCCGCACATGACGCCTTCGCAGCCGCGGCGCGCCGCCAGCGTCTGCAGGTGTTCTTCGAAGCTCGAGATGAAGCTGACCGCGGATTTGACCTTGGCCTTGATGGCCTGCGAGAGGGAGAAGTATTCCTTGCCGCGCCAGGCGCGCCACTTGTTGTAGAAGCGGTTCAGGTCGAGGAGGATCTGGTAGCTGACGTCACCGACCACGGCCAGCCAGCGCATCCTGACGGTGACGGTGTCGAACGCGTCGCCATGGATGCAGAGGTACTTGCGGCCGTCATGGGCGACATGGATGTGCTCTTCGGCCAGTTCGATCCGGTCGAGCACGAGCGGGATCAGGCGGCGGATGAAGTCGTCGTGGTTGCCGCGCAGGTAGACGACCTTCGTGCCGTCCTTCTCGGCCATCTTCATGATGCGGCGGACGACGGCCGTGTGGGCCGGGCCCCAGTGATTCTTCCGTCGCAGCGACCAGAGGTCGATGATGTCGCCGTTGAGGATGAGCTTGTCGCAACGGATGCCGCGCAGCACGTCGAGGAGCTCGCGAGCCTGGGCGTCCTTGGTGCCCAGATGGAGATCCGAGAGGACCAAGGTCCGGAAGTGGATCTTGTGCTGCCCAGGGACCTTGGTGGTTTCTTCCATGGGCGCGTAGATTACGTGACGACGGTGTCGTTCCCGCGTCAGGTTGGTCTTAATGAGGAAACAGCGGTGTCGGGTTTTGGCGGTCAGCGGCCAGCGGTTCGGCAGAGATCAGAAGACCAAGGGGGAGCGGAAACCGTAGAGAGAACGTCGTGACCCCTAGCCAATCTTCTGGTCTCCCTTTGAGTCATCTCGCGTCATCTCCCACCACCTGCCACCCCGGGCCGCCCCCCGAAACCTGGGTTCATGCGTCCTGTCCTCTGTCATCGATTCAGCCCTCGGGGCAGTCCTCCATCCGCACCCCCTTTCCGATCCATAGACACACAATCGTAACAATCGTAAGGGTCTGATGTTACAATTGTTACGAAAGCGTGCCAGACTGGGCTTGCTCCCTCCCCTGCCCCACCTTGGAACGAGCTCGTCCGAACACCCATGAAAGATTTCCTCAAGAAGGTCCTCGGCAAGGATGAAAAGTTTTACGCACTGCTGGAAGCCAGCGCCGACGAGGCCGCGAAGAGCGCCAAGTCGCTCTCGAAGCTCTACGCCCAGGTGGGCAAGCCGGACTTCGAGCCGCGCTTCACCGAGCTGGTCGTCGCCCGCCGCGTCGACAAGCGCATCGGCCTCTCGATCACCCAGGAACTCTGCCAGACGTTCGTGACCCCGCTCGAGCGCGAGGACATCGAGGCCCTCGCGAACGCCCTCTACAAGATCCCGAAGACGTGCGAGAAGATCGGCGAACGCCTCGCCATCTGCCCCTCCCAGTTCTCGACCGACATCGTCGACAAGCAGGTGCGCATGCTCGAGCAGGCCACCGAAGTCACGGCCTCCCTCGTCCGCAAGCTGCGCAAGCTCTCCAACGTCGAGGAGATCCAGGACGACTATGAGACCCTGCAGACGATCGAAGGCGACGCCGACCGCCTGATGGTGGGCCTCCTGCGCGACCTCTACCAGGGCAACGTCGACGCCAAGGAAGTCGTCGTCCTCAAGGACATCTACGAACTCCTCGAGCGCGCAATCGACCATTGCCGCGACGCCGGCAAAGTGGTCTTCCAGATCGCCCTCAAGTACGCCTGAGCCCGCGCCCCGCCTCAGGCCATGGATCCCTTCCTGCTGATGGTGCTGGTCATCGTGGTGGCCGTGGTGTTCGAATACATCAACGGCTTCCACGACGCGGCCAACGCCATCGCGACCGTCGTCTCGACGCGCGTGCTGACGCCCCGCCAGGCGATCATGCTCGCGGCCTTCACCAACCTCGTCGGCGCCTTCTGGGGCACCGCGGTGGCGAAGACGATCTACTCCGGCTACATCGCCGTGTCCGCCGAGTTCCAGGTGGCGCAGCTCGCCATCGCCTGCGGGCTCATGGGCGGCATCGTCTGGAACCTGCTCACCTGGTGGTTCGGCATCCCGTCGAGCTCCTCGCACGCGCTCGTCGGCGGGCTCTGCGGCGGCGTCCTCGGCCAGTCGCACCTCGAATGGGGCCGCCTGATCTGGTCGGGCACCGACGCGGCAGGCAAGACGGTCGGCCTCTGGCCGAAACTGATCAAGCCGATGTTCATCTCGCCGTTCATCGGCTTCACGCTGGGCGTCATCTTCATGACCCTGCTGACGATCATGATCGTCCGCTTCGCCCTGCGCCCGAGCAAGGTCCAGAAGTGGTTCGGGAAGCTGCAGCTGGTCTCGGCCGGCATGATGGGCTTCTCGCACGGGTCCAACGACGCCCAGAAGACCGTCGGCATCATCACCTTCGCCCTCATCGTCGGCGTCACCTCCGGGGCCTTCGACCCGGCCCACGCCCCGTCCTGGGCCCAGGCCGTCAAGCCTCAGCTCAACGCCAAGGGCGTCGTCGATCACGCGCCTTATTGGGTGATCGTCCTCTGCGCCATCACCATGGCCCTCGGCACGGCCGCCGGCGGCTGGAAGATCATCCGCACGATGGGCCATAAGATGGTGAAGCTGCAGCCGGTCCACGGCTTCGCCGCCGAGACCGCCGCCGCGATCACGATCCACGGCGCCTCCGAGATGGGCATCCCGCTTTCGACCACGCACGTCATCTCGACCTCCATCCTGGGCGTCGGCGCGACCAAGCGCTTCGACGCGGTGAAGTGGGGCCTCGTGGGCCGCATCGTCTGGGCCTGGGTGCTGACCATCCCGATCACCCTGACCCTCGGCTACCTGTTCTACCGCGCGGCGGTGGTCTTCGGCTGGGCCAAGTGAAACAGGGCCAGGGCCGGTGATGGGGCTAGGGACGGAACCTCAGCGTGACCCGAGGTCGACGCCGGCCTTGGTCGCCCACGCCATCCAAGCGTCCGCCAGCTCCTTGTGCTTGGCGGGGTGCTGGGCCGCGAGGTCGTGCTGTTCCGACGGGTCCTTCGAAAGATCGAACAATTGCCAGGTGATGGGCGCATTCTGACGCTTGCCCCAGACGATCTTCCAGTCCCCGCGACGATAACCGCGCGCGCCTTCATGGGCGGTCGGGATCCCGCGCTCCGGCGTCGGCTCGCCGCGCAGGACGGGCAGCAACGACCAGCCGGACGCCGGCCGGATCGGCTTCCCGGCCCGTTCCGCCGGATAGGTCGCGCCCGCGGCTTCGGCGATGGTCGGCAGTAAGTCCATGACATGCGCCGGGGGGCGGATCCACGCGGCGGAGGGCTTCAGCCCGGCGGGCCAGGCGACGATCAGCGGCGAGCTGATGCCGCCCTCATGGCAGAAGTGCTTGTAGAGGTTGAGCGGCGTGTTGCCGAGGTTCGCCCACGCGGAGCCGTAGGAAGAATGCGTCCCGGCCTGACCCATGCCCGCCAGCGCCTCGCCGACGTGCAGGTCGGTGCGTCCCGCGCGGGAGCGTCCGTCGAATCCGAACGGGCCCCATTCGTAGCAGGCGCCGTTGTCGGACGTGAACACGACGAGGGTGTCCGCGAGTTCGCCGTGCCGGTCGAGGTCGGCCAGCAGGCGGCCGACGCCTTGGTCGACGTGCTCGACCATCGCGGCGAAGGTGGCCATGCGGCGCGCGAGGTCCTCGCGCCGGTCGGCGGGGAGACTGTCCCAGGACGGGTTCGGTTTGCCGGAGAAACCATTCGCGATGGCGTCGTCCTTCTCGACCGGCACGAGCGAAAGCGGCGGCAGGACGGCGTCGGCGGCGATGAGCCCCAGCACCTTCATGCGCGCGAAACGTTCGGAGCGCAGCACGTCCCAGCCACGACGATACGTGGCCATGTGCCGGTCGATCGAGTCCTTCGGCGCCTGGACGGGGAAGTGCGGCGAGGAATGCGCGAGGGTGAGGAACCACGGCTTCTCCTTCCGCGTGCGCGCCTGACGTAGGAACTCGAGGGCGTAGTCGGTGAAGACGTCGGTGACGTAGAACTTGCCGGCGTCGTAGGAAAGCTCGGCGGGCGTGCCGGCGGGCAGGCGCACATAGTCGGCCGGGTTCCACTGGTCGTTGGAATGCGCCTGCAGGTTCTTGTAGCCGTAATAGGCGTCGAAGCCGCGCTGGATCGGCCCGGGCGAACCCAGGTGCCACTTGCCGACCATCCAGGTGCTGTAGCCGGCGCGCTTCAGGAGTTCGGGGATGGTGATGTTGTCGTCGAGCAGGTGTCCCGTATACGCGGGACCGCGGCCGGGCGAAGGCTTGGCGGAGACGAAATCCCCGATGCCCGCTTCGTGCGGATGCAGCCCGGTGAGGAGCGAGGCGCGGGTCGGACAGCAGCGCGCGGACGTGTAGACCTTCTCGAAGCGCGCGCCGGCCTTCGCGAGCCGGTCCAGGTTCGGCGTGGGGATCTCGCCGCCGTAGCACCCCAGGTCCGAGTAGCCGAGGTCGTCGGCGAGGATGAGCAGGACGTTGGGGCGACGGTCGGCGGCCACGAGCCAGACGGCCGCGGCGACGAGCAGGGTCAGGGACGACCAGGCCCTCATCGCGGCGCGAGGAGCTGCAGGCGCTTGCTGCGGTGGTCGGCGTATTCCCGCAGGAGCGACTCATAGCGTTCGTCGCCGGTGGCGAGCGCCGCCGCCCGGAGGACCGGGAGCACGTCGTCGTCGTTGCTCTCGCGGATCTGCTGCATCGTCCAAGGCTTGGGATTCTCGCCGAGGTACGGCACGAGGAAATCCAGGGCGGCGACCAGGGAGCGGCCGTCCGCCGAGCGGTGCTTCCAGAGGTCGATTCCGGCGTGCTCGCCCAGCCCGGCCAGGGCGGACAGCGCGCGCAGGTTGAAGCACGAGTAACTGAAGGTGGCCGTACGGGCGAGCTCGAGCGGTTGCTTGCCGTCCGGCTGGACCTGCGCCTCGATGCGACGCGTGGCCGCCGTGGCGCAGATCTCCCGGGCCTTGTCCGCATGGCCGAGCACCAACGCCCACTTGGCCGCCTGGACGTCATACCACGTGCCGTGGTTGTTCTTCGCGGCGCTTTCGTCCTGGCCGTTCTTGCTGGTGGTCAGCCACGTGAAGTAGGCCTCGCCCCAGGCGAGGAGCGCCTGCCGGTCGGCGGGCGTCCAATGCCGCGAGCCGGCGAGCAGCGTCGCGGCGTCGGCGGCGTCGGCGAGCCCGCGGGCCTCGACGATGCCCGTGCCGCGGCCGTCGTTCACGCCCGGCACGGCCTGCGCGAAACGGAAGTGCGGCGTCATCCGCGTGGCCGGGTCGAGGAACCAGACGCGCAGCACCTTGGCCCCGTGCTCGGCGTATTTCTCCTCGCCGGTGAAATGGTAGGCGAGCGCCAGGGTCTCGACGGTCGCGCCGACCGACCGCGCGCGCAGGGTGTCGTTGGCGGATTCCTCGCGCGACTCCGGGTTGATCTTGCCGTCCTTGCGTACGTATGGGAGCCCGTCCTTCTTGGCCGGATCGGGCCAGAAATAAGGCGCGAGGCTCATGTAGTCATGCTTGTCACCGCTCGGCGGGACCTTCGTCTTCTGCGTCACCGACGGAGGGACGACGGCCAACGCCTTGTCGGCGTCCGCGACGAGCTTCTTCAGCGCCTTCGCGACGGCCTCGTCGGACGTGGCGACGGCCTTCGCCTTCGCCAAGGCGCCCGGACGCGCGCCGAAATAGGTCCCGGACGGCTCCGCGGCGCAGAGCGCGGCCGGCAGGAGCAGGAGGAGGCAGAGACGGCGGATCATGGGTTCGCGACGGCGAGGCCGGAAAGGGCGCCCTGCAAGGGCTTGGGTTCGCCGTAGAGGCCGACGGGCTTGCTGTTGTCGTGCCCCACGCAGAAGTCTTCAGCGGGCTGCCGCGGCAGCGTCCCCCTCGCCTTGCCGGCGACGGCGTCCTGCCCGGCGACGACGAGCTTCATCGCGCCGTCGGCGGCGAGGCTGGCGGTGACGGCGAAACTTCCCTTCACCTCGGCGGGCGAGACGATCTCGACGACTTCGTCGGCGCCATGACGCACGGCGAAGGCGACGCGGCCGCCCTTGAGATAGAGCGCATGGCCGATGAGCCCGCCTTGGGCGAGGAGGATGGCGTCACGCTGCGTCGTCTCGACGGTGACGCTGACCGTGAAGGCTTTCTGACCGACCTGCGGGGCGGCGGCCGAGGGGATCGCGTCGCCGGGCTTCGCCTGGGCGAGCGCGACGGGCTTGCGGGCGGCCGGCTTCGGCCCTGGCTTCTTCGCGGCGTTCGGCACGGAATCCGCCGTCGGATAAAGGGTCTTGGCCCCCTTCACCTCGCCGGCGGGACGGCGCGCGGTCGGCGTCTCGCCGCCGATCTCGGCGGCCATCTTGTCGGCGAGCACCTTCAGTTTCGCGACGATTTCCGGATGCCGCGCGGCGACGTCGGTCTGCTCGCCGATCTCGGCGTCGAGGTCGTAAAGACGCAGTCCGGACGGGGTCTTGGCCGCTTGCTTGCCCATGCTGTCCGGCTGCGGCACGAGGGCGAGCTTCCACCTTCCCTGACGCACGGCCTGCAGCTCATAACCGCTGAAATAGTAATGCGCTTCGCGCGCGGACTCCTTGGACTGGCCGAGCAGGAGCGGCGTGATGTCGCGGCCGTCGATGACCGGCGTAGCGGGTACGACGCCGCCGGCGAGCGCGACGAACGTCGGCAGGAGGTCGATGGTCGCGGCGACCGCATCGTTGACGGAACCGGCGGGGATGCGGCCCGGCCACCAGGCGAGGGTCGGCACGCGGACGCCGCCTTCCCACGTCGAACCCTTGCCGCCGCGCAGCGGACCGGCGCTGCCGCCGTCGGCGCCCTTGATCAGCCAAGGGCCGTTGTCGGAAGTGAACACCACGAGCGTGTCCTGGTCGAGCCCCTGCGCCCGGAGCGTGTCGAGCACCTGGCCGACACTCCAATCCATTTCCTCGACCCAATCGCCGAAGCGGCCGTTCTGGGATTTGCCGGCGAACGCGGCGCCCGGCCAGATCGGGGTGTGGACGGCGTTATGGGCGAAGTAGAG
>Ga0163212_1001206_pt1 | contig 11384 bp, 11 predicted proteins | sample Malawi_45m_30L_FD_113532 | JGI IMG/M metagenome (GOLD analysis project Ga0163212, IMG submission 113532) | Freshwater microbial communities from Lake Malawi, Central Region, Malawi to study Microbial Dark Matter (Phase II) - Malawi_45m_30L | ecosystem: Environmental > Aquatic > Freshwater > Lake...
GCCGTCATCCAATGCCTCGACCTCGGCTTTGCGCACGCCGCTCAGCGCGGGGAGCGCTTTCTCCAGGTCCGACGACGCCGCGCGGATCTCGGCGCGCACGCCGCCCGCCGTGCGCACGCGCCCGGCGAGATTTTCCGGCGTGTCCGAGGCGGCAATGCGTCCGCGGTCGATGATGAGCACGCGGCTGCAGGTCATTTCCACTTCGGGCAGGATGTGCGTGGAGAGAAGAATGGTGTGCCGCTTGCCCAGATCCTTGATCAGTTGGCGCACTTGGCGGATTTGGTTCGGGTCGAGTCCGATGGTCGGTTCGTCGAGAATGAGCAAGTCCGGATCGTGCAGGAGCGCGTCGGCCAGTCCCACGCGCTGGCGGTAACCCTTGGAAAGCGCCCCGATCAATTTGTTTTCCACCTCGCGCAGGCTGCAAAGCTCCTTCACCGCGTTGACGCGCTGGCGGTTGGTGCGGCCGCGGATGCCTTTGAGCGCCGCACGGTATTCGAGATATTCCTGCACGCGCATCTCCGGATAGAGCGCGACATTTTCCGGCATGTAGCCGACGCGTGAGCGGACATCGCGCGATTGGGTGGCCACGTCGAATCCGGCCACGCTGGCCCGGCCGCTGGTCGCCGGCAGGAAACACGACAGAATACGCATGGTCGTGCTCTTGCCCGCGCCGTTCGGTCCCAAGAACCCGACGATTTCCCCTTTTTCCACGGTGAAATCCAGATCCTTGATGGCCGTGACGCCCGCGTATTTTTTGGTGAGTCCCTCGACCTTGATCATGACAAGCCACCCCGGACCCTAGCCCCGGGTCCGCGGGAACAGGAATTTATGCCGTGCCCGCTTCCGGCTGGCAAGGCAAGCGGACCCGCCGAAACAGAAAAAGAATGCGGGATTTTCCTCTCTTTGTTGCCAGAGAGGCCTTTTCGTTGGATTCTATGCCCACGTTTATTCAATGAGCCAATCGGTGTCGGGAAACTGGAACTCGGAGCTGCTCGAGCAAAATTACGCGCGCTGGAAACAGGACACGGAGTCGGTCGCTCCGGAGTGGAACTCTTTTTTCGAGGGCTTCGAACTCGGGCTGACGCAATCGGAGGAACTCGCCGAGGGTGCGCGCGCCGCCGTGCCCGAAGACGCCGCGTTGGAGCGCCGCGCCGATTCGTTGGCTTACAGCTACCGCACGCTGGGCCACACCATCGCGCGGCTTGATCCGCTCACGCCCGAGCCGCCGGACAACCCGCTGCTCTCGCTCAAGGCCATCGGTTTCACCGGCAGCGACCTCGAGCGCACCGTCGCGTCGAAATATTTCCGCGACGGAAAACCGATGTTGCTCCGCGAAATGCTCGCCGAATTGCGGTCTATCTACAGCGACACGATCGGCGCGGAGTTCATGCACATCCAGGATCCGCGCGTGCGCAACTGGATCCGCGAGCGCGTCGAGAACCGCGGCAACGGCAACATGAAAGATGCCGCGCTGCACCGCGCCGTGCTGCGTCAACTTTACGAAGCGGAGACTTTCGAGCACTTCCTGCACACGCGTTACGTCGGACAAAAACGTTTCTCGCTCGAAGGCGCCGAGTCCCTCCTCGTCATCCTCGATACCGTTTTGCAGCGCTGCGAGCCCTGCGGCGTGCAGGAGATTGTCATGGGCATGGCCCACCGCGGCCGCCTCAACGTGCTGGCCAACTTCCTCAACAAGCCGCTCACCCTGATCTTCAACGAGTTTTCCGAGAACTACATTCCCGACGTGGTCGGTGGCAACGGCGACGTGAAATACCACCTCGGCTACCTGGCTGAACGGCAGACCGCGACCGGTTACAAGGTGGGCGTGCGTCTTGCGCCCAATCCGAGCCATCTCGAAGCGGTCGACCCGGTCGTCGAAGGCATGGCCCGCGCACGCCAGCGCATTCTCGACGACACGGAGAAGCGGACGAAAGTGCTCCCGCTGCTCATCCATGGCGACGCCGCCTTCGCGGGGCAGGGGATCGTGGCCGAAGTTTTCCAGATGTCGCAATTGCCCGGCTATCGCACGGGCGGCACGCTGCACATCATCGTCAACAACCAGATCGGCTTCACCACGCTGCCGGCCGATGCGCGTTCGAGTCTCTACTCGACCGACGTGGCCAAGACGATCGAGGCGCCGGTTTTCCACGTCAACGGCGAAGATCCGCTTGCCGTGGTGACTGTCGCGCAGCTCGCGCTCGATTTCCGCCAGGAATTCGGACGCGATGTGGTCATCGATCTTTATTGCTACCGTCGCCACGGCCACAACGAAGGCGACGAGCCGACTTTCACGCAGCCGCACCTTTACGGCACGATCCAGAAACACCCGCTGGCCAGTGAAACATTCGTCAAGGAACTCGCCGCGCTCGGCACCGTGACGCGCGAAGACGCCGAAGCGATCAAAAAGGAAGCGACGCGCGATCTCGAAGAAGCGTTCGACATCGTCAAGAAAAGCGAAAGCGAACGTCAGGAAGGCGGACGCTTCGCCGGTTCCACCGCGGTCTTCCAGCCGCCGTATTCCTACGAGCCGGTGCACACCGAGATTTCGTCCGGGATGCTCAAGGAAATCGTCGAAGGCCTCTGCCGCGTTCCATCCGATTTCCATCTGCTGCCCAAAGTGCGTCGCATGCTCATCGAGCGTCGTCTCGAAATCCTTCGCGATGGCGGACCTTACGACTGGGCGTTTTCCGAGGCGCTCGCCTTCGGTTCGCTCCTGCTCGAGGGCACACCGGTGCGTTTGTCCGGACAGGACTGCCGCCGCGGCACCTTCAGCCAGCGTCACGCCGTTTTCTACGACGCGGAGGATCACGGCAATGCCCTGCACGAAACGCATTATTCTTGCGGCTACATTCCGCTCAATCACCTGAAGGAAGGCCAAGCCAAGCTCTGCATTTACAACAGCCTGCTCAGCGAAGCGGCAGTGCTCGGGTTCGACTACGGCTACTCGCTCGATTACCCGTCGATGCTTTGTCTGTGGGAAGCGCAGTTCGGCGACTTCGCCAACGGCGCGCAGGTCATCATCGACCAGTTCATCGCCTCGGCTGAATCGAAATGGCAGCGCCCGAGCTCGCTCGTCATGCTTTTGCCGCACGGCTACGAGGGACAGGGGCCGGAACATTCCAGCGCGCGCCTCGAACGCTTCCTGCAGTTGTGCGCGGACAACAACATGCAGGTCTGCAACCTGACCACGCCCGCGCAGTATTTCCACGCCTTGCGCCGGCAGATCCACCGCGATTACCGCAAGCCGCTCGTCGTCATGACGCCGAAGAGCCTGCTGCGTCATCCGCTCGCCGTCTCCAAGGCAACCGATTTCACCGACGGGCGTTTCTATGCGATCATGGCCGACCCGTTGCCGCCCGATGCGGCGCAGGTCACACGCATGATCCTTTGCTCCGACAAAGTTTACTACGATCTCAAGGCCGAGCAGGAAAAGCGCGGCGCGACCGACGCGACCATCCTGCGCGTCGAGCAGCTCTACCCGTTGCATGTCGAAAAAATCAAACGCATCGCGCACTCCTGCCCGAATTTGAAGCGCGTCGTCTGGTGTCAGGAGGAGCCGCGCAACATGGGTGCGTGGTTCTACATGCAGGCGTCGTTGCGCGATTTGCTCGGACGCAACATTTCCTATGCCGGCCGTCCCGAAAGCCCGAGTCCGGCGGTCGGATCACTGGCCATTCACCGTTTGCAACAGGCGGAACTCGTCAGCTGCGCTTTCGAGGTGTAGACAAGGCGCGCACATGGGCAGCACAGACATCAAAGTCCCCGCAGTCGGGGAGTCGATTTCTTCGGGGATCATTTCCCTCTGGCATCGTCAGGATGGCGAATATGTCCGCGCCGGCGATGCTTTGTTCACGCTCGATACGGACAAAGTTTCCACCGAGGTCGCGGCGCCGGCCGCCGGCCTTGTCCGCATCAAGGCCCCCGCCGATACCGAGGTGAAAATCGGCGAAGTGGTCGGACTGATCGAAGAAGGCGCCGCGCCGGCCGACGCTCCCGCCGCACCCGCCCCTGCCCCTGTAACGGCACCGCCTGCCACGCCGTCAGGCGGGTCCCCGCTGCCGGTCGTCTCCGCCGCCACCCCGTCTGCTCCGGTCCAACTCGAACCGCAAGACCGCCGTGTCACCCGGAAAAAACTTTCCCCGCTGCGCAAAAAGATTTCCACGCAACTGGTCGCGGCGCAGCGCAACGCGGCCATTCTCACCACGTTCAACGAGTGCGACATGTCACCCGTGATGAAACTGCGCTCCGAAGTGCAGGAAGCATTTCAGGCCAAATACGGGGTGAAGCTCGGATTCATGTCGTTCTTCATCAAAGCGGTAGTCGACGCATTACGCGACGAACCGCAGATCAATTCGCGCCTCGATGGTGACGAGTTGGTGCAAAATCACTTCTACGACATCGGCGTGGCTGTCGGCACGGAACGCGGGCTCATTGTCCCGGTGATCCGCGATGCCGACCGCAAAACTTTCCCCGAGTTGGAAAAAGATCTCCTTTATTACGCGAACAAAGCGCGCGAAGGCGCGATCACCATCGAGGACCTGCAGGGCGGTGTCTTCACCATCTCCAACGGTGGCGTCTACGGATCGCTCATGAGCACGCCGATCCTCAATCCGCCGCAAAGCGGCATCCTCGGCATGCACAAAATCCAGGAACGCCCGGTCGCGGTGGATGGCAAAGTGGTCATCCGTCCGATGATGTATCTCGCCTTGAGCTACGATCACCGCGTGGTCGACGGCAAAGAAGCGGTCACTTTCCTCGTGCGCGTCAAGGACGCCATCGAAAATCCCCTCCGGCTCTTCGTCGACGCCCAGCCATGAAATGGCTCCGCATCCTCCTGCTTCTGCCGTTTATGACGCTGCAGGCGCAGGAAACCGCGGGCAGCGATCCTCTGCTCGCGCAGCAACGTCTGGCTGCCGCGTTGCGTCAGGCCACCAGCGAATACGATCGGGGAAATTTTCAGGATGTGCTGGTGCGCCTCGACTCGCTTGCCGGTGCGGGGGCCAATGACATCAGCGTGCTCAACCTGCGCGCCGCGGCTCAGACCAAACTCGGCCAATACGAACAGGCCTTCGGCTTGTTCCAGGAAATACTCAAAGCCAATCCCAACTACTTTCCGGCCGCCTTCAACGCGGGCGAGGTGCAATTTCTGGCCGGCGACCGCGAAGGCGCGCTGGCAACTTTCCGCAGCCTGCGCCAGCGCGATCCGCGCAACGAACTCCTGCGTTTCAAAGTTTTTCTCTGCCAGTTCGTCCTCGGCCGCCACGAGGAAGCGGCCAAAACGGCCAAAGCCATGCAGCCCGCGGGCTCCACACCGTCTTGGTATTACGCGCAGTCGCTCATGTCCCGGCAGGCGGGTGACGAAGCCAAAGCGCGCGAAAATCTGCAGGCCGCGCGTTCGCTCTACGGTGAGGACAGTTGCCGGCTCTTCGACGAGTCGCTCGCCGCGGCTGGATTGTAATCAAAATCAGGGCGCGGTGAGTTTCTCGCCTGTGCGCTTGTAGTATTCGTAGCGATCGCGCACCGCGGCCACGTAAGCCCGCGTGCTCGCGATGTCCATGGCGGCAGCCAGTTCCTTCGCGCTCATCTGCGTGCCGCCCGACCAGCGCTTCACCCGGCTGCGTCCCGCGTTGTATTCGCCGAGGGCGAAAGGCAGCGGATCTTCCTGCGAGGCCCAGTGGCGCAGCGCTTGCGCGAGATACCACGTTCCGACCTCGAGATTTGTATTCGGATCGAGCAGATCCGTGGGAACAAAAGTTTCGATACCGTTCGCATCGACCCAATCCTGCGCGGCGGGTTCGGTCACCTGCATGAGTCCGCGTTCCCCGTGCCCGCCCAGCATGTCGGGACGGAAACGGCTCTCCTGCCAAACGACCGCTTTGACCAGCAGCGGATCGACGTCGTTACGCGCGGCCACGGCCGCAATCTCGTTGTCGTATTCGTCGTAGCGCCCGAACGTGGCCAACTCTCCGAGCCGGTATGGAGGATCGGGATGCGTCAGGACGAGCGCGGCCGCCGCGACTGCGAAGAGGATCGCAGCCACACCGAAAATCTGCAGGACGCGCCGGGACATTCCGGATGAAATTAAAGTCGCTTGTCTTTCGCGGCCAGCGCTATCCGTCTTCTCAACGCCAGAGCGCGGCGTAGGCCCCGGCGAATCGCATCGTTGCTTCCGCATCGGGAAGTATTTCGACCAGCCGCGGCGAGGGGGCCGGCCACGGATCGCCGGGCGCATGCACTTGCCCGTAGTGCCAGCCGAACATTTCGGCCCATCCGCGGAAATGCAGCGTGTGCGTGTTGAGAAACGCCGCGTTCTTGAACATGCGGTCGAAAATTTTTCCGCCGCCGTTGTTGATCACCGCGATGGTGATGTCTGCGTCCGCCAACTGCGCGGCGGGCCAGAGTCCGGCCAGGTCGTAGAGAGCGGAGAGATCGCCGATCAGCGCCGCGGTCGGACGCTCCGTCCCCGCCAAGCCAAGCGCGGTGGAAACAAGGCCGTCGATGCCGTTGACCCCGCGGTTGCCGAAGAATGTCCGATGAGCTTCGCTGCGTGGAGCAACGAGGTCCCATTCGCGGATGGCCAGACTGTTCCCGAGAAGAATGCGCGCATCGTTGGCGAACTGTTCCGCTGTGGCACGAACCAAAGACGCTTCGCTGCGCGGTTCGCGTTCGAGTAAATCCGCGGTTGCGTTTGCGATGCGCCGATCGCAGGCAAAGAGGGCCTTGTTGTCACCGCCGCGTGGCGCTTCGTCATCGGTCAAGGCGCGGAAATGGGCGAGGGGAAGGACTGCGCTCTTGCGCGCCAGACCCGGGAAAGGAACGCGCGAAACATGGAGAACCGGACGCGTGTCGTCCTCCAGATCGCGCCAGATGCGCGGGGTTGGAACACCGCCGATGCGCAGGACGCCGTCGCAGGCGGTGCGGCACTCCGGGGAACTTAGAATTCTTTCGCCCGCATGCAGACTGAATTCCCGCAAATTGCGATGTCCGCGCAGTTGCGAGACTTCTTCGAGATAGAGCGGACTCGCCAGCGTGGCCAACCACGGAGCGACCATGTGCGCTTCGTCATTGTTCAGCGATGACACAAGGACGAGCGGATTGCGCACGCGACCGAAAAATTCGCCCCACTGACTTTTCGCTTCGTCTTCCGTCATCCACGGCTCCGGTCCGCGCGTTGTTCCTGTCTCGCACGCGCCAAGTCCGGTCGTCTCGCCGACGAGCGGTTCGTCAAAGCACACGTTGAGATGCACTGCCCCCTGCGGCAGATTGGTGAGTTGTCCCGGCGCATCGATGTCGATGACCGGAATGCGTGCCGCGGCGAAGAGCGGCGGTTGGTCGATGGTTTGCGGTGCGCCCGTGCCGCGCAGTTTCCGCGGACGGTCCGCGGTCACGGCAATAAGCGGCCAGCCGCCGTGCACGGCTTCGAGCATGGCGGGGAGCAATTCCGCCGCGGCCGTGCCGGAGGTGGTGACCACTGCCACGGGTCGGTTGTCGCGGCGAGTGCGTCCGAGCGCGAAAAATGCCGCGCTGCGTTCCTCGAAAAAGTTGAACACTTCGAAAGCGTCACGCGAGGCATCGGCGCAGAGCACGAGCGGTGCGTTGCGTCCGCCCGGACAAACAACCAGCGCCCGAACCCCCGCACCGCGCAGAACGGAAAGAACTTCCGCCGCGAGCAGGCTGTTCGTTTGAGCGGCGCTCAAAGTCCGAGGTTGCCGCGCGTCGCCGCGATCTTCAGTCGCAACTCGGCGAGCTCGCGGTCCAGTTTGCTGCCGGCAACAATGCCGCAACCCGCGCCGCAACACGTTGTCTCGCGGTCCCACTGCAAACCGCGGATGGCAACCAGGCAGCGTGAATGTCCGTCGGGCAACCGCAGTCCGAAGGGCGCGCCGAAATATCCGCGCGGTGCCTCATCGATTTCGGAAATGATTTCGCGCCAATCTCCGCGCGGCGCGATGCCGACCGCCGGTGTGGGATGAAGTCTTTCCACCAGCGCGGCGAATTCGACCGGTTGCTGCGGCGAAATGCGCAGATCTGTCCGCAAATGCGAGAGCATGCCGATGCGCCAGAGTCGCGTGGCGCCTTTGGTCACGGGTCCGAGCGGGGCGAGTCGCGACGCGACATCGTCGAGCACGAGCTTGTGTTCATCGCGCTCCTTCGGGTCGTCCATCATTTCCTCGGGCGAAGCGCCGGAGCGCGATGTGCCGGCCACGGCCACGGTGTGGATTTCCACGCCGTCATCCTCGAAGAGCAACTCGGGCGAAGCCCCGATCATGCCGCCGTTCTCGTCCCAGAATCCGTAAGGCATCAGCCCCGACGGTAAATTGGCCGCCGCGCGCAGCGCGCGTTCGCGTTCGTCGACGGTCAGCGCGCCGCGACTTGTCTCGAAAACGGCAGGGACCGCTTTGCGCAAGCGGCCCTCGCCGAAGGCGTGCATCACCTTTGCGAATGCGACGGCGAACTTGGCCTCTTCGAATGGCCGCCACGCTCGTCTCGTTTCGTGCCGCGAGAGCAGTTGGGCCAGCCCGTCCGGTGAGACCGCGGAGACCTCCGGATAAACGCGCCACGGTTTTTCGTTGCGCAGGAAAAAATCCGGCGCGTGAAAAGACGGTTTGGTGGCGTGCGGTGAGGACGATTGTTCCATTTCGCCCCAGGCGATGATCCAAAGGTCTTCGGACCATGCCATGACCGCGCCGTGTGTCAAAAATTCGCGGATCTGCGCCGCATCGGGGAGCGAAGCGCGCAAGTGCCGCCACGGGGCAGCGGTCTGTTCCGGCGCAGTGTTCATCATCGGACGTTACGTCCCGCGCGCCCCGCGGGATACGGGCTCAACCGCGCAATTGGCGCTCGGCCTCGAGCCAGTCGGACTGTGGATCGCCCGCCAGTCCGAGATACCGGCGGCGTTCGCCGATGAAATAGGCGCGCATGGAAATGTCTTCCGTGGTGACTGAACCGATCACCGCGGTGATTTCGGTTTTGCCGCCGCGTTTTCGCGTCATGACGCGGGCCGGCGTTGGGGTGACCGCGCGGGTCCGCGCCGCGGTGGGTTTGGCGGCTGAAGCCTTCTTGGCGGGTTTCGCGGGGGTTTTCTTGGCTGTTTTCGGCATGGGTGGATTTGTAGACTCGCCATCAAACCAACGCTCTTCGGTCGAGGCCAAGTTTTTTCGGTTTTCGCCGGGTCGCGTGGCGTCTATTCTTCTGTTGTGGGCATTTCCTTGGGCGAATTTTTTATCCGCTGGTTCGTCACCGCGTTGGCGGTCTTTGTTGCCGCGGCGATTGTTCCCGGCATCACCTACAGCAGCTTCACCGGCCTCGCTATCGCCGCGCTATTGCTCGGGATCATCAACGCCATGGTCCGGCCCGTTTTGCTCATTCTTTGCCTGCCGCTCATTCTCGTCACCATGGGCTTGTTCATCCTCGTCCTCAATGCGCTGCTCCTCTGGCTTGTCTCGGGGATTTTGCCCGACAGTTCATTCCATGTGGACGGATTTTGGTCCGCGTTCTGGGGCGCAATCGTCATGGGTTTGGTCAGTTGGCTGCTCAGCTCGTTCTTCCGCGGCAGTGACGGGAAAATTCATCCGCTCACGCACCACACGGTAATCAAGCAGGCCCGCGGCCGCACGCTCAACTGATATGGCCGTTCCGGACGCTCTCCGGCGCTGGCTCGACGGCGGACGCACCGGGGTGAAAGTCTGCGGCTTCACCCGCGAGGAAGATGCGCTCGCCGCGGTCGAGGCCGGTGTCGATGCGCTCGGTTTCAATTTTTATCCGCAATCGAAACGCGCGGTGCAACTCGCGGAGATTGCCGCTTGGGTAAAAAAACTTCCCGCCGATATCGCGCGCGTGGCCATCGTGGTTCATCCCGACGAAACGCTTCTGCGCGAGCTGACCCACTCGGGACTTTTCCATGCCCTGCAATTCCACGGCGGCGAAACGCCGGAATTTTGCGCCGCGTGGGGAGGGGACCTTTACGTCAAGGCGCGTCCGATTTCCGATGCCGCGTCGGCCGATGCCGCACTGGCCGATCCGGCACCGTGTTTGTTGCTCGATGCGCACGCACCTGGCGTGCACGGGGGCACGGGAACGACCGTTGATTGGTCGCTCGCCGCCGACGTCGTCTCCGCCGCCGCGCGTCCCGTTGTTCTTTCCGGCGGATTGCGTCCGGACAACGTGATCGAAGCCGTGCGCCAAGTGCATCCGACTGCGGTCGACACGGCGAGCGGGGTCGAATCTTCGCCCGGGATCAAAGACCCCGCGCTGATGCGCGCCTTCGTCGAGGCTGCGCGTGCAGGTTGATCTTGATTGTCAGGAAAGCCCGCGTGCATTCTCAACGCAGATATAAAAACTTCTCCCCCTCGTCTTTGTTCCCCTCTGCTCGCCGGCTGCATTAGCGAGGATGAGTTGGCCAATATCGTCAACCCCCACAATCGTCCCCGGCAATACGGCGGGCTTCCCGCCAACCAGCGTCCGATGACGCCCTACCAGTCACAATCGTTCTATCAACCCGTTTACCGCGGCGCATACCGCCAAGGTGACAACGCCGGATTCTACGATGGCAGCCGCGGCATGCCCTATCGCGCCAACTCGACCTACCGCGGCCCGGCCTACAATGTTCCGTGCTCCGACGGTTACTGCAAAGGCCATGCCGAAGGTGTCAACGAAGGCCGTCGCGGCATTGTCTATGGTTGCTCGCTTTGACGCCCTCGACTCTTTGTTGCGCCCGAATTAAAAACCTCTCCGATGAACGATAACCGCGCCAGCCGGACAAAAGGCGTTTCTCTCTGGGTCTTTGTTACGGGATTTGCCGCGGCAGCCCTGCTCACGCTGAGTGCGGCGATTGGCACGTCGATGCTCCGCCACCAGACGCCGGAACAGGCCAGGTCGCTCGAGGCGCCGGTCGCGCAGCGCTGAACAAAACTGCGGCTTGGACGATCGGCGCAAAGCCCGTTGCCGCAGCGTTTTCGACCTTTGTCGAGGCGCCTTTCCTTGCCCGCGAGGGGTGCTTGCGGCTACCGTTTGCGGTTCAATTTATGAGCAAGAAGGAAATGTTCAGAGTGGCGGTTTTGGCCGGCGACGGCATCGGGCCCGAGGTTATGGCCGAGGCCTCGAAGGTGCTGGCCGCGGCCGCGGCGAAGTTTGCCATTCCTTATGAACTACGGGAGGAGCGCGTCGGGGGCGCGGCCATCGACGCGGATGGTGTCGCCTTGCCCGACCAGACGCTGCAGACCTGCAAAGAGTCGGACGCCATTCTCTTCGGTTCGGTCGGCGGCCCGAAATGGGAGTCCCTGCCGCCCAACCAGCAACCGGAACGCGCGGCGCTGCTCGCTCTGCGCAAAACGTTCGCGCTTTATGCCAATTTGCGTCCGGCCATCTGCCTGCCGGAATTGACC
>Ga0163212_1001207_pt1 | contig 11378 bp, 8 predicted proteins | sample Malawi_45m_30L_FD_113532 | JGI IMG/M metagenome (GOLD analysis project Ga0163212, IMG submission 113532) | Freshwater microbial communities from Lake Malawi, Central Region, Malawi to study Microbial Dark Matter (Phase II) - Malawi_45m_30L | ecosystem: Environmental > Aquatic > Freshwater > Lake ...
CCGCATCATCGCGGAAGTCCTCAGCCTTGCGCTCGTCATGGCGGTCATCGGCGTCGACTGGGGCCTCGCCCTCAAGTTCGTCCTGCTGTTCTTCGGCCTGCCCCTGATCCGCATCGGCGTGTCCGTGCATCTCACCGTCGCCTTGTGCGAGGCGCATCGCCTCGGAGTCGCCCGCGTGCTTCTTCTCGGCGTGCCAGGCATGCTCGCAGGCGGGGCGATGACCGCGCTGCTCGCGTTGATTCCCGCCGCTTGGTTCTGGCTGCATTGCGCCCTGGCGGCGCTGCTGGCCCCCTGATCAGATGTCCCGGAGGTCGTCGGGCCGCGGGCCTTCCCGTCCGGGGGCTGCGGGATGCGCGTCAGGTCAGGGTTCCACTGGCCGTCCTTGCCGCCGAGCTCGCAGATGACCAAGTCGAGGGGAGGGCACGACGCAGAGGCAGAAACCGCCGGCGCCGTCACGACCGTACGGGCGACCGGGCCAGGGGTCTGGTCGCGGAGCAGGCGGAGGACCTGGCCCGACACTTCGGCCGGGCTCCGGCTGCCCGCTTTGGCCAGAGGGTAGGTCCGCCCCATGCCCATTTCGTTCTTGGCCTCGGCGAGGTAGGTGACGAAGGGGCGCAGGCCCAGTTCGACCGAGCGGGGCGATCTCGTCGGGGGATTCCGGCGACCAGCGGATTTCGGCGACCGTCGAATTGGTGGTCCCGAGGTCGATGCCCAGGACTCGGCAGGCCATGAGGCGGGGTCGGAGCTTAGCCCCCGGGGGTCGCAGATTGGGGGATTCATCGAAGCGGCGGCCTCAGGGGTCCCGACTTATGGCAATCGAAGAGGAAAACCCTTTATTTTAGGAATAAGCGAAACTACCCTGACTGCCTCGGGGTTGAATCCGATGCTCTCTTCCATGCCGCGCTCGTTTCGCCTTTTCCTGGCCTTCCTGCTCGCCGCCGGCGCCGGCGTCGAAGCCGCTCCGAAGAAGGCGGCCAAGAAGGCCGACCCTGTCATCAAGGCCGCGCCGGTCGAGACGCGTCCCGTCGCCGTCCTCGCCGACCGGGCCGCCATCTGGCATACGTGGACGGACAAGGAAGGCCGCAAGGTCGACGCCCAGTTCTGCGGCCTCTCGGGGGATTTCATCACCATCCAGACCCGCGACGGGCGCACGTATCACTTCAAGACGGACATCCTCATCGCGGAGGACGTCGCCTTCGCCCGGCAGTGCCTCGACCGCAGCCGCAGCCACCGCTTCAGCCGCGAGATCATCGCCTCCGCCGCCGCGGACATCGACAAGATCGTCGGCGCCGTGCTGACGGCGAACCAGCAGAAACCGAACGCCCCGGCCTCCGACGAGGAGTTCCTGCGCCGCATCTACCTGGACGCAGCCGGCCGCATCCCGACGGCCAAGGAAGCCGAAGCCTTCCTCGCCAGCGCCGCGCCGGACAAGCGCGCCCAGCTGATCGACGAGCTCGTCTTCTCGCCGGGCTACGCGATGCAGATGTTCAACTGGATGGCGGACTTCCTGCGCGTGAAGGACACCTTCGGCAAAGGCGTCCCTGCCTTCACCTTCGAAGACTGGCTCAAGGCGCGGCTCGCGGCCAACGCCCCGTGGGACAGGCTGGTCTCTGAGATGGTCACCGCCGACGGCCGCCTGTGCGACAACGGCGCGACCGGCTTCATGCTCTTCGACGCCGAGATGCCGCTTGACGGGGTCTCGAACCTCATGACGACCTTCCTCGGCACGAACATGGCGTGCGCCCAGTGCCACGACCACCCGTTGGCCGACTGGACCCAGAAGGACTTCTATCAGATGGCCGCCTTCTTCGGGGCGACCGACGGCAAGGACGAGGGCGTCCTGCGCGAGATCGGCAAGCTGGCCAAGGGGGACAACGCCGTGAGCAAGGCGGCCGTCCGCAAGATCGCCGAGATGAACGCCTTCCGCCTGGACGACCACGCTAAGCAGTCGCTGACCTTGCCTAAGGATTACAAATACAAGGACGGCAAGCCGGGCGACCCGGTGGCGCCCGCCCTGATCGCGTGGGCCAAGGCCGACAAGTCGCTGCCGGCCTACAACGTAAGCACGAAGGACCCGGCCAAGCTGCGCGACGAATTCGCGCGTTGGCTGACCAGCCCGCAGAACCCGCGTTTCGCCACCAACATCGCCAACCGCGTCTGGAAGAAAGCCTTCGGCCTCGGCGTCATCGAGCCCGTCCACGACATCGACGACCTCACGCAGGCGAGCAGCCCGGAACTGCTGGCGCACCTCACCTTCGTGATGAAGGCCGCCAAGTTCGACCTCCGTGAGGTCCAGCGCGTGATCTACAATTCCAAGACCTACCAGGCCGCCGCGAGCCCGACGCCGGACCTAGGCAAGGCCAAGTATCTCTTCAACGGCCCGGTCGTGCGTCGCCTCTCGGCCGAGCAGGCCTGGGACAGCCTCGTCGTGACGGCCGTCGGCACCTATGCGGACAACGTCCTGCTGCGGCGCGGGGACGACCTCAAGGCCATGGCGCTCCCGCCGGGCAAGGTCACCTTGGCGGAAGTGCGCAACGCGATCGACCGCACGAAGAAGGCTTTCGGCGGTTCCGGCAAGGCGACCGACGGCAAGAAAGGCTCCGGCGGCTCGACGCTGGGTCTCGCGAACGGCTATGAAGGCGACAAGCCCGTCACCCGTTTCTCGCTCCTCCTGGCCCGCGCGAGCGAACTGCCGCAGCCCTCGGCTGAGGCGCATTTCCTGCGGGTCTGGGGGCAGGGCGACCGCCTGCTCGCCGATTCCGCGACGAACGACGGCAGCGTCCCGCAGGTGCTGCAGATGATGAACGGCTCGGTCGCCCGCCTGGTCGCGGACACGCGCGCCGAGGCCGTCATGGCGGCGGAAGCGGCCAAGACGCCCGAAGCGCGGGTGCGCTCGCTCTACCTCTCCTTCCTCGCCCGCCGGCCGACGCCCGCCGAGCTCGCCGCCGCGACCCGCTCGCTCGGCGACGGTCTCGCCGTCACGGACCTCGCCTGGGTCCTGGCCAACACCCGCGAATTCCTCTTCATCCGATGAACCTCCCCGTCTCCGCCGACCTGCTCCGCCATCCTGAGGACCGTCGTCGCTTCCTCGAGAAGTGCGCCAAGGTCGCCTTCGGCCTGAGCGTCCTCCCGGCCTTCGCCCGCCTCGCCTCGGCCGCCGAGCAGAAGAACACGGTCAAGGCGCCCAACGCCGGCCTGCCGGGTTTCGGCAAGGCCAAGCACGTGATCTTCCTCCAGCTCAACGGCGGCATGTCACATATCGACACCTTCGATCCCAAGGCCGGTCCGGGCAAGGGCCCGGGTGAGATCATCTCGGCGAAGGGTGACATGCAACTGACCTCCTACCTCGCGCAGACCGCCAAGGTCAGCGATAAGCTCACCGTGATCCGTTCCATGACCGCCAAGGTCGGCGTGCACGCCTCGGCGGCCTACCTCATGCGGACCGGTTTCGAGCAGCGCGGCACCGTCCAGCACCCCACGCTCGGGGCGTGGGCGCAGCACTTCCTGGGCGCCAGCCACAAGACCCTGCCGTCCTCCGTGGCCGTGAACCGCTCCTCCAACCATGGCAACGGCTGGTTCCCGGCGGCCTATTCGCCGCTGCCGATCCTGAATCCCGAGGACGGCCTGCTGGACACCAAGAGTCCGGTCGGCGACGCCGTCGTCGGCAAGCGCGCGGCCTTGCTGGCGCAGCTCGACGCCGGCTTCGGAGGCAAGGCCGCGGACGAGAACGTCAAGGCCTACAACGAGTTCTACGAGACCACGTTCCAGCTGATGAAGAGCACGGACCTCAAGGCCTTCGACCTGGCCGCCGAGCCCGCCGCCACGCGCGCCCGCTATGGCAAGAGCAAGTTCGGCCAAGGCTGCCTCCTGGCCCGCCGGCTGGTCGAGAACGGCGTGCGCTTCGTCGAGGTCGCGCACGGCGGCTGGGACATGCACGCCACCTTGGACGACCGGATGGAGGACGTCGGCGGCGATTTCGACCGCGTCTTCGCCACGCTTATCCAGGACCTCGAAGCCAAGGGCCTGCTGGAGTCGACCCTCGTGGTTGTCGCCACCGAGTTCGGCCGTAAGCCGTCCTTCGAAGGCGGCGGCCGCGGCCACCATCCGCTGGTGTTCTCCACGGTCCTCGCGGGGGCCGGTGTCCGGCGCGGTTACGTCCACGGAGCCAGCGACGCCAAGGGCTACGCGCCGGCCTCGGAGGGCGTCTCGCCGGGCAGCCTGCACGCCACCATCGCCCACGCGGCCGGACTGCCGGTGCAGACCGAGATCATGACGCCCGCCGGCCGGCCGATGGAGATCGGCAACAGGGCCAAGCCGCAGCTCGGCGTCTTCAGCTGAGCCTCAGCCCAGGAGCATCGCCACGTCGCCCGGCCGCTCCAAGTGGACGGCGTGGCCGGCGTCCTCGATCACGCTGATCCGCGCCTTCGGAAGGCGGGCGCCCATCTCGAGCGCGAGGCGCGTGAACTTCACGTCATGCTCGCCGGTCACCAGGTCGACGGGGCAGCGGAGTTCCCTGAGGCGGGGCCAGAGGGAGGGCAGGGTGCCCGTGCCGACGTTGTCGAGGCTGAGCGCCAGTCCTTCGGGGTCGTTGCGGTGACGTCGTTCGAGGATCGGTCGGAGCCGTTCCTCCGGCAGGCGCAGCAGCGGCTGGAAGAAGGTCTGGTTGTGCCAGTATCCGAAGAACGCGTCGAGGCCGCGGGTCCGGATGAAATCCGCCAGCCTGGCGTCGGCCAGGCGGCGCTCTTCGCGTTCCGTCACGGTGGCCAGTCCGGGGCTGGCGCCGATGAGGATCAGGCGCGCGACACGTTCGGGATAGGCGAGCGCCCAATGCAGCGCGAGCCGTCCGCCGAGGGAGTAGCCGACCAGCGTGACCTGCGTCGTCGTCGCGGCCTCCGTGATCAGGGCGAGGTGGGCTTCGATGGAATAGTCGCGGAGTTCCCGGAGGTGACGGAGGGAGCCATGGCCGGGGAGTTCAGGGGCATGGAACGCCCGGTCGGCGGGCAGGTGTCCGCGAACAGGCTCGAAATCGGCGCCTTCGCCGGTGAAGCCATGCAGCGCGACGATGGTATTCATGGGTGATACTCTGGGGGGAGGCCGTCGGCGCCTGCGGTCGGTAGATGTTCCTCAGGGTGACTATTGACGCAAAGGGAAAAATAGGGAACAAACGGCGTGATTTGGGTTCTGATTATCAAACTGATGCCCGGTATTCGCGTCAAACCTTGGAACCGTGTGGACGCCCCCGTCTACAGCCTCGCGACGACGGCGGGCGGGAGGGGCAACCTGAACATCTGCAGCTACGTGACGCCGATCGCGATGAAGCCCAAGCGCTTCATCATCGGCGTGTACAAGGATACCAAGACGCTCGAGAACCTCGAAGTCAATCCGATCGGTCTCCTGAACTACATGGCCAAGGACCAGGCCAGCTACGTCAGGTTGCTCGGCAAGAAGTCTGGTCATTCCACCGATAAGATCGCGCAGCTTGGTGACAAGATCGAGCATGTCAGCGACGGTCTCTACCGGCTCAAGGGCGCCATCGCCACCTTGCGCCTGCGTTTCATGGAGCGCATGGACTGCGGCGACCATTGGGCCTGGCTGGCGCACGTCGACGCGTACGAGAACCTGCGTGAGGCGCCGCCGCTCACCATCGAAGAGCTCAAGCGGTTGAAGCTCATTCTGGCCTGACGGCCAGGATAGGGTCGGGGACGGGGCTAGGGCAGGGGTGCGGACTGATCAGAAGGCATCAAAGAGCCGCGGTAAGTCCGGGACCTATCTCACGCCTGTTTCTCGGCCTCCCCCTGGCCGTGGCCCTGACCCCGCGGAGCCGATAGCTCCGCTTACTTCTTCTTGGAGGCCTTCTTCGCCTTCGCCTCCTCGCGGTGCGGAATCAGGTAGGTGCGGCTGCGGATGAGGCGTTCGTAGAGGTCGACCATCGACACGCCCTCGCGGGGACGGACGGAGTCAGCCTTCGTGGCGCGGTCCACCTGCCGCTTGAGCATGCGGCAGAGGTCTTCGGCGTTGTACTGGATCATGCCGAGGATGCGTTCGACGGAGTAGCCCGGGATGCTCTCTTCGATGTAGAAGCCGTCGGCTTCGTCGTCCTCGAGGAAGACGTGGGCCTCGTTCACGCGGCCGAAGAGGTTATGCAGGTCGCCCATGATGTCCTGATAGGCGCCGACCATGAAGGCCCCGACGTAGTATGGCTTGCCTTCCTTGAAGGGATGGAGGGCGAGGGTCTTGCGGACGTCCTCGAGGTCGATGAAGTCGTCGACCTTGCCGTCGGAATCGCAGGTGATGTCGACGAGGGTCGCCTGGACCGTCGGACGCTCGTGGAGGCGATGGATCGGCGCGATCGGGAAGAGCTGGTCGAGAGCCCAGTGGTCGAGCAGGGACTGGAAGACCGAGAAGTTGCAGACGTACTGTTCGGCCAGCATCGAGTCGAGGCGGGCGAGCTCGTCGGGGACGTCGGCGGAGTCCTTGAGGTCCTCGCGGATCTGGCGGCAGATATCCCAGAAGAGGCGGTCGGCGGCCGCGCGTTCTTCGAGGCGCAGGTTGCCGAGGCTGAAACGAGCGTGGGCTTCCTCGCGCTTCTCCTTGGCGTCGTGGTAACGCTCGAGAGGGTCGAACCTACGCTTGTTCTTCCGGATGTCGTCGAGTTCGCGGACGAGCTGGTGGGTCTTGCCTTTGGGAGTCTCGATCTTGCCTTCGTCGCGGGTGATGCGGTCGACGGTCTCGAAGATCAGGATCGAATGCGGAGCGACGAGGGCGCGGCCGGATTCCGACACGATGTCCGGGACCTCCACCTTGCTCTCTTCGCAGATCTGCTTGATGTTGGCCACGACGTCGCGGGCGTAGACTTCCATGCTGTAGTTCATGGACGACTCGTAGGCCGAGCGGCTGCCGTCGTAGTCGATGCCCAGGCCGCCCCCGACGTCGAGCAGGCCCATCGGGAAACCCATGCGCTTGAGCTCACAGTAGAAGCGGGTGGCTTCGACCACCGCCTTCTTGATGGTGCCGATGTTGGGGACCTGGGAGCCGATGTGGAAATGGACGAGGCGGAGGGCGTCCTTCATCTTCGCTTTGGCGAGGCGCTGGGCGACCTCGACGATCTCGGAAGCGGTCAGGCCGAACTTGGCGTTCTCACCCGTGCTGTCGGCCCACTTGCCTTCGCCGGCGGTGGTGAGCTTGACCCGGAGGCCGATGTGGGGCCGCACGCCCATGCGGCGGGCGATGCGGATGATGGCGTCGATCTCGGAGAGCTGTTCGACGACGAGGATGGTCTGCTTGCCGAGGCGGCGGCCCATGAGGGCGAGCTCGATGTATTCCTCGTCCTTGTAGCCGTTGCAGACGAGGAGCGCCTTGCGGTTCTCCAGCAGGGCGAGGGCGATGATGAGCTCGGGCTTCGAGCCGGCCTCGAGGCCGAAATCATATTCATCTCCGGCGTCGAGGATCTCCTCGACGACCTCGCGCAGCTGGTTGACCTTGATCGGGAAGACGCCGCGGTAACGACCGTCATACTCCTCCTCCTTGATGGCGCTGCGGAAAGCCTCGTTGATCTGCGTCACGCGATGACGGAGTTGGTCCTGGACGCGGATCGTGAGCGGCGGCCTGAGGCCGGAAGCTTCGACCTCCTTGACGATGTCCGTGATGCGGATCTTGCGGTGGTCGCCTTTCGGATGCACGCAGAGATGACCCTGAGGGTCCACGGAGAAGTTGTTACCTCCCCATCGTTTGAAGCCGTAGTACTCTTCGGCGTCTTTGGTCGTCCAAGGCTGCGGTTTGCTCACGTCGGTAGGAAGGTGGACTTTTTATCCTGCGGGGGGAAGCGCAAGGGGAAATCTCACCCCGGCAGGAGCCTTCCGGCTCGCCTCGGCGGTGTCGGCGGTTTGTCTGAAGCCATGTCCGCCGAACCCGTCATCCGAGCGACGATCGCGTTACGGAAGGCTTTGGCCGGACGTTCCTTTCCCGCGCCCGCGGACTTCGTCTACCAGCCGCTGGACTACGCTTGGGCCGCGCACGAAGCCTACCTGCTCCGATACGCGGCCTCCGGCCCGAAGAAGGTGCTCTTCCTCGGCATGAACCCGGGCCCCTTCGGGATGGCCCAGACCGGCGTGCCGTTCGGGGAGATCACCGCCGTCCGGGACTGGCTGGGGCTCGAGAAGCCGGTCGGGCGTCCGGAGAAAGAGCACCCGGGCAAGAAGGTGACCGGTTTTGCCTGTCACCGTTCGGAAGTCAGCGGTCGCCGACTCTGGGGTCTCTTCCGGGAGCGCTACGGCAAGCCGGAGGCCTTCTTCGCCGACCATCTCGTCCATAACCACTGCCCGCTGCTGTTCCTGGAGAACACGAAGCAGGGGCGTAACGTCATCCCCGAGGAACTTCCGGCCGACGTCATGGCGCCGGTGAACAAGGAGTGTGATAAGCTGCTGCGGGTCATCGTCGAGACGCTCGGCGTCAGCACCGTCGTCGGCGTAGGGGGCTATGCCGAGACCCGGGCGCGGAAGGCCTTGGACGGCTTACTGGTGAAGTATGCCAAGGTCCCTCATCCGAGTCCGGCGAACCCGGTGGCCAACCGAGGGTGGTCGGCGGCGGCAACCAAGGCCTTGGTCGAACAAGGAGTCTGGTCCTGATGGGGCTCATCGAGGAGATCCTCGTCCGCCCGAAGCTCCGTCAGAAGCTCTGGGCCTGGTGGTATCCGTTCTTCACGCGACGCGTCCGGGACCATGGCGTCGATTTCCTCAACTACGCCTTTGAGGATCCCGAGGCCAGGCCCTTGCCGCTGACGGCCGTGGACGAGCCTAACCGACCGAACATCCAGCTGTACGAGCACGTCCGCGGCGACATCACCCTGACCGGCCGGCGCGTGCTCGAGGTCAGTTGCGGACATGGCGGCGGGGCGTCTTACTTCGCCCGGACCTATCGGCCGACCGAATACGTCGGCTTGGATCTCAACCCCGAGGCCATCCGTCATTGCCGCTCGCGTCATCAGGCCGAAGGCCTGCGTTTTCAGGTCGGCGACGCCCAGCAGCTCCCGTTCGCGGACAAGAGTTTCGACGTGGTCCTGAACGTCGAAGCCTCGCATTGCTATCCTGACTTCCCGGGCTTCCTCGACGAAGTCGCTCGCGTGCTCAAGCCGGGCGGAAGGTTCGGCCATGCCGATCTCCGTTATCGCAACGGCGTGGACGAGTGGCTGGCGGCCTTGGCGAAGCATCCGCGTCTCCGGCTCGACGAGATGCGCCTGATCAATCCTGAGGTCGTGCGGGGCATGGAGCTGAATACGCCGCGTTACGAGACGATGGTCAGGCAGGCGCTGCCGCGGTTCCTGCATGGCCTCGCCCTGGATTTCGCCGGCGTGAAAGGGTCGCGCCTGCATCGCGACGCAGTGGGCGGCGAGATGAGCTACCGGTCTTTCAAGCTCATCAGGCTCACCTGAGCCTACTTAGGCTCGAGGATGAGCAGGCGGCCGGGGGTGCTGAGGCCGGCGCCCATGGTCGTGCCGCGCGTATATTCGGCGATCAGCAGACGATGTCCCGGCAGCTTGACCAGTGAGATCGGGCGGCCGAGGGGTTGGAGGACCGCATGGGTCTCGGTCGTGCCTTTGGCATGATCGACCTTCAGGCGGAGCAGGTCGTAGCCGGAGGAGGCGGAGATGAGGTTGCCGAAGCGGGCGACGAGCAGCTGTCCGCCGAGCGGGGCCGGCCAGTCCGCGCCGAGTTCCACGACCGCCGACGGCGAGGAGTGAGGCGTGAAGGTGGCGGTGGGGCCATCGGCGCCGAGGGCGTCGGGGCCGAGGTTGCGGATCGGGCGGGTGATCGTGAGTCCACTCGGGGCGTCGGGCGTGTGCGGGTAGGGTCTGTGTGACCAGTCAGAGAACTGGAAGGGGAAGCCGTAATGTGTGCCGGCCGACAGCACGTTCAGTTCCTCGGGCGCGTCGGCATCGGGGCCGTTCTCGACGCCGAGCAGACGTCCGGATTGGTCCCACGTGAAGTGGTAAGTGTTACGCAGGCCGTACGCGAAGACCCCGATCTTGGGTTCGGAGGATTCTGGGTCGATACGCCAAAGGGCGGCCGTGAGCGGCACTTCGCCGCCCTTGAAGTAAAGATCGGACTGGCCGGCTTCGTTGCCGTCGGTCCGGGCGCCATTGCTCACGTACAGGAATCCGTCAGGCCCCTGTTCGATGTGCGACGCCCCGTGGTTGTAGGGTCCGACGCCGAACGGATACGCGGTCCGCAGCCAAGGCGTGGGCTTGGCCCATCCGCCCTTGGAGTCGGGAGCCGCGCGGAAGATCGTGACCTCGTTGGTGACGGGTTGCTTCTGTTTATTGCATTGGTTTGAGACCACGTAGAGACGGCCGTGGCGATCGACGCCGAGTCCGAGGCAGGCCGGACCGCCGAGGGCCGCGTCGAGGTATTCCGAACCCGCGAAGAGGCGCATCGGTTCAGGTGAGGACTGATCCCAGCGCCACACGTCGCCGTTGGCGGCGAGCATCAGGATATCGTGTTGGTTCGGGTGTCCGACGACCCGAGTCGGGTTGAACTTCAAGGGCAGGGCGATGCGCAGCCTCCAACCCTCCGGGGCGGGCGGGAGCGTCGTCGGGCACATCGATTCGACCAAGGCCTCGAACGTCGGGTAGCGGGAGCGACGGCGAACCTCAGCGATTTCCGCCAGATCTGTCGCCGGCAGGGAATTGCCCCAGGCGGAGAAGATGAAATTGACGAGCTCGACCATCTGCGGGTCGCGGAGAGCGACGGAGGGCATCTGTCCGTGGTAGGTCTGGCCGTTGACCGTGAGCGGCCCTTGGAGTCCCTCCATGGGGGCGCGCAGGGCTTGTTCGCGGTGGGTGCGGAGGAAGTCTGCCCCCGCCAGCGGTGGGAAGACGCCTGGAATGCCTTTGCCCTCGGGTCCGTGGCAGGCGGAGCACTGGATGCGGTAGAGGTCGGAGCCGTCGGCCTGGCCCAAGGACGGCGCCAGGGAAAAGCAAAGCAGGGTGAGGAGGACCGGATGCCGCATTAGGGGTATTGAGGCGGGAACTTCGGTCCTGTCGAGCATCTGGCGGGTTGCGGGGAACCTGCGGGTCGCCAAGGTGGTCATCACCCCATCATGCGTCTCTCCACGCCCCTATTCGCCCTCTTGGCCGTCGTGCTCTCCGCCGCCGACCGTCCCAATATCCTTTTTATCCTCACGGATGACCAAGGTTACGGCGACGTGAGCGCCCACGGGAATCCGATCCTCAAGACCCCGCACTTGGACAAGCTCCGCGGGGAGAGCGTCCGCTTCACCGACTTCCAGGTCTCACCGACCTGCTCGCCGACCCGCAGCGCGCTGCTGACCGGTCGGCACGAGTTCAAGAACGGGGTGACCCATACCATTTTGGAGCGCGAGCG
>Ga0163212_1001212_pt1 | contig 11372 bp, 7 predicted proteins | sample Malawi_45m_30L_FD_113532 | JGI IMG/M metagenome (GOLD analysis project Ga0163212, IMG submission 113532) | Freshwater microbial communities from Lake Malawi, Central Region, Malawi to study Microbial Dark Matter (Phase II) - Malawi_45m_30L | ecosystem: Environmental > Aquatic > Freshwater > Lake ...
GCAATGGTGCTGCCAAGTCCGAGACCGATAAAGCTGCGTCGGGAAACAGGGCGATGATCGTGCATTGTCAGAAGCCTCCGGCGATCTTTCATTCTACCGGGAGAGACCTTGCACATCGGGTGGATTTCCTTGACAGATTATGTCCATCAGGCGAAACTGACCGTATGTCAACACGCAATCTCTTTGATCTCGCCGGCAAAGTCGTTCTGGTTACCGGCTCCACAACCGGCCTTGGTAAGTCGATGGCCTTTGCTTTAGGACGAGCGGGTGCCAAGGTAGCGATGAACTACGCGAACAACGATGCCCGTGCTGCGAAGGCATTTGCCGAGTTCCGCGGCGAAGGCTTAGAGGGTGCGCTTTACAAAGCATCTGTCATTGATGAAAAACAGGTCAACCAAATGGTCAGCGATATCGCACGTGACCTTGGCGGTGTGGATGTCGTCATCATCAATGCAACCTGTGACCAGCCACATTTCCCAATCGAGGAATATTCGGTTAAGTTCTTCCAGTCGATGTTGGATTTCTTTCTGATCAGTCCATTCCTGCTGACCCGTGCAGTGCTTCCGCATATGAAGGAGCAAAAATGGGGACGCATCATTAACATTGGGTCGGAAGTCGTTGCGCGTGCCGTTCCAAACTTTGTGCCCTACGTCGCGGCGAAGAGTGGGCAGAATGGCTTTACCCGATCGATGTCGCAGGAGCTGGCACCATGGAACATCACTGTTAATATGATCTCCCCTGGCTGGATTCCAGTAGAACGTCACGTTGAAGAAGTCGTTACGGATGGACCTGGCTACCGAGTGCTGATTCCGCTTGATCGCTGGGGCATCCCGGATGATGTCTCCGGAACGGCGATTTATCTGTCCAGTGAAGCATCTTCATTTGTTACAGGACAGAACATCCACGTAAACGGCGGAATGACGACACAAGGATGCTGATTGAATGAGAATCCATCCGTATCTATCATTTCCGGGCACCTGTGAGGAGGCATTTGCGTTTTACGCACAGCTATTCAATGGACAAGTCACTGCCAATAACCGCTAAGGAGATGGAAGTCCATTTCCGGTCCCGGATGGCTGGGGTGTAAAAGTTATTCATGCTGAGGCGGTAGCCGGTGGACTTGTCGTTTACGGGTCTGACCATGTTCCTGAAATGTTTGAGACGCCGCAGAGCTTTTCGTTGTCGTGGAATGTCATTGAGTTTGATGCCGGAAAAACCGTATTCGATGCGTTGGGTACGGATGGCGGCACCGTTGTGATGCCGTTTGGTGAAGCTCCGTGGAGCATCGGATATGGAATGGTCAAGGACCGTTTCGGCATTACATGGCAGATAGATGTCGATCCTCCGCCTAGTTAGGCGAATGTAAGCCGACGAAACAAAAACACCCCACAGTCATCTGCGGGGTGTGTTGCGAATGGGAGGATGATGGGGATCGAACCCACTACCTTCAGAGCCACAATCTGACGCTCTAACCGGATGAGCTACACCCTCCTTGAAGCGACAAAGTCTATCATGTGCTCTCGTATCGTTTCAAGGGGAGTGTCGCACGAATATATATAGATTTTGCTGGTGCCATTGCGATGATTAATGTCTGGACAGGCTGAGTCTCCGCGGTTTGATGCAAACACTGGTTTAGAATGAAGTTGGTTTACAGATTGGAATACGTTTGCCGCAGAAAAGTCAATTTATCCTCTAACATCTGCAAATCATTTTGTCGGACTCTCGGGAACTGACGCGGAGTGCATTTCGTTTGTACTAAGGCTATAAATGAGCCAGTCGTAACCAGTTTGCCTGAAAGATGAGATGACGCAGAATGGATCCCTTGTCTGTTATATGTCTTGTAATGCCATTTCTGGTGTCGGCACCAAGTGATTCTATGGTGCCTCGGCAATCGCTGACCCTTTCTGGTGTTCTTAGTCGTGTCCAAGCAGCCTATCCAAAAGTGAAGGGCATTTTGCAGGAACGACAAGGCGCTGCTGGAAAATTGCGGGAAAAGCAGGGAGCTTTTGACACAACAGTAAGCGTTGGGCTCGAATATCTCAGTTACAACAGTTCGAGCATCCGTGGGAACAATGCCGAAGCCAGTCTCTCGACTGCAACGGTTGAGATGGCTATGCGCAGCGGCGCCAGACTGATTGTTGGTCGCGATGCAAACTCCGGGCTTGTAAAGTCACCTATTTCCAGTTCTGGTTCCGATGGCACAATCTACGCGGGGATAAAGGTACCGCTCCTGCGCGGAGCAGGCGTAAACGAAAAGAGCATCGCTGAGCTGCAGGCAAAGCTTGGGCTCCCCCTCGCCGATGCTGCCATTACTCAAGTGATCGTCGCATCCAAGGCCGCAGCCGGCGGCGCGTACTGGGAATGGGTTGCAGCAGGGAGAAAACGTAAGGTCGCCGGTGAACTTCTAACTTTGGCATCCTTACGTGCAAAGCAGATTGCCCGTGAAGTTGAGCTTGAAGCATTACCTCGCATAGCAATCACGGAAGCCGAACAGGAAGTGCGCCGCCGTGAAGCGGCGCTGAACAAAGCCGATCGGGATATTCAGAAGGCTGCCATAAAGCTTGCCGGATATCTCTGGCAGGATGATGGAACACCGCTTCCGCCTCCCACTATTGAGCAACTTCCATCGGAAATGCCTGTGCCCGCGTTCCTGAAAGATGCCCGGTTACAGTCAAGCCGTGAAGGCGCGCTCGCAAAACGGCCGGAAATTCTCGCCATTGCCGTTCAGTTGACGACGGTTGGCCTGGATGAACGTCTGGCTCTCAATGATAGTCGACCTGACCTGAGCGTCGTACTACAGCCCGGCCAGGACATGGGCCGCCTCGGAATCGGCGAAACGCTCAAAGCTGGGATCAATTTCAGTGTCCCTGTTGGACGCTGGGATGCATCCGGTCGACGGGACGCCACACGCGCGAAAGCGGTCAAACTCACGCAAGATCGTGAGCTTATCAAACGACAAGTACTCCTTGAAGTGGATGATGCATGGTCGGCTATCAATGCTGCTGTTGAGCGTTTCCAGGCAACGGATGCAGAAGTATCGCTGGCAAAGCAGCTTGAAGAAGGCGAACGCAAACGCTTTGCTGCGGGAGACTCAACACTCTTTTTAGTCAACCAGCGTGAGCGTGCCACCGCAGAGGCACTTGGACGCCTTATTGACATCCAACTTGAATACCAGCAGGCTCTGATTGCCCTGGATGCAGCATCGATTGCGCTTTGATGAAACGCTAGGAAACCCACGATGAGTCATCACAACGACACGACTTCCCACCACCACGCACACCCTACAGCGCTTCAGCGGTTCTTCCATTTGATGAGTCAGGAGCGGGGAGACATGATAGTCCTCATCACTTACACGATGGTGGCTGGATTGACTGCACTCGCAGTTCCGCTTGCGACGCAGGCCCTAGTTAACATCGTTGCTGCAGGTGTTCTTGTTCAGCCACTGGTTGTGCTGACGATTCTGGTCTACTTTGGGATGGTTGTGACCGGCATTCTTCAGCTCATGAAACTCTCTCTCGTCGAGCGGCTGCAGCAACGTGTGTTCGCGAGAGTCGCACTTGAGATGGCTCATCGGATGGTCAATGTCCGCGTCCAATCCGTCCACGGCGAGTATGCTCCGGAGTTGATCAACCGTTTTTTTGATGTCCTGACGATTCAGAAAACGCTCTCAAAACTCCTCTTGGATGGCCTGACAGTTACCCTTCAAGCCCTCGTTGGCCTCGTCCTGCTTGCTGTCTACAGCCCGGTGCTCCTCGGTTTTGACATAATTATTCTCCTATCAATGGGATTTATCATCGGGGTTCTTGGGATTGGTGGCCTGCGAACCAGTATTGTTGAGAGCAAAGAAAAGTACCGTGTTGCCGACTGGCTCGAAGAGCTTGCCCGCTGTCATATTGGACTTAAACTCCATGCTGATGGTGACTATCTCGTTGAGCGTGCGGACCTTGCCGTCATCAAGTACATCAAAGCTAGGCAGAAACACTTCGCTGTTTACTACCGACAGGCTGCAGGAAGCTACTTCTTCCAAGCCTTTGCCAGCGCAGGCGTCCTTGCAATAGGTGGGTGGCTTGTCATCAATCGACAGTTAACCCTCGGGCAGCTCGTCGCCGCGCAGATCATTGTTGTGTCGGTGCTTGCATCGCTTGACAAACTCGTCCGACAGGCTGACCAGGTCTTTGATCTCCTAACCGGTCTCGACAAAGTTGGTCATGTGACAGACCTTCAAACGGAACGAACCGGAGGTTTTGAACTCCCGGGCGGCTCACATCTGCCAGGAATAGTTATCAAATGTCATGGCATCCGTTTCTCGTACAACGAATCACAGGAAGTCCTCACGGGGGTCGAATTCGACCTTAATTCCGGAGACCGGGTCAGCCTGGTTGGTGCCAGCGGTGCAGGGAAGTCAACACTGGCGATGATCCTGTGCGGGTTGGAAGAACCAACGCACGGTACGGTTGAGCTTGATGGTTTTGATGTCCGGGCGCTTGACCTCGCAAGCCTCCGTAAGGAAGTCACAATGGTGGGCTATACCAACGAGATTTTCGAAGGATCGCTTGAAGAAAATGTCCGTGCAGGACGCTCGTGGGTGACGCATCAGGACGTCTGGTGGGCACTTGAAATCGCGCAGCTCGCCGATGAAATCGCCCGGATGCCGCAGGGGACCAGCCTCCAGCTTGTGTCGGCTGGTATGAACTTCTCACGGGGACAGATTCAGAGGCTGTTGCTGGCACGCGCCGTTGCTGGTCGTCCAAGACTTTTGATTCTCGATGAGGCGTTTACGGGGATCGATGAACGTACAACCGCGGCTATTCTCGACAAAATCTACGCACCAGAAAACAATTGGACAATTGTTGATATCTCGCACGATTCAGAAGTTGTTCTGCGTTCCCGTCGCGTTGATGTCCTTGATGGTGGCCGGATCGTAGAGAGTGGCACTTCAGAGGAGCTGGCTAGTCAGGATAACAGCGCTTTCCGGGGGCTCTTCCCATTCCTAACCGCTCGTGTGCTTGCTGAGAGGGCATCCAGATGACGAAGCCATCCAATCCCAATACTCCAATCCACAGAAGCCTTGACTTGGTCAAACCGCCAAAGAGCGGTAGGCGCATTGCAGTTATTCTGATTTTCCTCGTTGCATCCGTTGTACTGGGACTCATCTTCATCCCGTGGCAGCAAACTGTGACAGGATACGGAACGGTCTCAGTTTTTAGTGCGATGGACCGGCCGCAGAACATAGAAGCACAGATATCCGGGCGTCTCGTTGCATGGCACATTCAGGAAGGACATACTGTCGCTGCCGGAGATGTCATCGCAGATCTCGATGATATCGACTCAAAATTCCTCGATCCCGAACAGGCAGCACGGATCGTTACGCAACTTGCGGCTCTCAATGAGCAACGCACACGGGCCGCCGGTCGAATCGGCAGATTGCAGGCACAGCTAGATCAGTTGACTCTCAGCCGGGATGCTGCGATGGACACCGCTCGCCAGCGCGTCGCGCAGTCCAAACAACGCTACAAAGCGGCACAGCAGACTGTCATAGGAGCGCGAAAGACCGGTCAGATAGCCAAGGATGTTGTCGAGAGCGGTGCGGCCGAGCGGGCTGAACAGGTGCGACTACGCGTACAACAGTCTGAACAGTCCCTTACGGCTGCAAGGCAAGAACTCGAAACGAGCCGGTACCAGCGGGACCGAATCAAAGCTCTCTATGATGACGGCCTTCGTTCAAAGCGCGACTATGAAATTGCTGAAAATGATTTTGTGAAGCGTAAAACAGATGTCGAGCGTGCTGACCTTGCGCTCAAAGTCGCGATTCGGGATGCAACCGTTGGAAATTTGGATAAGAACCGCGCGGGCCTCGAAGTCGATCGTGTCCAGACGGACATCGAGCGTGCAATCGCAGCCTTGGATGTTGCAGCAAAAGATGTCCTGACGGCACAGCTCGATCAGGCCAAAGTGACATCGGACACTGCGGCAACCCTCGACGCCATCGGGGCAACCATGGAAAGTGCACGGGAATCCGTTGCGAAAATAGATGCTGATATCCAAAAACTGCGCATAGAACAGAGCAATGTTGGACAGCGCGCAACGCAACAGGTCGTCCGCTCACCGGCTGCCGGACGCATTGTTCGCTTACTGCAGGTTGGCGCTGGCGCTACGGTTAAGGCTGGAGATGTGCTGGCGGTGCTTTCCACTGACACGAAAGATCGTGTCGTTGAACTGATGGTCACCGACAACGATGTTGCATTGCTACGGGAAGGACTGCCGGTTCGGATTCAGCTAGCCGGCTGGCCAGCGCTACAGTTTTCGGGATGGCCAAGTGCAGCCGTCGGGACATTTGCTGGACGTGTGGCAGTAATCGATGCAATTGATGATGGAACGGCGAGTTATCGGGTTATTGTAAAGCCGGATGTTGATGCGATTGCAGCTACGAAGGAAGACCCATGGCCACGTGCCGACCTGCTCAGGCCGGGAGCTGAAGCAACTGGCTGGATTCTCCTCGGCGAAGTTTCTCTCGGATTTGAGCTTTGGAGACAGTTCAATGCCTTCCCACCAACAGTCGAGCGTCCGGCACCGGGTGCATTTGGTGGAAAGGACGACAAAGGTGGTAAATCCATGAAGGAAAAGGCCAAAGGCGACAAAAAGTCTCCGTACATCAAACTCAAACTGCCAAAGTAAGCCTACTGCACTCGCGTTATGATGCTCTCATGCCAAACATGACCAAGCGCTTTCTGGTGTCCTGTCACAGAGGATGTTCGGAGAGGTCACCTGAGAATACGGTCGCTGCAGCGCGGGATGCGTTGCGATTAGGCGCTGACCTGATCGAGTGTGATGTCCGCACGACGGCGGATGGCCATCTTGTCATCATGCATGACAGCACTGTCGACCGGACAACGGACGGCTTTGGTTCAATCGCGGGCATGACTTTGGCTCAGGTTCGCCGCCTTCGGATTAGGGATACTCGGTTTGTAGATGTTGGAAACCATCGCGTTCCGACGCTTACGGAGCTGGTTGATGCCGTAGGCGGACGTGCAGGTTTTTACATCGACACAAAAGATGTCCACCCTGCGGCACTAAAACGTATCATCGGTGATCCAAACGTAATCGCAAAGAGCATCGCGTATATCTCAACCGAGGAAGTTAGTCTCTGGAAACAGCACATCCCCGAACTTCGTCTTATGGCAACCGTCCCTGATGACGTGCGAACACCCAAGCAGCTGATGGATTTTGTAACTAAATTCCAGCTTTCTGCTCTGGATGGGCCATTGACGCTCACTGGAGCGCAAATTGCCGCAGTCTCCAATGTTGGTGTTGTGTTCCTGCCAGATACGCTGACGCTTTTAGAGGGACCGGAAATATGGTCTGATGTCATTGCGCGCGGAGCCGGTGGTATTCAAACCGATCGGCCATCCGTTCTGATTGACTTTCTCAAACAACGCCGAATACGTCGCTGATACACCTCAACATTAGACGTTTTCTGCAATGCCACGTCATCGATGCGGACCAGAATGTACCCGTAATGTCACTCTGTTTTACTAGATAGCAAATCGTTTTGTGTCCATGGTAAGTAGGCATAGGAGTCCGTCAAAATGTCACATTCGCCCTGCACGCAATCAAAGGTATCTTGGCACGGCCCCGTTCGGGTTTCAGTAAAGGACCCTAGCGGTCCGGCGGGTGCCGTGTATCCGGGGTGGAGCGCGGATGCCATGTTTACCCACAACATTACAAAGCGTATTGAAGTCCGGCCAGCGTACTTTGAAGGGGGGGCATGGCACGCATTCCTGACGGCTAGAAACGCAGGACGCTATAAGGTTGCGATTCGTGTAACGCAAGTTGGGAAACCCGTCCGCACGCTTCGGACAGGTGGTGTCAATCTAATCGCTCTGCTACCGCATGGCTTTATCCGTCAATCAAAAACGCATACTCAGCGCTTTATCCATGATGATGGAACACCATACACACCGATCGGCTTTAATGTTGCCTGGCAAAACAAGGGGGAGCCTTCGTATACGGAGACTCTGAAGCAAATGGCCGGGCACGGAGTGAACTGGACACGTATTTGGGCATGCCACTGGGATGGTAAGAATCCGTGGTGGCCGGAACCGAAGACGGTCCGACATGACCATGACGTGTTATGGCAACCCGCGCTTGACCGCTGGACCAAGATTATGAGTGATGCCGACCGTAACTCCGTCGGCGTCCAACTGGTGCTTTTTCACCATGGTCAGGTAACGACGGAGGTCAACCCGAACTGGCAGGACCACCCCTGGAATCATGCAAATCGTGGTGGTTGGTTGAAGTCACCCGTAGAATTCTTCACTGATCCAGAGGCCATTCGGCGCAGCAAGGTCTGGGTCCGTGAAGCCGTTGCCCGCTTTGGGCATCTCCCAAGCATCTTCGCCTGGGAACTCTTTAACGAGGTCGAATGGGTGGATGCGGCACGGAAGGCAAAACGCTGGGACGTCGTCGCGAAGTGGCATACCCAAATGGCACGCTACATTCGCTCATTTGATGCTTATGGCCACCTTATTACTACGAGTTCTGCCACAGAGCAGAAGGCGCTTTGGGATGAAATGGACATCATTGAGCCACACACCTATCCGGCCAACATCGGCGCGGCTGTGTCAGCGATGGATGTAAGCATTTACCGAAAGCCTGAGATGTTTGGTGAATTTGGACCGGCGGGCGGTTCGGCTGACAACGCGAAAACAGACATTGTCGATGGAATCTATGCCGGATTACTGTCCAACCACGCAGGGGCTGCACAATATTGGTATTGGGAGACTGTACAGAAGCACAATTTGTATCCAGTGTTCAAACGCGCGCGTGACATTGTGGAGACATCCCGATGGTGGTTTCACCCAAAGGCAAAGCCCGTAAGCATCCGGGTCATCTCACAATCCAAATCTCGTGGAGACATGGACTGCACACCGGCGATTGGTTGGGGACAATCTGATGTGATGGACTTTGTCGTACCGGATGATATTAACTCGGGTGCACTCGGAAAGTGTTCGAGCTACTTGCAGGGACGGACGAACCGAAAAATGCAGCTACAACCAATCACCTATCGGTTCACGACTACGTCTACGGGTAACGTTTTTATTGCCTTTGACCAAATATCAAAGTCTGGAGCGGCAGTAAAGGTCAGCTTGGATGGCAACACTGTGCTTTCAAAGGTCTGGAAGGCTGCAGGCGCTGACCAGAAGCTGGATGAACGCGTTACGATTGCAGTGTCTAAAGGTGAGCACATTGTGACGCTGGAAAACACCGGTGCGGATTGGGCACATATAAAGTCCATAGTTATCCCAGGCGTCGCACCAGCCCTACAAGGTCGCGGGCTGGTGGATGGACACTGGGGCCTGTTCATGATGCAGGGCGCAACGGATGTTACGGTTGACTTTGCACCTGGTCTTCCGGATGCGAACTACACTGCAAAATTTTGGGACCTCACATTGAATGCTGTTTCGGAGCAGCGCATCACGGTTTGGAAGGGCAGAGTGGTTGACTTCACCATACCGTATCCACGATGCCTCATGTCAGTGACCATCTAGACATCACTTTCACGGGAATGTGCATCAATTCCAAGAGCACGCTTTAGGTCACTGATACGGGTGCGGCCGACCGGCGCCCTTCGGCCATCTGAGATCCGCACCTCGTACTCATGGTTGCCAAGGTGCATTAACTCCGTAATGTGGTTTGTTGGTACAACATAGCTTCCATGAATGCGGATGAATTTATTCCGGTTTAGTCGCTCCTCTAGCTGCGTCAGATTTTGTAACGCTCGATGTTCGGTGCCATCCTTCATCCGGACAAAGACCTTCTTTTCACGGCTGGTGATACAGACAATGTCGGATATAGGCACGAGGAGGATGGTAGCGAGTCCACGAACGGGCAGACGTTGCATATCTGAGTCATCTGCGGCGTGTGATCGTTGGTTATGGATGCGTACCAGACACTGTAATAGTCGCTCATTCGAGACGGGCTTCAAGAGATAATCAGTAGCCTGATGACTGAATGCATCGACTGCGTGCTTGGAATAACCCGTTACGAAGACGACAAACGCATTCACCCCAGCCCGCTCCCGCAGGTTCTTCGCAAAGTCAAGACCATTCATTCTTGGCATTTCGATGTCCAAAAATACAACATCAGGGGCAGTGGATTGGATAAGTGGCAGCGCCGATCCGGCATCACCGGCTTCACCTGCAACGGTTACTCCTGCAGCGAGCAACAAGCGGCTAAGATAGGCTCTTGCCAGCGGCTCATCATCGACAATTACGCATGTCAGCTTCATTTATTTGGCACCTGAAAGGCAACAAGCGTGCCTTTGTTTGGATTCGACCAGATACGGATTCTACATCGATGTCCATGACGAAGTTCCAGCTGTCGGTTGACGAGGTGAATCCCGTGTGGACGATCCCCGGGCTGAGAGAGTTTCGTTCTGACATCCGATGCACGTTCAATGCCGATGCCATTATCAGTGACGGCAATCATCGCCGAGTCACCAATACGAACCGCGGCTATGAGCATCGCCCCCGGGCTGATGGACCTACTAAAGCCATGTGTAATGGCATTTTCAACCAGTGTGAGCAGTGACAAAGGTGGAATATTGCAGTCAAGGACATCATCGCTAATCTCATATGTCACCGTGAGTCTGTCGCCAAGACGGAATTGTTCAATCGCAATGTAATTGCTGACTGCAGCAAGCTCGGTGCGCAGTGTGATGTCCACGGCAGGGTTCACTGCCAGCAACGTCCGCATTAACATCCCAAGTTCCACCGTCGCCTTCTCTGCAGACTTGGCATTTATTCCCGCAAGGGCGGCGATTGAGTTGAGGGCATTAAAGAGAAAGTGTGGATGGAGTTTTGCGCGGATGGCTTCCATCTGTGCCTGCGTCGCATATTGACGGCTCTGCTCCGCGGCAAGCCTATGAAACTCAGCTTGAGCCCGTTCATGAGCATCGTGGATGACCCGCCAGATCACGCCCATCCCAAGGCCATTTGAGAGCACCGTCAATGTAAACGTCTGAATAAACGCAGTATCAAATGGCTCCCCACTCATAATCTGGTTTGCGACATCACCAGTGCCCTGAGCCAGAGCGGCAACGGCTGCTGCTGACCAAAGAGATGACCGCGTTTTTAGGAGAGAACCGAGTGTAACACCGAGTAACAGCGCGGCAGTTGTGGCAACTAGGACGCTGCGTTCCTCCAGCAGGATCGCCGTAATGACAGCACCGATTGCTGCAAATGCGCCGGCAATGGGGCCGGCACTGACGGCGGCAAATGTCACGACAAGATTACTTGGCGCATAAGGATGCCTTGCATCCGGGAGAAAGTCAAAGAGTGCCGCCACAACCGTAAAGAGCAATCCGACTTTAA
>Ga0163212_1001214_pt1 | contig 11366 bp, 10 predicted proteins | sample Malawi_45m_30L_FD_113532 | JGI IMG/M metagenome (GOLD analysis project Ga0163212, IMG submission 113532) | Freshwater microbial communities from Lake Malawi, Central Region, Malawi to study Microbial Dark Matter (Phase II) - Malawi_45m_30L | ecosystem: Environmental > Aquatic > Freshwater > Lake...
ACTTTTTTCCGTGCGCGTGTTTAATTTAAACCCGTCCAACGCGTCCAAATGAAATATCTCCCGTATATTCATACGTTTAAGTTGGACGTGTTGCCACTGTCAACGCGTCCAAACGCGTCCAAACGCGTCCACAACGCGTCCAACCCCCAACGGTACAATTTCGGCTAACCCCTTGTTTTGAATGGGGTTAGGTCTAATCAGGCAAAATTGCCGGCGAGAGCGTACCAGCGCGAGACCTTCGCACCGACGCCGGGAAAATGGTCACGGCGAGCGGGTGAATGCATCGGCGGATCGGCGGGTTGTCATGCAACGGACCCGTTACATGACGGCGGCGGCTTAGACCGTCGGCTTCGGCGAGCGTTTCGCGGCGCGGGCTGCTGCGGCGGCGGCGGCTGCCTTTCGGGCGCGTTCCACGCGAGCTTCGGGCGTCATGCGGGCGGCTGCTGCCTTTCCCCCGGCGGACCCCCCACGGCGTCCCCCTTCGGCACCGGCGGCGCGGAAGAACTCAAGAGCGGCGGGCGGAAGCTTTGCCATGTTTTCATCTTACACCCCCTTTTTGATGCATTCAACTATTGACCTTACACCCCCTGTTAGATATAATAGAGACATGAAGAGAGCAATTGGCTACTGCCGAGTGAGTACCGACAAGCAAGCGGACGGCGGCGTTTCCCTTGAAGCGCAAGATGCGAAGGTACGCGCTATGGCGACCGTTCACGACGCCGAGTTGGTCGACGTCATCGTCGACGCGGGCGCGTCTGCGAAGAGCTTAGACCGTCCGGGCATGGCGCGGCTGCTGGCGCTGGTCGATGCGGGCGCGGTGGATATCGTCATCATCGCCAAGTTGGACCGGCTGACGCGTAGCGTGAAAGATCTCTCCGAGTTGCTTGAGCGGTTCACGCGGCGCGGCGTGGCGCTGGTAAGCGTGTCCGAGTCTCTCGACACGGCGAGCGCGGCGGGGCGGCTGGTTTTGAACATCATGATGTCCGTGTCCCAGTGGGAGCGCGAGACCATCGGCGAGCGGACGGCGGACGCCATGTCACACAAGAAAGCCAACGGCGAGCGCGTCGGCACCATCCCATTCGGTTTCAGCGTGGCGGCGGATGGGGTGAGACTCGAAGAGAACGCGGCTGAACAAGCCATCATTGGGCGAATCCGCGAGTTGCGGACTGCGGGCTTCAGTACGCGCCGGATCGCCGACGCGCTGAACGCCGAGGGCTTCACTACGCGGCGCGGGACGCCGTGGAGGTTTCAGTACATCGCGGCGGTGGCGGCATGAAACGCCGTCCCCCTATGCGGGATGACGAGTGGTTCAAACAGAAGATCCGCGAGCTTGCCGACGCGCTGCGCGAGCTTCCCCGGGATCGACAGGACGCCTTCGTCGATGCGCTCGACGCCCAACGGGCTACCGACGAGAGCGAGCGAGTTCAATAATCTTCTGAACCGGCGAGAGCGCCGTCCCTTTGGGTTCTACGTCGCGCACCCCGGCGCGGGCGCGGGCCGATGGACCCATCAAGAGTTCCCCGCGCAACTCTGCGATGCATCGGGAAAGCGACAACCAAAGGCGCGTATCCCCGGCGGCATCGCGGCGGATCATCGCGTCGGCGAGATCCACATAGATCGCGGCGTCGACCTGGCGCATCGGCACCCCGGCGCGGCGGTTGGCGTCGACGAGTTGCGTAAAGACCTTCCGCACCGGCGCGGGCGTCCCCGGCGGCGGCGAGAGCTCGTCTTGCACATGTCGCGCCCCGACGCCGTATTCGGCGGCACCCCGGCGGGAATCGAGACGGCGAAGCGGACCACGCGCACCCATGCCCCATTATCGCGAAACCTGGCTGTTTCTCGTACGCGAGATCCGGAAGTCGGTGCTGCGCAAAACCCCCCAGGACCGCGACTACCCCCCCCCAGCCTGGCGCTGTTGTCTTTCGCGCTGCGGCGGCCTGTGGCGCGTCGATGGGGGCGGGATGGGGCTGACCTTCCCCCGACAGCGGCAGGCGTCCCCCGGCTGACCAACGCAGCGACCAACGACCAAACCTTTCGCTGCAAGGCGACTATCGCGGCCGCGCCGGCGGGGATGCCGCGGGGGGAAGGCGGAGGGAGGACCCGTGGCCTTCTCTCTGCATTGTTTCTTTGACATAAACGTTTACGTTATCTACCATTAGGACATGGATACCGCTCTCGTCCTAATGACGCCCGCTCCGGCGGAACGTGCGAACAAGGCCGCCGCCCTCGTCGCCGCCTTCCTGGCCGGACGGAATGAGAGGACCCTCCGGGCCTATCGAAATGACCTGGAGGACTTCCGCTCCTATCTGAAGGCCGGGGACGTGGACGAGGCCGCGCAGATTCTCCTGTCCCGTGGACATGGTGAAGCTAACGCCCTCGTCCTGGCCTACCGCGCGGACATGGTGGCCCGGAAGCTCCAGGCCGCCACTGTAAACCGCCGCCTGGCCGCCGTCCGCTCCCTCGTGAAACTGGCCCGGACTCTGGGAATGGTCCCGTGGTCTCTTGAGGTGGAGAACCTGAAGGCCCTGGCATACCGAGACACGCGCGGGCCTGGCCGGCAGGGATTCCGCCGCCTCCTGGAAGAGGCTGGGAGCCGGACGGACGGGAAGGCCCTCCGGGACGGCGCCGCCCTACGCCTCCTTCATGATCTGGCCCTCCGCCGCGCGGAAGTAGTGGGCCTGGACTTAGGGGACGTGGACCTGGAAGGCGGGACCGTCACTGTCCTGGGCAAGGGCCGGACCCAGAAGGAGCGCCTCTCCCTCCCGGAGCCGACAAAGGCCGCCCTGTCCATGTGGATCGGCGCCCGGGGAATGGAGGCGGGGCCTCTCTTCCGCAACTTTAACCGCGCTGGCAAGGGGGAGCGCCTCACAGGGACGGGGCTCTACCTTATGGTCCGGGACCTAGGCAGGAAAGCGGGCCTCACGGTCCGCCCTCATGGTCTTCGTCACGCTGGAATCACCGCGGCCCTCGACCTCACTAACGGAAATATCCGATCTGTTCAGAAATACTCCCGTCATCGGGACATGAGAATCCTGAACGTTTACGACGATAACCGCATGGACCTAGGCGGGGATGTGGCCCGCCTCGTGGCCGCCAACGCCTAAAGGAGAACCGCATGGAGAGAAAGCGCCTCAAGAAGGGGGAATCTTACGGAAACCGGGAGGACCTGGACGCCTATCTGGCCCGGACGGTCTATCCCTCTCTTTTTAACCGCCTGGACTCCGCCTTCCCGGAGTTTGGATGGGAGAGCCGGGGCGGACACTGGACCGCCACGAAATGGCCCGCCGACTTCCCCTATCGTGTCGAGAACGAGCATCCCGACCGCCTCATGGTCTATGCAAACCGTCCGTATTGGATCAAGGTCCACGGGCATGATGGAGTCCGTTTCCTGGACTTCGTTAACAACGGACAGAAGGTGAAGGGACCGGACTTCCTGGCCGCCGTCCGTAAGCTCTGCGACCTGGCCGGGGTGAGATTCCCGGAGCGGAGCCTCACGCCGGAACAGGCGGAGACCGCGCGGAAGAACGAGGCCCGCCGCTCCATTCTGGACACGATCATGGATTACGCCCGGGGTCGCCTCTGGGCCTCCAGTGGGGATAATGCCCGGGCCTACCTTCACGCGCGCGGATTCACGGACGAGGACATACGCTCCCTGGGCCTGGGCCTGTATGAGAGCGCCTCCGTAGCGCGGGAGGCGATTCTCAAGGGAGGCCATGACGAGAAGGAGGCCGAAGACTCCGCCGTCCTCTGGAAGAAGCTCGAAGGATACATTATCATTCCCTGGGCCGATGACCACGGGCGGCCGCTCACGCTGTACGGGAGGTGGAAGGAGAAGAGTCCGCCGGCAGAGAAGCCGAAGACAATAGCCCTCCCCGGGGAAGGGACGAAACGGTCCCCGCTCTACTTTGACCGCGCGCGGGCCGCCGGACACATAGACCTCGTCCTTGTCGAGGGCGTCTTTGACGCCGCTCTCCTCCAGGTAAGAGGGGACTGCCGGGCCGTGGCCTCCGTGGCCGCCCAATTGAACGAGAACCAACTGGAGACCCTCCGCCGGCATCATGTCCGATCTGTCTACATCTGCGGAGACCCGGACGGAGGCGGAGACCGGGGAACGCTGGCGAACATGGCCGCCCTGGAGAAGGCCGGCATCAAGGCGTATGTGGTCCCGCGCCTCCCAGATGGGATTGACCCGGACGAGTATGTCCACGCCCACGGGATAGACGCCTGGAAGGCCCTCGTCTCCCGCTCCGAACACGCCTACGGATTCCGCGCGCGGGAGATTGTGGACCGCCACAAGGCCGGCGGGGACGGAGAGAACGTCTGGACAGACCGCTCCTTTGAGGAGGCCCTGACCTATGACGAGCGGACCACGGACCCCCGCGCCCGCGTGGACCTGGACAGATACTTCTGGCCGGTGATGCGGACCTCCCTAGACCTCCCGGAGGATACCGTCCGTGAGTGTCTTGAAGACCGCCGCCGGCGAGCGGACACGAACAAGGAACAGAAGGCCCTCGAAGAACAGGCCCGCGCCCACGAGCTCCTCCTGGACGAGTACCGGACGAACCTGGCGGAGATGGGGCCGGAGGCCGCTCTCCACCGCCTCCATGAAGAGATTGACCACCTCCGCCGTGGCGGACTCCGCCTCAAAGTTGAAGAGGTCCTCCCTGTGGCGGAAGAACTCCGCTCCCATAGGGAGCGCCTAGAGAAGTGGCGGGGGCGGGAATACATCGGACTTCCCCAGAAGACCCTCTCCGAACTGGACGAGGCAACCCTGGGCCTCCGTGGTCTCATGCTACTAGCCGCCGCGCCCAACGTCGGGAAAACCGCCCTGGCCGTGCAACTGGGAACGGACGTAGTAGTCCACAACCAAGACGCCTGTTTCGTCTTCCTGTCCCTGGAGATGACCCGATGGGAGATTCTCTCCCGGATCAAATGCCGCCTTGCGGAGATCGACTGGAAGACTCTCGTCTTCGGAGACAGCCGGAGTACCGGGGAGGTCTCCTTCACGCCGGAGCAGTATGGCCGCCTGAAGACGGCGGAGCGGACCCTCCAGGACATAGGAGACCGTATCGTCATTTTGGACGAGAAGAACTTCCCCCAGGATGAGACCACGGTGGAGAAGCTCGTCCGGGAGGTCCAGGCCGTGAAGGCCCGCACGGGGACCACGCGCGCCTTTTGCCTCGTGGATTACCTCCAGGTCTTCCCCATCCCGCAACACGAGGGCCGCAATATCCGTACGGACCTGGACGCGGACAAGTGGCGAATCGGCGCCATGCGGGACCTTCGGGACTACCTGGAGGGGGACGCCGTTATGGTCATCTCCGAGGCCCGGAAGCCCTCCGGGACCGCCGGGGAGAAGTGGGGCGGAGCATTGGCGGACGTGATGGGAGCCGCGCGCGGGGCCTATACGCCGGACATGGTCTTCCTGTTCGCTCCTTTCACGGATGAGGAACTGTCAGATGAGTTTGATCTCTGGAAGGAGACAGGGAAGGGAGAGAGCCGTAAGAAAGCCCTGGCCAAAGAGGCCGTACAGAAGAGGCGGGAGGCGCTCCAGGAGACCGGCCTCTCATTAAACAAGCTCATCATCGCCAAAGGGCGGGACGGAGTCACGAGGAAGGATATACCGCTCTCGTTCTGGTTCAGGCGGAGCGCATTTATCGAAGGGACTGATAGCAACAACGTATCTAACGTTTACCAATACGATAAGATCAACGTAGGCGGGAAAAGGAGCCGATGAGATCCATAGCCATCGTGAATCAGAAGGGCGGGAGCGGGAAGACCACTACCGCCGTGAACCTGGCCGCCGCCCTGGGAGAGAAAGGCCGCCGCGTTCTAGTGATAGACCTGGACCCGCAAGCCTCCGCAACCGGCTGGTACGGGGTGAAAGACGCGGGACGGGGCCTCCTGGAGGTCTTCACAGACGGGCGGGACTTGGCCTCCCTCGTCCAGAAGACGGAGGCGCCCGGGGTGTCCATCGTCCCCTCCTCCTCCTGGCTCGTGGGAATTGAGAAGGCCCTGGCCGGGGAAGTGGGAGTGGAGACCCTCCTCCGCAAGCGTACCAGGGACCTGGACGCCGGCAAGTGGGATTACATGCTGATTGACTGTCCGCCTACCCTGGGGACTCTCACGGTCAACGCGCTAACCGCCGTCCAGGAGGTCCTCGTCCCGGTGGAGGCCCACGTCTTGGCCCTGAATGGCCTCCGGGACCTCCTGGAGACGGTCTCCGCCGTAAAGGAGCGCCTTCACCCTCCGCTCCGTATGGCCGGCATCCTGGCCTGTCGAGTGGACGCCCGGACCCGTCACGCCCTGGAAGTAGTCGAGCAACTCCGGGAGCGATTCCTCCACCTCGTTTACCGGACTATCATCCGGGAAAACGTCCGCCTGGCGGAGTGTCCCTCCTTCGGAGTCCCGATCACCCAATACGACATGAACAGCCACGGGGCGGAGGACTACCGCTCCCTGGCCGGAGACGTTCTCCGACAGGAAGTAGAGCGGAAGGAAAAAGAGAGAAGGAGCCAACATGGCACGCCCAAAGCGTAAAACGATTGGAGACAACCCACTGGACACCGTTATCCCGCGCGCGCCATCCCAGGCCGCCGTGGCGGAGCCGGAGGCGCCCAAAAAGGAACGGATGACGTTCCATCTCCCAAGGGAGGTCATGGACCGCGCGAAGAACGCCGTCTACTGGACGCCCGGCCTCACACTGGCCTCCCTGGCCGGCCAGGCCCTCACGGACACCGTGGACCGCCTGGAGAAGGAGAGGGGGGAGCCATTCCCTCCCCGGAAAGCCGACTTGAAGGGGGGGAGGCCGATGAAGTGAAGGTCCTCAGTTCAGCCAAACCGCCTCGTCCGGGAACGACGCTTCTTCGCGTTCAAGATGGAACCATTCTGACTCCCTACCTTGGACCGCTGAGCGGGCGGCGCGTCTTGCTTTGCGTGGATGGACAGGTTATATCGCCCGATGACGCCTACTTCACTCAATTCGTCCCGGACGAAGCGAACAATACCGAGGATGTGAAGGATACGACCGAGCACTACGTCGGAATCCTTGAAGCGGCGGATGAAGAACTGAAGGCTCTTCGAGAGGCTGGCTACACGATCTACGACCTCAGGCAGATGTCCCTTGCGCAGTTTTTCAAGGATAAGAACGAATGATGCTTACGCAAATGCGCGTTATCGTAAGCATCTCCAGACAGGCCATATGAGCGAGTCCGAGTGGTGGGACAAGATCCGTAAGCGATACGAGGAACTCTATCCCCGCGCCCGGGCGGAGAAGGCGGAAGACAGGCCGGAGGGACCGAAGACCGAAGACGAGACACTACTTCAAGAGGCCCTGAGGGAGGCTGTACCTCACCCGAAGAAGCGCAAGAAGCTCCTCCAGAAGCTCATTACCAAGACCGCCTGGGACGTGGCCAACCAACAAAAGCAAGACCCGGATTGGTGGACGAAAACCATAATCGCCTGTCTAGGAAACCAACTGGCCGAACTGAAAAGCCTCATCGAAGACGCGGGGGAGAAGGAGGTCTCCTGGGAGAGCCCTTGGATTGAGACCCGTTATCCCGTCCGCCTCCAAACGGATTCTGCGGGAGCGTGGGGCGGGATCACCACAAAGCTAAAGCCGGTCCTCCCGGAGGTCCCGATCAGGGTGGATAACCCTATGGACCCGGAAACCGTGGAGAAAGCTGATATCTCCGGCCTCCTCCTCATGGAGTACGGAGTCTTCCAGAAGCTCACCCGTTACCTGGCCTATCGCAAGCGCGGGGACGAAGTGGACTTCATTATCCCCCAAAAGATCTACGGAGACCTAGGCGCCCGGATTGAGAAGGACCGGGAAGAACTCCCAGAAGAACACCGCGCGTGCCATATCGAACTGACAAACGAGGTCCTCTTCCAGCCATTCACCCTCTTCCTGGGCGGGAACCGCGGCGAGTGGGTGGACGAGCTCCGCCAAGAAAGAATGATTGACGTTCTCGAAGATAAAACGGGGTGGTCCCCATTTATTCATCAGCCGGACGTCGGCATCGATGGGACAGACGAGGAGGGACACGAGTTTAAGCTTACCCTCGTCCTGGAAGTCTATCCCCTCGTCATCGAAGAGGACGAGGATGGACGCTTCCTTCAGGCTTACTATCCCGTGCTGGCCGGCTTCATGTTCTGGGGAGACGGGGCGGAGCCGGCAAAGTGGAAACCGGACGAACAGGAGGCCCTATGGGAGGCCATCTTCCATCTGATTTGGCGCCTCCAGGCCGAACTGAAGGAGGGCGCCGAAGAGGAGAAGGCCCAGGAGGACGCGCCGCCGGCAGAGGAAACCAAAGCGGAAACGGAAACAACGTTTACCGACGAGACAGGCCCTCCCCGAACCTTCCCCCTGGCCCTCCCCTCATGCGCGCGGATGAGCAACGAGGCGGAGAGGATTATCAGACACGTTCACCGCGTCCGCCTTCCCTCAAAGTGGTCTACCCTCCCCAGATGGGAGCATCTCGTCCAGACCGAAATAAAGGACCGCCTGGATAACGAGGGAGACCGCGCCTTTGAGGATATCCGGGGGACCACGGGAGACCCGGAGGAGCGCGGGCCGCTCCTAATAAAGCGCCACAAGGCCGGCGGAGGAGAAGAGATCGTCCTCTCGAAGGAAGCGATACGTAACCTCAAAGAAAAGCACGGCCTGGGCCGTGGATTCATCGCGCGCAACGACCTGGGGCAGGAGCATCTCGTCCGCGTCTTCCAGACGGCAAACCACGGACTCCTGGAGATTAGCCTCTCCTGGGCCGGCCTGGCGGGGCCGCTCGTGACGGAATGGACGGACAACGCCCAGAAGGAACTGAAGGCCACCCGCCGCCAATGGCAAACAACGCTCCTCTTCGATGACTTGGACGCGGAAGAACAGCGCCGCCTGGACCGCCTCATGGAACAGGCCCGCATCTGGGATGACGGACGCCGCGTCATGGAGATGATTCTGGGGCAGGTCTCCGCCCAACAGAGAAACCCCGTGGAGATACCGGCGGAAGCCTTCCGCGTCCTCCTCTGGCCGGACAAGGCCCGGACCCGGACATACTCCTCTCAGTGGAGGCGCCGCGTGGAAGGCATCCTCTCCGCCCTCCGTTCGATGACGTTTCAATATCGAACATATGGAGGCGAGAGCCACAAGGGGGAAGGCAACTTCCTAGGCGAGTGGAACTACGTCGGGCTGGGCAAGGGAAGCCACGGAGACGGAGTTTATGTCCTCGACGTTCAACCCGGATTCCTGGGGTGTCTCCGCCTCTTCGAGTCCACAAAAACCCGCCTCCGTAGTGGCCGGGAAGCCCTGTACCTGGACTTCGGGAAGGACCTCTCCAAAGACCAAAAGGGAGAGCTCAGTGGACAGGGAGGGTATCTGACCTTCGATGCCGGCCGCGCGTTCTACAACTCCGCCGCCGGCTTCTCTCCCTCCCAGGAGAACCTCGTCAAATGGATAGATCATGAATTGACAAAGAAGAGGGACCGCGCGCGGAAGGAGAACAAGGGGAGACAGGTCCGTCCCAATGCGCCGGACGCCAACTCCCCGCGAGTCTATGACCGCGCCTTCTGTCCGCTCCTCCCAGAGGGACGGGCATACTACGGAACCCTGGGACACTTCGATAAGAACCCGGAGGCCGGCTTCACCCTGGGGGGGACCGGGAGCCGCCTGTCCAGGCATACCGCCGGCATCCTGGCTGAGATTGGATACCGCCTCCCGTCCGGGCCGTGGTGTGTCCGAAAGGATGAGGTCCTCAAAGATGCCCTGGGAGACCTCAAGGCCGTAGTGGTGGAATATTTCGGCGGGGTGGTGGCGGGGCGCCTAGTGGACCATTGGATTCCCCTGGATCGATTCCGGGACCTGAACGAGAAGGAGCTATGCCATAAGCTCAAGGTCCTCTGTTTCGTCCCGGAGGACTACCGCTCCAAACACCGCGCCAACTTCGAGGAGGCCACGGGATACCGCGTCACTGAGCATCTGTCGGAAGCGGAGCGGGCCGCCTGGGAGGTCGTGGACGAGGAGGAAGACATGGAGGTCCAGCCGGAGACCGCCGCCGTACCTGAAATACCGGACAACATTCCCTCCGTGCATAACGCCTTCCGTGGTCTACCACTCCGGGAGCGCCTTCAGGAGGTCATGAAGCGGAGGCAGGTTTCCGGGGCCGTCCTGGCCGACCTCCTCGACGTCTCGAAGATGACGATCTCCAGGTGGCTGAGGGGTAAAAAACCTATTGCAGAGGACGCCGTCCCTCTCCTCGTCCGGTGGATCGAATCCGGGACCGCTCCCACGGCGGAAGAACTGGCCGCGCGCCAGAGGCGGAAGGACGCGCCGTAACCCCATCCCATTGACCTGAAACCTGGCCGCGTAACCCTCCCATTGACCTGAAACCTGGCCGCGTAACCCTCCCATTGACCGTATACGTTTATTACCTTTTTTGTAAAGTGCTTTTTTTCAGTGGTTTGCAGAGAACGCTCTGTCACATAAGTATCTCATAAGAGAGATACATAAGAGGCCGCTGGCGTCCTTCCCTTGCGGGGACGCCGCGCCCTCTGTTTTTGGGGGCGGATTAAACCCCGCGAGCCTTGGCCAAGGCCAGGATCTTCTGAACCTTTGAGGGTGCTTTAGGCGCCGTCTGGACGTCGGCCTGGCCGGCCCGATACCGGGCCCGCGGCCCCATACCGAGTTCCGCGCGCAAATCGGAAATCCGGCGGCTGACGGCCAGGGCCAGCCGAACATCCTCCTGCGTGGCCTCGAGCTGAATCATCAACCTGGAGAGTTCACGGTATTGGTGGCGATCCACCAGCCGGACAGCCACCCCCGCGGCCACGTTCTCCGCCACCAGTTGGCGGAACAGGCGGGCCTCCTGCCGATTGAGCCCGGCGGGTGGTTCGATGGCCTCCTGGACAATTGCGGCGCCCTGGCCGAACTCCACCGAGCCCCGGCGGGAATCGAGCGCGCGACGTGGACCACGAAGCCCCATGAATATATTTTAAGACAAAGCGGCGCCGGCGGGGGAGGTTTCGGTGAAACCTGGCTGTTTTTCACGCGCGGGGGGCGAATGTCGGTGCTGCGCAAAACCCCCCAGGACCGCGACTACCCCCCCCGGCCTGGTGCGGTTGTCTTTCGCGCCACGATGACCTGTGGCGCGTCGATGCGGACAGGATGGGCTATCAGCGGCGACGTCCCAGACGGCCTGGTGCGGTGCCTTTCGCGCTGTGGCGGTCTGTGGCGCGTCGCTTGGAGTCTAGCGGCTAGACTCCAAGCGGGCGGGATGGGGCCGATCTCCCCCCCCCGACCGACGCGGCCATCCCTGCTGGCCGACGACCAACGGCCAAACCTTTCCGGGGGGGCCGACTACTGCGGCGGTGCG
>Ga0163212_1001217_pt1 | contig 11352 bp, 12 predicted proteins | sample Malawi_45m_30L_FD_113532 | JGI IMG/M metagenome (GOLD analysis project Ga0163212, IMG submission 113532) | Freshwater microbial communities from Lake Malawi, Central Region, Malawi to study Microbial Dark Matter (Phase II) - Malawi_45m_30L | ecosystem: Environmental > Aquatic > Freshwater > Lake...
ACGCATTCGTGAGTCTTGTAACTGCCAAGGATATACCTTCCCTATGTTCCGCCGAAGATATGGGTGCGAGTTTCTATATACTGAAGGAGAACAACAAGGGCGAACTTATCACGACAAACACGACTGATGCTAAAACCATTCGGTTTGAGATAAGGAACGGAACCAATGTTTCCAAGGAGGAACGCTCGATTACAGCAGAAAACCTTCAGGAGATATGTAAGTTTTTAACGGAAAAGAGCATTAAACACACGGGATGTCCTTCCAAAGACAAAGCCGTTCGCAAGAGTCGCTAAGAAAACATAACAAGTAATCATTGTATTCATTATATATATCACCGTTTCGTGAATACATTGACTTATGAACAATCGTCTTATCTATCATTTAGACAGTTATAGTCGCCGAGGTGAAACACTGCGTATGGAGATTCTCAGTGCGTCCAACACATACTTCACGTATAGTTACGTGATTGACACTTTTTACTTCTACACGGCCACCGAACTATGTGCCTACCTGAAGCGTACGATGGATACATTCAACCCTAGTTTCATATTCACGGTGACTGAGGACGTTGCGAACCATCGAATCTCCATACAAATCAATGCTGGAAATATACCGGGCAATGAGAACCGTTTTCGCCTGTTTCTTGGGAACAGCCCCACGTTCGCAAACATCATCGGCCACGAAGCATCCAACCAGAACACGCACATACGAACACTCGTTAGTACTAAACCCTACAATCTAACAGCACAGTTGTCCTTCGCCACTAACGATCTAAAGACATTGGTGAATCTGACCTCGGTGAGGCTGGACTATCTGTACGTGGAAACGGCATCCATCTTCAACGTCAGTGACAATAACAATCGGTTGTCATTTCAGGTGAAAAGGCTATCTGCTCCCACGGTGGAAGTATCCTACACGGTCTACATACCTTCGGCACGGTATACGCCCAGCGAGTTCGCAACGGCGGTGTCCGCTTCGATGAACGCTGCCACGGGCAACGCCGACTTTGCGTGTTCATACAGCACATCCACTCGTCGCCTAACGTTCAGTCTCACGGGGGGGACGACGGTCAGTACGTATCGCATCCTCTGGTACAAGTCCCACGCATCCCTCACACGGATGTGCGGTTTCAACAGGGACTCACTTGTGACGTACCAGTCGGGTAGCAACGTTGGTAGTATGGTCGTGGATTTCGAGTATCCAAAGAACGTCTATGTCCAGATAGACAACATCAACTACATACAGCCAATCCTCAATAACCGTGCGATGTTTATGGTATCGTTGGGTCGTCCCGTATATGACACGGTCATAAACACGAACAGCACTATCACGGAACTCGCTGTGCGTCTGTATGATGACTATAATATGCCACTACCCATTCAAGTCAGTTGGGGATGTGTTTTTTCGTTTAATAGTGTGAATAATAACTAGAACGCCGAGCGGAACTCGTTGTCGTATAGCACATCCTGTATGGGTATTTTGCCCTCCACGCTACAGTAATTGCGGACGGTCTTGAATGCGTTGTTCATAATAGAGCAGTTTTGGAGTAGGTTATCGAGGAGTTCGTTCATTCGGCGGATGTCGGTTTTCGTGTGGATGCGGGTAGTCATATCGGCAATCTGGGATAGTATGAACTTCACGGCAAGGTTGCTGTACTCTTTCTTGGCACATAGGGTGCGGATGTTCCTCTGAATGATGTGATTGTCATTGGGGACGTTGTGTGAGAATACATTATCCATCAGGGCAATGAGGAACTTTTTGAGTTTCCCGACATCAGGGAGTTTGATAAACATATCAATGACGTAGAGGTAGAATAGACGGTTGATTCGTTTCAGATACTTGTTGTCTTCCCACGGCAGATCCACATAGATGAACAGTATGTATTCCAAGTCACTGATGAGGTATGTATACTTGTAACTTCGGAACAGGAAGTCGGGTTTCTCGGGGTAACTCAACTTGTACATTTGGACGTGCTTCTTGTATTCGTGATAAAAGTGCGTTGATTTGTTGTCATCCTTGTGCGGGATACTGATGTCAATGAGTTCTCCACCGATGTTGAAGCCTTGTATGCCTCCACGTTTGGTTTCAATGACAAAGTTGAAGTTGATTTTGGTTCGTATCAGGTTGAACTTGATTAGATATTTGTCGCCCTTCTTGGTGACCACTGGTTTTTCGATGGTGGTATTACTCTGAACGGTCATGATACTGTCGTTGGAGCCGACTTCGTATTGAACCGTGTAGCGTTGGTTGGGGTCGGTGGGGAGCGTTCTATTTTTAGAATGACTTCGGCTCTTTGTTCTATTTTTAGAACGACTTCGGCTCTTTGACTTTGTTCTATTTTTAGAACGGCTTTGGCTCTTTGTTCTATTTTTAGAACGGCTTTGGCTTTGCACTCGTCTCATCTTTTCAATATCTTTATCGTCCATGAACTGAATGATGAAATCGTCCCGCATATCATACCGTCGGCTCGTATCACCGATGACAGTATTTTTCAGGACGATTCCCCGCATCCTGCTACCATACAGACTATTGGTATCATCTCGAAAACACTCTGCCTCCATCGCCTTCTCGTAGTAGGAACGCAACAGTACCTCCCTGTACTCGGGTCTATACTTATAGATGGCTAGATAGTCCGTCTTGGAATTCTCAATCACGTTGCGGATTTCGCCCTGTAAGAAAAACGATATGAGCGTCATATCCTCTTGGATGGTGTAAAAGTTAGGAAGGTCGGGGTTGATGATGATACTAAAGTCAGCATCACTCTTCTTGAAGAACGGCTCATAATAATTCTGAATGATGAGATTCGCACTCCGCGGCAACTCACGCAGGAAGTCATTGCTGATGATACGCAATATGTTCCCACCCTTGTAGATGAAGAAGATGTCGCCTTCTTTCAAACGGTTCATTCGGATGTATGTTCGTATGGCACGTTCAAACCGATTCACAATGAGTCCGAGGAAATTATACATACACTCGCTGTCCGTCAGAAACACATTTGTCACGATGTCCGTGGCGATTCCTTTCAGTTCCGTCAGGTCATCCACCGCCTTTTCCGTGCTGTGGGGAGAGAACTCGTAGTTGTAACGGTGATAGTTGGGGTGTTTTATCTTGCCTCGCATGTAATTACGCACAAGATGCTCGGGAGATATGAGAGCACTCTGTGAAAGACCCATCGAAGCGTGTATATATATTTAGTAGATATAAGCGGAATCTTCCATATAAGCACAACTTGTTAAAGAGGATACATAGATATCATCAATGCCTACTCACATCCTATTACTGTGTGGACACTACGGGTCTGGGAAAGACACCCTTGCTGACTTTATTGAGCGTGAATGTACTTCTGACTTGGCAGTCATCCGTAGTGAATGTACTTCTGACTTGGCAGTCATCCGTAGTGAATGTATTTCTGACTTGGCCGTAGGACGGTTCTCGTTTGGTGGGGCATTGAAGGATGTTGTTGTCGCACTCACGGACACTCTCACCCCGCAACGTCTAGACCGTTCAAAGATGGACTCGCTGGAGTACAAGGAGAACACGGTCATTATGACGGGCGAAGGACACTATCGGCTCAGACAACTCCTTCAGGTTGTCGGAACGGATATATTACGTAAGCATCTTGGGGACGACGTGTTCGCACGGAAAACTGTGGAGGATATTCGGCGGTTCGTGGCGGACTCAAACGGGCAAACCAAGGTCGCCTTGGTCACCGACCTGCGTTTCCCCAATGAACTGGCCTGTGTCAAGTCGGCGTTTGAGAACGTGCGTGTTATACGCATCGTCCGCACGAACACCCCATCGTCGTCCCACATCAGCGAGATGCTCTATGACGCTATCCCCTACGACCACCTCGTAGAAAACAACGGTACCGTGGATGAACTACGCATACTGGCAAAAAAATTGATTTGTAATTTTGGTGTAGAGTAAGTAGCATACAACCAACCAACAATCAATCAAACAATGAGCACCTCAGTTACAGTCCCTCTCGGTAAGCACACCGACGTTCAAGTAGTGACCCCTGCTATCTTCTCTGATAAACACATTCGGTATCTAGATATTACCCAGAATTCAATGGGCGGTAAGGAAGCATATCTCAGGTATGCGGAGCGTCCCTTCTACTTCCAAACACCCCGTCTCCACTGCCCCTTCGGTCTCAACGTCACCGAAAACCCCGAACGTGACGGCAGACCCGCATCCAAGTCCTACCGTCTGGCAGTCAGTTTCCGTGGATACAACGACCCACAAGACAAGTCATTTGAGAAGAAGCGTGAATTCCACGATATGATTACGCAGATTGATGAAGCACTCGTCAAGAAGGGATGCGAGAACAGCCTCACTCTCTTCAAACGCAAGACAATGACCGAAGATATGGTGCGTATGATTTACAAGACATCCATTCGCAAGAACGACGAAGGTAAGTATCCACCCGTGATGAACCTCAACATCGTGTCATACGATGGCAAGATGACCACCGACGTGTTCGACAAGGACGGTAAGCAGATTTCCTATGAAGAACTGGAAGACGCAATCACCAAAGGGTGCGAGGTGAAATGCCTCGTTCAGGCACAGAAACTCACATTCCCTCAAGGCGGATTCGGTATCAAGTACAACATCCTCAACATGAAAGTCTGGAGCGGTAAGAACAGTTTGAAAGGCAAGGGATGTATGATTGACGACAGCGATACAGATGAGTAGATAGGACAGCAACGTATTTCTAACCATTTTTTTTACGTTTGTACCGGTAGGAATACGAAGTACAAGTTCTACCTGAAACCACCCCCCAATGCCCCCTTGGCCATCTTATCCACGACCTCGTTGGACTGACTGTGTATGTCGGACAGTCCCGTGTGTGACCGAATATGTCGCAACTCTACGTTTTTCCACACGTGCGGTTGCGAGTATAGTTCATAGAGGGGTTGGATGATGTCCCTGTTCTCAATCGGCTTACGGTCGGCCTTCAGCCACCCGTTGTGCGACCACTTTTTACAGTACTGCTGAATACACTTTAACGAATACTCGCTGTCCGTGTATAGTATCGCCTTTTTTATGTCTACAACGTCTACCGCCGAGGCCAAGGGCTTATAGTAGTCGGCAAAGATGCGAAGTGCCTTGAATATCGCCATCAGCTCACAACGCTGGTTGGTGGGCTTGTTAATGAACTTTTCAGCGATGTTGGCGAACTCGGCGTTTGGGAAATACACGGCAAACGCACCCTTGGCGTGGTTCGTACCATTATGAAGACAACTACCGTCCGTGTAGCAGGTAATCAATTGCTTTGGCGGCTGAAGGCGAGGCTTAGCATCTACCTCTTCGTCAATCGTTGGAAGTGCCGACCCTACGCGTTTGACGACATCGGGCACACAAGGTTTATCAACGATATCCAACGATGCTGGGAACTGAAAATCGTCCAGTGTTCGGAACTTGATAGGCGGACGACGATGCGGAACTCGGCTCTTGTCAGTGTCCGTGCCCGTGCTACTGCTAAAGTAGTCCAAGATGGTGCGGGGTTTAGACATAAAGAGTTCTATAGTACAACTACGAGAGACGATGTTATATTTGAACCGACATAAACATTTGTATCGTAAGTAAATACAAGCCTAGAATGTCATCCGAACCCGCTACAAAAAAACACGTATCCCCTAAAACGAAAACGGCGACGAGCCGTCCTAAGAAAAGCCCCAAAACGGCGATGCTGTCCGTGGACTGTCGGGGCATCTTCGGTGAAAAGAACTCCCGTATCGTAGAAATACCCTTTGTCATCCGAGACAATAAACTAACCGTGCGTATCCAAGGGGCAGGTAAGTATATCGAGGTCGGGCGTATTGAACAACTGCGTACGAGTGACTACTTTGATGAAGTAGGTGTTCGCACCGAGTATGTATGGTGTCCGTCTGACTTGACCGACTGTTATCGTATGACGCTGGATAAAGATACAATTGATGAACTATACAATCATCGTCGAACACTCACCGTGGATGACCTCAGTCTCGTATATGGATACTTACACTATAAAGAGACACAGTCTTTCTATGATGTATGTTTGATGGACTACACTGAGTTGCCTCAGGAGTTGGAGGTGTCGTATGCGGATGGTAAAGACTACGAGTTCGTCGTCGTTCGGAACGAGCAGTTTCCAGTAGTAGATGATATTGGATACAAGGTACTGTTACGTTGATGAAGGTAGTCTTATGATACCTTTAAGGATTTCGCAGAGTGATGGAGGTCTTGGAAGGAAGACACAGTGCGTCCCAGTCAATGACGATGTAGAACACAATGAGAGTGAATATCAGGAACATATAAGAAAACACATTGGCCGCCGTTGTGCGTTTACCACTTTTATCGGTTCCAATGATGATGAGGGCGACGATGATTACAATAATCATAAAGATACCAAAAATGATATTTGGATTTTGAAGAATGAACATAATCATCGTGTAGCGAGTTTATGTGTTCCTATATACGCTTCAATGACAAAAGATTTATTCTATCAATTCGGAAGTACGATGGTATCGTTGGATGGCATACACATTGCCGTATCATCGATTGCCGTGAATACGAGGAGTAGTGTTGATATCACGAAAATAAACAGCATAATGTCCAATGACTTTGTGTGTTTCCCACTCTTGTCCGCTGCGAGAATGATGATCGCAATAATGAGCGTAAATAGCATCAATAGGCCGAACACTAGCATTGGATTCTTAAGAATTTCAAGGGGCGATGGTTTCAGCATTTCAATGTCACACTATATACGCTTCACGGATAAAAGATTTAGTATGACTTAGTATCCATCACGCAACGCCTTTCCCACAGGAAACCTCGGGACACCCATTTCACTCAACTCCTGATATATCACCGTGAGCATCTTCGGATACTTACGATGGTGTAGTGCGTCTTCGTAAAGTCGCCTCCGAGTCTCCACCGTCCCACGGGGGCGAACACTAAAGTTGTTACCCTCCTTCGTCCGACATACCCAAATCACCGTCCCCGCATCCCGACCCTCGCCCTCCTTGAAATCCACAATCGGGAACTCATCCTCGCAAAACTCCTTGTACTTCTGAAGGTCAGGGCTACGGTAGTTTTCACGATACAGACCGCCCCGATTTCGTAACATGATTCCCTCGTAGCCCCGTTCTATGAACTGGTTAAAGTAGGCACGGAACTCTTCCTGTGTGCTTATCTTGCGAGTTTCCACAAATCGGATGCTCTGTATCGGGGATTTTTCGGAAAGCGTACGGAGGATATCCGCACGGACTTCAAAAGGGGTTGTGGCGATGTGACTTGTCACGGGAACATAGTCGTATATGTGATAGCATACTCGGGCGAGTTTCACACGGTCGTCGTCCGTGATTTTCTGTTTCTTAATAAGCCCCGCCAACTCCTCAAAGGGATACTCGTCGGTATATAACTCACCGTCAAAACACTGGACTGATTCGTGTGCCGACTCGTACAGGCTACGCACCGATGCCTCCAAGTGCGACAACGATGTAAAGTGTCCGCCCGTGCGTGACTGGAATACCACGGACAGGTTGCCACTCGTCACGACCATACGCACCACACACCGCAACCCGTCCAACTTCGGCTGAACGTAGCACGGATAGATGATGTCGTTTCGCTTCTTTGCAGCCGAGGGGACGTATGTCTGTGCCAACATCGGATACACGGGGCGGGTCTGTACAATGGACTCTGTTGAGTTTATCTTAGAATTTGTATCCTGTAAGCGTGAGTCCACAGGCTCTTTCAGGTTTGCCACAGGCTCTTTCAGGTTTGCCACAGGCTCTTTCAGGTTTGCCACAGGCTCTTTCAGGTTTGCCACAGGCTCTTTCAGGTTTGCCACAGGCTCTTTCAGGTTTGCCGTAGCAACCGTCTCTAAATAGTTCTCCTTGTCACGCTTATCCAACCACTTACGATGCGTTTCCGAGTAGCACTGCTCGTATGCCGATGTCGCATTCTTCTTACCTAGGTTCTTACCAATCGCATAGTCACGCACGACTTCCTGTTGCTTACCGTCGTACTTTCCAAATGTGATGACTGCCTTTGCCGTGCCATCCGCATACTCATAGACCGTCGCATTCCATATCTTCGTACTACCCGTGGATGACTTGCCGTATAAGGTAGGGAAAGTGTGTAGTTTTGTAGGTTGTGACATATTCGTTCATACTCTACCTACGAGTTCTACCTTTTAAAATCTTTCGCTTGGAATGTCGGCGACGAGATAAACGACATTTCTTTCTACCACCATCCATCTCGGCTTTCCGTCGCAAAATCTCTGTGAGCAGTCTATCTCGGTCGGTATGTGTGATACGTTTAGGTAGGAATGGGTCTAAGTCAGACATAACGTCTATAAACACATAGTCATCTTCACTAACAAAACCGAGGAGTTCGTCTATCGGATATGACATCTCTATTTTTTTAGGTGTCAATACATACCAGCATTCGTATTCACCCGCTCTTGTCTCATTAAACCCTTGCTTACGCATCTCACTATCTTTATAAAAAACACCACCACCTAAGAAGATATATTCATCCTCCTCCGCATAGTGTCCGATGTGTTTACCAACGTGTTTATTCACATCAATCACTGGGACATTCACCAAATGTATTTTGAATACACAGCACGTTTTACCCGAAAACTCCTCCTTTGCAACTTTGTGAGATGATGTTGCCGAATACCACGCACTTGGTCTTATCTCATTATCGTTAATATGTCCCCTATACACGATTCTAGACACAGGCAACTGTATTTCACATAGATCACGAATACTCTGAACAACTCTTTGATTTGTACTCTGATCTACAACATAACTTATTAAGTCTTGAACGTGTGTAGGCTTTCGTGGGCTTTTTGAGGCAGACCTTGACCTAGACCTTGACCTTGACCTTGACCGAGACCTAGACGACATACTTTCTATATACATAACAACAGACACTATCTATGAAAAAACATAAAACTTGATGGTTCGTTAGCCCACCACCCTTTACCCCCAAAGTCAATCCATAATGATAACCCTTTCACCCGAGCAAGAATATGCGATGCGTCTTATGAACCTCCGTCGTAATGTATTTCTGACTGGCGGGGGCGGAACAGGTAAGTCCAAGGTCGTGGAACTATTCATTCAGCAATTCAAGGATAAACACCCCGATGACTGGCGTAAGTATCTAGGTATCACAAGCACCACGGGGTCAAGTGCCCTGTTGATAGGCGGAACGACGATACACAGTTTCTCAGGCATCGGTATCTGCCGTGGCGATGACGACGCTATTATCAAACGCACCGTGTTCCGCAAACACCTGCGAAAACGCTGGACGGAACTACAGATACTCATTATCGACGAAATATCGATGCTCACCCCACGTGCCTTCCGTCTGATTTCACGAATTTCGCAAATCATACGAAAGAACCGCAGTCCATTCGGCGGTATTCAGGTCATACTCAGCGGGGACTTTTGTCAATTGGCACCGATTCTCGATGCGAACGAACGCAACGACACGATGGAGTACTGCTTTGAAACGGCAGAGTGGCGACACAGCGAGATAGAGACGGTTCATTTCAAACACATTCATCGTCAAAAGGATGTTGCTTTCATAGAAACCCTCCAGAAGTTGCGTATGGGGATTTCCGACCAAGACACCACCTTTACGATTATGGACAGGTATCGTGCGGAACTCGACACCCAGCGACACGGGGGCATACGCCCTGTTATGTTATATGCGACCCGTGAAAAAGCCAACGCAACGAACGCCGACCATCTGCGAAAGGTACTCGACACGCACAGTGGTGGAAAGTCGTACTCAACGACCGTGGAACTCACGATCATACCGCTCCAAGTGTCCAAGAAGCGTAGCGACGATGGGTCGGCGGACACGTTCGGCGAACTCACGGCTGAAAAACGACAGGAAATCATTCAGCGTGTCAAGTCTCAACTCCCCGTGGACGAACGCATGGAACTGTGCGTCGGGTGCGAGGTAATCCTCGTGATTAATCTTGACATTGAATCGGGACTTGTTAATGGTAGCAAGGGAGTTATTGAGGATATCTCGGTTGTAGCGACCTCGCCACCACCGCCGAAATATGTGCCTCTGAATGACTCGGTTGAATCCAACGGTTCGTCTTCATCCACGGAGGACTATCGGGTGAGATTGGAGACATTCCGCCACGTGGAAAAACCCGTCAAGAAGTCGCCGAAGACAACGGACATACGTGCGTGGATGGCTCATATGAGCGAGGTGGCGAAAACAAAAGATGTTGTCGCGACCCCCGCCGTAAAACAGTCTAGCCTCTCCACCCTTACTTCTGATGCGGACATATCAGCGTACCGGATTAGTGTGCGATTCGTGAATGGCGTGGTACATACCATCACCGCTCACGAATGGCAAGTAGAAGACGGTGCGTGGCTCGTAAAGGCACGAGGCATCCCGCTCATTCTCGGCTACGCCTGTACCATCCACCGCTCCCAAGGTATGTCGCTGGATTACGCCGTGATGGACATCGGTCGCAACGTGTTCAAGGGCAGTGCGGGGTACGGACAGATATATGTCGCCCTCAGTCGCGTCAGGTCGCTGGAGGGGCTCTCTGTGCTGGATTTTGACCCGTCCCGCATCAAGTGCCACCCGAAAGTACAGGAGTTCTATCGCCAGTTGGATAGTCGGGCATAGGGTATAAATAAATAAAATATACGCAGTTTTTTTTAATAGAAATTACAAATGTTTTATCACAAAAATGGACTGTATTCCAGACTGCGACTGCCCTTAATCCCCGACTGCGACGGGCGGTCATTGGGAACATACATATTGTTGATGTCGTCCTTGTACCGCATATGTTGCTCCACACCACTATATACAACAGGCACAGCCTCCTCCAGCACCTTCTCGTCCAACTCACGCACCTGTCCGCGAATGTCCGTCGGCAGGTTTTTGCCAAACTGGAGGTAGATGGAACGCATCATAATCTGGAGTTCGGTGTCGCTCTGTCGCCCGATGCGAAATCGCCCGTTGGATTGTTGATACACACGCTGTATGATGGCATTTTGTAGATAGTCAATGTTGCTCTTACAGAAGAACACGGTGCTGACATCATTTGCCTCCAACACCGTCTTGACGGCTTCGCGCTGGAAGGTGGGGACACTGGAGGTGCGTTCCTCAAACATACGGTACTCGCCATAGTTAGGGCGGTCGACGCTCCTTACGAGACCGTTGTCGTTTCGGCGGTTCGTGTTGGCGTTCGGGGTAGAGGGTAGGTTATCGGAGTATGAGCTGTAGTTCATCAACGGAAAACTATATATCTACAACGAGCATTTTTTATAAGGGGCTTTTCTTCCCCTTATAAGAAACGCATTATGTGTTTACATACAGCAC
>Ga0163212_1001220_pt1 | contig 11338 bp, 10 predicted proteins | sample Malawi_45m_30L_FD_113532 | JGI IMG/M metagenome (GOLD analysis project Ga0163212, IMG submission 113532) | Freshwater microbial communities from Lake Malawi, Central Region, Malawi to study Microbial Dark Matter (Phase II) - Malawi_45m_30L | ecosystem: Environmental > Aquatic > Freshwater > Lake...
ATTTTGAGGGGGATTGAAGCGGAGTCATTTTTGATATTGCCGCATCCGGAGGTGCTGGAGTTTTATCGATTGAAGGGTGAGAATTATGACCGCTGGCTGCGGGGCATGCAGCGGCTGCGGCAGAAGCTGGTCCGGGGGGGGTAACAGTTTTGGGAGTGCGGATTGGCGTGCATGCGGAGGCGGGGTTGCGATTCGTGCTCGTGCTCGAATGAGGGCGGAGCGTGCAGCCTCGTTCGGTGAACGCAGCGGCGGGGTACGAAGGCAGCGGTGTTTGGGGTCTCTTACGGCGCCCCAGAGGCACGGAGAGGAATGTACCGGGCGGTGGTTTGCCGGGCGGCGGCGGGTAGTCCTTTTCGTAGGTCGTGCTTTCCAGCTCGAGCCCCCGGTTGCGAAGTACTGGCCCCCTTTTGCTCGTGGCAGGGAAGAGAGCCGGTGGGGTGCTGTCGGCCTGATTTTCGGATTTGGGGGAGATTCCGGGGCGGATTTCTGTCACGGGGCAGGTGTTGTCGTGCAGAATGGGGTGTTGGTTGTGCGGGGATTTGACATCGTCTGCCGAGGGACGATAATGCTTTCGACTGTGCCGGCTGCAGGGGTTTTAGGGGATCCAGTACATTGTCGTTGCTGCAAAAAACCATACCGTTGTATCTGAAGGACGAAGAGCGTGAGGGTCTGCGGGCGGCCGGTCGCTTTAACGCTTCTTTGATGGATTTTCTTCGCACGTATGTGGTGGAGGGCACTTCCACAGACAAGCTCGACAAGCTGGCCAACACGTTTACTCGTGATCACGGCCACATCCCTGCCTGTCTAAACTACAAGGGATATCCGAAGACGATCTGCACCAGTGTGAACGAGGTAGTGTGTCACGGGATTCCGAATTCAAAGCCGCTCAACTCGGGCGACATCGTGAATGTGGACATCACGACGATTGTGAATGGCTGGTACGGGGATCAGTCTGAGACATTTTTGATTGGTGACGTGTCTGAGTCAGCTCGCCGGCTGGTGCAGACGACGTTTGATTCTTTGTTTTTGGGTATCCGGGCCTTGCGGCCCAGCTGCACGGTGACGGATATTGGTCGGGCGATTCAGACGTTTGCGGCGGCTGCCGGTTATTCGGTGGTGCGTGAGTATCAGGGTCACGGGATTGGTCGCGAGTTTCATCAGGAGCCTGGGATTCCGCATTTTCCGCAGCCGGCATCGAATCGTGATCTGCTGCGTCCGGGCGTGTGTTTCACGATTGAGCCGATGCTGAACATGGGCACCTGGGAGACTCGTCTGGACAAAAAGGACAAGTGGACGGTGCGGACAAGGGACAGCGCCCTTTCGGCTCAGTTTGAGCACACGATTCTGATGACGGAGCAGGGGCCTGAGATTTTGACACTGACTCAGAATGGTCCCCAGGAAGGCCATCGTTTTTGAGCTTTCCAGTTGTGTACAGGGCAGCGATTTTTGCTCGCCGATGTTTTGATTTATGGCAGCAGCTTCTGACATTCTTGACAGCTGTGAAACGCGGATTGGCTATCATTTCCGTGACCGGGCGCTGCTGCGTCGCTGTCTGACGCACAGTTCCTCCGCTGAGACTCGACTGGACTCCAACGAGCGGCTGGAGTTTCTGGGTGACGCGGTGCTGGGTTTGATCATTTGCGAGCATTTGTTTCAGTTGTATCCGGAACAGCGTGAAGGCCAGCTGACTCAGATGAAGTCGTGGCTGGTCAGTCGTCAGACCTGTGCCCGGGTGGCTCGAACTTTGGATCTTGAGCCGCTGATTTTTGTGGGTCGGGGTCTGCAGCAGATTCCGGAATCGATTTTGTCGGCGGTCGTTGAGTCGCTGATTGCGGGTGTGTACTTTGACGGAGGTCTGGAGCAGGCGCGGGCATTTATTTTGTCTGCGTTTGGTGACGAGTTACGTCTGTGTCAGCCGCTGGATGCAGAGAACCACAAGAGTCAGCTGCAGGAGTATACTCAGCGGCAACTCGCGTGTACTCCGGAGTATTTCGTGCAGGAGGAATCTGGTCCGGATCATGCGCGGGAGTTTCTGGTGGCAGCGCGGGTGGGAGCGAGGATGTTTCCCAGCGGTCGCGGTCGCAGCAAGAAAGAGGCCGAACAGCAGGCGGCTCGCAATGCCCTGCTGGGGCTGTTAAGTCCGGAGCTGGACAGTTTTCCGGAGGGATCGGGGCACAGTGAGCAGCCTGAGATTTCCGGTGACATTCGCCTGTTGCTGACGCCTGCAGAGTCTGCGGGTGTGACGGGCAGGGTTGTGGAAAATGGTGGACCATCAATGACAGTCACAGAAGCCAGTGTGATTTTTCGTCCGGCGACAGCCGAGCAGCGTTTTTTACCTGAGGGTCCGTACTGGCTGGGTGCGGATCGTGCCAGCTGGGTGGCGATTCAGCATGGTGCATCAGCCACCACGGGATCGCTTAATATTCTGCATCTGAATTCCGGCCGAAACGAGTCCTGGTCATTGCCGGGTCGGCCGGGTTTTGCATTTCCGACAAGTCGTGACGGCGTGTTTGTGATTGGCGCTGAGCGGCAGGTGGGTTTGTTTGATACGGCCACTGGTCAGTGGGAAGTGCTGACAGATATCGAGCAGTCTGAAGATTGCGGCGATGGAACAGTGATCAACGATGCTGTGGTGTGGCAGGACTGTCTGATCTTTGGCTGCAAATATTATCCTTCCTGTGATCAGCCGATTGGCGGTCTGTATTTGTGGCGGCAGTCAGAGCGAAAGCTGGTGAAGCTGCTGGACGATCAGCGGTGTTCCAACGGGAAGGCTGTGACAGTTGACGCAGCCGGGCGGCTGTGGCTGTACGATATTGATTCGCCGACCAAACAGATTGTCCGTTATCCTTTGGATGCTGCCGGCGGCAGGCTGGATGTGGCGGGTCGGGAAGTGGTTGTCGATCTGAATCCTGAGGCGGTTTATCCGGATGGCATGATTCTGACGCCCGATCATCGCAGTCTGATTGTGGCGTTGTATGATCCGGGCGATCCTGCCAGCGGGGCGGCTCGTCAGTATTCGCTGTCAGGCGGTGTGCTGGAGGCGGTCTGGCACTGTCCGGGTTCTCCGCGAGTCACGTGTCCGCAACTGGTGCAGCATGATGGTCGAGTGTGTCTGCTGCTGACGACAGCTGTGGAGCACATGGATGACGCGCAGCAGACGCGTCATCCGCAGGCCGGCAGTCTGTTTCTTGCAGATACCGTGTTTAGTGGGCTGGGGGACCAGCCTGTATTTCCCCTGTGACAGACGCCGAGGACACAGGTTCGAGGCGAAAACAGTCCGTGGCCCCCGCGTGTGCCGGCGAACCGGACACCGAGGTGCCGGGATCTGCGGCTCCGGTTTGACCACGTGCGGTTCAGTTCCACGGCACCGTGCGTTTATCCGTGAAAATCTGTGTCAATCCGTGGCGAAAAAACGTCCGTGGCACCGCACCTGCCTTCGCGGCTTCCCGTGGGGCAAACAGCCCGCAAATCCCAGGCTGCACGGCCGCAGCAGAACAGATCTTGGGCTGGAAAGCCAGAGCTACAGAAAATGCCGGTTCATCCGCGGGTCTGCACTCTGCGGGTGGGCCTGCGTCATGATTATTCGATCATCGGCGTTTTTCGGCTGACCAGTTGCACCGGCAGTCCCCAGGGATCGCGGAGCATTGCAAAGGTATCTCCGGTGGCCATTGTGTGGACATCGGCAACGATACTTGCGCCGGCCTGAACCAGTCTGCTTACGTCAGCCGGCAGATCTCGTGAAAGCAGTGCGAGGTGCAACGCGGGCGGCTGGATGCCTCGAAAGTCGAGGGCTGGTGCATCGGGGTTCTGGTAGAGTTCCAGCATGACGGTGCCGCTGTCGTCAGCGAGGAAGTGGACGAAGGGTGCTTCGACGGTGCGTCTTTTGACTTTGAGACCCAGGTGTTCGACGTACCAGCGGGCCATATTCAGGGCATCGGGAACGTTCAGAGCGAGGTGTTCAATTTTCATCACAGTTTCGCTGTTGCTGGTGTGGTTGTTGGCGGGGCAGAAGCGGAGGGGGCCGGATTTTGTTTCCAGCGATCGATGCCAAGGTCGAGGAATTTGAGGAAGTTGTCGCCACCTGAAGCATCGACACCCGGAAAGATCGCGAGGACTCGTTTGCCATCCGGAGCCACGATGGCGTAGGTGGGCATGGTGACGTCTTTCAGCAGTTCGACCGCCAGGGTTCTGTTGTGTTCCAGAATTTGTTCCTGCCGCTGTGCGTCGGCGACACCGGGTACGGAATCGAGGTATAGCTGGCTAAGGACCATGCCAGCCAGTTTTTCCTGGACGTCTTTGCGGGCCAGCACGGTACGTTCCATGAGGCGACAGTTTACGCAGTTCACACCGGTGATATCGAGGAACAGCAGGCGTTGTTCCTGACTGGCGTGGGCACTGGCTTTGGGGTGCTCAAGCGACCAGGGCTGGTCGTGCTGCAGGATGGCGTATCCCAGTACGGGGTGCTGCTGCACATCGCCATCCTGGATTTCGGGTGGCGCGAAGGCGGCGACCTGTCGCCAGACGAAATCTTCTGGCAAATCGGCATTGAGAGCACCGGCAACGAGGCGTCCGGCAAACAGCAGAAATACGGCGGCGAAGCAGCAGCGGCTGGCGGACAGTTTTGGTCGTGGTCCTGTTTTCAGGCCCACCAGATAGAGTCCGGCGTATGCCGCTATCGCGACCCAGAGCCAGAGAAAGACGGTGTAGGTAACGAAGACGGGGATGCCGTTTGCGGAAAGTCCGATATCAGCGACGCTGAGGAACTTGACGACGGCTGCCAGTTCGACAAGTCCGATGACAAATTTAACGTCATTCATCCAGCCTCCGCTGCGGGGCATTTTTTTCAGCATGCTGGGGAACATGGCGAGTACGAAGAACGGTGAAGCAAAGGCTGTTGAGAAGCCCAGCATTCCGAGCACTGGCCAGAGGAAGTCACCCTGAGCAGACAGGACGAGCAGGGATCCGACGAAAGCGAATGTGCAGGTGAATGAAACGAGTGTGAAAGTGAGTGCCATGAAGACGACGCCCAGCATTCCGCCGGCTGATTCGCGGCTGCTTGTCCAGTTGAGCATCCAGGCGGGGACGGACAGTTCAAAGAGTCCCAGGAGCATCAGTGCGAAAGCGACGAACAGTGCGGAGAAGAACAGGTTGAGCCACGGGTTGTTGGCGAGGTTTGTGAGGCTGGATTCGCCGAAGATTTTGGCCATGGCGATGCCCATGACTGTGAATGCTCCGATGATCGACAGGCAATACACCAGTGCCAGGCGCATGGAGCTTCCGGTCCGTTTTTCTTCCTGTTTGAGGAAGAAGGCGACGGTGATGGGGATCATGGGAAAGACGCAGGGAGTGGCGAGTGCGACAAAGCCGGCGACGACGGCTGTGAGGAGGAATTTGAGCAGTCCCTGTGAGGCGACACTGCGGTCGGTGGCGATGACAGTCGGTGGCTGGCTGTTGTCCGGTGTGCTGTTGGCGTTGTTGCTGTTGGCGTTGTTGCTGTTGTCCGGTGCGGCGGTATCAGCGGGGAAGTTTGTCAGCGCGACATTGAATTTGGCGGTGGTGGGTGGTTTGCATGTTCCATCGCGACAGATCTGGAAGCGAATGCTGCCGGCGACTGCTGCCGCGGCTTCTGTGACGGTAAGTTTACGGGACCAGGTAATTTCACCGTAGTGGACTCGCTGGGTGATGTCCGGCAGCGGGGTCTCTTCGTGCGGTGGTTTATCGGGAGCGAAATCGGCGGTGGTGGTGAGTCCCTTGAGTTCAGTGAGTTCGATGGTGGTGGGGATACCGGCCATGTCGGGGTTTTGGTCGAGTGCGAAGATGTGCCATTCATCAGCTACGACGGTTTTCACGGTGAGGGTGACTTCGCTGCCTGGTTTGGCGTCGGCTGGTGTCAGGGAAATTTCGAAGGTGACATCTCCTGCGCGGGCAGACTTGCCGAAACCGATGGCGGGTGTGAGGGTCTGCTGCGACGGTCTGGCGGCGGCAGCCTCAGTTGTGGGCGCTGCGGCGTCGCTGCTGCCGGTGGTGGCGGTGAAGAGTTTGTCGAACAGGGGAAAGCAGCCGCTCGAGTTGCAGTATTGCCCGTTCAGTTTGCCTGAGATTTCGGCGTTTGGGGGGACTGGTCCGGTGAGTGTGAGAGTCCAGGTGACTCGATCGTAGAACTTTTCCGTGTTTTGCTGCAGTTCTTTATCGAAGGCGGCTTTAGGGGCGCGGTCGGCCTGCCAGTCACCTGTGGCTGTCAGTCCTGCTGTTTTGGTGAGTTTGATGGAGGTGGCGCCGCCGAAGGCGGGGTTCATGGAGTAGGTGTGGCAGCCGTCCGGCAACTGCATCGTGACAGCCAGGCTGGCGGAGTCTGGGGAGAGTTTTGTGAGTGTGGCGGAGATGAGGACTTCGGATTCGCTCTGATCGGCCTGATTGTTGAAGATCACGGGCAGATCAAAGCCGCCGGGGTTCAGGTCCTGGGCCGCGGTTGCGGGCAGGCTGGTCAGGCTGCAGCAGAGCAGGAGGACGGGCAGCAGCAGGTCTGATCGTTTCATGGCTGTTTTCCCGGCTGGGATGAGCGGTGACGGGTTTTGAGTGGTTCGGGGGACATAGTTGCGGCTGTGTCGTGAGAGGGCACAGGTACAGTGCAAAGTGCGGTGTTGTTCAGGGGGTGTGCCTCGGCAGGAAAGCCCGAGCGACATTTTGCTTCGAGAGTTTTGAGTGTGGAGGATACCGGGAGTTGGGGGAGAAGGCTATGTTTCTCGGCGTGTGTCCCGCTGAGATCTCAGTTGCCGCAGGGGCTGGCTGGCGGGTGAGAACTGTGAATTTGGCTGGTGACTGGCGGTGGGCTGGGTGATTTGCGTCAGGTGTGTGGTTTTTGCGGGCGTTGCACCAGCCTCAGGAATTCCCTCGAAAACCCGGATTTTGCCGCTTTCTTTATGGTGTTTTGTGCTCAGACTGCGATACTCAAAGGCGTGAGACTGAGTCTCAGGTTCATTTTGCCTGTGGTTCAAAGAGTAGTGGGTGTGGCCTTGAACAGCTTACGACTTGCGGACATTCAGCCGGGTCAGACCGTCGTGGTGACTCGAGTGTGCTGTGGTTTCAGCATTGCTGCTCGTCTGATGGAACTGGGATTTGTGCCTGGTGCCGCCGTGCAGGTGTTGCGTCGGGCACCATTTGGCGGTCCGGTGCAGTATCGCGTGCAGGGTGTTTCGCTGACAATGCGTCCCGACGATGCTCGTTGTGTCTACGTTGGCGGTGCTGGCGAGTGTGGCGATCAGTGTGGCTGTAGTGGTGTTCAGCCTGCTGAGGCAAGTGAACTGCTCGCGGTCTAAGGGGTGGTGGCTGCTGCCTGGGGCTGCTTGAAGATTGGCTAAGAATTCAGGGGCTGGGCCCGGAGGTTGGCAGGCGGCCGTGACTGATTCCGGAACTGCGGTGTCAACTGTTCGTCTGTGGCGGGTAGCCCTGATCGGGAACCCGAACACTGGCAAAAGTACTCTGTTTAACGCATTGTCTGGCCTGCGGGTGCGGACGGGCAATTATCCGGGTGTGACGGTTGAACAGCGGACGGGTCGAGTTGTGTGGGGTGGCCGCGAGGTGGAGTTGCTGGATCTGCCGGGCACCTACAGTTTAGCACCGCGTTCACCGGACGAGATGGTAGCGGTGCAGGTCCTGACGGGAGTTTCTGGCGAGCCTGCTCCGGATTTGGTGATCTGTATCTGCAATGCGGCGGCCCTTGAGCGTAATCTCTACCTCGCGACTCAGGTTCTGGAATCTGGCGTGCCGGTCATTATGTGTCTTAACATGTGGGATGCAGCTGAGGCGGCGGGTCTGCAGATTGACGTGGGTGCATTATCTGCGGGTCTGGGTGTGCCGGTGGTGTGTACATCGGCCAGTCGCCGGGAGGGTCTGGATCGTCTGCAGGAAGTTGCCACCGAGCGTTTGCGGCTGGGTGCAAGTGGTCAGTGCGGAGTGCGGGACGTGCTGTCGGCGGAGATTCGTCGCGAGGTGGTATCGCTGTTGTCCGGTCTGCGATCGATGAGTGGTATCAGTTTGAGTGCGGCTGAGTTTTTGGCGTCGCGGGCACTGCTGGATCCTGGTGGTTCTGTGGAGCAGTTGCTGTTGTCTCGTGGGGGGGCATCTTTGGCAGCGCGACTGCTGGAGGCTCGTGAGCGTCTGCGGGCAGCAGGGATTGAGATTCCGTCTTCAGAGGCTCGTCAGCGTTACCACTTTACAGGCCGGCTGCTGCATGCGGTGCAGCGGCGATCTCCGGGGAAAACCGGTCAGCTGACGGACCGTCTGGACGCCGTGCTGACTCACAGTGTGGCGGGTCTGGCCATTTGTTTGGGTCTGCTGTTGCTGTTGTTTTCAACGATTTACTGGTTTACGGCGCCTTTAAGTGACGGAGTGGAAAGTCTGCTGGGGGTGTTGTCTGATTTTGTTGCGGGTGCAATGTCGGCTGGTCCGTTTCGCAGTTTGCTGACGGACGGAGTGATAGCCGGTGTGGGAGCTGTGCTGGTATTTTTGCCGCAGATTTGTCTGTTGTTTCTGTTTATTGGGTTGCTTGAAGATTGTGGTTACATGGCGCGGGTGGCCTGGCTGATGGACCGTCTGATGTCGGTGATGGGTTTGAGTGGTCGATCATTTCTGCCGCTGATGTCGTCGTTTGCGTGTGCGGTGCCAGGCATTATGGCGACTCGCGTGATCGAAAACCGGCGGGATCGATTTGTGACGATCCTGATTGCTCCGCTGATGAGCTGTTCGGCGCGGTTACCGGTGTATGTGCTGATGATTGGGACGTTCATTCCGGACACGATGCTGCTGGGCGGTATTTTGCCGTTGCGGGCTCTGGTGTTGTTTTTGATGTCGATTCTGGGTCTGGTGGTGGCCGTACCGCTGGCATTTCTGCTGCGTCGTACGGCCTTTCGGGGTGAGTCTGCGGGATTTCTGCTGGAGTTGCCGGATTATCGCGTGCCTGCAGTGCGGGTGGTGTTGTTGCGTGTCTGGGAGAGTGCGTGGTCTTTTGTCAGTCGGGCTGGCTCTTTAATTTTTGCGGCGAGCGTGCTGGTCTGGGCGGCTGGGTCATTTCCTGGTCGCAGTGCCGAGCGATACGAGTTGATGGCTCAGCTGGAGACGATTTCGGCGAGTGGTGAAACCGGGGCGAACGCGGCCGATCGGGAGCAGTTGAAGGAGCGTCTGCGGGTTTTGAACGCCGAACGGCTGGAGGGCAGTTTGCTGGGTACGGCGGGCCGAGCGGTGGAGCCGATTTTTCGGCCGCTGGGTTGGGACTGGCGAATTGGCGTGGGTGTGCTGGCCTCCTTTCCTGCTCGTGAAGTCGTGATAGCGACGCTGGGCACCATCTACAGTCTGGGCGGGGATGTGAATGAGAAGGACGAGGGTTTGCGGGGCGCATTGCGAGCGGCGACGTGGCCGGACGGCCGTCCGGTGTACACGGTTCCTGTGGCACTATCAGTGATGGTGTTTTTCGCCCTGTGTGCTCAGTGTGTTTCAACCTTAATGGTGATTCGTCGTGAAACGAATTCCTGGCGCTGGCCGCTGGCCTGTTTTGGCTGGATGACGGGTCTGGCGTGGCTGGGGGCGTTTGCCGTGTATCAGGCAGGGAATTTGTTCTGAGCCGGCGTGCGGGGACAACTTGATCAATTCCCAAAAGTTTTTTGGGTTTGAGCTGGAAATGTGTGCGAACTTTGCCTTTTGTATGAAAGCGTAGGATCGTGCCGCTGACTTCTGTGAAAAATGGTGTTTAACAGTATCCGGATAACCGGTGCAACTGTTCGAATCTCGGCAGCGAACACGTGCGTCCCTGATCCGCTCATCCCGTCGGTCTCTGTCGTTGGATTCTCTGGCAATGCCTGTCAGTTCCATGACCAGCAGTGAACTCAAGATTCGGCAGCGACTGGGCAAGTACCGCATTGAGCGGAAGCTGGGTGCCGGTGGTTTCGCGGCGGTGTATCAGGCGATGGACACGGTGCAGGGCATTCGTGTGGCGCTGAAGGTGCCTCATTCGCAGTACACCACAGAAACGGTGCTGACAAATTTTCGCCGTGAAATCCGCACGACGGCGTCTTTGGAGCACGACAACATTCTGCCGATCAAGGATGCCAGCATCATTGACGACCGGCTGGTTGTAGTATTTCCGTTGGGTGAAGAGACTTTATCCGACCGGATGACGCGGCGAATCTCTCTTGAGACGGCTCTGGACATTGCCGAGCAGATTCTGCGGGCCATGGGCCTGGCTCATGCGCACCACGTCATTCACTGTGACATCAAGCCAGAGAATGTGATTTTGTTTCCGGGCAACCGGATTAGGCTGGCGGATTTTGGGATCGCTAAGGTATCTCAGAGGACGGTGCAGGGTGGTGGTACCGGGACGCTCGGCTATATGGCTCCTGAGCAGGCGATGGGCAAGCCTTCGGTTCGTTCGGATGTTTTTTCCATAGGTCTGATTATCTGGCGTTTGGTTTCCGGGCGGTGGCCAGAGTGGCCGTTTCAGTGGCCGTATGCGGGTTATGCGAAGCTGCGGGGGCGGATCCATCCGGACTTTATCGACTTCATGCATCGAGCGATCGATCTGAATCCGCGGCGTCGTTTCCGGGATGCTCAACAGATGCTGTCTGTGTTTTTGCAGTTAAAAAGCCGGACCATGCGCCACGCCAGGGCTCGGCGACGTCCTCCGGTGAAAGTGGCTCAGGCTGTTGCGTTCTGATCTGGCCGGCGAGGGGGCAGAATTCTTTGGGGCCTTCCTGTCTGGTGGGCGGTCTTTTGGCCAGTTCTTTGATGGCTTTTTCGGCCTCGGGATCGTCGGGGACCAGTTGCTCGTAGCGGATCCATTCATCGAGAGATTGTGCGTAGAAGCCATTTTCATCGAGCAGCATGGTGAGTGTTTTGCGCAGTTCGATGTCGAAGGGGCGCAGTTGCAGAGTATCTCGCAGGACCTGCAGCCATTCGCTGGATCGTGCTGTGGCGCAGAGTTGTTTTCCGCGAAGGATGACAACGGAATTGGTCTGCCGAAAGCCTCCCGTGAGCCACAGCTGTTCGGCTCGCTGCAGCAGTTCGTCCCGGATGGTTCCGGTGCGTGAATCCAGCCCGGCGGCGGCGCAGGCTCCGGGCAGGGGCGTTTTTCGAGTACCGTCAGCCGGAACGGACTGGGTACGAGTATGAGGAGGCACAGTCAGAGATGAGCCGCGACCGTGAGGGAGCGGTTGGGCGTGCTCTGAGGGCGGTGCGGGCGGCGGGGCTCACGCGAAGCCGCGAAGCCGCGAAGGGGAAAGGCGGGGGTTTTGGAATGGCTGATGAACGCTGATGGGTGTTCACAGGCGAGCCGCAGACGGGAGTCTGC
>Ga0163212_1001222_pt1 | contig 11326 bp, 7 predicted proteins | sample Malawi_45m_30L_FD_113532 | JGI IMG/M metagenome (GOLD analysis project Ga0163212, IMG submission 113532) | Freshwater microbial communities from Lake Malawi, Central Region, Malawi to study Microbial Dark Matter (Phase II) - Malawi_45m_30L | ecosystem: Environmental > Aquatic > Freshwater > Lake ...
CACAACAGTTGCTTTGACAACAAGACACCTCAGACCTATAATCGGAAAGTTTACAGGTAGACTCCTGCCGTGCAGTTATTGACGCGGGGGAACTCCTGTCCGCTGCGCTTGCGAATTACTCGTGGTGCAAGCCACCGCATCCCCGTGGTAGCGGTTTCGAAGAAGAAAGGACGCTTTGCAGGATGCATCCAACCGGTTTGGATGTAGACGCAGAGTGGAGGGCCGACAAATGGCGGCAGCTATTGAGATTACAAATTTGACGAAGCAGTATCCCGTTCCAATGAAGCGGGAAGTTGTCAATGCAGTTGATGATCTGACATTGACAGTCGGAGAAGGCGAAATCTTTGGTTTTTTGGGTGCTAATGGTGCCGGGAAAACGACAACGATTAAGATCCTGCTCGGATTAATATACGCGACCAGCGGAGATGCCAACGTGCTTGGTGCTCCCGCCGGTGACATTGTTGTCAAGCATAAGATTGCATACTTGCCGGAAAGTCCTTACTTTTACGAGCACATGACTGCGCGCGAAATCGTGACTTTTTATGCTCAGTTGTTTGGGATGCATCGTGAAGAAGCAAAGAAGAAAGCCGATGAGCTTGTCGATTTTGTGGGCCTCGGTGGAAAGTCAGACGTCAACAAGCCTGTATCTGAATTCTCGAAAGGTATGCGGCAACGCGTAGGTATTGCTCAGTCCCTAATTAACGATCCAACGCTTCTGTTCTATGATGAGCCGACATCCGGTCTGGATGCGATCGCTCGTCGAGACATCCGTGACCTGATGCTTGAACTAAAGCGCCAGGGAAAGACGATGTTCCTCTCGAGCCACCAGCTCGAAGACGTTGAACTTGTCTGCCATCGCGCATCGATCATTCACAAGGGAAAGCTTCAGGTTCTAGGGACCATGGATGAGCTCCTTGGTGGTGAGCGGGTTGAGTTAAAGCTTGAGAATACGCCTGCGGAACTTACTGCGAAACTTTCTGCCGACGGTGCAATCCGCACTGGAGATGTGCTGACGGCATCTGTGCTACGCGACGATGTCAGTGCGGTTATCGATGCTGCCCGCGTCGGCAACGCAAATGTCGTCAGTGTTGTGCCTATGAAGCGTCGTCTCGAAGACATTTTCGTTGAAATCGTTGGAGGAAGACTGGACAAGGTCAGCGGTTCTTTGATCTCTACCGGCGACCGACCGCTCGTCAACAATGACGCAACAGCCAATCCGTATAAGGAGATTGCACAGTAATGAACACAACTATGGTGATTGCGCGCAATACCATCAGTGAAGCGCTTCGCAAAAAGATTTTAAACGCATTCCTAATGGTTGGCGTTGTTCTGATTGCCTTTACGTTTATTTTCCAGCAGTTTGCTCCCCGCCAAGAACTAACCCTCGTAAAGGGTATGGGGCTTGGCATCATCAGCCTTGCTGGACTCTTTATCACGGTTATTCTGTGTATCAATCTCGTACCTACAGAAGTTGAGCGCCGAACGATTTACACAATCCTCGCTAAGCCGGTCCGCCGCTACGAATTTCTTCTTGGTAAGTTCTTCGGTGCACTCGGTACGCTGGGCATCAATATCGGCTTGATGGGGCTTGCATTCGTCATTGCAGTCGCAGTAAAGCAGATTGGTGCAGAGAACGCTGTCAGCCCTCTGATTCTCTTCAAGGGAATCCTTATGATTGCGATGCAGATGTTATTGCTCGCGGCGCTCGCGATGTTTTTCTCCACATTTGTGACGCCTCTGGTCAACTTCTTCCTGACAATGGTTTTGTTTGTGATTGGAAACCTTTCTAGCTACACACTTGATCTAGCAAAGAACAGCCAGGTAGTGATTGTCAAGTATGTGCTTCTTGGTGTTCATTATGTAGTTCCAAACTTTGGTAACTTTCAGTACACCAACCCATTGCTTCAACCGGATGTCGTCGTAAAGAACGAAACGTTATTCCTGACGCAGAACTGTGCATACGCAGTTGCCTTTGCGACCGCTCTGATGGTTTTGGCAATCCTCGTATTTGATCGCCGGGAGGTCTGATATGCTTCGCGAAGCTTTCGCCAAAAATCCCAAGCTTGCCGGCACACTGATTCCGCTGACCGCGGCAGTTATTGCCATGCAGGCCATCAACGACCGGGATGACATGAGGCGGCAACCAGCAATTGAGCCAAAGAGTGTAAAGAACGCTGCAACCGCATCATTCGGTGGTGCTGGACTGCCATTTGAATACTCGTTGGCCGCTCTTTCCGGTTTCCGACAGGTCATCGCAGGACTTCTCTGGGTTCGCTCTGATGCGTTCTTCCACAGCGGTAACTACGATGCGATTCTCCCTATGATTCGCCTGATCACCTGGCTCGATCCAAACTGGCTTGATGTCTATGCAACGGGTGCATGGCACCTTATGTATAACTTTACCGATACGGATCAGCGCTCAGATCGACGCTACTTGCCGGTAGGTCTTGCGTTACTCGATGAAGGTATTGCCAACAACTCTAAAGTCTTTGATGTTTACAAAGAAAAGGGTTGGAATATGTTTGACAAAGTCCGTGATTACAACGGAGCCGTCAAAGCATATCAAGGCGCACTTGCTAATGACCCGGATGCTGAAGTCAATCAGGTGGTTCACCCTCTCGCTCACTCATTTGAGCGGGCTGGCATGGTGGGTGAGGCAATTGCCACATGGGATGATGCCATCAAACGGCATCAAGATTGGATGAAGCGGCCCGGCATAACGGACGAAGTCAAAGTGCGCAACGAAATGGGTGTGCGTAATGCGACGAAAAACAGGTCCATTATGCAGATTCGTAAGGCATTGCGCCCCGGGAATATTGCAGCACTTGGGCAGGTTGACACTGACTTTCACGTCACGGTAACCCGCACGAAGTCAAAAGTAATCAAGGTCGAAGGTAACTGGAATCTTATTGGATCCATTAAGGACACGTTTGATGCAGGTGTCTTTGAAAAAGACGGGAATACCGTTAAGGTCCTCGGTAAAGGCTTGACGCTTGATGGTCCTGTTAATGGATGCCGTGTTGATGTTCGTCTTCAGGATGAAGGCTACAAGATGCCAGAGTTTGGATCCTTCAGTTTTGAAGTCGATCCGACCATTACCCTAATGCAAGACATCGTTACGACGAGTGGCGGACGCCAGGTCGAAGCGGGTGGGGCTTTCATCGCAACGCCACGCGCCGGAAATGCGGAAGCCATTGCTGAGTCAGCAAAGGTTTACAACCTTGCTCCGAAAGACCAAGCAATAGTCAGTGGCGTTCCTGTAGCGCAGGCACTTGCAGGAGGAGCTACCATTTCTGCTCGAGGACAGTGGCAGCTGGTTACGATTGCATATCCAAAGGCATTCAACGCTTATCCCCGCTACTATACCCAAGCTGAGATTCCCGCCATGTTTGCTAAGCTTCGTGGTGATGCAAAGACAATCGCTGACAAGTTGACAAAACGAAACGTGCACATCGCGCGTAAAGGCATGTATGCACCAGGAACCTTTCGCCGGGAAATTGATATGAGCAAGGACCCAAAGATGTACGGGTTCAAGGGTGACAAGTTCGAACTGATCCTCAGCGTAAATCCACGCACTGCTCCTGACTTTGTTCAGGATAGGATTGGATGGAACGGTGAAGGTTGGAACGATAAGAAATATCTGGATGACAAGACTAATCCTGGTGTTCGGATGATTCGTGTGCGAATACCTCTTACCAAGGAAGATATTCTTGGTTCCGGTGAGAAGGAACTCTTTAAGGGCTAGTCCCTCGACCACGATGAAAATAACCTCTGATGATTGAGTTCATCAGAGGTTATTTTTTGACGAAACCGTCCAGCGTGTCACACGCTACCGAAGGCATTTGCTATGGAGCTCTAATTGGATTCTCTGGTATTCACGTTACTTCGCAAACTTAACTGAGAGAGAATTCTCACCGATCGTTCCCAGAGAAATCACATCGCCGACCGCCAACATGTCATCACGTGTAAACGTCGCCATACATTTTCCTGTTGGGATTGACAACTTTGCTGTCTTCCCATTGCTGCCACGGATTTCACCAGATGATGTCCATTCTCCGGCTGAGTTCGATCGAATTGACTGTACATCTACTTCCCACGTAAAACACCCACCACGGCTAGTAGCTGAGTTTAGCTTTGATGAGTTACTCACTGTAAACGTAGCCCCGCTGCAAACTGGGTCAGACCAGTTACGGTCACCGATAAAGGACCATTTGTAATGCGTTATGTCACTTGTCTCTTTGACACGAGTAAACAATACGCGAACCATTCCATCCGATGGCATCGCTCCTCGTGCCTCTTCTGGGGCTTTACGCGCTGTACATCCAAGGGACACACCAAATATGATTGGGAGCATAACTGCAAAAACTCGTGGATTCATTCTGATATTGTATCAATCCGAACCTTGCTTGCCGAAATACTTTAGGGTAGACTAACGCTCGTGGCCCGTTGGTCGAGCGGTTAAGGCGCCTCCCTTTCACGGAGGAAACCAGGGGTTCGATTCCCCTACGGGCTAGATATTGAGCACCTCCGAGAGGTGCTCTTTTTGTTTATCTGACAGAGACAAAACGTTGGGGTAACTCCAAAGTCCTGACGAAAGTCGGTGATATCTGCTTTATTCTCACTAAGACGATAAATGCCGCATGACGTTCTTCGACCGTTCTATTACAATGACACATGCGTACTACAGTGGATCCTTGTAAAGTCATCAAAGCGTTCGTTATAGCGGAATCAGGTAGGGGGGGAAGAACCGCATTTGACCGAGACAGAGTCACCGCTGAAATAACAACCGGGAAGTTGGCCATTGAGAATGGTCGACAGATTGCCGAGAACGGTCCCTCATGGCGGGAAGTCCCTGTTTCAGCCGATGGCGCCTATTCAGAGCGTGAGCTTCGTGGTGGGTACGTCGCACTTATCGTTCATTCGGATTCTGATAAGACGGTAGTTGTAAGAGCATCCGGGCATGGCGTGTTCTATGGACCTGGAGTCGTGCACGGTGGCGATCCATATGGCACGGATGCCTTTCACTTTCCTGTGCGCCTGAAGCACGGTGCAAATCAGTTTCTCTTCTCGGTGGGGCGGGGGCGGCTTGCAGTTCGGTTTGAAGCTGCAAGTAACACAGCATTCATCAGTGGTAATGATCTCACGATTGGAGATATTGTTCCTGGATCCACGGATAGTGTGTACGCAGGTGTTCAAGTCGTGAATCCTGGTGATGCCGGATATTTTATGTTGATGGCTACGATTGAGCCAAGAAGCACTGCTAGTCAAGTTGTTTACCTGCCATCACTGTCATCAACCAAGATTCCTGTGAAACTTCCACCTTGTGAGAAGATCAATGGCGATGCTGTTCCCGTAGCGTTCGAGCTGGTTGACTGCGGGAAGCAACGTCAGGCTAAAAGTAAGCGAATGATGGATGATAGCTCATCCAAGGTCATCAGTACCATCAATGTCTCGACACGTGTTCGTAGACCTCAGGACACACGAAAGAATACATTCATCTCCGATATCGATGGCAGTGCTCAATATTACGGTGTGCGCCCCGCACAAAGTCGGCAGCAGGCTCCAAACCTTGTTTTGACACTGCATGGAGCATCAGTGGAAGGTATGGGGCAAGCGGAAGCCTACGGAAATCATGCTGACATCAACTGGATTGCTGCAACAAACCGTCGGCCCTACGGCTTCGATTGGGAGGATTGGGGGCGTAAGGATGCAATGGAAGTGCTTGCAGATGCTAGCTCAAGATTTCCCATGCATCCGGCTAAAGTCCACTTGGCGGGGCACTCAATGGGCGGTCATGGAACATGGGTAAACGGATCGCTGTACCCTTCTATATTTGCCTCAATCGCTCCTAGCGCTGGATGGGTGTCGTTTACATCCTACGGGGGAGGTGCGCGCAATCCCCAGCAGCCTGATGCCATCGATACCATATTTGCCCGTGCGAACAACGAATATGACACCTTAAAGCGTGCTACTAATCTGGATTACCCAAGTGTTTATGTCCTTCATGGGGATGCAGATGACAATGTGCCTGTATCAGAAGCCCGTACGATGAAGTCTGTTCTTGAAAATCGGCGGCACCCTCGATTCGGATATCACGAACAACCAGGCGCAGGACACTGGTGGGATGGCTCAGCGGGTGCGGGGGCGGATTGTCTCGATTGGCCAGGGATTACATCCGCTATTAAAACATCGATGGTTGGTAATCCCGACACATTCACGTTCACCACACCACACCCAGGAGTGGCCTCTCAAGGATTTTGGATACACATCCTTCAGCAACGTGTATGGGGTGACATGTCTAAGGTTTCCGCAAGCTGGAAGACCTCTCAAGCGGAAATATGGATTACAGCCGAAAATGTCGAACGCCTCGCAATCATTGAGCGGAATGGATTCAAGCGTCCGGAAGCAATTAAGATCAATGGACAGACACTGCAAATGCCGCACTCAGGTGACCTTTATCTTGAATGTGACTCATCAAAGTGGCGTGTCGGTGCAAACTTTATATCCGGAGTGAAAACCCCACAACGCAGTGGTCCGTTCAAGAACGCAATCAGCAATCAATTTGCCTTCGTGCTTCCTACTGGGGGAACGGTGGCCGAAAACGATTTAGCAATTCAAATCGCACGGTATCACTTGGAGACATGGATGGTCCGGGGCAATGGCCATGTTGACATCTTTCACGATACTGATCCGCTAGATGAGGATCGAACGTATGTCTTATACGGAAACAGGGATATCAACAAGGCTTGGAAGCGACTGGTAAATCAACGCAACGTTGATGTCAGCCGCAAAGCTGCAAGTGTAGGTGGACGGTTTGTGACCGGTGAGGATACCTTACTTCTTGCTTGTCAGCCGCATCCTAAGTATGAAAACAGCCATGTTGTTCTGGTTGGATTCACTGGTACGCCTGCGGCACGGGCTGTCTTGCGTGTTCCGATATTTGTAAGCGGTGTTGCGATACCAGACTGGGTGATTGCAAAGACGAATGTCTTCCAAACCGGGCGGGCGGGCGTGATTGGAGCAGGTTACTTCGACTCACGGTGGAAGCCATCCAAGGAGCAGTCTGCATGGCGATAATCAGCTTTGTAATGGCTGCAATCATTGCATCAAGCCTGGCACAGCAAACTGTTTCATCCTCAGACCTTGCTGCAAGTAAGGCGTCCACCAGCGTCATTCGTAAGACAGTAAGTCCTCAATGGATTGACAATGGCGACGGATTTTGGTATCAGCGTGAAACTGAACCAAATAAGGTTGAATTTGTCCTTGTTGATGCAAAAGCTGCAACAAAGCAAGTCTTTCCTACACGGGATGCGTTAGGACGTTCGATTGGCAAGGTTTCGACTGCACCTAAACTCGAGTTACAAGATCGCGCACCCAGGAGGCAAAGAGGAATAGAGTCGCGGGAAGTATGGCTTACGTTTCGTAACCAAACGGGACAAACGGTAAAACTTTTTTGGGTAGATGCCGGAAAGTTACAGTCGTACGGAATCGTAGAATCCAAAGCAAACAGACGCGTTAGAACCTTTGCGGGACACCTCTGGCAAGTAAAGAGAAATGATGCAACCAGTGCTGGCTTTGTCCGAGCGGGGACTAACGATGCGGAAGTCGAAGTTTCCAATACACCTCCTGTACGTACTTTTGGTAAACCATCTGATCGGCGTTTTGTAATCAGAAACTATAATCTGGCATTCATCGGCGATGACGGAATGCCTAAAATGTTGACGTCATCGGGAACTGATGCAGATGGGTATAAGATTGATCGTGTATGGCCATCGCCGGATTGGCGTTATGCAATCGCATTCCGTGAAACTAAACCGATGTCGCATCCAATCACTCTAAGGAATACCCGGCCAAAGAACAGTGTCGAGCCGACTTATGAGACGATTGAATATCCAAAACCTGGAGATGCGATCGCAAAGCCTACCGTTGTCCTCATTGACTTGGTGGCTTGCACCGAATCACCGCTGTTATCTGACTTAATGCCGAACCCTTGGAGCCTGACACAGCTTGGGAACGACCCGTGGGCAGATGGGGTGACTTGGGGGCAGGACTCAAAACACGCTTGGTTTGTCTATAACCAACGTGGCCATCAGCTTTTGCGCCTCTGCCGCATTGATGTAGAAACCAAGGCCATCACAGCTGTCCTTGATGAAACGTCGAAGACATTTATTGATTATCAGGCGAAGTACGGGGTTTGGTTGAGCAAAGATGAGTCTACGCTTTACTGGATGTCCGAGCGCTCTGGTTACAACCATCTATATTCTGCAGATCCAAGTAAGCCAGCTGGTCAAGTTTTGAAGCCAGTAACATCCGGACCCTGGAATGTAAAGTCTGTTACAGGGTTTCGCCGTGACCTTAATGTCATGGATGTGTCGATAGTTGGTTATTTCGGAAATCAGGACCCTTATTTCGTTCATCACGGCGTGCTGGACTTGAAGAAGAATGACCTAACGATGCTGACATCCGGTGATGGAACACATCGTGTTCAGGTATCCCCTAACCGAAAATACCTAGTTGATACTTGGTCACGGGTCGATAATGCACCGGTTTCCGAGCTTCGGGATGCGTCCTCTGGCGAACTTATCCTTCCCCTTGAAGCTGCGGATACAACGCGAAGGGATGTGTTGGGAATCCCTGCCATTGAGCGCTTTGTGGCCCCTGGCCGTGATCGAAAAACGTTGATTTACGGTAATGTAATCCGCCCAATTGGCTGGTCCCGGGACAAAAAATACCCGGTGGTTGAGCAGGTATATGCCGGACCTCAGGATCACTACGTTACAAAAGCCTGGACTGATCATATGGGTTACATGCAGCGCCTCGCTGATAAGGGATTCATTGTCGTTCAGATCGATGGAATGGGGACGAACTGGAGAGGAAAAGCCTTTCATGATGTCTGCTACAAAAATCTGAAGGATGGCGGTTTTCCTGACCGGATCGCTTGGATAAAGGCTTTGGCAGCCAAGGATTCCAGTCTTGACATCACCAGGGTCGGCATTTATGGTGGCTCAGCCGGTGGCCAGAATGCATTGGCTGCGTTGATCTGGCATGGTGATTTTTATATGGCAGCAGTTGCTGATTGTGGTTGTCATGACAATCGCATGGATAAGACCTGGTGGAATGAGCTTTGGATGGGCTATCCCGTAGATGATTCCTATCGGCTCTCGAGTAACGTTGAATTCGCTCATCAAATTAAGGGTGACTTGTTGCTGGTTGTTGGTGAGGTTGACCATAATGTCGATCCGGCATCGACAATGCAGGTGGTAGATGCTCTCATCAAGGCGGACAAAGACTTTGATCTATTGGTCATTCCAGGAAGTGATCACGGTGCTGCGGAGTCCCCGTATGGTCGACGACGACGGACAGATTTCTTTGTCAAAACTCTCATCGGAAAGACGGTAAGGTAGTGATTTCGCTCAGTTACATAGATTCGCACACCGGTGGAGAGCCGACACGCCTTGTTACCGCAGGTCTTCCTGACTTTGGAGGTGGTAGCGTTGCCGATCAGGCAGCTGTTTTCGCCCGCGACTTTGATCACTATCGCAGAGCCATCGTGAATGAACCTCGTGGAAACGATGTCCTGGTTGGTGCTGTACTTGTCCCTACAACCATGCCAGGCGCAGATATCGGAGTCATATTTTTCAATAACGTAGGATTACTCGGGATGTGCGGTCACGGGACTATTGGTGTTCTTGCGTCGCTCCCTGAACTTCCAGTTACGGTGAAAATTGAGACTCCGGTTGGACTTGTGTCCGCAACCAGAAATGAAGACAACAGCGTGTCAATTACAAATGTACGCTCATACCTGATGAAGGAGAGCATTTCATTTTATGTTCCAGAATTCGGAGTCGTAAGTGGAGCGGTTGCCTTTGGAGGTAACACGTTCCTTTTGATGACGGATCATCCGTGGAGTCATGGGATTGATATCGCAGATAGTCGTGCGATGACACAGTATTGTGAAGCAGTGTTATTGGCTGTGAAGGATGTTGAACCGACCGTAGACCATGTTGAACTTTTTGCGCCTCCCAAATACACGGAGAACAATTCACGAAACTTCGTGCTTTGTCCTGGCGGGCAATACGACCGCTCTCCGTGCGGAACCGGTACGAGTGCTAAGCTGGCATGGCTACATTCTTTAGGGAAACTGAAGGCGGGCGATCTTTACTGCCAAGAGTCTGTGACCGGGTCGGTATTCACAGGCAAAGTCGTAGTGCACCCTGAGGGTGGCGTCATTCCGACTATTACTGGGACCGCATTTGTTACCGCTAAGGGCGAGCTTCTGATTGATTCTGACGATGCGCTAGGATGGGGTATTTCCAGTGGGGTATGACGTACTAATCATTGGAGCCGGTATCGTTGGGCTGTCATCAGCTTACTACCTAACCCGTGCAGGTTTGACTGTTGCCGTCATTGATGATGGCCAACCGGCCAGTGCTAGGTGTAGCAGTGGAAATGCAGGAATGATTGTACCCAGTCACTTCGTCCCATTGGCAGCACCGGGAATGGTCGAATACGGCATACGGATGCTGCCTGACAAACATAGTCCTTTTGGAGTAAAAATTCGCGCCGATCACAGACTGGTGGATTGGGGCCTAAAGTTTATGCGGAGCTGTACCTCAGCACATGTTGATAGCAGCGTGGGCATTCTTCGTGATCTCAATCTACGCTCACGAGACCTTTATGTCGAATTGGACGATGACCTCAATGGTGGCTTTGACTTGACCCTACGTGGGTTGACAATGTTGTGTAAGTCAGAAGCTGCGCTTCATCATGAGTATGCCTTCGCCGATCGGGCCGTTTCGTTAGGTATTCCAGCGACAAAGCTTAATAAATCACAGGTTCAGGACTTGGATCCGGCACTCACACTCGATGTCGAAGGTGGTGTCTACTTTCCAAAGGATGCTCATCTGTCGCCAGACAAGCTTCTTCACCGTCTTCACGACTATTTGGTCGCGAATGGGGCAGACTTTTATTGGTCATCACATGTTGATTCCATTATCCCAACTGCAACCGGCGTGGACGTGAAAGTTGCTTCCACATCACTGAGTGCAGGCCACGTCGTTGTAGCTGGTGGAACGTGGAGCCCGCGACTGACGGAAGCACTCGGTGTACGGATGCCAATGCAGGGTGGGAAGGGGTATAGCTTTATCGTGGAGAACCCCGTACAGCTGCCTGACATCTGTTCGATCTTGGTGGAGGCACGTGTTGCAGTGACGCCGATGGGAGGACGTCTACGCATTGGTGGGACCATGGAAATCGCTGGAGATGACCTGACGGTAAATCAAAACCGGGTTAGTGGAATCCGAAAATCTGTTCAGGAGTTCTTTCC
>Ga0163212_1001225_pt1 | contig 11323 bp, 8 predicted proteins | sample Malawi_45m_30L_FD_113532 | JGI IMG/M metagenome (GOLD analysis project Ga0163212, IMG submission 113532) | Freshwater microbial communities from Lake Malawi, Central Region, Malawi to study Microbial Dark Matter (Phase II) - Malawi_45m_30L | ecosystem: Environmental > Aquatic > Freshwater > Lake ...
ATGGGTTGCATGTGTACCCTTAGCCTCCCCCTCCACCTCGGAACCGTGAGGGCGCCCGTCGCATGAAACGGCCTGATACCCCCTTTGCCTCAATGGACACGAGGGAATGCCCCGTCCCATCTCACCCTCATGTCCGCCGCGACCCCTCCGCCCCTCGTTGTATTTCATGCCAACATGTCAACTTGCCAGCATGCCGTCTAACATGTGTCCATGCTCTTGCATAAGCCCTTCTTGAATGTTTTAAGAATGCACCCCATGAGAATCCTGGTCACAGGTGGAGCCGGCTTCATTGGTATGAATCTTTGCCGGGCCCTTCTCCAGGGAGGCCACCGGGTGGTGGTGCTCGACGATTTCTCAACGGGCCTGAGGTCCAATCTCGAGGGTTTGGACGTCGAGCTGATTGAGCATGACGTCACGCTGCCTTTTGATGTCCCTTGCGACCAGATCTATCACCTGGCCTGTCCCGCCTCACCGGTCTTCTATCAGAAGGAGGGGGTCAGGACTATGCTCACGGCCTTCAACGGTACTTACCAAGCGCTTCTGAACGCCGAACGCCACAAGGCTCGCATCCTTGTGGCATCAACCTCCGAGGTCTACGGCGATCCTGCTGTATCCCCTCAACCCGAGACATACTTCGGGAACGTCAACACATGGGGCCCGCGCGCCTGCTACGACGAAGGCAAGCGCGCCGCGGAGGCCCTTTGCTACGAATTCCAGACGCGGGGCCGCGCCGACGTCCGTGTCGCCCGAATCTTCAATACCTACGGCCCCGGCATGCGCCTCGATGACGGACGAGTCATGACGGAGTTCATCGCCGCAGCTTTATCCGGGAAGCCTCTGCGCCTGGAAGCCGATGGTGAACAGACGCGTTCGTTCTGCTACGTAGACGACGTCATCGAGGGCCTAATCTCACTCATGGCCCGCAATGGAGGCATTGGGCCTTTGAATCTTGGTAGCACGGAAGAGGTTCGGATCTTCGACCTGGCTTCGATGGTGATTTCAATGACTAGCTCGGACTCGACGACATGTACGTCCGCGAGGCGTCGTGATGATCCAATGTGCCGGAAGCCGGATATTTCACTCGCTGCCACAGAACTTAGTTGGATCCCAAGGATTTCCCTCGCAGTTGGCCTTGAGCGACTGATTCGTGATATCAAATCCAGCGTGCCTCGTAGGGCATGCTGTCCAATGGTTGTCCTAATCGCCGCAACGGACAGGTCGCACCTTCATCTGTCTAGGACTATCCCATCGCTCATGAGGCAAAACAAGGGTTGGGACGCCGTTGTTGTCGTGGACGACTCCTTGCATTCCTCAGATCAGATTAAGGTAAATTTTGGCTCGGCCGGACTTAATGGGCTTCACCTGATTGCTAACCAGCGGTCAAGAGGAGCTGCCGGAGCATGGAACTCAGGACTTGAATTCATTAGGACGAACATCGGCGAGGCGTGGGTCGCCATACTCGACGATGATGACGAGTGGTCGGCAGAGCATCTGGAGTCCTGCCATGCAAAGATCACCCAAGGCGCTGATGCGATCATCGGGGGAATCATAACATTTGTGGAAGGGCGTCCCGCAAGCGTCGCCACTCATGATAGCTTTTCTCATGAATCTTTCCTGCAGCATAACCCTGGGTGGCAGGGGTCTAATACGTTCGTCCGACTTTCCTCGCTGGAAAAGGCTGGGTGCTTTGACGAAGGCCTGGCATGCACCCATGATCGTGATCTGGCCATCAGGCTCCTGTCGCTCGACGATTTCACTCATGTCAGGACCGGGGTGGTGACGGTGAAGTACCATGTCAGCGACAACGAACCTGCGTACACGCGACGCTTCAATCCAATCAAGCTGGCCGGGCTGAGAACCTTCTGGCTGAAGCATCGCTCACGAATGAACGAGGAGCAGAAGGCCGGGTTTTTCGAGCACGCAGCGGCTATGTTCGGCTTTAGCCAGCAGCAAATTACGCAATAAAATGGACCCCAAGACCAATCCCAACAGAGCGTTTTTAGACCAAAAGAGAGTTCCCTGGCCCGGATGGATGCGCGGGCCGGTGGAGAAGGCAAAGGCTCTATGGCGACGCAGTCGCGCGCAAAAGTGGATGACGCGCCTGCTCGGTCCGCAGTATGCACGCAGTCGCAACAGGATAGAAATCGACATCACTTATCGATGCAACCTGCGCTGCCTTAATTGCAACCGCTCCGTGAATACTGCGCCGAGCAATCAATCGATGACAGTGGAGCAGATAAGGCAGTTCATCGGTGATACCGTGGCCGTAGGTAAGGTCTGGAGGTCGATTCGCATCCTGGGGGGGGAGCCCACGTTGCACCCGGAATTCAGGCAGATCATCACAATGCTTCGCGACTACCGTTCGATGTATAATCCGGGGTGTTCCATCGAGGTTGTCTCCAATGGACACGGTCATGCGGTCCAGGCGCAGCTGGATTGGTTGCCGGCCGACATATTCATAGAGAACACGGCCAAGCAGGGCAATGTCACCCCCTTTTTCAGGCCCTTCAGCGTGGCGCCTGTCGATGACATGAAGTATCAATCCGCTGACTTTAGGAACGGCTGTCAGGTCATTAGTTCCTGCGGCATGGGGCTCGGTCCTACCGGCTATTATCAATGCACCGTCGCGGCGGGCATCGATCGTGTCGTGGGCATGGGAATCGGACGTCCGAGGCTTCCGTCCGACTCGGACGATTTGCACGACCAGATGCTGGCGACCTGCCGGCTGTGCGGTCGGTTCAAGGACGGGCACTTTATCCCGAAGGACCTGCGTCCATCGCTGCGAGAGCAACAGGTGTCGCCTACTTGGTCGAAGATTTACGCGAATTATCGCGCCAAGAATGCTGAGTGAGACGCCAGTAATAGCGATTGGCGTCGCGTTTCACTCCGCGGGAGAGAAGCTTGTCGAGGCCGTTGATTCTGCCTTGGCCCAGAAAGTTCCAGGCCACGACTTGCGTGTGCTTGTCCTAGACAGTTCTCCATCTGGTGCGGCCCGTCGGCTACTTGGCCGGCGACTCCCGCTGTCCGGCATCCATATCGTTCGGTCAAACGCCCGCACCGCCTACGCTGCGCGCAACAGGCTTATCCGCATTGCGGAGGCACGCTGGCCTGGGGTGAGATGGCATGTTCGGCTGGATTCAGACGATCGCTTCGCCTCCGACACGGCTCTTGCTGAAGTGCTGCGCCCAGTAAGGCCTGTCCATCGCGCGATCCTGGCTGGGAATCGTCAGCTTGGGCCTGAAGACAGGCTGATTGGTAACAACATCCCATCGCGGCGCCTTCTCAACAGGAGATACCTCTTGGATCGACTCGCTGGAATGGCCGCCGGGTGCCTCCAAGACGAACTTCCATCCTGCAACCTCATCCTCCGGGCTGGTCTCGGTTGGCGATATCCAGCCAAGAAAAGCGCCGAGGATCACTGGCTGCTGGCCTCAGTGTTGCTGCGGATGCGCCCGGTGCATATCCACGTGAGCCAGGTAGAGTTGGTCGACTACAGGGTGGGCGGGGCGCTGACCTTGGCCAATAGGCGACAAGGGGTCTATCTGGCCCAACGGAGAGCCCTTCTGGAGGAGGCTGCAGCCTGGCATCGCGATGCCTGACATGTTGCTGGGCGAGGGCAGGGAAGGCAGGGTCTATCGTAGGGGCGACTATGTGGTGAAGGTATTTAACCCGGGTGTCATATCAGATGAGTTGGGGATTCGATTGTCTGGATTGGCTAAGGCATTCCGTGCGCCTTTCCCTGCAGACGTCCAGATCGTCAAGGAGTCGGGGGCGTGGGTGGCTCGGTATCCTTGGTTTGAGTCCGAGCCCGTTCATAATCTAACTGAAGAGGAAGTTTCGGAATATCTCGCGAACGCTGGGAGCCTCCAGGTCATCGCTGACAACTTCAAGTTATCGAACCTGCGGCGGTGCGAAGGAAAACTGGTACTCATAGACATTGGCCGACATTTACGGCCGTTTAATCGGTCCACTTTCCGCGACGTGTGCGCAAAGGCGTATGCTTTGTTGCACGGGATGGGGGATGAGCGCCTCGTTTCCGACTTTGGACGCTTAAGGAAAGCTGGCGGCGTGCAGGGTATGCCGGGCTTCGCGAGTTTCTACCAAGGGATTGTCCGTCGAATCGCCGAAACCTTCTGGCAGGAGTGTCCCCGCCCAGCGCTCGCAGAGGAGGCCAGCGATGTCACTTTGCTGCTTAAATGCTGCGCAATGGATTCGGATTATCTAGAGAGGCAGGTGGGTCATCTCGTCTACCGGCTCTCAACCCCTAAGAAGTTCAAGGAGGTCGTATTATCAATCGATACTAAAATCGGCACTTTTCTACGGCAACATTCCGTAGGCGACCTGTCCGCGGTCAGAGCCTCCGCCCGGAGGATGGTCGAACAGGGCGTTGTCAACCGGGTGGTCGAGGCGCCGACGGATCCTGATAAGGTTTGCGACATCAACGCACGCTGGTTCGGGGCCTCCTGCGTCGAGACGCACACTGCCTCCGGAATCCCTGTCTACCCCCAGCTTTGGGCCTTTGAGCAGATTCGCACGCGCTACGTCCTGCAGGCCGATTGCGATGTCCTGATATGTCGGCACGATCATTCTCACGATTATCTGGCCGATATGATTTCGGCGCATGGCGATCCCGAAGTTATGGGGGTGGGCTTCAACATACCTCATTCACTATCGTCGTCGGTAAAGGCCTACGCAGCGCCGTCCGGTGAATACAAGCCCGAGGTACGCCTCGGGCTCTTTGACCTCAAACGACTCATGGGCTCGCTGCCCTGGCCAAACCAGCTTACGGGCTCTCATCTACACTCTGGATGGTATCACTCCTTGCATCACGCAATGAAGCGCAACGGATGGAAATGCCTGAGAGGTGGCGATCCTCGAACATCTTTCATTCATCCCCTGAACTCAGCGAAGCAGCAGCCGCTGTTCCTTGAGAATGTCCGTCGGCGAGTGGAGTCAGGTTTCATCCCGGTTGCTCAGCATGGGAAATGGGACCTCGTCGAAGACAGGGCGATTTGGGAAGCATCCATTGTCGGCCATGACCTTGTCGTCGCATTGTCCGATTCTGGTCACGATAAGTCGTCGTTAATGCGATGTATAGCTAGTCTTGCTGGGCAAGATGATCGAGACTTTGAAGTTGTTGTTCTCGAAAACGCTGTCGCACCGGTCCGGGTCGCCGAGATAGTCACCCAGCTCAATCTCCATGGCTTAAAGGTTCGTGTTGTAAGTAAATTAAGCGAACTGTGTGTAGGGACTGGACCTTCACCAGTCGTGCTGAGACTCGTGTCAGATCAGGCGTTGATGTCCGCCAATGCCGTGGCGCAGGTAAAGTTGATAGCCAAGGAGGGGCGAATGACTCCAGGGGCATGCCTTTGCGATTCGGACGCCCTGCGTTGCTCTCCGCATTTCGGCATCGGCAAGATGTACGAGGGAAGAGTCGCCGAGCATCTCTGCGATGACCCGCGTTGTTCGGTTGCCGGATTCAAGGACATGGAGCCGCAATCATCGGCTGGTTGCGGCCCTTCGTGTGTCGCACTTGATGCTTTCGCCGAGATTCCAGCTCTTGGGGGTAATCGTCGCCCAGCGGTAATGGCTGGTTTCGTGGTTTGGTTGCGCACGGGTTTGGATACGGCATGATTTCATAAATTTCGGCCTCGCGGCCCCTTGTTTCTATCCCGCCAGTTCGGCGAAGTCGCTCAGGTCGCCCCCGTCAGCCGCCTCGGCCGCCGCACGTGGCCGCAGGGTAGGGGCAATACTACGTCGCGCCCCTCCTCCGTTCGCCGCAGGGCGAACCAAGGTAGGGGCGTGGCTCCGCCTCGCCCTCCTATTCCCTGCTAATCCTTCCCTCCGATCAGCCGTCCGCTGAAAGAAAGAGGCCGCCTTGCGGCGGCCTCTTGATTGTAGCTCTCCGGGGTCGGATTACTTGCGCGGGCCGTTGGAGCGGCCGCCGCCGGAGGGATTGCCGGTGGTGCTTGGATAGCCGCCGCCGTTCCCGTAGTTGTCGGGTATGGTTGTTGATCCTTTCTATCTTGGGGGTCCGGGATGGACTGTCCAAAAGCTTAGCGTCGCGTGTCGGGACGGTTGATGGGCGGCCGTGGCGGCGGGATGTTGGGTGGCAGGGTCATGGCCTCAGAAATTGATACCGTTTCGGAATTCACCGGTCGCCGTGGTGCCGCCGTTCTTTATGAAGCGCAGTTCGGCGATGGCTTGGCCCAGGAGACGGTACGCGTCCTCGACGACCCTTGTCTGTCGGCCGGTCGGAACGATAATGGTGCCGTGGACGAGGTGGTTGCGCACCAAGGCGCAGGCGCGGAATTTCCAAGCCAGGTCGCCTCGCCGGAATAGCTTCTCGTGTGCGCTGGAGGCTCGCTTGAGCTCGAAGATGCTTTCGACCAAGGGAAGCGTGCCCTTAAAGACCCCTGCCTCTTTCATCGCCGCGCGGATTTCGACCTCTGCCTCGATCGACCGGTAGAGGGTTGCGAGGGTGATCAGCATCTCTTCTGCCTGATAGCCGTCCACCTTGGCGTGCGTCACGGCTTCGATACGGGCGCGGAGATCCAGCGGCGGGGTATGCGGGTAGTGCTTTAACAGAAGCTCGTAGGTTTCACGGATGGCCTTGCGAGTTTTCGTCCCGAAAGTATCCGTTTCCCCGTGCATCACGGCATCGCGGATGGGCTTGAGGTCTGCGACGCGCTTGAGGACGTCGGCAGGAATGGCCTGCTTTCGGTTCGCTAGTTTGATGAGTTCTCCGAGGGGTAGAATCCAGAAGCCGCGTACGCCGACATATTTGCTGAGGTTTTCGTTGGCGATCCTGAGGGACTCGGATCCCGGCGCGCACCCGACTCTTTCTCTGAGAGTCTGCTCGATGCCGGCCATCCGGAGGATGGCTTCGTAGTTTTGGAGGAGCTTGACCCTGGTGAGTTTGGCCACTTGGCCGCTGGCCAGCAGGAAGTCGGCCTTGCCGGTGGTGCGCACCTGGTCGACCGCGTCGGCGAGGCTCGGGCGAGGAGAGGAGGGAAGGGATGGGTGAATCATTGAAGCGTGGAGGGAAGGGTCTCTATGACAAAAAGGCCGGCCCTTGCGGGCCGGCCGCGTGAGGGGACTAGTCCTTGTCGCCCGAGCAGGCGTGCCAGCAGCGGCTTTCGCAGTCGTGCCAGCAGTTCTCGCCGGCGGTGGCGCCGAGCGTCTCGTTGAAGGCTTCCTGGTAGAGCGCCTGGGTGCGGCGGAAGGCGTTCTCGAGGTCCTTGGCGTCCTGCTCCCCGCGCATGCCGAAGTAGGGGTAGTGGTGGAGGTAACCGCCGAAGGTCTGCTCGCAGTCCTGGACGTACGCGCGGGTGTCGAGGATGTGCTGGTGCCAGAAGAGGTCGATGGCGTTGGTCGGGACCATGCCCTTGCCGTGGCGCTTCACCAGGGTAAGCCAGCGCTTGTATTCGAGCTCGGCTTCGTCGGTCTGCTGGAGCGACCAGCCCTGGCCTTCGTCTTTGTCGCGCAGCTTCATCTTGACCATCTCGAGGTCGAGGGCGGCGACCTGCGTGTCGATGCCCTTGGTGACGAGCCAGCTGATGCGCTCCTGGCTGAGCGGGGCGGGGAAGACCATTTGGGTCGGCGCCGGGTTGAGGGTGGAGGCGTGGGCCAGAAAGGCTTCCGCCGCGGGGATCTGGGTTTGGGTGTTCATGGTGTTTGGGTTTGGTGTGCCGATTTAGCCGACGGCGTTGGCTTCCCGGCTGCTTGCGCGGCCGAAAGTGTCGAAAGGGGAGGCGATCCAGCGGCGGATCAGCAGACGGTCTTTGTCTCCGCATAGGGCCGACCGGCCATGAAGCATGCGGGCGTTATCGATCAGCAAGGATTCGCCGGGGCAGAGGCGGATCGAAAGGGTGGGGGTTGCCTCGAGCGCCTGGACGAACTTACGGAAGGCCGGCGAGGATCGTCCGTCCGTCATCCACGGCGTGAGGTAGACCCAGTCGGCGCCGTCACCGTTCGTGCGGAGGATCGGATAGGAGCCTGTGTCATCAGGAAAGACCACGTGGGTGCGGATCGCCAGGGCGCGGAGCTCGTCGCGTTCAGCCTCCGAAAGAGAGGCCAAGGCCGGCTGCGTGTCCTTGAGCAGGCTGTAGCCGCCCTCGGAAGACTGGCGGACGCATTCCCAGCTGATCCAGCGCGCCCGCGGATGGTCCGTGTGCAGCGCCATCTCCTGGTCGGTCGCCAAGGCCGCCTTGGCGTTGGCTCGAGGGGTGATCTCCGTCGTCTGGATGACCGGGCCTAACTCAGTCAGCTGAGCCAGCAGGGACTCGTGGCCTTGGGGCCGGAGGATGGTCCAGCCTTTTGTGCTGGTCTGGCTTGAATGTAGCAGTGGTTTCATCTGGAGGAACACCACTCTGTGACAGATAACGTTTGGGTAAATGAAGTGCACGTTTGCGCCGCCAGAACGTGCGGCGCAGGTTAGCAGGCTGAGTTTAACCCCAATAAATATGGGGTGATCCAAAGGGTTGAGGGTTAGCAGCCATCGCCGCCTTGACCCATTAGTTTAGGTATCTAGTAAGCCAATATATGACTAAGCTGCCAGCTGAAGATGCCGACAAGTGGGCAGGGTTACTTTTAACCGAGGCCTTGGCCGGTCTGCATAAGTACGCGCTGAAGGAGATGACCGGCGAATTGACCCCGAAGATGCACGATGATCTTCAGCGAGCGCGCGGACAAAACCCTAGGTCATTTAAAGTCACCCTCAGCAAGGCCCGTAGTTTCCTCAGGGTTTCGCGGACGGAGCTGGTTAAGATGATGAAGGATGGCTTCGGGGATTTGGTGAAGAAAGATCGCGACTACCTGGAGTCAGCAGTCCGCGTGGAAAAGGCCCTCGCTGGCGTAGAGGCTGGCTTATGCCAAGTAATGCCCGACTTCTCGCAGGGCGATGATGAGCGCTGGCCGGGACCGATTGGCTATCGGGTCGCGCTTAATCATTTCGTGGCGGTTTCATTGAGGCTTCACTCGATTTTTCCTAAGGCTGAGTATGGGCGGCTGGTTAGCCTAGTTGGCCAGGTGGTGCTAACCCCGATTCTAGCTCACAATCTTACCTTCCTGCTGCGCTCAGAGCCGGCAGTATTTAGGGTGATTGCAGGCGATGGCAGGGCCCGTAATGACGACCCGGCCAACAAATCGTTATTATCCTGGTATGCAGATCGCGCGCCGTTCAGAACGGCAGAGCGAAATGCAGGACGGGATTACCCCATCCCCGCTTCCTTGTCCGATGCTGAAATCGAGAAGCTGCGCAGGTGGCAGTTGCTCTTTGATGGCTTTGTATATTTTCATCCGCAGCAAGCTCAGGTGAAAGAACAGTTTACTCTCATGCGAGATCTTGTGACGGAACACGTTGAGAATCCCTCAATAAGTCGCTTGTGGTCTAGTCTTGCTGATCTTGCTTCCGGTGATCTTTCGGCAGACGAGATGTTGGTTGCCAAGGTTATTCAGTTGGATGAATCCATGTTCAAGAAAACAGACCAAATGCCCCTTGTGAATTGTGCGCGGGCTAAGTTCGGGCTTCTGAGATTTGCGTTTAAGATGGAGGCCGAGGCAGGGCTATTAAGGACAGACGCAGCATTGGCGCTCTCGACTGCTGGCGATTTGATAAAGGCTCACGAAGAATATAGCTACCCCGAGCATACTGACGAAGAGCAGGCCTTGAAGTTGTTCGGGTGGGCTTACCTGCTATCTAGGCGCATCCTCCTTGGGCGTAAGGTGAAAGGTAATCCTGGCTATGGGTTGTCTGCGGACATGAAAAATGCAGCCGAAGTATTGGATCTCGAATGGCGGGCTTCGCGGTTGCTCGAGCGGCTTTTCGTCTCACTTTCTAGGCCGAAGGTTCTTGAGGCCAATGCCAGAGGTAGGCGCTATGGACTGCTTGCTCTCAGGTATTGGGCGGGCTTGAGGTCTAATCCGCGCTTCATTATCGATTTCAGGGGGAGGTCAGGCACCAGTTACATCGAGGAGGCTATCAGCAGGCTGAAGAACGATGACGCTCGCGATATACCTAAAGGCATTGTCTGGATGCTGATGGCTAGAAATGCACTCCATCAGGCTCATCTTTGTCGAAATAATCCGGAGAAGTACATTGTCCAGCTTGACCAGGCGCTTTCTCACTATGCCCGAACATTGGATGCTATTTTCGATTCGAGGACGAAGTTTTCGGAGGATTCGTCCCTTAAGAACAACGAGGGAACGATGGATGGAGAGGTCGCCGCTTGGTGCATCCCAGAAATGGTCGCTGCATTAAGCATGAAAGAAAAAGTTACGAAAGACAATAGGTCCAAACTCAACATTGGGCGTTATCGAAAGGCACTTATCACCGCTGGAGAAATCCAGTTCGGCATCTACTTCAACTTGGAGTCCGAGCTCGAGCGGATAAGCACGGGTTTGCGTATTAGGTGTGACCTTAAGGGCTAATTTCCAGTTCAGCTCTGCTAACCTATTTTAGCCATAAATATAGGCTACTAGTTCAAGCGGCCGGCGCCCGCTAACTTTCCTCGTCGGCTGACTAGTGATTAACTCTGGGGAAGTTGAGCGGCTGTCTTTCAAGGTGATGATGGGGACGTCATGATTGACGCATCCATCTACCTCACCACCGACGGCGCCCCGCTGCCGGCCCTCCCCGACCTCCGGCCGAAGGCCTCGTCCATCGTCCTCGTCCCGCCGTTCCTCAAGCACTTCGGGGGGCCGATGGCTGGGCCTGCCTATCTCAAGGGGGCTGGCGAACGCGCCGGACACAAGGTCGACGTCCTGGATCTCAACCGGGAATGGATCAAGGAGCGTATCACCTCAGCCCACACCTCCGGCCAGATAAAGGGCGACCATGACAAGCCGTCTAAGGAGTTGAACCGTCTTTACCAGGAGTGGCAGGAGCTTTGCTCAACCCACTGGCCTGTCCCTGTCCCCTCCAATGAACGGGAATCTAGAACGGTTGTGCTCTACGCTTCTCACGAAGATGTTATCGATTGCGCCGCTAACCTGGCCGCAGGCTCCTTCGGAGAATGGACACGGCGTCACCTGGAGCAGGCCACTCGTCCGGACTTGGTCGGACTCTCCGTCATGTTCAGCGGTCAGATCATCGCCGCTCTGGCCGTCACCAAGGTCATCCGCGCGGTCTGGCCTGGCGTGCCGGTGGTCTGGGGAGGTGCCCATGTCACGGCCTTGGCCGACCCCATCAGTAAGGATGCGATCTACGGCGAAGGCATCGACGGATTCGTTGTGGGCTATGCCGAGAAGACCTGGGTTGAACTCCTCGACGCCGTGGCCGGTAACACCCAGTGGCCGGGGGAAGTATTCAAGGCCGGTACTG